>Ga0209587_1001496_pt1 | contig 10929 bp, 9 predicted proteins | sample NGEPerD_2_FD_184512 | JGI IMG/M metagenome (GOLD analysis project Ga0209587, IMG submission 184512) | Arctic peat soil microbial communities from the Barrow Environmental Observatory site, Barrow, Alaska, USA - NGEE PermafrostL1-D... | ecosystem: Environmental > Terrestrial > Soil > Wetlands >... | reverse complement strand
CAGCTGCGCCTTCGCCGTGCCGCGCCGGAGGGAGTCCAGGTGGAGCCCCCGCAGCCGCGCAGCGGCGAGGAGGAACGACCTTGACCCCGACCAGCGGTCGGCGACCATCCCCAGCGAGGAAGCCCCCCGCAAGGAGCGAAGACCCCCCGGCTCAGTCGTCCTCGTCGTCGCCGAAGAGCAGCTATCCGTCATCGCCGCCGAGCAGGATCACGAACCGGGCCAGGTCCGCGCGCACCTCCGACAGGTCGTAACCCTCACGGCCGACGAACCGACCCAGCGATGCCCTCAACGCCTCACGATCGGACCCGCCGAGCCAGTCCCGGACAAGCCGAGCAGCTCAACCAGCTCCGCACCGTCGCTGCCCTCCAGCCGCACCTCACCAGCCGCCACATCAGCAGTCTTCACCCCGAGCGCCCGCTAGCTACGCTGGAACGACTCCACGACCAACCGGTCGGCGAGACGCCGTGTTGCGACCACTGCCAGAATCCGCCGTTCGTCCTGCGGGACGGTTCGATGCAGACGACCCGAGACCCCGCTGCATTCCACTATGACGCACCACGAAAGCGCGGTTCGAGTGTCGCAATCCGTACAGCAGTCCCGCCCCTAGGTGCGCACCGGTGTGGGTGACTCAAGGACGCTGCTTTGGAGGAGCCGAGCAAGCTGTTGCGCGAGCAGCTGCGGTGTACGGCCGAGGTTCGTGTCCGGCGGGTCCGAGTCGCAACCGGACCGAGCGGCCAGGCCGAGAGGCTCGGAGACGGCCAGATCGTCAGTGCCCGCGTCGCTCAAAGCGCCCAGCGTGTCGTTCAACACGGATAGTTGTCGGCTTGCCAGCTTTTCGTCATCGAGGGTGACGTCGGCATGGATCCCGACATTGGAATCGTCGATGCCATACGAGCATCCGATAGGTCCCGGGCACGAGGCCGAGTCTTGAGTCGCGGTAGGTCTGCGGCGACGCCTTGGACGATGACGTCGCCGGTCCGACCGAGCCTTCCGAATCGATCCTCGTGACGCCGTACGCCCCCTGCCGCGTCCAGCACCGCGACAGCGTTGGCATTCTTACAAAAGACCACGGAGGAAAACCGCGCAATCTCCAGTCTGGCCCTACCGTGGCCATGTGACGCAGGCAACTGCTCCTGGGGTCTATGTCGAGCTCCATTCGCCCGTGCCGATGGGGGTCGCCGAGGCGAGCGCGCACTGGTTGCGCACCGCCACGACCTCCGCGGACTCGGTGCTGCGCTGGCGGGGCGAGCACACGTTGACGGCGTTCCTCGGGACGTGTGAGAAGGGTCCATTCAACTCTCCGACCCTCGTCCAGGACGCCAGCCAGTTCGAGATCACGTTCGGGTGGAGCTCCGACAGTCTGATGGGTCCGTCCATCGCCGGGTTCTTCGCCAACGGTGGCACCGAGTGTCTCGTCGTGCGCTTGGAGGATTGGGACGTTACTGCTGCGCTGGACGCCCTGGACCGGGTCGATGACGTGTCACTGGTGTGCGCCCCGGACCTCGTTCGCTGCGGAGACCTCAGCCTGCTGAATAACCTCCAGGTCAGCATCGTCTTGGCTTGTGAGCTTGCCCAGGACCGCTTCGCGTTGCTCGACTGCCCGGCCGGGCTCACGGTGACGCAGATGAAGGAGTGGCGGCAGAACGTCTGGGGTGTCGACACTGCGCGTGCCGCGCTCTACTACCCCTGGCTCCACGCTGAGGACCCGGTCTACGGCAGGACCGTGACGGTCCCGCCGTCGGGACATGTGGCGGGTGTGATGGCTCGCTTCGACGCGACCCTCGGATTCCACCACGGGCCGGGGAACGAGACCGTGCGGGGTGCCTACGGTCCCGAGCTCAGCCTGACCGCCATGGAGATGCAGCACCTCTTTCCAATCGGGATCAATCCGATCATCCGGTCGCCGTCACGCGGGCCGGTCCTCTGGGGCGCGCGGACGTTGTCCAGCGACCCCGGCTGGCGATTCATTCGTAGGGCCAGGTTGCTCGCCTACCTGACCCGCACCATCCGGCGAGAGACGAGCGGGTTCGTCCTGCAGCGAGTGGAGTCCGCGACACCGGGTCGGGTCGCAAGCGAGGTCGCGGGACTTCTCGAGATGTTGTGGCGTGGTGGTGCTCTCGCCGGCGAGACCGCCCAGGAGGCGTACGCCGTCGGGTACTCCGACGACGTCGTCGACTCGGAGTTCCAACTCCTGTGTGTGGTGGGGGTCGACCCGGAGCTCACCGCTCAGCTACGGATCCGCTATGTGACTGAGTGACGCCGACTCGATCTCGCTGAGGTGCTGCAGGGCTGGCAGAGTGCCGATCCGTCGCAGCGCCTCACACGCTCGGTGAGCGGTCGGCGGTGCTGCTGTCGTCAGTTGGGTCAGCCGTGGCACGGCCGCGCCACCCACGTGCACCAGAGCGTCGAGCGCCGTGGCGACGGCAACCTCGTCGCGGCCCAGCAGCGCGCGGACGAGGGTCGGCAGGGCGTCGTCGCCGAAGCCCGCGAGGGCGCGCGCGACGGCGTTCCTCACCGACGGCTCCGGATCGGAGAGCCGTTGCTCGAGCCGAGGGATCGAGCGCCGGTCCTGGATCGCCCCGAGGGCGAGCGCGGCATCTACTCGGACCGTGGGATCGGTGTCGCCGAGGCGGCCGATCAGCTCGACCACGGCGGGCCTGCCGACGATTGCGAGGGCGCGTCCCACGGCGTGCCGCAGGGTCCGGTCCTTGGTCCCGAGTAGCGCCATCAGTGCCGGCGTGGCTTCGGCTCCGCATTCGCCGAGCAACTCGGGGATCTCGCTGCGCGCTGCAGCGGGGGCGGTCGCCATCGATGCGGAGAGGAGGGCGGCCACGCCGCCCATGGAGCGCAGGGCCGAGCGGGCGCCGTTCGCTCGGGGGTCGTCGGCACCGAGCAACTCCACAATTCGCGTCACCGCCGGGTCGCCGATGCTCACCAGCGCTCCAGCCGCGGCCCATCGGACGTCTTGGTCGGCGTGTCCCAACAGGTCCACGAGAGGCTCGATCGCGTCGACGGCCCTGCGCTGCCCCAACGAGCGGGCCGCGGACTCCGTGACGAGGAGCGAGCCGGCGGTCAGCGCGGAGATCAGCGCCGGCACTGCTCGCTCGTCGGTGCCGAACGTGGCCAGTGCCTCGGCTGCTCGCCAGGCCGGCTCGTTGTTGTACCACTGCTTGTTGTCGGTGTTCTCCTCGGCTTGACGGGTGTCGCCTCCCAGCGCGACGAGAAGTGCGTCGAACGAGGTGGCACCCGTGTCACTGAGGGCGAGAAGCAACCTGTCGGCGCGGCCGACGACCGTCGAGTCCGTGCCCCGCACCGCTCGGCTCAAGCTCGCCCGCGCGGAGCCGATCTCGCCGAGGCGTGCATACAGCTCGCCCAGCGCAAGGCACGCTCCGTCTGCCCACGGGCCATGGTGGCGCTCGGTGACGTCGCGGAGAATGAGTACGGCGGCTTGCGCATCGCCTCGTCGTTTGAGCATGGCCGCGGCGGCCATGGCCGAGCGCGGCGACCACTCCTGAGAGTGCGCGTCGATCGCCACCTGGTAGGCCGCCAGTGCCCCGGAGAGATCGTCAGCGCCGGCGAGAAGGCCGCCGAGCTGGCAAGCGGCCTCGGGCGCCCAGTCCGGATGACCGTCGGCGACCGCCTCCCGATAGGCAGAGGCCGCTGGGGTCGGCTCACCCAGCCGCTCGAGGGTGTGGCCCAGATGCAGTGCCGCGAGGGCGACCCAATCGCCGAGGCCTTCACTTCGCACGCTCTCGAAGGCTCGCACCGCCGCGTGGAGGTCCCCGCGCCGCTCGGCAGCCACACCGACCGCGAGGTCCTTGGCCGCCACGGAGGAGTCGACCACTCGTACACGTCGTGCGGCAGCGCCCTGGACCGATGCCCGCGGCTCCGGACGACGAAGCGCGACACCCATGGCTGTTCGTGCCAGCACGGGTTCACCGACCGCCTGGTCGAAGTCCCGTTGAGGGGTGGAGCCGGCTCGTTCACGCAGCCGGTCGCGCACATGCCGGTAGACGTCGTCGACGGAGATGAGGCCGTCTTCATCGCCGTCCGCAGCGCCACCGTGAAGCGCCTCCGCAAGGAACCTCGTGAAGGGGCTGGGCTCGTTGGGAGCGGTGGAGTCGTCCGACAGCTGCGCGCGGCGCGAGCTCGTCAGGACGAAACGGCCCTCACCACCCAGCCGCTGCGGTGTGATCGCACCGCTCTTGAAACTGCCCGAATAACAGCAGTCCAGGATCACGATCTTCGCTCGAGCCCGGCAGGCAGAGATCATCTGGCTGATGTCGGACGCCGAGATCGCCGTCGAGACCAGCCGGTTCGTCACGGTGTCCGACGCACAGAGATAGAGCTGGTCCTCGAGGTTCGGCCGGCCGTGACCGCTGTAGTAGAAGAGGACCTGGTCCTCGCGTCCGGCGTCGCCGAAGAACTCGTCGAGGCGACCGAGGATCTCGTCGCGCGGACAGTCGGCGAGGACTGCGATGTCCTCCGGACGGTGCAACCCGGTGACCGGATCCGTCAGCGCAGCCTCCAACAAGGACAGGTCGAATCGCGGCCCGACGAGCGTGGGCAGCTGGTCCGCGTCTCGCGGATACGACCAGTTCCCGACGAGAAGCGCCCGATACTTCCGCTCAACCGCCATGGGGCAGCTGCTCGAGGGCCGAGGTGAGCGCGGACCTCATCGTCTCGTCGCTCACCGTGGTCCCGTCGACGTCCACGCTGACGTCGCGGTCGCCATCCCGATACCTCACGGTCAGGCGCCGGCTGCGGTCGCGCGCCAGCCAGGCGCGAATGACCTCGACGGCCGCCGTGATGGCGCCCGACGTGCCCAGGGCGAGGATCACCTCCTCGACCCCCGCCTTGTGTCCTGGCGCCGGCGTCTCCCGGCGACGTACGTCGTCGAGGTCGGCGTCCCGCAGGGCGGTGCGCAGCGACACGACCTGGGCTCGCCAGCCTGAGTCGTCGGCCGCGTAGTCGGTGCTGCTGGCCTCAATGGACACTTCCAGCGGAATTGGGTCTGTCGACATGCTCATCATTGTTCCGACGGACCGCGACGCGGTCCATACTTCGCAGATGGAGGACCCTCCACGCCTCGATCAACGGCGCTTCCAGGACCTAGTCTCCGACGCCCAGCGCTTCCTGGACGGACGAATTCCCGGCGCAGACCCGATCGGCGAGGACACGGCAACCGGCATCTTGGAAGCGGCGGCGTTGATGGTGGACGAGCTGTTGGTCCGCCTCGACCAGGTGCCGGACCGCGTGCACGGGGCCTTGCTGGACCTGGTCGGCGTACAACCGCACCCGGCGCGGGCGGCGCGCACGGAGCTCACCTTCTGGCGCGCCGCACCCGGCGAGGAGGACACGGTTGTCCCCGCCGGTACGTCGGTGGGCGTGCTGTCGGGACCCGTGTTCTCGACGCTGCGTCCCCTTCGGCTGGTGGCGGTCAGTGCGCTGAACTACCAGATCGTGCGTGCGGGGGACGAACCGGTTCACCTCGACGAGTTCGCGCACCACTCCCCCTACGGCGGTTCCTTCAACAGCCCACCCGTGCCGGGGGACGCATTGATGGTCGCGCTGAGTGCGCCGGCGCCGAGCTGCGCTCTCAGCCTCAACATGACGTGCAGCGTTGCCGGGCTCGGAGTCGACCCGCGCCACCCACCCCTCATCTGGGAGGCTTCGACACGCGATGGCTGGCGGCCCTGCCAGGTCGAGGCGGACGAAACCGGCGGGCTCTGTGGCCCGGGCCGCGTGACGATCCATCTGCCGCACAACCACGATCGCATAACCGTCGGGTCGGTGGAATCGGTCTGGGTGCGATGCTGCATCGTTGAGGCAGGACCGGGCAACCCCAGCTACGCCCAGGCGCCGCAGGTCGAGGAGGTCTCCGTGGCAACCGTGGGCGGCACGGTCGGGGCGATCCAGGGCGAGTTGGTCGCCGAGGAGCTATTGGGCGTCTCCGACGGGCGTCCGGGTCAGTGCCTGCGGATGCGGGCGCCGACGGCGATCGACCCCGACGAGAATGTCGTGGTCGAGGTGTTCGAGTACGACTCGTGGGTCCCCTGGTCGATCGTCTCCACGTTCGCCGATAGCGGACCCACGGACCGCGTCGTCCAGGTCGTCCCCGGCAGCGCGGAGGTCCGGTTCGGTCCGTCTCTTCGAGAGCCCGACGGGATGCAGCGCAGCTACGGCGCGACCCCACCGGACGGAGCCCCCGTTCGCATCCGCAACCACCTGGTCGGCGGCGGCCGACTCGGGAACGTTGCCGAGCGGACCATCCGCGTGTTGCACACGACGGTCCCCTACATCGCGAACGTCGAGAACCGAGTGCGTGCCACCGGCGGCCACGACGCCGAGTCCGCCGACGAGGCCCGTCGGCGAGTGCCCCTCGAGCTTCGTGGCCGAGGTCGCGCCGTCACCCTCGACGACTTCGAGTACCTCGCCCGGGAGGCGGCGCCGGAGGTCGGCCGCGTGCGCTGCCTGCCCGACGAGGCACCGGGGTCGGTTCGCGTGCTCGTCGTGCCGTGGGTGAGCGAGGCCGGGTACGGCTTCGGCTTCGCCGATCTGGTGCCCGCCCACGACACGCTGCAGCGCATCACGTCCTACCTCGACGAGCGGCGCGTCATCGGGACCCGCGTGCTCGTGGAGCCCCCGCGCTACTGCGGCGTGACGGTGGTGACGAAGGTCAGGGCAGCGGCCCGTGCCAACAAGGAGAAGGTGGTCGACGCCGTGCGCCGCCAACTCCACACCTACTACCACCCGACCACCGGCGGCCCGGACGGTGACGGGTGGCCTTTCGGTCGCCCCGTCGTGATGAGCGAGGCGTTCTCGGTCGTGCAACGAGTGCCCGGTGTCGACCTGGTCGAGGACCTGCTGCTCTTCCCCTCCGACCCGATCACAGGAAAGCGGGACGATTCGACGCAGCGAATCACGGTCGGCGACGACAGCCTGGTCTTCTCCTTCGACCCTCAGGTCCAGGTAGTGACCGCATGAGCGAGCTCGAGGTGGGTCTGATCGCTCGGGGGGACTGGGTCGTCGACGAGGTCGTGCGGGCCGTCGGTGGAATGTTCGAGCCCATCGCTCTCCTCCTCGACCAGTACGACGCCATGCTCAACCCGAGACTCGCCCCCGACGAGATGGTCCGATGGCTCAGCCGGTGCCTCGGGATCCCGGTGGGGTCCGATGCGACCAGGGGTGAGCGTCGCCTGCTCGCAGCGGTACCGCGGCTCTATCGCTCGTGGGCGACCAGCAACGGCGTGCGCTTGCTTGTCAGCAGCTACCTCGACGTCGCCGAGGACGACGTCGAGATCGTCGAGAGCGGGGCTGCTGACTGGTCAGCCGTCGGGGGTAGCGAGCTGCCCGGCAGCGACGACCCGTTCGTCGAGGTACGAATCGCGCGTCCGCTCGAGGAGGACGAGCTCGAAACACTCAGCTCACTTCTCACCTCCGCGCTACCAGTGGGGATGCCGTGCAGGATCTTGTCCGGCTGATCCCTAATTCCGGTTCAGTCCGTGCAGTTGTTCAGCTTGTCCGCCCCAACCACGCCGTCGTACGCCGAAATCTTGCGCGCCCCATTAGACGGTGGCCAACAGGTTGCGCAGCTCGGGGTGGAGGGAATGGTCGGCCGAGAGCCGTCCCTGGGTCGCCTCAACGAACTCCTCAGGGGTGAGCTCAGCCTTGCCGGCGTCGCTGGTCACCGAAACGGCGAGCCCTCGCTCGACAATCACCGGCTTCTCCAGCTCTAGCAGCACGAACTGACCGAAGACAGCCCGCCACTCGATCCTCTCAGCACGCTCAGAGTCGGGCACGGGCACGAACACGTCATCGCCATGGGTGGCGTACTCGACGGCATAGTGGAAGGTCTGAAGCCAGGACGAGTAGTCGCCCACGCTCGTGTCCACCAAGCCGCTTCGTCCCCGGCTCCTCAGGTCGACGCGGTTGGCCACCTGGGCCTCTCGCCAGCGACCGACCAGCTCTTCCACGGGGACGTCGGCGTACGTCGAGATCTGCCAGTCGTTGAACGCCCCGACATCGAGGACCCCGGCGACCTCGCCGGCTCGGAACAGATCCTGCACGCGGCCGTCCAGCCCAGCCCGCGTGTAGTCCTCGAGACCCATCAGGTGCCCCAGCATGTCGCGTGTCGACCACCCCTCGCAGCGGCTCGCCTGGGACCAATCGGGGGAGGAGGAGAAGTGTCGGTGGACCCGATCGGCTTCGTGATCCAGCAGCTCGAAGGGATCGAGGCCATCCAGCAAGGACTCATCAGCCATCGTCCGACGTTACCGCTCTTGCCGTGAGCACAGTGACCGTGACTGAGAGGACTCCCCATGACACCCCACGGAGGCTCCTGCCCCTCGGCCTCACGAGTAACCACCGTCGTCCTAGCATCGGGATCGGCCAACAGCGGTCAGGCGATCCAAAGGAAGACGGTGAGCACCACGCAGGCCCAGAACAACTCGCACGCCACAACTCCGATCCTCGGCACGATCGATCACCGGCATGTCCCGTGATGACCGTCTGTTTCGCATCGGCGGTGGGCGCAACGGCCAGCGCGCCGAGGCCCCGGTGTCGCCGCGCGTCATTTCGCCATTGACGCGGTTGCCGATTGGCATGGCGTTGGTGACCTCAGTGGGTCGCGCACCTGAGTTCCGGTTGCCTACTGGTCAGCCATACGGGTCTGCGATGTCGCGCAGCTTGATGAGCGCCTCGCGCAGGCATCCGGCCAGCTCAGGGCCGAGATGGTCGTTCCATTCCTGCTCCACGCCCACCACCACATCCCGAGCCTGCTGCGAGGCGGCCTGCCCCTTCTCAGTGAACCGGATGACGTACGCCCGGCCATCGGCCGGGTCCGAGACACGCTCGACGAGCCCCTCCCTTTCCAGTGCCGTGACCAGCAGACTCGCCGTCTGCTTCGTGACCTGCGCCTGCTCAGCGAGATCGGGAGCGCTCTCGCGAGAACCGAGTGGCTGTCGCCGAGGGTCGCCCCTCCCCTTGATCAGCGGACCCGCCGGGTGTGACAGGGGTGATCCAGGTTTTCGCTCTGTCCAAGAGCCGAGCGCCGGGGCCGCTCAGCCCAGCACGGTGGCGCCGCGGACGAGGACGGCGATCGGCCGGTCCAGCGCGCCCGGGTCGGTGGCGAGGTCGCCGTCGACGACCAGCAGATCAGCGGCCAGCCCGGCACGCACCGCCCCGGTCACGCCGGCAAGGCCGACGTACTCGGATGCGACCGATGTCGCGGTGGCCAGCGCCTCCGCGACCGGGTAGCCGGCCTTCACGAGGGTCTGGATCGCGAACGCGGTCCCGCCATGCCTCTTCGGTGGCGCGGCACCGGCGTCGGTTCCGGTGACCAGCCGGATGCCGTGGGCGCGGATCCGACCCGCCATCTCGACCTGCTCGGCGTGCATGGTGGGGAAGTCCATTCCGGCTCGCTCCATCACGGCCCGGATATTGGGCGGCAAGGCGTCCGGCGGCACCTGGTCGAGGTCGAAACCCAGCGTCAGGTCAATCGTGATGCCCGCGGCAGCGACCGCCTCTAGCAATTCCTCGGACACATCCCGACCCGTCTCGGTCAGGCAGCTGAAGTGCTCGATCCCGTCAACACCGGCTCGGATCGCGTGCCACACACCGGCCAACGCGTGCGCGTGGGCCAGCACCTTCAGCCCGGCCTGGTGCCCGGCCGCGACGAGGGCCGCCAGCTCCGCTTCGCTGAACTGCGCGGCGAACACATTGGTCCCGGCCGTGGTCATGCCGCCGCTGGCCATCACCTTCAGCACGTCGACCCCGCGGACCACATGTTCGGCAACCTGTTCACGCACGCCGTTCACGCCTCGCGCCACCCCGCCGAGGAAGTGGCAATGCCCGTCCGGGACCGTCAGCGGTGGCCCCGCCGCGCGCACCCGGGGCAACCCGGGGAGGGCGCGGGCCTCGAGCGTCCGGTACCGACGGTCGCCGAGGTCCAAGACGGTGGTGACCCCGCGCGCGGCGCTCGCGGCCAAAGATTCGCGGATCTGCGCGTCCAGCTCCTCGTCCGTTGCGGCGCCGGCCCGCTCCAGCGCCCCCATATCACCGTTCGACACCAGGTGCACGTGGCAGTCGACCAGCCCCGGCAGCAGCGTCCCGGCGTACGTCGTGACGTCGGCGTCGCCCGGCGGCTCCGAGTGCCCCGGCTCAACACCGACGATCCTCTCGCCATCGACCAGCACCGTGCCGGCGCCCAGGAAGGCGGTGCCGTCGTACACCTGTGCTGCCCGCAACGCCTGCATGCCACCAAGTCTGTCCCGATGCCAACGTTCACGGCCAGGCGCCCTTGAGCGGAGCTGCCGAATAGAGGGCGGTCGTCGGGAAATCGCCACCCGATGAAACCTCACCGGGACCGGCGACAGACGCCGTTCGTTGCAGCACGACTTCGAGCCGACGAGCCGGGCGAGACCTACTTCTTACTACATCTGGTGTAGTGCATACCGCAAATGAAGTCTGACCTTGTGATAGACCGGCGTGCGAAAGTGTTGGACGCGGCATAGAGACGTTAGGCACCAAGGGCCTGCGCGGGCGCCGCATGCCGCAGCTCTAGCTCCGGCGGCGTCGTCTCCCGTAGGAACGTCCAGAGCCCCGCTCCCGCGTCCAAGACGCCTCGATCCCATCACTTTCGGGCGCCGTCTCGAACGCATCGAAGATCCCTGCCTCCCGGGCTAGCTCCGAAACCTCAGGGAACCGCCCGAGTCCGGTGTCCTTGGCGTGCCGGATGCGGTCCTCGACCTGGGCGGGGGCACGGTGCCTGGCCTTGAGGAACGCGAGCTGTCCGACCTTGGTGTTGGTGACGAACGCCTGGTTAGCGCACCCGTCGCGTTCCTCTGACAGCGACATGGCCATGACGTGCGGGGCGGCCCTGGCCCTGAGGCACCTGGATGCTGATGGTGCGTCTCGACAGCTAGGTGC
>Ga0209587_1001495_pt1 | contig 10931 bp, 10 predicted proteins | sample NGEPerD_2_FD_184512 | JGI IMG/M metagenome (GOLD analysis project Ga0209587, IMG submission 184512) | Arctic peat soil microbial communities from the Barrow Environmental Observatory site, Barrow, Alaska, USA - NGEE PermafrostL1-D... | ecosystem: Environmental > Terrestrial > Soil > Wetlands >... | reverse complement strand
CTGGCTGGAAGCCAACCGCGGTCGCCCGCGAGCCGCGCGCCGCGCGATCAACGACCGTCGCGACCTGCCATCTCTGCGCTGACCGCCAGATCCCTATCAGAACACTCTGCGAGAAGCGACGGGGGGGGGAGGGTCTAGCGAAACGCGCTGCGCCACGCATCGCGCATCGGCTGGCGGTAGAAGATCAGGAATACCGGGGCGATGAAGAGGAGGATCGCCTCATCGAACGGTCCCGGGATCGGTAGGAGCCCGAGGCCCGCCAGCCATCGAAGCGGCCTCGGGATGCGTCTATCGCGGGCCAGGGCACCGGTGGCGCGGATCGTCCGGGTGGTGAAAGCGCGCGCCTTGTGCAGGCCCGCCAGTGTATCCGCCCTAGGCGGGATCGCCTCCGAGCGTGCACTGGGCCGACGTGGTGCCCGTGGCCGTGCTCGGCGGCATCGGCTACACGGTCAGCCTGCGCCGGCGGCCAGCGCCGGGGAACGAGCGGCCTAAGGTCCTCCGCTGGACGATCGTTCGACCCCGATTCCCCTCTAACGCGGGCCCAGGGGCGCATCGGTCCTTGGGTATCTCAATAACTTCAAGCGTCCGCAAGGGCCTGGCGAGTGGATTCGTATGCCCCTCGAGCCCTCCGCTCGAGGTGGCGGCCTCCGCCTCTTCTGGCTGCTGCCTCTAATCGCCGGCGCCCTGGTCGCCACCGGCCTCGGCGCGGTCGCCGCATTCGCGGCCACCTCAGGTGGCGCCACCCGTGCCGGGGCAGCGCAGGCCACCGAACGGGCCGTGACCAACCGCCTGGCGCCGCTGCGCCGGTATCGCCGGCTGCGCAGCGGGGACCCGGCGCCCTGGGAGCGCCAGGCCGTTCGGTCGATCGTGTCGGTGCGCGACGGCGGCTCGGTGACCATGCGCTCCGGCCCCGGCGGAGACGCGCTGATGCAGGTGGGCCCGCGCACGGAGTTCGGGACTCGCACCTCGATGGCCGTGGTGCGCAGGCGTGGCCGCTGGCTCGGGGTGAGTACGGCCGAACGGCCCAACGGAAAGCTCGGATGGGTGGACGGCCGCAGCGACGCGGTGCGCCGCCGGCGCACCCGCCTGGCCATCCACGTCGACCTGTCGGCCCGCCGCCTGGAGCTGCGTCGCGCCGGCGCGGTGATCGAGCGCGGCACCGTGTCGGTGGGGCGACTGGGCTCCACGACGCCCACGGGTCGCTTCGCCGTGACCGACAAGCTGCGCGGGGACCGCTTTGGCAGCTACTACGGCTGCTGCATCCTCGCCCTCTCCGGCACCCAGCCCAACCTCCCGCCGGGCTGGCCCGGCGGAAACCGGCTGGCCATCCACGGCACACCCAACCCCTCGTCGCTGGGGGGCGGGGTGTCGGCGGGCTGCGTGCACGCCTCCGTGGACACGCTCGAGGTGCTGATGCGCCAGGTGCCCGCGGGCACGCCGGTGTTCATCCGGGCGTGACGCCGTTCAGCCGGGCCACGGGGCGGGCGCATCTCGCGACCACCCGCCAGGAGCCGGCGCGCACGACCGCCCGGTAGCGGGCCGGCACGACCGGCGTCCTGTGGAGCCTCGAGCCGCGCCCGGGCCGCGGTGCGCGCGACCTGCGACGCGAGAAGGCGGCCCAGCCCCAGCTCACCCACATCGATCGGCAGAGACCTTGACGGCGAGCTGCTCCTGGCCTCGGCCAACGGCGAGATCGCGCGCGTTGTGCGCGCAAGTTGTTAGGGTGCCCTTACTCACCATGCTGGAGCTCCAGTCCGTAACCAAGCGCTTCGGCCCGACGACCGCCCTGGACGACGCATCGCTCACGGTCGCGCCGGGCGAGTTCGTGGCCCTGCTGGGTCCGAGCGGGTGCGGCAAGACCACCGCGCTGCGGGTGGCCGCGGGCTTCGAGCGGCCCGACTCCGGCCGGGTGGAGATCGACCGCGCGGCCGTGGCCGCCAACGGCGTGTTCGTGGCACCCGAGCGGCGCGCGGTGGGCATGGTCTTCCAGGACTACGCCCTGTTCCCGCACCTCGACGTGGCGGCCAACGTGGGCTTCGGACTGCCCCGGCGCGAGCGTTCCGAGCGCGTGCGCGAGCTGCTCGAGCTGGTTGGCCTCGAGGGCATGGGCCAGCGCTCGCCCGGCGAGCTCTCCGGCGGCCAGCAGCAGCGCGTGGCGCTGGCGCGGGCGCTCGCGCCGAACCCCAAGCTCGTGCTGCTCGATGAGCCCTGGAGCGCCATCGATGCGCTCCTGCGCGAGGAGATGCGCGAGGAGCTCGCCCGCGTGCTGCGCGAACAGGGCGTGACCGTGGTGCTCGTGACCCACGACCGCGAGGAGGCCTTCACCCTGGCCGACCGGATCGCCCTGATGCGTGACGGACGGGTGGTGCAGTGCGGCACTCCCGAGGAGCTCTACTTCAGGCCCGCCGACAGCTGGGCTGCCCGCTTCGTGGGCGCATCCAACATGGTGCCCGCCGAGCTGGCGCGCCACCTGGGCGCCAGCGCGCATGTGCCCACGGGCGCCGACGAGGTACTCCTGCGGCCCGAGCGGATCGGCCTGGAGATCGATCCGTCCGGCCCCGCCGAGGTGGTGCACCGCACCTTTCTCGGCCACGACGTCCTGTACCGGGTGCGCCTTACCGACGGGACCACGCTGGCCGCGCAGAGGCCGTCCAACGAGCACGTGCCGCTCGGCTCGCGCGTGCACGTGCACCTCCACCAGGCCCCGGCCTCCTCCTTCGACCCTTCGTGATCCGGCGCATCGCTCCGCTGGCCGTCACGGTGGCGGCACTGGCCCTGCCCGCATGCGGCGGCGACGACGACGCCGACCTGACCATCTACTCCGGCCGCAACGAGGAGCTGGCGGGCGAGTTGATCGAGCGCTTCGAGCGCGAAGGCGACCTGCAGGTGGACGTGCGCTACGGCGACTCCGCGGAGCTGGCGGCCACCATCGCCGAGGAGGGCGACAACTCGCCTGCCGACGTGTTCTTCAGCCAGGACGCCGGGGCGCTGGGCGCGGTGGAGGACACGCTGTCCTCGATGCCGCGGTCCGTGCTGGACGCGGTGCCCGACCGGTTCCGCGACCCGCGCGGCCGGTGGGTGGGCGCGTCGGGCCGCGCACGGGTGATCGCCTACAACACCGACAAGTTCGAGGAGAGCGAGGTGCCGGACTCGGTCTTCGATCTGACCGACAAGCGCTGGCGCGGGCGGGTGGGCATCCCGCCGCCGAATGCCTCGTTCCAGGCCTTCGTGTCGGCGATGCGGCTCGAGGTGGGAGAGAAGCGCACGCGCGAGTGGCTCGAGGGCATGCGCGACAACGACGCCCAGCTGTACGACAACAACATCCAGACCGTGGAGGCCATCGGTCGCGGCGAGATCGACCTGGGCCTCGTGAACCACTACTACCTCTACGAGCTCAAGCGCGAGGACCCAGGCCTCGCGGTCGCCAACCACTTCCTGCGCCGCGGCGACCCGGGCTCGCTGGTCAACGCAGCCGGCGTGGGGATCCTCAAGACCACCGACGACCAGGACAACGCCGAGCGCTTCGCGCGCTTCCTGGTCTCCAAGGGCGCGCAGCGGTACTTCGCCGAGAAGACGTTCGAGTACCCCCTGATCGAGGGCGTGCAGCCCCCCGGTGGCCTTCCTCGGCTCGAAGAGCTGATCGGACCCCAGGCGGAGCTGGGCCGGCTGGGCAACCAGCTGCGCTCCACGCTGAGGTTGCTGGACGAGGTGGGCTTCACCACGTGACCTCGCGCCGGCCGCCGTGGCCCCTGAGCGTCCTCGGGGTGGCGGCCGTGGCCATCGTCTGCCTCCCGCTGGCCTACCTGATGATCCGGGTGGCGGGAGCCGGGCCGGACGCTTGGGGCGTGTTGGAGCGGCCCCGCACGCTGAGCCTGGTGGCCAAGACCGTCGGGCTGGTGGCCGCGGTGACCGCCGCCGCGGTGGCCTTGGGCGTCCCGGCCGCCTGGCTGGTCACCCGGTCCGACCTGCCGGGCCGCCACTTCTGGGCGGTGGCGCTCGCGCTGCCCCTGGTGCTGCCGTCCTACGTGCTCGCCCTGGCGCTGCTGGCCGTGTCGGGGCCGGGCGGCCTGCTGGGAATCCCGGCGCTGACGGGATTCACCGGGGCGTTCCTGGCGCTCACGCTCGCCACCTACCCGTTCGTCTTGCTGCTGTGTATCGCCGCGCTGCGTCGCGCCGACCCGGCGCTCGAGGAGGCCGCCCAGGGCCTCGGGCGCACCCCGGCGCAGGTGTTCAGGGCGGTCACGCTGCCACTCATGCGCCCGGCGATCGGCGCAGGCGCGCTGCTGGTGGCCCTCTACTCGCTGTCGGACTTCGGGGTGGTGTCGCTGATGCGCGCCGAGGCACTCACGCGCGCCGTGTTCCTGCAGTACCGCGGCGCGTTCGACCGCGACCCGGCGGCCGTGCTGGCGCTGCTGCTCGTGGCCCTCACCATCCTCGTGCTGGTGGGCGAGCAGAGGGCCCGCTCGCGGCTCGGCAGCGGATCGAGGGGAGGCCGCACCGTGCGCGCGGCGTCGGTGGTCCCGCTCGGCCGGTGGCGCGGTGTGGCGCTGGCCTTCTGCGCGACCGTGGCCGGCGTGGGGCTGGTTCTGCCGGTGAGCGTGCTGGTGGCCTGGCTGGTGCGCGGATCGCCGTCGCTGGACGGCGTGGCCACCGCCACGCTGCACTCGCTCCTGGTGGCTGTGGCCGCCGCCGCGGTCACCACGCTGGCCGCGCTGCCCGTGGCGGTGCTCGCCGCGCGCTTTCGCAGCCGCTGGACCGTGGCGCTGGAGCGCACGGGCTATGCCGCCAACGCCCTGCCGGGCATCGTCGCGGCGCTGGCCTTCGTGTTCTTCGCGGCTCGCCACGCCCCGGCGATCTACCAGTCGCTCACGCTGTTGGTGGTGGCCTACCTGGTGCGCTTCTTCCCCCAGGCCCTCGCTGGCGTGACCTCGGCGCTGTCGCGTGCCGAGCCGAGGCTGGAGGAAGCCTCGCGCGGCCTCGGCCGGGGGCCCGCCCACACGCTGGCCACGGTCACCGTGCCGCTCGTGGGGCCGGGCTTGCTGGCGGGCGCAGCGCTCGTGCTGCTGTCGACCCTGAAGGAGCTGCCCGCCACGCTCATCCTGCGGCCCAGCGGCTTCGACACCCTGGCCACCGAGGTATGGACCGCGACGTCGGTCACGCACTACTCCCAGGCCGCTGTGCCCGCGCTGATGCTGTGCGTACTGGCCGCGCCGGCCGTGTGGCTGCTGGTGGTGCGCGGCAGCCGCGGCCTGGACCCGCTGGGCAACTGAGATTCGAGCTGCGGTGCTCGCCCGGCCAACGCCCGGGCTGCGCTCCTCGCCCACGCGCCCCAGGTAGCCTGCCCGCGCCATGCACCCGGTGGTCATCCTCTGCGGTGGGCGCGGCACGCGCCTCCAAGAGCACACGCGCGAGATCCCCAAGCCCCTGGTGGAGATCGGCGGCCGGCCGATCGTGTGGCACGTGATCCAGATCTACGCGGCCCACGGCTTCCGGGAGGTCGTGCTGGCCACCGGCCACCGGCGCGAGATGATCGAGGAGTTCGTCGCGGCCGAGGAGTGGCCCGCGGGCGTGACCGTGGAGTGCGTGGACACGGGGGTCCAGACGCCCACCGGCGGCCGCATCCACCGCCTCCGGGACCGCCTCGACGAGGCCCGCTTCTGCGCCACCTACGCCGATGGCGTGGCCGACATCGATCTCGCCGACGAACTGAGCCACCACGAGGCGCACGGCGGCCTGGCCACCATGACGGTGGTGCGTCCCGAGCTCCAGTTCGGCGTCACCGAGCTCGGGGAGGGGGACCGGGTGTCCGGCTTCCAGGAGAAGCCCCGCTCGGACCACTGGATCAACGGCGGCTTCTTCTGCTTCGAGCCCGGCGTGTTCGACTACCTCACCGAGGGCAGCGCGCTCGAGCGCGAGCCGCTGGAGGGACTGGCCGACGACGGCCAGCTCCACGCCTTTCGCCACACCGGCTTCTGGGAGTGCGTGGACACCTACAAGGACGCGGTCACGCTGAACGACCTGTGGTCAACGGGGGCGCCGTGGAAGGTCTGGGAGTAGCCGCTTCGAGCCCCACCGGAAGGAACTCACCCGCCGCGGGCGAAACATTGGGCCGTGAAGCAGACCACCACGGCAGCGCTCACTCTCTCCGCAGAGATCCGCGCCCGCTTCGACGAATTCTCGCGATCCCAGAAGGACGTGGGCCAGTACATCGTCGACCATCTCGACGAGGCTTCCTTCCACACCGCGGAGGAGCTCGCGCGGCGCGCGAACACCTCCAGCTCCACCGTCGTGCGCTTCGCGCAGGCGCTCGGGTTCGAGGGCTTCCCCGAGCTCCAGGCCGCCGCGCGGGACGAGTACCGCCGCGCGCGGGAAGGTGACGGCGCCCCCGTGGACCTTGGCACCCAGCCGCTGTTCCCGATCGACCAGACGGAGTTCGAGGCCGCGCTGGCAGCCGATCACGTGAACGTGGAGGAGACCGCGCGCCGGCTGGACCGCGAGCAGATCGAGGCGTCGGTGGAGCTGATCTCCCGCGCCGACCGGATCGTGCTGTGCGGCACCGACCAGATGGCCTTCTTCGCCAGCTACCTGCGGCACCTGTTGATGCTGCTCGATCTCCGCGCGGAGGTGGTGGCCAGCCCCAGCCAGGAGGGCCTGGCCAAGCTCGGCCGCATCGACGAGCAGACCGTGCTCGTGGGCTTCTCGGCCGGGCGCCCCCACCCGCTGGTGGTGCGCGCCATGAAGCTCGCCCGCAACCGGCGGGCCGCGACGATCGCAATCGCCGACGCCACCCTGTCCGAGGTGGCCAAGCTGGGCGACCAGAAGCTCTTCTACTCGTCGAACAGCCCCGCCTACGTGCGCTCGCACGCGGCGCTGCTGAGCGTGGTCCAGGCGCTGGCCTACGGGGTGTACGCCCTCGACGAGCCGGCCTACGCCGACCGCATCAAGGCCTTTCGCCTGAAGTAGGACAAACGGCCTTTGTGCGCCCTGGTCACACCCGCGGTGCGGGGTACCATGGGGGCATGCGAGAAGAAGCCACCTTCCGCGTTAAGTCCGGGCTCGCCGAGATGCTCAAGGGCGGGGTGATCATGGACGTGGTCGACGCCGACCAGGCCCGCGTGGCCGAGTCCGCCGGCGCCGTAGCCGTGATGGCGCTCGAGCGCGTGCCCGCCGACATCCGCTCCGACGGCGGGGTGGCGCGCATGTCCGATCCCACCAAGATCGACGAGATCAAGGAGGCCGTGACTATCCCCGTGATGGCCAAGGCCCGGATCGGCCACTTCGTGGAGGCGCAGGTGCTCGAGGCGCTCGAGGTGGACTACGTGGACGAGTCCGAGGTGCTCACCCCGGCCGACGAGGCCCACCACATCGACAAGTGGGCGTTCAAGGTCCCGTTCGTGTGCGGCGCCACCAATCTCGGCGAGGCGCTGCGGCGCATCGCGGAGGGCGCGGCGATGATCCGCAGCAAGGGCGAGGCGGGCACCGGCAACGTGGTCGAGGCCGTGCGCCACATGCGCTCCATCGGCGGCGACATCCGCCGGCTCGGCGCTATCGATCCCGACGAGCTCGCCACCGCGGCCAAGGACCTCCAGGCGCCGCTCGACCTCGTGCGCGACGTGGCCGCCAAGGGCCGCCTGCCGGTGGTCATGTTCTCCGCCGGCGGCATCGCCACCCCGGCCGACGCGGCGCTGATGATGCGCCTGGGCGCCGAGGGCGTGTTCGTGGGCTCGGGCATCTTCAAGTCAGAGGATCCCGCTCGCACCGCCGCGGCCGTGGTCGAGGCCACCACGCACTTCGAGGATCCGGCGCGCATCGCCGCCGCCTCGCGCGATCTGGGCACGCCGATGACCGGAATCGGCATGGACGCGATCGAGTCGGCCGGCGGACTCCTGTCGCAACGCGGTTGGTAGAGCCGAGCCCTCTCACCGTCGGAGTCCTGGCGCTCCAGGGCGACTTTCAGGCCCACTCGCGGATGATCGAGGGCCTCGGGGCCAGGGCGCGGGAGGTGCGCACCCCCTCCGGGCTGAAGGGCATCGACGCGCTGGTGATCCCCGGCGGCGAGTCCACCACGATGACCCTCGGGATCGAACGCGAGGGCCTGGCCGAGCCGCTGCGCGACCTCGTCGGGGCGGGCATCCCGGTGCTCGGCACCTGCGCCGGGTTGATCGTGCTCGACCGTGATCACCTGGGCCTGCTGGACGTGACCGCGCGCCGAAACGCCTTCGGCCGCCAGGTGCGCAGCTTCGAGGCCGACCTGGAGGTGCAGGGGCTCGAAGGAGGCCCGTTGCGGGCCGTGTTCATCCGCGCGCCGTGGGTCGAAGAGGCCGGCGAGGGGGTGGAGGTGCTGGCCGAGGTCGAGGGACATCCCGTGGCTGTCCGCGAGGGCGAGATAATTGCGGTGGCCTTCCATCCCGAGATCCACGGCGACTTGAGGCTGCATCAGTGGCTGATCGCGCGGGCGGGCGAGAGAAACGGAGATACCGACAAGTGAGAGACCATCGAGCCGAGGCGCTGGCGCGGATCCTCGTGGGGTACTCGACCAAGGTCGGCGAGGGCGATACCTGCATCGTGTCGGGCAGTTCGGCGGCAGAGCCCCTGCTGCTGGCCGTCTACGAGGAGGTGCTCAAGGCGGGGGGCCTGCCGATCGTGCAGATGACCCCCGACGAGGCAGCAGCCTCCTTCTTCAGGCTGGCCTCCGACGACCAGCTGGACTGGGTTGCGCCGCCGTCGGAGTGGGCGGCCGAGCACTGTGACGTGCGGATCGCGGTGATGGCCGAGTCCAACTCGCGCGCGCTCACCAGCGCCGACCCCAAGAAGCAGGCGCGCGCCCAGAAGGCACGCAAGCGAATCATGGAGACCACCATGCGCCGGGCCGCCGAGGGCAAGCACCGATGGGCGCTCACGCTCTTTCCCACCCACGCCTACGCCGGCGAGGCCGGAATGTCGCTGAGCGAGTACGAGGACTTCTACTACTCCGCCTGCCTGGTCACCGACGGCGACCCGGTCACCGCCTGGGAGCGCCAGGCCGGAGAGGTCAACCGCCTGGCGGAATGGGTCCAGGGGACGGAGGAGGTCCACATCACCGCTCCGGGCACCGACGTCAAGCTTGGCGTGGCCGGCCGCAAGTGGATTCCGTGCTCGGGCCACCACAACATGCCCGACGGCGAGTTCTTCACCGGGCCCGTGGAGGACTCGGTGGAGGGCGAGGTGTCGTTCTCCTTCCCGGCCACCTACGGCGGGCGCGAAGTGTCCGGCGTGCGCTTTCGATTCGAGGGCGGCAAGGTGGTGGACGCCTCGGCCGAGCGCGGTGAGGCGTTCCTGTTCGAGATGCTCGACTCCGACGATGGCGCACGGCGCCTGGGCGAGCTGGGAATCGGCACGAACTACAGCATCTCCGACGGCACCAAGGAGATCCTGCTCGACGAGAAGATCGGTGGCACCGTTCACATGGCCGTGGGAGCCAGCTACCCGGAGACCGGCGGCACCAACAGCTCGGCGGTGCACTGGGACATGGTGTGCGACCTGCGCCAGGGCGGCGCGATCACCGTGGACGGCAAGGATCTGCAGCGCGACGGTCAGTTCGTGGTGTGACTGCTACGCTGTGTAGCAGATGACTGATCGCACGATCCCCCAGCGCGAGCTGCGCAACAACGTCGCCGCTGTGTTGCGTGCGGCAGAGGCGGGTGAGACCTTCACCGTCACCGTGCGCGGCCGCCCTGTTGCGCGCCTCGTACCACCGGGCGATCAGGCCCATCCGCGCGTGGACGTCGATCGCGAGACGCTGCGACGGATACTGGCAATGCCCATCGACGACGACAACTGGCTGAAGGAGCTGCGCGACGCCGAGGCGCCAGTGGATGATCCCTGGCCCGCCGAGTGAGCGGCGCGCTGCTCGACACGAGCGTCGTAATCGCCCGCGGCGACGACGTCGATCCTTCGCCCTCGTCGGCCATCTCCACGGTGACTCTCGGCGAACTTCTCGCCGGCGTGCACCTTGCTCCAAATGAAACAGTTCGGCGATTGCGCCGAGACCGGTTGAATGCCCTTCGCGCGGCGTTCGCTCCCTTGTCGGTTGACGAGTCCGTTGCCGAGCAATACGGCAAGCTGCTTGCCCACGCTCGGTCAATGAAGCGATCGGACAAGGCCACAGACCTGCTGATCGCTGCTACCGCGGCCGCCACGGGCCGGGTGCTCCACACTCTTGACTCACAGCAGGCCGCGCTCGCTCGATCGGCCGGCATCTCCGTCGCCTGACCGCCGCCTAGACTCAAAGCCATGTCCGGCCACTCCAAATGGGCGTCGATCAAGCACAAGAAGGCGATCGTCGACCAACGCAAAGGCAAGGCGTTCACCAAGCTCGCCCGCGCGATCCAGGTGGCCGCGCGCGAGGGCGGGGGAGACGTGGAGGGCAACGCCGCGCTGGGCTTGGCTGTGCAGAAGGCCAGGGACGCGTCGATGCCCAAGGACAACATCGAGCGCGCGATCGCGAAGGGCACCGGCGCGGACACCGACGCCGATTCGTTCGAGTCGGTCACCTATGAGGGCTACGGCCCCGGAGGAGTGGCGGTGCTCGTGGACGCGCTCACCGACAACCGCAACCGCACCGGCTCGGAGGTTCGCCACGCCTTCACCTCGTCCGGCGGAAGCCTGGGCGAGCCGGGGTCGGTGGCGTGGATCTTCGAGAAGAAGGGCGAGCTGGTGGCCGACGGCAGCCGCTACTCCGAGGACGACCTGATGGTGGCCATCGACGCCGGAGCCGAGGACGTGACCCTCGACGGCGACCTGTTCGAGGTGGTGACCGCCCCCGAGGACTTCACCGCTGTGCGCAACGCGCTTGCGGGAGCCGGCGTGGAGCTGGACTCCGCCGAGCTTGTGCAGCGCCCCTCCACCCGCACCCCGGTCGAGGAGTCCGACGCCAAGTCGTTGATGCGCCT
>Ga0209587_1001493_pt1 | contig 10948 bp, 8 predicted proteins | sample NGEPerD_2_FD_184512 | JGI IMG/M metagenome (GOLD analysis project Ga0209587, IMG submission 184512) | Arctic peat soil microbial communities from the Barrow Environmental Observatory site, Barrow, Alaska, USA - NGEE PermafrostL1-D... | ecosystem: Environmental > Terrestrial > Soil > Wetlands >... | reverse complement strand
GAAGGCAGACTTCGGACCGGCCTGGAAATGTCACACGGATCAGTACACCCAGGTCTAGAGGAACTCCTCCGACGAAAACTCCAGCTCGTCCGGAGCCGTCGGCGGCGGGATGTCCTCCCCGGTCTGTAGCCAGACCGTCAGCCCCGTCGCTTCCATCTCCCTCACCAGGTTTTCCGCAACGCCATGATCAACCACCCGAGCCCCCCTCTGCCGGAAGGCGGGCTGGTATACGATCAGGTTGACGTCCAGCCCGCGCTTCATACCCGCCAGCTTGCGGCTCATCGCCAGCACTTCATCCTCGCGGATGAGATCCGGATGGTAGGGCACGGCGACAGCCACGTGGAGCCGCTGATCGTATTGGGACAAGACGTACTCCACCGCTTTCCACGAGCTCTGCAGGTACGACTCGGCGCGGTCCCGATCCTCCACCCCGGTGATCCGCTGAAACGTCTCCAGGCTCAGACCCTTGAGATCGGGCGAAATGTCAGTCATACCGGCCGCGAACAACTCGTCGATATAATCCTCCGTCAGGACGGAGGCGTTGGTGTCCAACTGCACGCGAACGTCCGGCGTGGCCACCTTGAGGCCTGTGACATAGTCCACCAGCCAGCGGCGATTCAAGGTGGGCTCTCCGCCCGATATCCCGGTGCGTTGGTTTACTCCTCTGCCGCGGGGATTTCTGGACTGCATTTGGCGAATCAGATATTCGGTCGCCTGAACGGCTTGTTCAGGCGTCAGGGCCCGATCGGATGATGAGAAGGTAAGGTCCCAGTTGTGGCAGAAATCACAGCCGTAATTGCAGCCATGCGTGAACAGGGACATGCTCGCGTGAAAATAACCCGGAAAAAAGGAGACCACCCGCATCGGGGGGAACTCCGCAATGGCCTGCTCATCCGTCACCACCTCCATGTCCGGGCTGACCCCAGTACAGCAGGGACGCGACAACCGGCCGTTCACCACCACGGCGCACGCTCCGCACCCTCCGGTCTCACAGCAGTGGAGGGGATCCACCCGCTTCCCCACTGCGGCCAGGGCGTCCGCCAAACCCATCACACCGGGGACCGAATGCGACTCCCCATCGACGCGGATGCTCACAGCCGAAACCGGCGCCGTCTCTGAAACCATCCTGCGGGTTCCCGTAGGGCACCCTTTGATGCAGATGCCGCACCCCACACACTCGGACCCCACCTTGGAACAACGAATGTAGTAGTCGCAGAACCCGCAATCGATACAAGCCTCGCTCCGCTTTGCTCGCTTCCTCACGATGTGCTCACTCCCACTCGATGCGGGTATCGCCGATCTGCTCCCCGAACGCCCAGGGGTAGCCTTTGCCAAAGTGCGCTTCTTCTCCGAATCCAAATCCACCATCTCCTCCTGAGGCCCGGCACCGGTGAAACGCATTAGTTCCTCCCGGCTCGGTATGTTCAGCACCAACTGGTCCAGGTCGGCCATGTCTCCGAAGAATCCCTGATCCGGATTTGTCGTCCAGTCGATCACACTGCCGATCCCCACGCCACCGGAGCTCCCGCCAAACCCCACACTGTGCTCCAGCGCGATATAGACATTTTCGGGAAAAACAGGAGCTCCGAGCCGGGTCGTGTCCGGAAAGTCATTGGCCCAAAAACCGGACCGTGATTCAAATTACAGAATTTCCGGGAAGGCAGATGCGCTGGTTGCAACCGTAAACATGGCAGTACACGCAATCAGCCAGACCGATCAGATTATCGCCTCATCCAACACTCCTTCTCTTGCCCCATTGAGAGCCGTTGACAAATAGCACCGCCTCCGGCGCCGTTTCCACGGCGCCGGAGGCGGCCTGTACCTGCTTACTTCATCCATTCCTCGGTGGGCGCGTAGCCCATTTCCTCTTCGCTCAGCGGCTCCCAGGAATCCCACTCCGGCGCCTCTGGCTCGTTCTCCAGGCCGGGTAACCACTGCGTCAACATCTTCCTGCGGGCGGCCTTACCGCGCTGCGGCATTTCGTCGTAGGGAATGTGAACGTACATCAGGGCGTAGGCCGGGCTCGTGATAGCCTGGTTGCACAGGTGCCGGTCCATGATGCAATCCATGATCACCGGACCGTCCTTTTCCGCCATGCTGTACGCCCGCTTCAGGTCTTCGCGGAAGCTGGCGTTACTGGTGCAGCGCATGCTCTGGGCGCCGATGGAGCTGGCGAACTGCGTGAAGTCGATGCCTTCCCGCGGACGCTCCTGCCCCTGCATCTTCACACCCATCCACTCGGCACCGTAGCGATCCTGGGGCCCCAGGACGTCCCAGTTCGGGCCGTAGTACGCGTACTTCATGCCCGGCATCCAGCCGCCGTTGTTGGTCACCAGGTAGACGATGGGGAGCTTGTAGTCCACCGCCACCGAGATGTCCCAGCCGGCGTTCATCATGCCCGAGTCGCCCAGGAGGGCCAGTTGGGGCACGCGGGAGCCGTTCTCCAGATCGCCGATGGCCGCGCCGATGGCCTGGCCCACACCGTGACCGACACCGGCCTGATCGTTGGCGGTCAGGCAGGAGGCGGGACGCGTGAAATGCAGGTACGGCATCACGAAGTCCGACATGGTGTAGCCGTCGATCATCACCCGCACCGCGCTGTCGTAGACCTCCTCGTTGACCTCGCGGATGATCTGGGACATGTAGCCGTAGTGCATCTGGTTGCCAGCTTTGTAGCGCGGATGATCCGGCCCGTACTTGTAGGCCCTGTCCTTGCGGACGGTGATGGCCTCTCCCTGGCTTTTCTGCACGCGCTCCAGCCATTCCTGTCGGGCCGGGCTCACTTTCGCCTGCAGGTTGTTGGCCTTGATGTAGTCCACCAGCGCCGCGACCGACATCTTGATGTTGCCGAGCAGCACCTCGGTGGTGTCCAGGTACGTCCAGACGTGCTCCTGGGCGCTGGCTATCTGCAGAGTCTCGGGCCATTTGGCGCCGAACCCGTCGAAGAAGCCGACCTTCACGCCGGCGCTCACCACCAAGTCGATCTCCGGCCGGAAGCGCGGGAAACCGCGGTGGTAGTTACTGTGATTCTCGCTCACGACCCCGCGACCCAGTCGGCGGCTGGTGAACGGGATCTTCATCAGGGTGAACAGCTCTTCGAGTTCCTTGCCCGCCTTGTCCCAGGCGGCGAAATCGCCGATCAGGGCAAAGGGCTTCTCCGCGTCCACGAGCGTCTGAGCGGCCCGGGCGACTTCCTGCGGATCCGCGACCGAGGAGAGCGGCTCGGTGGTCTGCTCGCCGCGCCAGCTTGGCTTGTAGTCCATGTTCGCCGGGAAGAATTTGCCCCAGTAGTTCTCGCGCATCTCATCGTCTTTGGAGAACAAGAGATCGATGCCGAGTTCCAAGGCGACGGGTGCCCGGGGCGAGGTGGTGGCTATCTTGAAGCCGCGGGTGAGGAACTGCTTGACCTGCCACGGGTAGATGACGCGCGGGCTCCACTTCGTCACGTGCTCGAAGAAGCGGTGGGCGTAGCTCTCCTGGATGGTGTTGTACAGCCCGTCGTGCTCCACTTCATGGCCGCCGGCCAGGTAGATGATGGGGGAGTTGGACAACCAGGCCTGCTGCACCGCGGAGAAGGCGTTACCCGCACCCGGGCCGACCGTTCCGTATGCCACAGCGGGCTTCTGGGTGACCTGGGAGTACCCCTCAGCGGCGTACACGGAGTTTTGCTCGTGACAGAAGGTGATCGTTTTGATACCGATGCGGGAGATCGCGTCGATGAAGTGCCAAACATGTCCACCCGGCACGCCAAAGGCCACGGTCACTTCCTGTTCCCTAAGCACCTCGGCAACGTATTTTCCTACGGAGGGGTGCAGCTCTCTCTGCCCCAGGGGAACGCTCAGTTCTTTCTGTTTGGCCTCGTCGAACTCGATACCGACTTCTTTACTCATGGTCTTCTCTCCTGCCTTTCGTCATGTTAAAACCAAGGACACGTCGGAAGGACTGACTATGCCATACGCATCCACCCCCTTTCCCGACCCAATGTTAAGAACATGTGATCCTGGTCGCTGGTAGCGATAAAAAATACTAAATGAGCTATGACCAGATAAACTCCTCACAAATTCGCCACATCCACTTGAGCCCGGACACGGCGCTCTAGGCGCTCCAAGTTCCCATTTAATAATTACGGTACAGCTTTTTATCCGAAGTACCCAGGACCCACCCAGGCATACGAATTGCTAAAAGAAACTCCAATTCTTCTCGGATCTTCTTTCGGAGCAGATTGTCTTACACCGCTGACATTTGACTTCGAACAGCATTGTCCGTAGCCCGAGTTTCTTTCCGCACTTGGGACACCGGTACTCTTGTATGTTTCCCTCCGTTAGTTTCAACCCCCCCCCAAACACAGGCAGCCACGACATCAGCGGCAGCTAACTCCGATCCCCCGGAAAACAGAACCTCAGGTCACCAGCCCGCCGTCCACGCTCAACACGGTCCCATTGATGAAGCTGGCTTCATCCGAAGCGAGGAACAGGTACGCCCGCGCGACGTCCTCGGCCTGCCCCAAGCGCTTGAGAGGCGTCTTGTCCTTCATGGCATCCAATACCTTATCGGGCACCGTGGCCATCATGTCCGTCATGATGAAGCCCGGAGCCACGGCGTTGGAACGAATCCCCTTGGGGCCGAGTTCCTTCGCCCATGCCTTGGCCATGCCGATCACCCCGGCCTTGGTGGCGATGTAGTTCGTCTGCCCGGCATTCCCATAAATGGCCACAACGGATGCAGCATTCAAGATGCAGCCGGACCCCTGCTCAATCATGATCTTGGCCGCGGCCTGTCCGCAGTTGAAGACGCCCTTGAGGTTCACGTCGATGACACGGTCCCAGGCCTCTTCACTCATCTTCACCAACCAACCGTCCGCGGTGATGCCGGCGTTATTGATGAGCACATCCACCCGACCGTACTTGGCGACGACCTGCTCGAACAATTTGTCGACCTGAGTCCGATCCGTCACGTTGACCGTAAGAAAGATGCAGTCGGCTCCGCTGGCGACGATTTCCTCGGCGGCCTGCTTGCCCGCCTCCTGGTCGAAGTCCGCCACCACGACATTCGCACCTTCCTTTGCAAACAGCTCGGCCGTGGCCTTGCCAATGCCACGGCCTCCCCCGGTGACGATCGCCACCTTATCTTTCAATCTCATGTCCACCACCCTTTCGCCTTTCTAATGTCCGATGAAAAAGGACCCGCCCCTCCCCCGGATGCGGGGCCGTATCAGGTTCTGATTCCTGTAGCGATCTACGACACCACGCTGCAACTGTTCACGCACTCCAGGATGTGGCTCAGAGAGCTTTCCGGAGGGAACACCTCGGTCAACCCGGCAGCCTTGAGCCGCGGAATGTCTGCCGGCGGAATCGTCCCGCCGATGAAGACGGCCACGTCTCCCGCACCGCGCTCCTTGAGCAACTGCACCACTTTCGGCCCCAGGGTGAGGTGATTGCCACACAATGTGCTCAGGCCCACAACGGATACGCCCTCTTCCAGCGCTGCATCTACGATCTCCTCCGGGAAGCTGTTGACCAGATAAACAACCTCTTTCCCCGAGTCTCTGAGGAAACGGGAAACTATCATAGCTCCCCGCCAATGAATGTCCAAGCCCAGTTTTGCGATCAGGATCTTGTCGGCACCTGCCATCTGTATTGCCTCCTATCTGTGAAATGTACTCTTGTCGTCAGTAGGTACGGCGCAGATTAAACGAGCGGGAACTGCCACAGGCCGAATTCCGTCCGGAACACGTCCTCGATTTCGCCCAGAGTGGCAAATGCCTTCACCGCGTCGATCACATACGGCATCACGTTCTCGTCCCGGTGGCAGACGGCCCTCAATTCGTCCATGCACTTCTTGTGCTTGGCATCGTCGCGACTTTTCCTGAAGGTTCGCAGCTTCTCCTTCTGCAGTTCCTCCGTCTCCTCGGGATAGCTGAACACCTCGATGGTCTCGGACGCACGACCTTCCTGCGGGAAGTAGTTGACCCCGGCGATCTGGCGCTTGCCGCTCTCGGTCTCTCCCTGCATCTCGTAGGCGTAGTTGGCGATCTCGTTGTGCAACCAGCCCGACTCGACGGCAGCCACCAAGCCACCCATTTCGTCGATTTTGGCGATGTAGGCCTTGATCCGGTCGGCCACCTCCTTGGTGAGGTGCTCTACAAAGTAGGAGCCAGCCAGCGGATCGACGGTATTGGTGACGTTCGTCTCCACACCGATGATCTGCTGCGTGCGTAGTGAGACGAGCGAAGCCTCCTCGGTCGGCGCGGAGTATGCCTCGTCGTAGGAGTCGATGTGCAGCGACTGTGCCCCACCCAGAATCGCCGCCAGGCCCTGAATGGCCGAACGGGCGATGTTGTTCAGCGGTTCCTTGGCCGTCAGGGTGATCCCGGCGGTCTGCACGTGATAACGCATCAGCAGCGAACGTTCGGCCTGGGCGTTTAAGCGCTCCTTCATGATGTCGTGGTAGACCTTGCGGGAGGCACGGCACTTGGCGATTTCTTCGAAGAAGTCGTTGAAGAGGTCCCAAAAGAAGGACAGGCGACGGGCGAAGTCATCCACCTTCATGCCGCGCCGAATCAACTCTTCTGAGGTGGCGATCGCATTCGAGAGCGCCACTCCGACTTCAGTGATGGCGTCGGTGCCCGCTTCACGCAGGTTGTAGCCGTTATAGCTGATCGGGTTCCAGCGCGGCAGGTGCTTGGTCGAGTACTCGACCGCGTCGCACTGCAGCCGGAACGAGGCGCGCGGCGGCAGGATCTCCGGCGCGCTGCCGACACAGGTCTCCATGATGAAGTCGTTCTGGTTCGTTCCGGAGAGCTTCTCGAACGGGATTCCCCGCTTCTCCGCCATCACGATATACATGGCCAGAATGGCCACATTCGTGCTGGGGAGGTGGGTCACTACGGAGACGGAGACCTCGTCGATAGGGATGCCGTCATAGAGTTCTTCGATATCGAGGACCGAGTCGACGCTGCAGCCGCAATCGCCGACGTTCCCGGCGGCCTGGGGGCAGTCGGAGTCGTAGCCGCGGATGGTGGGCAGGTCGAAGAGGGTATTGACGCCTGTGGCCCCGTGTTTCAATAAGTACTTGAAGCGCTTGTTGAGGTCGGACGGCGTTCCGAAGCCAGCCAACTGCCGCTGTGTGAACATGCGACCGCGGTACATGTTCGGATAGATGCCGCGAACGAAGGGAGGGGCTCCGGAGAAGCCGATATCTTCGTATTCGAAGTCCTTGATGTCCACGGGCGTGTACAGAAGTTTCATCGGTATGCCCGAATCCGTCGTGTAGTCGCCGGCTCCGGCAATACCCTTGGCGCGTTCTTCAGCCCACTCTTCGTACCCCTGCTCCAGCTTCTTCACCTTATCGTCATTGAATATGGACATTCTCAACCTCCTGTAAATCAGTTCAAAACGCTACCCAAACGAAACAACAGCCTTCATTCTCCACCACTTCTGACAATTCTACTCCACGCTTCACAACTGGCCTGATAGATATCGATTTTTCCCGCCTCCAGCTTTTCTTGTATCGCTCTTCCCATCTCATCATTGTTGATGAAGTCGTTCAGGGAGTCGGAGAATCGTTGTTCCAGCAGTTTGCTCCAGGCTCCCAGGTCTCTTGTCTTGCGGAGTTTAATCTTTTCACCCTTCTCCACCAAGAAGTTCAGTCGCTGGATGATCGCTTCTCCCAGCTCCGCGATTCCTTCATTCTTAGTCGCCACGGTGGAGACAACCGGGGGACGCCATTCACCCTTGCCGAACATCGCGATGTCGTTGCGCAGGCGCTCCACGGTGTCCTTGGCACCGGGACGATCCGACTGGTTCACCACGAAGACGTCTCCGATCTCCATTATTCCAGCTTTCATCACCTGCATCTGGTCCCCCAGGCCAGGCACCGTCACCAGCACGACGGTGTCCGCGGTCCGCATGATCTCGACCTCGCTCTGGCCCGCACCCACGGTCTCGACGATCACCACGTCGTAGCCTCCAGCCTCCAGCAACTGAACCACGTCATGCGTTGCTACCCCCAAGCCGCCCAGGTGACCCCGAGTGGCCATGCTGCGAACGAAACAGCCCTTCCGCCGACTCAGGTTCTTGAATCGCACCCGATCTCCGAGGATGGCGCCGCCCCGGAAGGGGCTGGACGGATCTACGCAGATCACCCCTACGGTATGTCCCTGGTCCGCCAGCCAGCTGCCGAGCTGGTCGATGAGGGTGCTCTTGCCGGACCCGGGGACGCCCGTGATTCCAACCACGTAGGCGTCCTTTTTCTGCGTCAGACAGGCCTTCATCAGCTCCTGGACCTCCTCCTGGTCCGCCCCGCTCTCCAGGAGGCTGATCAGTCGCCCCGTCGCCAGACGGTCGCGCTGCAAAAATCGTTCGAAGTAGTCGGTCCACGACATCGGTGATGCTCCTAGATCATCCGTTCCTGGCTCTGCCAGTATTTCTGCTTTACGATCCGCTTCAGAATCTTCCCGGTCGCCGTCCGCGGGAAATCATCCACGAAGTCCACGGAGCGAGGCCGCTTGTAACCGGCCAGCTTGGGCCTGCAGAACTCGAGGATCTCCTCTTCACTGGCCGCCTTCCCCTTGGAGAGGACGACACAAGCCTTCACCTCCTCGCCCCACTTCTCGTTGGGCACGCCGATCACCGCCGCTTCCGTGACAGCGTCGTGCTGAACGAGGACTTCCTCGATTTCCCGCGGGTAGATGTTCTCGCCACCGCTTATGATCATGTCGCTCTTGCGGTCGGCCAGGAAGTAGAAACCCTCGTCGTCGACGAAGGCCATGTCATCGGCGGTGACCCACCCTTCGTCGTCAAACGCCTCGGCCGTCTTATCCGGCTCCTTGTAGTAACCGGCAAACGCGGCCGGGGTCTTCACCCAGAGGACACCCACTTCCCCGGGCTTCTCGATGAGGGTGCCATCTTCGTGCTTGAGCCGTAACTGGATACCCGGATTGGGCTTCCCGATCGAACGGACCTTGCGGGTCTGATCCTTGTGACGCAGCGTCGAGACCGCTCCGGTCTCCGTCGACCCGTAGCCTTCGCTGAAGCGCGTGTTCTTGAAAAACTGCAGCGCCTCTTCCTTGGTCTTGGTGTGGAGTGGGGCCGAAGAACTGCCCAGGGAGGTGACCGACGAAATGTCATAGCCCTTCTTCACCTCGTCCGGCAACTCGAGGATTTGCGAGATCATCGTCGGCACCATGGAGGAGGTGGTCACCTTCTCCTGCTCGATGATCTCCAGCACCTTCTCCGGATTGAACTTCCCCGATGGAAAGACCACATTCGTCCCGCCCATCCACAGCGTGATCAGTGTGGCCCAGATGCTGTTGGAGTGGCACAGGGGTATGATGGCCAGGAGCACTCGCTTCGTCAGGTCAACGTCTTCGCGGCCGGCGTTGCGCAATATCGCGTTGCTGACCACCTCGATGGTGTTCCGTGTCTTGATCAGGGCCCCTTTCGGGAATCCGGTGGTACCTGATGTGTACCCGAAGTAGAAGATATCGGCTTCGCTCAGATCGACCTCCGGCTGGACGTCCGACTTCCCCTCGAGCAGCCCGGCGTAGGAGTTCCAACCCGCCGGCACGTCATCGCCCACCACGAACACGTTGTCCTTCGACAACTGGGGTAGGCTGTCCATATCGATCCGATCCAGGAGAGCGGAACCCACGGCAAGCCCCTTGGAGTCGGAGTTGTCGATGATGTAAGCGGTTTCCTTCTCGACCAGACGGAAGTTCACGGGAACGGAGATCACACCGATTCGCGCCAAGCCGTTGTACATTTCCACGAATTCGAGGTTGTTGTGCATCAGCAGCGACACTTTGTCGCCACGGGTGAATCCCTTCTCCAACATGGCGTTGGCGAATTGATTCGCCCGGCGATTCAATTGGTCGTAGGTAAGTCGCTTGTCTCCGAAGACGACGGCGTCTTTGTTCGGGTACCGCCAGGAGCTGATTCGTAGTCCGTCACCAAGATTCATTTCATCCCCTCTCGCGGAAGAGGCTACTCCAACTACTCCAACGATTTAGTTCACGACAGTTTCCAAGCCAGTTGTGCTGCATGAGAACCTGTAAGACTTCATTACTATAACACGGTTCCGGAATGTTGTGCGCCTCGCAAGAACGACTCGTGAGGTGACGCACCAGGACGTGGATGTCGTCCGGCCGCTCTCGCAGGGGCGGAATCTTTACCTGTGCCACACTGAGCCGGTAGTAGAGGTCCGACCGAAACGTCCCCTCCTCGACTTGTTGGAAGTCGTTACGCTGGAGGACTTTGTCGAATTCGTCATGGCGCAAGACCGGCGCCTGTTGCAGGGTCGGATTGACACCAAGGGCGCTGCAGCGCTGCCAGTCGGAGACGAGCGTACGTTCATGGGGGTCCTGGAGGTCCAATTCCTTCAAGTCGTCCAGTGAAATCGCTCCCAGAGCTTTTCGTTAGCCCGGTGGTCCTTGGGATGGCCGATATAGGGGTTGATAGCTTTCATCATGACCATGGCGGATCCTCGTCGAAAATCAAACAGTGTTCGGTAAGTGCGTGAACCATATCAGTCTTATCGGGGTCTATGCAAGAATGCCGGTCTGAAGTGGTCGGGAAAAGCTCTCGAAAATATGATGCTGTTTCCATACCCACTTTATCCGCCATGTTTGCAGAATTGTCAAACGAACAAAGAGTTCGACTCTTGATTCGTTCCTCAGGACACAAAGTTGTCTCACCGATGAGACGACCCCACCCTGTCGTCCCAGATCGAGATAGGGCAGCGGTTGTGCACTTAAAATCCTGCAGATTCATCAGCCGCTAGTAGGAAGAGCGACCATCGTTTTCCAAGATATACGGTGCCAAACCAAATATCAGGGGAGGGACGATGGTCATGAACAACGGTAAGGTCAAAAGAACAGCTGGTGCAAGAGGTTTTGGCGGGCGACCCTGATTTCCTGCGGCAGAAAGCACTATTGCCCTCGGTGATGGAG
>Ga0209587_1001492_pt1 | contig 10950 bp, 10 predicted proteins | sample NGEPerD_2_FD_184512 | JGI IMG/M metagenome (GOLD analysis project Ga0209587, IMG submission 184512) | Arctic peat soil microbial communities from the Barrow Environmental Observatory site, Barrow, Alaska, USA - NGEE PermafrostL1-D... | ecosystem: Environmental > Terrestrial > Soil > Wetlands >... | reverse complement strand
TCCAGAGCGTCATCGCGATCGCCGTCCTCACCGTCGTCGCGATCGCGATGACGCTCTGGATCTTCACCCAGCAGAAAGCCTCGCTGCCCTCCTGGGCGCCGTTCGTCGGCGAAGACTTCGCTCACCTCACGGCCGACTTCAGCAACGCCCAGGCGGTCACGCCCGGTCAGGGCCAGGCCGTGGTGATCGCCGGCATCCAGGTCGGCAAGATCTCCTCGGTCGAGCTCGAAGACGGCCACGCCGTGGTCGGCTTGGACGTCGAGCCCAGGTACCTGAAGCTGATCCACCCCGACGCGTCGCTGCTGTTGCGGCCGAAAACCAACCTCAACGACATGACCGTGGAGATCGATCCCGGCCGCGCCAAGGACCACGTCGAGGACGGCTACGAGTTCCCGCTCTCGCACACCGAACCGAGCATCCAGTTCGAGGCCTTCCTCTCCACCCTCGATGCCGATACCCAGCAGTACCTGCAGCTGCTCGTCGCCGGCGGCGCCCAGGGGATCGGCGGCCGCGGCCGCCAGCTCTCCGGCGCCTTCCGGCGCCTCCAGCCCTTCGCCCATTACGTCGGCGACCTCAACCGCGCCGTCGCCCAGCGCCGCGTCGCCCTGGCCCGGGTGATCCACGACTTCGGCCTGTTGACGACCGAGCTGGGCCGCCACGACGCCGAGCTGGAACGCTTCGTCACCTCTTCCAAGGACGCCCTCGGCAACTTCGCCAACCAGCAGCAGGCGATCCAGGAATCGCTGGTCGAGTTCCCCTCGACCCTCTCGGCGCTGCGCTCGGCGCTGGCCGCCTCCGACCGCTTCTCGACCGCAGCCCGCCCGGCGCTGCTCGGCCTGATCCCGCAGGCGCAGGCGTCGGTGCCGGCGTTCAAGGCCAACGAGCGACTGTTCAAGCAGACGACGGGGCCGATCCGCGACCAGATCCGGCCCTTCACCCGTCAGGTCCGTCCGGTGCTCACCCACCTCAACGAAGGGGCGTCCGATCTGGACACCACGGTGACGGGCTTCGGCAACTCGCTCGGGGCTCTCAACAGCTTCCTCAATGAGCTCGCCTACAAGCCAAAGGGCAAGAAGCAGAGCTTCATCTTCTACCTCCCCTGGCTCAACCACAACATCAACGGGACCTTCAACCTCGTGGATGCCGGCGGCCCCATCACTCGCGGCGTCTCGACGCTTTCATGCAATGGGTCATATCTCGCCTACAGCCTCACCCAGCCGCAGAAACTTGCAGATGGGAGCCTGATTCAGCTGAAGCCCTATCTGAGGACTCTCCTTCAGGGTGTTCGGATTCCGAGCCCCGAGGAAATCCCGGTCTCCACTAACCCGTCCGGCCACTGCGAATACAGCGAAGAAAAGTGAGCAAGCGAGCCCCCAGCACCGCGCAGCTCCTGGTCATCGCCGGCTTCGCCCTGTCCTGCTTCGGCATCATGCTCTTCCTCTGGATCACCTTCGGCGGCCCGACCCCGTTCAAGGCGAAGACCTACGAGCTCAAGGTTCCCTTCCAGGAGGCGACCCAGCTCGCCCAGCAGTCCGACGTGCGAATCTCCGGCGTCTCGGTCGGCAAAGTGCAGAACATCGAACAGTCGCCGGACGGCCAGCAGGCGCAGGCGACGATCAATATCGAAGACAAGTACGCGCCGATCCCCAAGGGGACGCGCGCCATCCTGCGCACCAAGACGCTGCTCGGCGAGACCTACGTCGAACTGACCCCGGGCGACGCCGGCGGGCCCGAGCTGCTCGACGGCGCCACCTTGGCGAAGGCGAACGTGGCGGAATCGGTGCAGCTCGACGAGATCTTCCGTACCTTCGACGCGCGCACCCGCGCCGCCTTCCAGGAGTGGATGCAGGAAGGCGCCGTCGCGATCGCCGGGCGCGGCCAGTCCTTCTCCAACGCCCTGGCCGAGTTTGAACCCACCTTCTCCGAATTCGACCGCCTCTTCCGCCTGCTCGACAGCCAGCGCCTCGCGGTCAAGCAGCTGTTCAGCAACGGCGCCACGACCTTCCGGGCGCTGCGCGGGCGCGAAGGCCAGGTGGCGAGCCTGATCCGCAACTCCAACACCGTCTTCAGCACGACCGCGGCCCGCAACCGCGACATCGAAGCCCTGTTCCGCGCCTTCCCCACCTTCGAGGACGAGCAGAGGCTGACCTTCGACCGGCTCAAAGAGTTCGCCCTCAACGCGGACCCGCTGTTCCGCCAGCTGGTGCCCGCGGCCGAACAGCTCTCACCGACCCTGATCGCCTTCTCGCGGCTGGCGCCGCAGGCGAAGGGGTTCTTCGAAGGGCTGGAAACGGTGATCGACCGCGCCCCGGCCGGCCTCTCCTCGCTGCGTAAGTTCCTCCGCGGCGATTTCCCGGTTCTGCTCCGGGCGCTCGACCCATTCCTGCGCAACCTCAACCCGATTTTCACCGGCCTCGGCCTCTACAAGAACGAGGTCACGTCGTTGTTGGGCAACGTCGCAGCGGCAACCAACGCCGTGCATCTCAGCGCCACCGGCGAGCAGATTCACTACCTCCGCTTGCTCGGCCCGCTCGGCCCCGAAACGCTGGCGGCCTATTCCAGCCGCACGACGACCAACCGCAACAGTGCCTATAGCCAGCCTCGCTACGCAAAGCGCCTCGCCAAGGGGCTGCTCAACTTCCATACGTCTCAGTGCAGCTCGGGCATCACCGCCACGCTCGCCCCCGACACGCCGAACAACCCCACCTTCAACGCGCGCACCGATGGCGACCTACTCGAAGCGACCGATTTCTTCGAGCGGCTCAAGCACTATGCGTTCGCCGACCAGGAAAGCTCCGTCTCGGTCCCGGCTCCCGGGTGCAGCCCGCAGGCCCCCTTCGAACCGATCTACGGCAGCGGCGCCGCGACGATCTACCAGCACACTTTCGAACAGGGCGAATAGAGGGCACGAAAAAGGGCGGCCTTTCGGCCGCCCTTTTTCGGCTCGTCCCAGGACGAAGCGTTCTTGTCCTGTGGGTCAGCCCTTTGGCGTACAGGGCACCGCGAGGGCGCCCTTCAGCACGGTCTGGGGCGCAACGCCGGGAATCCTGGCTTCGTTCTGGAAGAGAACCTTCTTCACCTTGGCCTTGAACACACCGTCCGGGCATCTCGCTTCGAAGTAGCCGACCTTCTTGCCCTTGTAGCGGTAGGTCTTGCCGAGCTTGAAGTTGAAGTCGAGCGCCGAGCCGCTTCCCCCGGCGACGCGCGGGATCTTCGAGATCGAGTGGATTCCGCTGCCCTTCCGCCGGATCGTGACTTCGGTGACGACCGCTGCCGGGACAGGCACGGTGAGGAAGATGTGGATCAACAGCTTGATCTTGCCGCCCCTTTCCCCTCCGTTGAAGACGGTCAGCGGGCTCGTGATCTTGAGCGGCGTCTGTTCTGGGAAGGCGATCTCAGCGTGCGCTCCGCCATTACCTAGGACGGTCTTGCCGCAGACTCTCTTCGCCGCCACGGTGTCGCGTGCCTCAAGCTGGCTCGCCTTACAGACCGGATAACCCTTGACGTTGATCTTCACGTCCTTGTCGATGTCGAAGATCACTTCCCTCAGCGCCGAGGGGTGCGTCCCGTCGCTGGTCTTGATCTTGCCGAAGACCGTCGTGGTGACCGGCGTGTACTTGTGCTTCGACAGCGCCTTCGGCGAAGTGCCGCCGCCGAAGGTGACGATCAGGTTGCCCGCTCGCAGCGTGGTCTTGGTCAGCGCGCTCGCAATTGCTGCCACGCCCAGTGACAGCACCGCTGCCAAAGCGAGGGCCAGCATTAGATTTCTACGCATTCTCTTCTCTCTCCTTTGTGGCCCTGCCCATCTGAGCCGCGGCCATTGAAAAAGCCAGTTTGTCCCAGTCCAAAGCTAGCAGCGTGTGGGCTGGACCTGAATGAAGGCATGAAGAAGGACAACCTCTCGAACTTTTCGTCCGGGCGCCTTGTCATCAACGAGATCCCCGCTCCGGCATATGAACAAACCCGGCCGTCGCCGCAAAAGAGCGGCCTCATCGGAGGGGGGGATCAGCCCTCGAGCATCGAGAGCCGTGCCCGCTCGCGCTCCTCGGCGGCCCCCTCGGGGCCGAGGAAGGGCAGCGTGATCCAGAACATCAGGTCGGGAAGCCGGCCGGGCAGGCGGGCGGAGGCGCCATGGAGGATCTCGCTGTAGAGCAGCTCGTTGACGCCGCCGGCGAGCGAGAGCGAGGTGATCCCCGGCAGCTCGACCGAGGTCTCTGCCCGGCCGGCGTCGAGAAAGCCGGTGAACTGGCGCAGGGCGGCGTCGCGCCGGGCGAGCGCCTTCGGACCCGCGGCCAGCACCTCGACGATCGCGAAGCGACCCTCGTCGGGATGCTCGGCGAGATGCATGAGCAGCGCCGCCAGCCCCGCCGCGACGCGCTCGGCCCAGGGCGCTCCCGGTTTCAGCTCGAAGCCTCGCGCCGTGTCGCCGAGCAGGTTGCCGAGCAGCACGTCGTAGGCGGCGAGGAAGCAGTCCTCCTTGCAGGCGAACAGCTCATAGAAGGTCTTTCGCGAGACGCCGGCGACGCCGATCACGTCGACCACGCGGGTCTCCGGGTAGCCGCGCTCGGCGACGACCTCGATCATCGCCTGCAGGATCCGCCGCCGCTGGGACTCCGTCACCGCCTCCCGTGGCAGCCCGTGACGGCCGCGCGGCAGCCGCTCTTTCAACCCGGTGGTGCGTCTAGCGGAAGCCACAGCGAGACTTTAGAGCACCCCTGGTTCTCCACCGATCCAGACCACCTGATCCCGCCCCGGGCCGACCCCGACCAGGCGGATCGGGACGCCGGCGAAATCGGCGATGAACTCGAGGTAGGCGCGCGCCTGGGGAGGCAGGTCGGCCTCGCTGCGGCAGCCGGTCAGGTCGCCCTGGAAGCCCGGCAGCTCCTCGTACTCCGGCTCGGCCGAGTGCAGGATCGACTGGTGGTAGGGAAAGCTGTCGAGGATCGCTCCCTCGCGCGAGCGGTAGCGCACCGCGACGCGCAGCGGGCCGATGCCGCTGAGCACGTCGAGCTTGGTCATCGCCAGGGCGCTCATCCGGTTGAGGCGGACGGCGTAGCGCAGGGCGACCAGGTCGATCCAGCCGCAGCGCCGCTCACGGCCGGTCGTCGTCCCGTACTCGTGGCCGCGTTCCAGCATGTGGCGCCCGGCGTCGCCGTCGAGCTCGGTCGGGAAGGGGCCGGCGCCGACCCGGGTCGCGTAGGCCTTGGCGACGCCCCAGACCGCGTCGATGTCGGTCGGTCCGACGCCGGCGCCGACGCAGGCCGCGCCGGCGATCGGGTTGGAGGAGGTGACGAAGGGATAGGTGCCGTGGTCGAGGTCGAGCAGGGTCGCCTGGGCGCCCTCGAAGAGGACCGTGCGGTCGTTGTCGAGCGCCTCCCAGCAGAGGCGGGCGGTGTCGGCGATGTGGGGCTCGAGGCGGTGGCCGTAGGCGGTGAACTCCTCGCTCATCGCGTGCAGGTCGAGGCGCGGGTCGGGCGCCTCGGCAACCGTGTGGTCGGCCCCCTCGTGGGCGCCCTCGCCCGCCTCCTTGCGCAGCTTGCGGCGCTGCACCGAGAGCTCGCGCAGGGCCTGCTGCTTGGGCTCCAGCGCCGCCATGATCTTCTTGCGCAGGATCTTCTCGTCGAGCAGGTCCTGGACGCGGATGCCGAGCCGCAGCGCCTTGTCGGCGTAGCAGGGGCCGATGCCGCGCCGCGTGGTGCCGATCGAGAGCTTGCCCAGCTTGACCTCGCCCGCCGTGTCGAGCAGCACGTGGTAGGGCATGATCAGGTGGGCGTTGGCGGAGATGCGCAGGTTGCCGACGTCGACGCCGCGACGCTTCAGCCCGTCGATCTCGCCGAGCAGGACGTGCGGGTCGAGGACGACGCCGTTGCCGATCGCGCAGAGCTTGTCCGGGTAGAGGATGCCGGAGGGGATCAGGTGGAACTTGAACTCCTCGCCGTCGCGGACGATCGTGTGGCCGGCGTTGTTGCCGCCCTGGAAGCGCACGATCACGTCAGCGCGCTCGGCGAGCAGGTCGACGACCTTGCCCTTCCCCTCGTCGCCCCACTGGGCGCCGACTATGACGATTCCTGGCATACCGACCGGGCATTGTGCCGGGTTAGCGCATGAGGAGCCGCCCCGGCGGGGGCTCCACCTGACTTTTTCCGCAGACAGAGTGCGGCTGCCCGAGGTCGCCGCCGCGAAAAAGTACAAGACGTTCCACCCCTACCGGGATAGGTCCTAGGGGTCCGTCGCGATCATTTTCGCCCGGTTGTCCTCGCCGAACATCAGGACTGGATCGCCGCACATCTCAGTAAGCCGCGAAAACGTGCGGGGATTGATCTGTTCCTCGACTTTGAACTGCCCGGGACCCTTGCCATCGGCCGGTTTCATGCTCTCGGCGTTGGTCGTGAACACGATCGACTTCTGGGCCTCGTAGCGCTCGTTGACGATTGAGTAGAACTGCTCCAGAACCCACTCCGTCTGCCGCTCCGCCCCGACGTCGTCGATGTGGAGGAGATCGACCGACGTGAGCTTCTCGAAGAACTCGGAGTAGGAGTCTGCCCCCGGTTGCGCGTCGAAGGTCCGCCGGATCCGAGCAAGCAGCTTTGGCATCGAGTAGATCGCGACCGAATGCCCGTCCTCGAGCGCAGCTTTTGAGATCAGCATGGCGAGGGTGGTCTTGCCGGTTCCGATGTCCCCCGTGAACCAGATCCCCCTTCCGGCGGCGAGGTTCTCATCCAGCTTTCGGATGAATCGCCGTACGCGCTGTAGGACGGTGTCAGACATGTCGGATACCGGCGGGCGGTCGAAGGAGACGCCGCGGAACTTCGGCGGGATCGCCGAGGCGACGCCGCGGACCCGGCCGCGTTTGAGTCGCTGCGCGCGGCACTCGCAGGGGCGGGCGACGTCTTCGGGGCCGAGGATCCAGCCGGAGCCGTCGCAGGCGCCCAGCGGGCAGGCGACCTCGGCGAACGGTTCGCTACGCGGCCTTGCGGCCATCAGAACTCAGGCCCCGCGCTCGCGGCATCCTCGAGCGGCGGCCCTTCGCCGGCCGGTTGCTCGACCGGCCGCTCGTGGCCGGAGAAGTCGGCGAATTTGGGGAAGCGGTCGAGGAAGACCAGTTTCGGCGCGCCGATCGGCCCGTTCCTGTGCTTGGCGATGATCACGTCGGCCAGCCCGTCCGGCTCGTCTTCGGGATCGCGGTAGTAGTCCTCGCGGAAGAGGAAGGCGACCAGGTCCGCGTCCTGCTCGAGGTTGCCGCTTTCTCTCAGGTCGGAGAGCATCGGCTTCGGCGGGCTGCGCTGCTCGGGCGCGCGGGAGAGCTGCGAGATCGCCAGCACCGGCACCTCGAGCTCGCGGGCGAGGATCTTCAGCCCGCGGCTCATCTGACCGACCTGCTCGACTCGGTTGGCGCGCGGGTCGTCGGTGCGCATCAGCTGCAGATAGTCGACGATGATCAGGCCGAGCCCGCCCTGGTCCTGCGTCTGCGCGTGCAGCCGCCGCGCCTTGGCGCGCAGGTCGAGGACGCCGAGGTCGGAGGAGTCGTCGAACCACAGCGGCGCCTCCTCCAGCTCGTTGCAGGCGCGCACCACCTTCGGCCAGTCCTTCGACGCCACCTGCCCCTTGCGCAGCTTGTCGCCGGAGATCCGCGCCCGGCAGGCGATGAAGCGCTGCGCCAGCTCCACCTCCGACATCTCCAGGGAGAAGAAGGCGACCGGCATCCGCCGTTTCACCGCCACGTTCTCTGCAACATTTGCAACTAGAGCGCTCTTGCCCATCGCCGGGCGTGCAGCGACGATGATCAAATTCCCGGGCTGAAAGCCCCCCGTGATCGCGTCGATGTCGCGGAAGCCGGAGGGGGTGCCGGTCATCTCGAGCTCGCCGGTGGAGAGCTTCTCGAGCCGGTCGACCTCGTCGTGGAGGATCTCCGAGAGCAGGCGGAAGTCGCTCGCCTGCTCTTTGTGGGCGACGTCGAAGAGTAGCTTCTCGGCCCGCTCGGAGAGCTCGCGCGGTTCGCCGTCGCGCCCGTGCACCCAGCCCTGAATCTCCTGGCCGGCGCCGAGCAGCCGCCGCAGCAGCGAGTTCTGCTGGACGATCTCGGCGTAGTGCTTGGCGTTGCCGGCGGCGGGCACCTTGGCGGCCAGCCCGGAGACGTAGTGCTTGCCGCCCGCCTCGTCGATCGCGTTGCGCTGGACCAGCGCCTCGCTGACGCTGAGCTCGTCGACCGGCTTCGAGGCCGCGTAGAGGTCGTGGACGGCGCGGAAGATCGCCGCGTGCTTCTCGAGGTAGAAGTCCTCCGGGCTCAGCTTGACCTCGTCGATGACCCGGCTCAGCGCCGGCTCGGCGACCAGCATCGCGCCCAGCACCGATTCCTCGGCCTCAATGTTCTGCGGCGGAACGTGGGTGGCGGAAGGCTGCGGCATCGACACTTAGTTAAGGGCTGGGAGCGGCGGATTCGCCCCCGCCGACCCCAGACGCCAAGCAAACCAGAGGCGGACGCCCCCCACCTGCGGCCTCCCTGCAACGAGCGCCGAAAGAATCTCGCCGGTCAGCCCAGCGCGCCGGCGCCGGCGCCAAGGTGGCCGGTGGCCGGCGGGATCTGGCCCGCCGCCTCCTGGCGCCGCTCGCCGCGGCGCACCATGCGCTGGGTCAGGATCGCGATGCTGAGGATCGCCGTCGCGCCGAGGCTGAGCTGGACGCTGAGCAGGCCCTCGCGGGTCCAGTAGACATCGCGCAGGTCGAGCAGCAGCGCCGCCTCGTCGAAGGTCAGCCCCATGCCGGCGCCCATCGGGATCGCAAGGCGGTCTTCGAGCGCGTCGTTGTCGGTCAGCAGCGCCGCAGTGCCGGAGGCGAAGGCGACCGCGATGCCCGGCACGAAGTGGTGGATGTGGCGCCCACCGACGCTGACGTTCTCGAAGGGCCACCAGCGGTCGCGGATGCCCCAGGTCGATACTCGTACCAGCGCAAAGGCGGCGAGGAACCCCGCCAGCAGGTTGAACAGGACGGTCTCGCTGCGGGGCGTCGCCGTGTAGCCGCTGACAGCGACTCCGACCGTGTCGCGCGCCGCCGCCGGGGCGGCTTCGACCAGGGCCAAGCCGTGCTCGCGCTCGTGCGCCCGCCGCCGCAGCATCCGTCCGAACTGCCCGGCCAGCACGGTTCCGGCCCCGCCCAGCGCAACCGCCGCCAGGCCCACCGTCGCCCGCTCCGGCCGCGCCCAGCCGAACCGCGTCCTCGCTCTGGCGCGGCGAGTCAGCCGAGTTGGAAAACGCAGCGACGCCACCTTGCGGAGCCTAACGCCGCAGCCTGCGAGGCTTAGCTCTCCTCGGCGACGATCGTCTTCACCGAGGCGACCGTGCCGTCGGCCAGCTCGATCTCGACCATGTGGGTGCCGATCTCGCGGATCGGCTGCTCGAGGCGGACCTTGCGGCGGTCGATGCGCAGGCCACGCGCCTCGCGGATCGCCTCGACGATCTCCTTGGCGCCGACCGAGCCGAAGAGTTTGCCGCCATCGTCGGCCCGCTGCTGGATCGTCAGCACGGTCTTGGAGAGCAGCGAGGCCGCCTGCTCTTCCCGCTCGGCCCGCAGCCGGGCGGCCTTTTCGGCTGCTGCCTGGCGCTGCTGCGCCAGCTCCAGGGCGCCCGGCGTTGCCGGGGCGGCGAGCTTGCGCGGGATCAGAAAATTGCGCAGGTAGCCCGGGGTGACATCGATCGGTTCGCCGCGCTGCCCGAGGCTCTCGACGTCCTCGAGCAGAATTGCCTGCGTCATCAACGCTCTCCGACGTAGGGCAGCAGAGCGATCTCGCGTGCCCGCTTCACCGCCACAGAGAGCTGCCGTTGGTGCTTGCGTGAGAGTCCGGTTACCCGCCGCCCGCGCGTCTTTCCCTTGTCGGAGAGGAAGCGGCGCAGCAGGTTGAGATCCTTGTAGTCGACCGTCTCGGAGTTGATCCGCGTGTATTTGCGCGGCCGGACGCGGTCTGCGCCGCGGCGTGCACGGCGTGGCGAATCGCTTCCGCTCTCTCTGTCTCGGGCCATCGGGCAGGCATCCTACAGATGTTCGGCGCCACGCCCGCGGGGACCAGATAGGTGGTTATTCGACGATCCCGCACGCCCGGATGACGCGGGGCACTGCGCATCTTCGGGCTTGCCCCTAGAAAGGGATGTCGTCGTCGCTTCCGCCGGAGCCGCCGGAACCACTCCCCGCGCCCGCCGGGGCGGCGTCGTAGTCGGAGGTGTCGGCCGGGGTATCGCTCTGGGGAGTGAAGCCGTTGCCGCCGCCACCACTGCCGCCGTCGCGTGAGCCGAGGAACTGGACGGAGTTGGCGACGATCTGCACGGCCTGGCGTTTGCCGCCGCCGTCTTTGGCCTCCCACTCGCGCCAATCGAGCCGCCCTTCGACCGCGACCGGGCGGCCCTTGGAGAGGTAGGTGGCGCAATTCTCGCCCTGCGCCCCCCAGACGGTGACGTTGAAGTAGTTGGGCTTGTCGACCCATTCGCCGGTCGAGCCGTCCTTGCGGCGGCTGTTGACCGCCACCCGCAGCTCGCAGACCGGCGTTCCGCCGCCGGTATGGCGCAGTTCGGGGTCCTGGGTCAGGTTCCCGGTGATGACCACCACGTTGATGTTCGAAGCCGCCACGGCTCTCACTCCTCAAGATCGTTTGTCGAGACACCAGTCTAAGAGCGCGGGCGGCGCAACTCTCCCCCCCAACCCCGGAATCTGCGCGAAAAGGCAGCTAGCGCTCTAAGCCTCAATCCACCGAGATCGGCGGATTGAGGCAAAGTGGATTCAGGCTAAGCGGCTGAGTCGCCGGGCTCGCCCTCGGCGTCCCCGGCCGGAGCCTCGGGCGTCTCGGCCTCGGCGGGCGGCGCAGAAATCTCGGGCTCGGCGGGCTCGGCGGGCGGCGCAGGAGTCTCGGGCTCCGCCTCGGCCGGAGGATCGGCAACGGCAGTGGCAGAAGCCGCGACGGGAGCC
>Ga0209587_1001490_pt1 | contig 10954 bp, 10 predicted proteins | sample NGEPerD_2_FD_184512 | JGI IMG/M metagenome (GOLD analysis project Ga0209587, IMG submission 184512) | Arctic peat soil microbial communities from the Barrow Environmental Observatory site, Barrow, Alaska, USA - NGEE PermafrostL1-D... | ecosystem: Environmental > Terrestrial > Soil > Wetlands >... | reverse complement strand
GCCCAACCCGGACGGCCGCACGGTTGCGCAAACTCGCGGTCAGCTCGTTGAGGCTCTCGGCCAGGTGCATCACCGACTCCAGCGACGTGGACGCCACCGTGAGCAGGAAGTCCGCGGCCTCCGCGAGCGGCATCCCCGCGCTGGTCCGCTCCAGACGCCCTAGATCGGCGATCACGTCGACCTCGCTGACCCGGCAGGCCTCCGCGATCGTCGCCCAGAGGGTGCCCAGGCCGCGGGCCTGGGCCGCCGAGCTGACACCCTGCACCAGGTTCACCCCGCAGGCGAGCATCTGGGACTGCTCGAACAGGGCCGCATGCCCGGGAACTCCGCCCCGGACCGCTGCCGCCAGCGTGAGCAGCCCCTTGGATGCGTACACCGGCCCGCCGTGGGCGGCCCTGCAGCGGTAGGCCAGGTCACCCCCGGCCGGGTCGGCCTCGAGCAACACCGCGGGCCGCGGCCACACCGCGGTCAGCGCGAGCGCCGCGGAAGTCACCCCGGGTGAGCCCTTCACCGATGCGAGTCCGATCAGCATGGTCAGGACCCTCCGCTGGTGCTGCTGCTACTGGTGGGTGCGGTCTCCACCACGGCCACCCGGTTCTGTGTCGAGTACGCCGCGATCCGGGCCGCGTCCTTCGCCTCGACGATCAACGTCACCGCGATCTGCCCGCCGGCCGCCGTCGCGCCGCTGACGTCGAATACCTGCGCACCGTCAGCGAGGACCTCGGGTGCGTCGATAGCGGCCGGGTCGGCCTTGGCGTCGTCGCCGCCTGGCACCGCGATCACATCCACCTGGTCGCCGGGATTCAGGCCTGCCCCGGGAACTCTGGTCGGGTCGAGCGCCAATCCGATCACCGCCTGACCGGCGTCGGGCACCGCGGAGCCGGTGAACAGCGGCGCGGTGAGGATCTGCCCTGCCACCAGGTCTACCGCGGCGGTCTTGCCAACTACGGTGTCGATCTGCGCGACAGGAATGGACCCGGAGACACCGGCCACAGACGTCGACACCAGGTCAGCCCGCTCGATCACCTGGCCCTTGGCAACCCGGCCCCCAATCGCGAGCACGGACTCTTTCTGCCCGGCATGGAGCCCCCACGCGGCCACCGCCAGACCCAGCCCCACCACCAACAGCGCCGCTAGGGTAACCAGACCCCAGGACCTGTTCCGCGGCCGCTGCTGACCAGTCATCGCGCGGCGGCCACCAGCCAGCAAACCCTCCGTAGGCGCACGAAGATTGCGCGTCCGGCCCGTGGTGCTGCTGCCGTTCTTCGTAATCGTGCTCACTCGAGCTCTCCCATCAATGGATCACTACCGACTGTCGTTCGCCCACCCGGATCGCCGCGTTGCCAGCGAGACCGTCGACCTGGCCGAGAGTCCCGCTCCCCTGCAGGCACACGCCGCTGCAGGTCCAGTCGACCTGGTAGGTCAGCGTCGACGTCACCGGGAACCCCCCGTCAGGTTGGCCATCCGAGAGTCGGTCGAACGTGTAGGAGCAGTCCGTCTGCTCGCTGGAGCTCATCCCCTCCACCCAGGCCCGGCCGGCCGAGGTGCAGGTACTCGACCCCGCGGTCATGTCCCACGTCGCCTCGACCGGCGTCGCGGTCACCGTTACCGACGTCGCACCGGCCGTCACCGTCAGACGCAGCGGGTCCCACTGACCCGGGTCCATCCACAACCAAGTCTCAAGACCCACGTAGGTCCGTAACGGCGGCTGCGGCGCCATATGGATGTTCGGGATCGCCAGGTGCATCTGGTCAAGAGCCTTCCGAGCCAGGTCTCCCGGGTTGGGCGGGTTTGTTTCGCCCGGCGCGAACCAGCCGGCGCAGCCCCTGTCGACGCCACAGGCGGTCACGTCACACGTGTAGATGTTGCCCTCAGACGGGTCATGGCCACCCCACACCGAGTTCCCCGGCGGTGGCGGCGGCGTGACCGACCATCCGTAAGGGCTCGCGAGGAAATAAAACAGCCGAGTTAGTTACAGTGGTGTAGTTCGAGGACGCAGCGTGTAGTTCCAGTCGCCGTGGAAGGAGTCCGGCTTGAGTTGCGGCCCGATGGCTTCCATCTCCTGCTTGGTGACCTTGATGCCGCGAGGGTAGCTGTTGGTGTTCGCTTCGGCGTGCACGGTCAGGCCGGTTCGGGTCGTCGTCGCTCCGATGAGGTTCACGATCACCTCCTGGCTGGTCAGTGGGCGGCCCCGCCAGTTCATCGAGATGTGCGCGAACAGTCGGTGCTCGATCTTGGTCCACTTGCTGGTTCCGGGTGGGAAGTGGCAGACCGTGATCGGCTTGGCGATCTCGGTAGCGAGCTGAGCGAGTTCGATCTTCCATAGTCTGACCCGGTAGCCGTTGGAGCCGCCGGCGTCGGCGCAGATCAGCAGCCGCTTGCCCTTGGGGTAGCTCACCTGGCCAACCTTGAGCCACCACCGACGCAGCGTCTCAACGGCGAACGCCGCGGTGTCACCGTCACAGCCCACCGACACCCAGCCGGTGTTCGCTGCCAGGTCGTAGATGCCGTACGGGACGGCCTTGGGCATCGCCGGATCGGGGAAATCGTGCACGCCGACCCGGACCGGCTCGCCGTTCGGCTGCCAATCGCGACCATTGTTCTTGTAGCCGGGGGATTCGCCGACGAGTTCCTTCTTCTTGGTGTCGACGCTGACCACCGGGTCACCGGTCTTGCGATAGCGGCGCACCATCGTGTTGATGTGCTCGAACTGGCCGTCGCGGTCCGGGTGCTGCTTGCCCTCCCTGGTCTTGGCGTTGGCCTGCAAGCTGTAACCCGCCTGATGAAGCAACCCCGCAACGGTGCGATCCGAGACCGGATGGCCCTCAGCGCTCAGCGCCGTCGCGAGCTGACGGGTCGACTTGCACGTCCAACGCAACGGCGACTCCGGGTCACCACGAGTCTGTGGATCGACCAGCGCATCCAACGCCGCAGCCAACCCGGGATCGTTGACCACCGCACGCTTGCGACCACCACCAGCTCGACGCGACCGACCTTCGGGCAACTCCGGCGGCAGTTCCAGCTCAGCCACCGCATTGGTCACCATCGACCGCGACACACCGGCGGCCACCGCAACCGTAGAAACCCCACCCCAGCCCAACTCACGGGCCTCAGCGCCCAGCAGCAAACGGCGCTGGCGTTCGTTCAGATGCGGCCACAACGCCGTGACTCGACGCTGCACCCCTTCGACCACCGCCGCGTCAACCGCCACCCCGCTACGGTATCGGCTCATCTCCAAGATGACTGGCTTATTTATGCGCGAGTCCTAACAGTTCTTCGGCGGGCCGAACCACACCTGGTCATAGCCACCCTCGGTGATCGTGCAGTCGATCTCGTTGCCCAGCTCGTCATGACAGCCAGTCGGCTGGCCGCCACCACCAGGTTCCCCGTCACCGGGGTCACCACCGCCGCCGGGATCAGTCGCCGGCACACAGATGGCTCCAGTTCCGGGAATGTTGGTGGGAGTCTGCCCGGGCGGGCAAGCCACCGGATCGGCGTTCGCTGCTTGCACGCTGACGGCCGTAAGCAGTGCCGTCATCAGGCCGGCAAGTAGAACCCTGGTTACGGCGTCGAATCGCACGGCTTGCCTTTCCTGTCATCAACCGCTGCGATCCGCCAGGTGACGTTTCCGACCTTGATCATGTTGATCTCGCGGAGGACGGGCCTCTCGAACTTCTTCGCGGGCTCAGTCGGTTTGCCGTGCTGGGTGCCATGCATGGTCCGGTAGTCGACGCATTGCTGGATGACGGTCGACATGCCGCGGGTGCCGGCCTTCTTGGGGTCACCGATCGAGGTGGCTTTGGACCAGTAGATCTTCGGCGTGCCCTCGGTCTTGACCTCGACCTGTTCGTAGGTTTGGAGTGTCTGGTACTGGCCGATGGCGTTGAGGAAGAACTTCTTGAAGAGCGCCTCCGCCGCGGGGGTCGCCTTGCCGGCGGCCCAGATGGGTTCGGACCGCTGCTCGTATGTCGACCAGCGGTCGAGGGCTGCCTCGTACTCGGCGATCTGTTCCTTGGTGTACTTGGACTGCCAGGCCGGAGTGGTCGGTGCCGGGGACGTCGACGTGCTGGGGCTGCTCGGCGAGCTGGTGACCGGCGGCAAGGGCTCAGGGCCGTCGTTGCCCCCGCAGGCGGCGGTCATGGTAAGGCCGGCCAGGACGGCGGCCGTTGCGACAATGCGGCTGAGCTTGGGGTGGCGCATCAGCGAGTCCTCTCGAGTAGACGACTGGTATCCGCTGACTGTGTGGGCTTACCGATGCAACGGCTGGCAACGTGGTTCGTGGCGTGGCGGACGCCGCTGTGAGGGTGTCGCCCCTTGCGCCACCCGCACTGGGACAAGGTGGCACGGGGGACGACGAGCTGACGCCTGCCGGCGGACAAGCCGCCAACTGAAGGGGCGTCAGCGGGCGCCGCGAGCACGAGAAGGCGGGCCTCTCGGGCGGCAAGCTTGGCCGTGGAGGGACCGGCGCGACCGTGGGCGCCCTGGAGCCGCTGGCGACACGCGGCCGAGTCAGCGTTCATGCCCGAAACTCCCCGAGGGTGCGTTTCCTGAATCGGGAGCAGTGTGCACGCACAACCTGTGTGCGCCACCCCGTTGTGGGCGCAGGTGCGCGGCACAATGCTCCCAATCGGCTTGCCATCCTGCCCGCATTGTATGATCCTCAGTTGTCAATCTAGGATTGTCAACATGGATGGGCGGACGGATGGCGATGCACGACCTGGCTACCGGCACAATGCTGGGGTGCCGAAACGTCTGCCGCTTGCGGTCTCCACACCGATGAGCGTGTACGCCGCGACGCAGGCCTTGGGCAGCGAACTGAGAGTCCAGCTGATCCATTTCTTCGCGGCCCAGCCCGGTCGCCAGGTCGACGCGGTCCGAGCTCTGGGAGTCGAGCGTGCAGTGGTCTCGCTCAACGCGCGTGCTCTGCTGGCAACTGGGGTGCTGGTCCAGGGACCAGACCGGTCCTACAGCGTTGATCGCGACCGGTTCCGCGAGCTGATCCAAGCGCTCGAGGCCTTCGGTCTTCCGACCGGCTCCTGAGCGGGCCGGGTCCTCGCGCGGAACGGCTCGAGAAACGGCAGCGACCGGCACGCTTCGCTGCCCTTCTCTGCTCCGCATCAGCGCTGCTCCCTCATCCCTGGCGATGGCCCCATTCTCAGACCAATGGGATTCGGGCTGGGCTCGGCGCGCACAGACCGTGGTTAGTTTTCCGCCACCTTGCCCGTGTGCCGGTCAGTAGTCGGTCATGCGCCTGTCCGCCACGCCCCGACGCGATCGGAGCCGTCGTCAACCGGACGGAACGGCTGGTCCAGGAATGCTGCATCGCGTTTGCGTGGAGATACCGGAGGGAGTTGCGTGCCGCGCGACGTCAATCCACAGGCAGCCCGACGGCGCAGCTATTCACAGTCCTGTGAGCGCCCAGGCATCCGTGGGTGCCATTGGTGATAGGTCAGGAAGCCGCTGGAAGCTTCGACTCACTCACCCGAAGGGGAACCTCGCCATGGCGCATCACCCGGCGGGACTCGATAACCGCCGCGAGCAACATCGGCGACGCTTCGGTCGGCAAGTTGCTCACCCCAGAAGACGTCTCGGACCTGCTGGGCATCCCTGTCAAGACGCTCGCGAACTGGCGCTCAGAACGCGTCGGCCCCCTTCCTTTGCGAATCGGCTGTCACGTTCGCTATCGGTCGTCTGATGTTGAGGCGTGGCTGAGCGAGCGAGTGGCAGCCGCCAAACGGTGGATGGCCTCCTGATGTCTCGGCCCCGCATGAAGCCTGGCGAGCACGGCGAGATCGCCATGGTGCCACGTGCTGATGGGACATGGCTTGCGCGTACCTACGTGAGAAACGCAGACGGGCGACGGCCCCGGATTGCGGCTGTGGGACCGACGAAAGGCGCCGCGAAGCGAGCACTGGAGCGCAAGCTCGAAGAGCGGCAGGATCCGGGCACCGGGAGCATGGGTCCGACCACGACAGTGTCTGAGCTCGCCACGTTCTGGCTGCAGCATCGAGCGGTTCATGGCAAGTCACGCGGTCGCGGTTCGGTCCGAAAGCAGACTCTGGCCGCCTACAACGACGCCATCACCTGTGTCGTCTTGCCCGCTCTGGGCGAGTTGCGGCTCAGCGAGGTGACGGTCAACTTGCTCGACTCGGCATTCGGCAAGGTCGAGACTGGTTCTGACGGTGGCGGTCCGCGCCGACTGGTTGTCGGCAGGTCGACCATGCAGGCTCGAAGTGTGATGACCCAGATGCTCGACCTGGCGGTGCGCTACGGCGGCATCCCAAGCAATCCGATGCTCACGGTCGAGCCCACTTCTCGACCGACTCGTCGTGGCCGAGATCTCCACCACTTGACGGTCACCCAAGCCATTGAACTCCGAGGACTGGTCCGGCGAGAGACGATGCGGAGCACGGGTCGTCGAATGCCCAATCGTGATCTCGAGGAATGGGTCGACGTTGTGCTCGGAACGGGATGCCGAAACGGCGAGGTGCTCGCCCTGCGCTGGCTGGACCTCGATCTTGTCTCACCGACTCCGACTGCTCACGTCTGTGGAACGGTCGTCGAGCCTCGAGGTGACTACGTCAAGCACGTACACCGCCAAGGCGAAACGAAGTCGAGTAGCGTCCGAACCCTGATCCTTCCCCAGCACTTGGTCGGCCTACTGGCGGCCCGGGCAGAGCGTGCGGGACATGCAAGACCGGAGGATCCCGTCTTCGCCACAGCCAAAGGCAACTGGATCTCCCCCGCCAACATCCGAGCACGATTGCGCCGTGCCGTCGCGGCGCGACCGGATCTTCGAGGCACCTCACCCCATACGCTCCGTCGCACAGTAGGCACCCTGGTGGCCCACGAAAGTGGGCTCGATGCTGCCCGCGATCAACTGGGCCACTCCGACCCTTCGGTGACGTTCCAGCACTACGTGGCTCGCCGTACGGTAGCGCCAGATCTCCGCGACATCCTCGACGCGTTCTTCGGTCCACGTCCATCGGTCGACAAGTGACGGGCAGCGGCGGTGTTCGTTTCCGAGAACTACCCGTTGAGTCCGGCCCGTGCCCGACGCGAACTCGCGCAACGTAGTCAATAAATAGTCACTTGGCCACATCGGCCAAGAACGACAACTTGCCGAAACCCCAATTTGTGCAGGTCAGGAGCCCTTGGTTGGGGCCGCCTGTCGGAATCGAACCGACGACCTTCTCATTACGAGTGAGACGCTCTACCGACTGAGCTAAGGCGGCGCAGTGCCCGGCCGGTCAGCCGGGCACGCCGCACGAGTATAGGGCCGGGCGTGCCGGGGCCTCCAAACCAGATCCCGTCATGTCCCGGGCGCGGTCTCGGCTGCTCAGGACTATGCCTGATCAACAGGAGAGGCCGTCCTTCGGCACCGTACCGCCGACGAGGTAGTCCTCGATGGCCCGGTCGACGCACGGGTTGCCCTGGTTGAACCCGGTGTGGCCGTCGCCGTCGCGGCTGACCAGCACGCCGGACTTCAGCTGCCTGGCCAGCGCCACGGCCTGTTCGTACGGCGTGGCCGGGTCGCGCGTCGTACCGACGACGACAATGGGCGGGGCGCCGGCGGCGTCCAGCGCGGACATCCGGTTGCCGCTCTTCACCGGCCAGGATGCACACGTGGAGAGCCCGTAGGCGAAGGTGCGCCCGAAGGTGGGGGAGGCCTTGTCGAAATCCGCGAAGTGACTGGGGACCTGACTGCTCGGAATGTAGTCATCGCCATGGTCCAGGCAGTTGACCGCGTAGAGCGCCGCCATCAAGTTGTCCGTGAAGGCGTCGGGGCCACGCCGGCTGTACTGGTCGGAGAGCGCGAGCAGTTGGGCGCCGTTCCCGCCCAGGGCCTGCTTCAGCGACATCGTCAGCAGGGGCCAGTACGCCTTGAGATAGAGCGGCATGATGATCCCGAAGGTCGCCAGCCCCTCGGTGAGCTGTCGGGCGCCGGAGGCGGGGAGCGGGTTGGCGTCGAGCTGCTGGAGCAGCCCCTTGATCCGCGCGAACCCGGCGGCCACGGAGTCGCCCAGGAGACAGTCGCCCTTGTCGACGCAGTCCTGCAGATATGCGCGCAGGGCGATCTCGAAGCCGTGGGCCTGGCCGAGGGCCAGCTGTTCGGTGGAGAGGGACGGGTCGATCGCACCGTCGAGCACCATGCGTCGCACGTGCGTGGGAAAGAGGTCGGCGTAGGTGGCTCCGATGAGCGTGCCGTAGGACCCACCGAAGTAGTCAAGCTGTCGCTCCCCCAGCGCCGCGCGGAGGACGTCGATGTCCTTGACCACCTCCAACGTGGAGATGTGCCTGGCCAGCTCGCCGCTCCGAGTCACGCAGCCTTCACCGAACTCGCGGGTGAGCTGGTCGAGCCGGGCCACCTCGTTGGCCGTGTCCGGGCTGGGGTCGGCGCTCAAGAGCTCGTCGGTCTGCCCGGTGCCCGCGCACTCCAGCGCCGTGCTCTGGCCCACCCCCCGCGGGTCGAAGCCGACGATGTCGAAGTACCGGGCCAGCTCGTCGCCGAAGGCCGAGGAGCCGGCGGCGGCGAACTGCACCCCGGAGACCCCGGGGCCGCCGGGGTTCACCACGAGCTGTCCGACGCGCTCGCTGCGCCGCTCCGCCGGAACGCGCAGCACGGCCAACTCGATCGTCTTTCCATCAGGCTCGGCATAGTCGAGTGGCACCGTGAGCCGCGTGCACTGGTTGGCGCCACAGGAACGCCAGTCGAGGTCCTGCTCGTAGAACTGCGCCAGCTCAGCGGCGTACGCCGCCGGCACAGCGGCTGTGCTGGGCTTCGGCGGGTCGGCCCGGCGGCCACCGCCACCGTCCCCGCCGCTGAAGAATGCCAAGGCGGCCCAGCCGGCCAACCCGACACCGGTGACGACGAGCACCACCACGAGTAGCGCCGCGACGACGATCGTTGTCATGCTCGTCCCCCTCCGCGGCCGGGGCAGCGGCGACTGGGCGACGGACATAAGCCAAGCCTATGGTCAAGGTCCTCAATCCGCGACAGAACGCTCAGTCGCGAACAACCCGGAGGGCCACCATCATCGACTCAAGGGCCAGCAACGGTGGCACGTTGAACTCCAGCATCTGCTCACGCCCCTCGAAGATCGCCTCGATCCGCCCCAGGCTCTGCTCGGGCGAGGTTGCGTTCGCCAGGGCCACGACATCAGCGCGCAGCTCCTCGTTGACCAGCTCGGACTGGGCTCCGAGCTGCAGGGTGAGTACGTCGCGGTAGACCGAGATCAGGTCCATCAGGCCACGATCGACCACGTCCAGCTGACGCCGCTTGGCCCGGGTCTTCTGGGACTTATCCAGGTCACGGAGAGCGGGGGCGTACTCACGGGGGCGCCGTCCGCGCTCGACGACCCCATAGGCACGGTCGAGGTCGAACTTCTCACGCTGGTCGTGCTCGGTGGTGAGGGCCTCGGCCTCCTCCTTGGACAGGTCGTGCAGGTCAGCCGCGGCGGCCATGCACGCGCCCAGGGAGTTGAGCCGCGCCGGGATCGCGACGACCTCCATGCGGCGTCGGCGGGTGTCCTCGTCGCGGGCCAGGGCCCGTGCCCGGCCGATGTGGCCCTGGCTGGCCCGGGCGGCGTAGGACGCTGTCTCGACGGCGACCCCCTCGCTCCGCACCAGGAAATCCGTCACGTCGTCCACCGAGGGCGTGGCGAGCACGACCAGCCGGGTGCGCGAGCGGATCGTCGGCAGGACATCCTCGATGGTCGGCGAACACAACAGCCACACCGTCCGCTCGGTGGGCTCCTCGATGGCCTTCAGCAGTGCGTTGGCCGCCTGGTCGGTGAGCCGGTCGGCGTCCTCAACGATCATGACCTGCCAGCGGTTGCCCACGGGCGCGAGGGCGGAGCGGCGGACCAGGTCGCGCACCTCGTCGACGCCGATCGAGAGCTTCTCGGTGCGGGTGATGCGCACGTCGGGGTGAGATCCCACCTCGCCCTCGTGGCAGGAGTGGCACGCACCGCAACCGCCACCCTCGCACTGCAGTCCGGCAGCGAAGGCGATGGCGGCGTTGGAACGCCCCGAACCCGGCGGCCCGGTGAACAGCCACGCGTGCGACATGTCGCCAGCCACCGCGCGCTGCAGCCGTTCGATCACCGCGGCCTGGCCGACGAGCCGGTCCCAGACTGTTCCTGAGGAGCGAGCGCCGCGCGAATCTCGGTCGGCGTTCATCGCCGCACCTGCTCGAGCAGGGGTGCGAGCCGCCCGTACACGGCATCGGCGATCTCCCCCTCCGACCGCCCGGCATCGAGGACCAGGTAGTGGTCGGGATCGGCTGTCGCGAGTCGTAGGAACTCCGTGCGCACCCGCTGGTGGAACTCGATCGACTCGCCCTCGATGCGGTCACGCTCCGCGAACCGGGCCAGACCCTGCGCAGTGTCGAGGTCGAGCAGCACGGTCAGGTGAGGTCGCAGGTCCTCGGTGGCCCAGCGGGCGACCCACTCAAGCTCGGCAACCTCCAGCGATCGTCCGGCTCCCTGGTAGGCGAGGGTCGAGTCGACGTAGCGATCGCTGACCACGATCTCACCTCGATCCAGGGCGGGTCCGACGACGGCGTGGATGTGTTCGGCCTTGTCCGCGGCGTACAGCAGCGCCTCGGTGCGGTCGGCCAGCTCGCCGGTCGCCGGGTCCAGCACGATCCGGCGCACCTCGGCCCCAACGGGCGTGTCGCCCGGCTCGCGGGTCAGGAGCACCACACGTCCGGCGTCCCGGAGCCGCTCGCGCAGGAGCCGGGACTGGGTCGACTTGCCGACCCCCTCGCCGCCCTCGAAGCAGACGAACACCCCACTCGAGGCGTAGACGCCAGGGAACCGCTCGGACACGGGGTTCACCATAGGGGGCGGGGCAGGGCCCCGGCGAGTTCGTGTTTCAGCAGGTCAGGAGCAGTTTGAGGACTGTCTCGGGGTCTCGGGCGTGATGTCGTAGGCCTTGTGCGATGTTCTCG
>Ga0209587_1001489_pt1 | contig 10954 bp, 7 predicted proteins | sample NGEPerD_2_FD_184512 | JGI IMG/M metagenome (GOLD analysis project Ga0209587, IMG submission 184512) | Arctic peat soil microbial communities from the Barrow Environmental Observatory site, Barrow, Alaska, USA - NGEE PermafrostL1-D... | ecosystem: Environmental > Terrestrial > Soil > Wetlands >... | reverse complement strand
ATTCCTCATATAGATTATCATCTATCTTCTTTAGAGAGAGATAACGCTGATCATTTAAAAAGTTCTTTTGTATATGATAAAAAGTTTATTTTAGATTTGCTTAAAATTACAGTAGATTTTATTGTTGGTTTATTTTTGGTTTGTTTGATTTATATTTTATTAATGAAAAATATTTGGTGGTTGGTAGTTTTGGCTGGTACGGTTGGAGCAATTTTACCAGATTTTTTACAGTTTGTTTATTTTAATTTTCGTCATGAACCGTTTGTAATTTTGCAAAAATTTCATATTTGGATTCACCATAATAGCACTAAGATAAAAAGAGGAATTTTTTCCCAATTAGCCTTGGTTTCATTTTTTATTTTAGTGATAGTTGTTTTAAATTAAAAAAAACGATTTTGCATTTTTTACAAAATCGTTCTTTAGTTAAATTTTATTGGAGTGCGATGTTCTGAATTAGTAAATTCATGTCTTGGACTAATACCTCGACAGCTCGCTGTGAGGATAGGACACAAAATCTGTTTTATTCTGGGTCAATTAGACTGCTAGCCATATTGGCTGGTGCTTTTATGTTGAGTAGTTTTAAAATAGTTCCAGCTAGATTGACTAATGTTCCACCACTTATTATTTTTATATTTTTATCGGTAATAATTAGTGGTACTGGATTGGTGGTGTGGGCTGTATGTGGCTTACCTGTTTCAGGGTTGATATTTAGTTCAGCATTACCGTGATCGGCAGTAATGATAGCAATTCCCTTAACTTCTTCTATTTTTTCGATTAATCTTCTTAGTTGTTCATCGAGGGTTTCAATGGCTTTAATAATGGCTGGGACATTGGCAGTATGACCAACCATATCAGCATTGGCATAATTTATAAATAGAAAATCAGTACCCAGTTCGATTTGTTCTAGAGCTTTATCGGTAATTTCTTTAGCTCTCATTTCTGGGGCTTGGTCGTGGGTCGCTACATCTTTATGACTACTAATCAAAATTTGGTTTTCATTGGGATAGGCTTGTTCGACTCCGCCATTGAGAAAATAAGTAGCGTGGGCAAATTTTTCAGTTTCAGCAATATGAGCTTGAGTTAGTCCAGCTAAGGAAATTTCTTTGGCGAGAGTGTTATCAATTTTTATCGGTGGAAAAGCGACTGGCAGGTTTAGATCTTGTTCATATTCGGTCATTGTAACAATATCCAAGTTTAGTTCATCTTTTTGTTCTTTCAATTTTTTTGTAATCATGCGTATTCGATCAGCGCGAAAATTAAAAATGAAAATGCCGTCATTTTTTTCTAGCATAGTTGGTTGTTCATCTTTAGTTAAAAAGACCATTGGTTTAAGGAGTTCATCAACTTCATTATTTTTATATTTTTGACGAACAGCTTCAGCTGGGGAAATATTTTTAATGATTTCTCCTTGTCCTTTGGTGATGGCTGAAAGAGCCAAGTCTAAACGATTCCAATTACTGTCACGGTCCATCGCGTAGTAACGACCAGTCACGGTGGCAATGTGACCAATTCCAAGTTCTATCAGTTTTTGATTTATTTCTTCTAAATAAGTAGCTCCAGATTGGGGAGCTAAATCTCGTCCATCCATAAAAGCGTGAATAGCTATTTTTTTCAGGCCAGCGGTTTTTGCTAACTGTAAAAAAGCCATTAAATGTTCTTGGTAACTGTGGACTCCACCTGGGCCTATTAGCCCCATAATATGTAGAGTGGAATTGTATTGTTTGAGGTGTTCAAATAATTTAGTAAAGGCTGGAATATTTTTAAATTCACCATCTTGAATGGCTTTGGAAATGCGTACCAAATCTGTGTCGGTTATTTGCCCGGCCCCAATAGTCATATGCCCAACTTCACTATTACCAATTTGACCCTCTGGCAAGCCAACAGCGGGACCACTGGCTGAGAGTAGGGAATGAGGATATTCTGTCCAAAGTGAATCAAAGAAGGGTTTGTGAGCGCTCGCAATGGCATTGTTGGTTTTTTCTTCGCGATAACCCCACCCATCTAAAACAATTAAAGCAACGATTTTTTTATTTTTTTCTATCATATAATAATTGATTTGCCTGGGTAAATTGCCTTATTGCCGAGTTCTTCTTCAATCCGGAGTAATTGATTGTATTTGGCGATGCGTTCTGAACGGCACAATGAACCAGTTTTTATTTGACCAGTTCCAAGTCCAACCGCTAAATCAGAAATAGTAGTGTCTTCGGTTTCACCAGAACGATGAGAAATGATTGAAGTATAACCAGCTTCTTTGGCCATTTTAACTGCCTTGATTGTTTCTGAAATAGTACCGATTTGATTTAACTTAATTAAAATAGAATTACCAACTTTTCGGTCAATACCTTCTTTTAGTTTTTTAACATTGGTGACAAAAAGATCATCGCCAACAATTTGAATTTTATCACCTAGTTCTTTGGTCATTTCTTCGTAGCCCGTCCAGTCGTCTTCTGCTAAACCGTCTTCAATAGAGATGATCGGATATTTATTTACCCAGTCTTTGTAAAAAGCGATCATTTCTTGACTGGATAAAATCTTGTCTTCAGATTTTAGATGATATTTTCCACCAGTAAAAATTTCACTAGTAGCGCCATCTATCGCAATAGCAATATCAGCCCCAGGAGTATAGCCAGCTTTTTGAATAGCCTCGATAATTATTTCTATGGCTGTTTCATTGTTTGGTAAAGATGGAGCATAACCACCCTCATCACCAACTGAAGTATTTAGACCTCTGCTTTTCAAGATCTTTTTTAAGGTGTGAAAAGTTTCTGAACCATAACGCAAAGCTTCGTGAAATGAATCAGCTCCAACAGGCATAATCATAAATTCTTGCAAGTCAGTAGAATTTTCCGCATGTCGTCCGCCATTGATAACATTCATCATGGGGACAGGTAATTGGATTTCATTATTTAAATCGGCTATGTCATGAAAATATTGGTAAAGAGGTTTGTTTTCTGATTTAGCCATCGCGTGAGCAAAAGCCATTGAAATGCCTAAAATAGCATTGGCGCCAAGTCGTCCTTTGTTTTCTGTTCCATCTACTTCAATCATTTTTTGGTCCAAAGTTTCTTGGTTAAATTCCTTGTCTAAGATGACTGAACTTAATTCATTATTAATATTACTTACAGCGAGAGAAACACCCTTACCACCATAGCGGGATAAATCGCCATCTCGTAGCTCCACAGCCTCATAGGTGCCAGTAGAGGCTCCAGAGGGGACTGAAGCCCTCCCAAATGAGCCGTCACTAAGGAATATATCGACTTCTACTGTTGGATTACCTCGAGAATCCAATATCTCACGAGCTTTAATTTGTTTTATTTTTATCATGTTTTAATTATATAATGAATTGCAAAAAAAACATATTCAGAAAACCTATTATGGCAAATATTGTAATAATAGGTTTTTTATGTTATAAAAATATAGGAAGTAAATATTTTTTGAAAGGGGAGTATTATGCCTAGAAAAAAAGTGGTGGCACTTGGGGTGGTTAATGGGAAAGGAGTAGCTGTGGTAAGGCTTCATAAACCATCAAGGAAAAGAACTACTCTTGTCCATCATCAATTGGCTCGATTGAAACCCTGAGATTAAAATATTTAAGTTGTATAGTCACACCATAAATTGGGTGTGGCTTTTTTTTATCTCTAAATGTAGTAAAATATAAAGTAAGTTTAATGTTTAACAATTATTAACCAATATTTAAAATACAAAAATGGAAGAAAGTAAGAAAAATAGAAATATCTTGTGGTTTAAAGAATTATCGTCTGACGATACTCCTATTGTTGGTGGGAAGAATGCTTCTTTAGGAGAAATGTATAATGACCTTGTCCCAAAGGGTATAAATATTCCTAATGGTTTTGCTATTACTGCTCAGGCTTATCGAAAGTTTATGAAAGATACAGATTTGATGGATTTTATTCGAGAAGAGTTGAAGGATTTAAATACGGAAAATATAAGACAGCTTCAGAAAAAAGGGAAAACTATTCGTGAGGCCATTATGAAAAAGAATTTACCGGCTGATTTGGAGGATGAAATAACTTCAGCTTATACAGAATTGTCATCACACTACAATAAAAAGGATGTTGATGTGGCGGTTCGTTCCTCGGCGACAACGGAAGATTCTTTAGATGCTTCGTTTGCTGGACAGCACGAGACCTATTTAAATATTAAAGGGAAAAAAGCTTTGCTTCTAGCTATTAAGAAAGACATTGCTTCTTTGTTTACCGATCGAGCGATTTCTTATCGAGTAGATAAGGGTTATAACCATTTTGATGTTGCTCTTTCTGTGGGGGTGCAAAAAATGGTTCGTTCTGATAAAGGTTGTTCGGGGGTTATGTTTACTTTGGATCCAGAATCTGGATTTAGGGATGTTGTTGTGATTTCTAGTTCTTGGGGTTTGGGAGAGATGGTAGTTCAGGGTAAGGTTACGCCAGATGAATTTATGGTTTTTAAGCCAACTCTAAAAGAAGGATTTTCTCCAATCATCAAAAAGAATATCGGTGAAAAGAAAAATATGATGATTTATCAATCTGGTCCTAATCCAGTGAAGATAATTACGACTCCTCTTAAAATGCAGAATAAAATTACTTTATCTGATGAGGAGGTTTTAATTTTGGCTAAATGGGGAGTGATGATTGAGGAACATTATTCAGAGCGAGCAAAAAAATCTATGCCGATGGATATGGAATGGGCTAAAGATGGGGTGACGGGGGAATTGTTTATTGTTCAAGCTAGACCAGAAACTGTTCAAGCAATTCGAAATGTTTTGGAAATTACCGAATATAAATTAAAGGAAGAAGGTAAGTTGGTGGTGGAGGGTATTTGTGTGGGTACCAAAATTGTGACCGGAAAAGCTAGAGTTGTTTTGGATACAAAAAAATTACATGAATTTAAAGATGGTGAAATTTTGGTAACAGAAATCACCGACCCAGACTGGGAGCCAATTATGAAAAAGTCTGCCGCAATTATTACGGAAAAGGGTGGCCGAACTTCACACGCCGCGATTGTTTCTCGTGAATTAGGAATTCCGGCGGTAATAGGAATAGCTGGAGTTTTGAATAAAATCAAAACTGGAGATATTTTAACTGTTGATACTTCTTCCGGGACAGTTGGGCGGGTTTGGAAAGGAAAATTGGAATGGGCTGAAAAGAAATATAATTTAAGTAATGTCCCAGAAACCAAAACCAAAGTCTGTTTAAATGTTGGTAATCCGGAAGGCGCTTTCGTTCATTCATTTTTACCAAACAAGGGTGTTGGTTTGGCTCGGGAAGAATTTATTATTGCTTCTCATATAAAAGTTCATCCAGGAGCTTTGTTGAATTACAAAAAGTTAAAAGATTTGAAGTTGAAAAAGAAGATAGACAATTTGACTATCGGCTATCCAGATAAGGTGGAATTTTATGTTCAAAAATTAGCCGAAGGTATTTCACAAATAGCTTCTGCTTTTTATCCTAATCCAGTAATTGTCCGTTTTTCTGATTTTAAAACCAATGAATACGCAACTCTATTGGGTGGAAAAGACTATGAACCAAATGAGGAAAATCCAATGATTGGCTGGCGTGGAGCTTCTCGTTATTACCATCCAAATTTTAAAGAATCTTTTCGTTTGGAATGTGAAGCTGTTTTGCGAGTACGAGAAAAATTTGGTTTGAAAAATTTGGAAGTAATGATTCCTTTTTGTCGTACCCCAGAGGAGGGTAAAAAATGTTTAGAAGTAATGAAGGAATTTGGTTTACAGCGAGGGATTGATGATTTGAAAGTGATGGTGATGTGTGAGATTCCAGCTAATGTTTTGCGGGCCGAAGAATTTTTGGATATTTTTGATGGTTTCTCTATTGGTTCCAATGATTTAGCTCAATTAACCTTAGGTTTAGATCGGGACTCTGGAGTGGTAGCTGGAATTTCTAACGAAAAAGACCCAGCCGTTAAAATTTTAATTTCAGAGGCTATTCGGGCTTGTCTCCGTCGGGGTAAATATATTGGTTTCTGTGGTCAGGCTCCATCTGATTATCCAGACTTTTTACGCTTTTTGATTTCTGAGGGAATAGAATCGGTTTCTTTAAATCCAGACACTGTTGTGCCAATGATGTTTGAAGTTGCTAAAGAAGAACAGGTTCAGCGAGAAAAAATTGAAAAGCAGAATGTGGCAAAATCTTAGAGTGAGATAAAATAGAATATACAAAAAAGCGGATACTATCCGCTTTTTTGTATATTATTTAAGCAAAATTTGATATAATTTAATTTAATTATGTTTTTACTATTAATCTCAAATTAATTTTTATGCGTATTATTTATTTTTATAATGAAGAGTGGGAGAAAGATTATGTTTCAACCAGGTTACCAAATCAGGAAATAATTTTTAAGGATGGTTATCTTGGTCAGCACCCCGAGTTTCGTGATGCTGAAGCAGAAGTCTTGTCTATTTTTGTAACCTCTCATTTAGGCAAAGAAGAGTTGGATCGTTTTCCAAACTTGAAATTTATAGCTACCCGTTCAACTGGTTTTGATCATATTGATTTGGCCGAAGTTTCCGCTCGGGGGATTAAGGTTTCTAATGTTCCTAGTTATGGTGAAAATACGGTTGCCGAACAAGCCTTTGCTCTTTTACTATGTCTTTCACGTAAAATTTATGATTCTTATAAACAAATTGAACAGGGCGGTAAGTTTTCTTGTTTAAATTTAAAAGGCTTTGATTTAAAAGATAAAGTTATTGGAATTATTGGGACTGGGCGGATTGGTGTTCATACCGCTCGGATTGCTAAGGGTTTTGAAATGAAAATTTTAGCTTATGATAAGTTCCCTAAAGAAACAATTGAAAAAGATTATGGGGTAAAATATGTTTCCTTAGATGAACTGTTGGCAAATTCTGATATTATTTCTTTGCACGCTCCATATTTGCCCGAAACCCATCATTTAATAAATTTAGATAATATTAGTAAAATTAAAAAAGGAGCATATCTAATAAATACCGCTCGTGGTGGTTTGGTAGATACCTCCGCTTTGATTAAGGGCTTGCAAGATGGCATTTTGGCTGGAGCCGGATTAGATGTTTTGGAAGAAGAAAATTTTATGTTGGACGAACTTTCTTTATTAAATGATCCTCATCCAAATGCTGACAGTTTAAAAACGATTTTAGAAAATCACTATTTAATAGATCATCCTCGGGTAATTATTACTCCCCATAATGCTTTTAATACTCAAGAGGCGATAGAGCGAATTGTAAATACTTCTATTGAAAATTTTAAAGGGTTTATAGACAACAATATCGTAAATATCGTGAAGGCTTAAAAAACCAGTCACTCTATGTTTATGTCATTGCGAGGAGTACCCGACGAAGCAATCTCAGCTTGAAACTAAACTCTAGATTGCTTCGTCGTTCGAGTACTCACTTCTCGCAATGACAAAATTCTTGATATTCTACTAAATTCTATCTTTCAGCTGTCATTGCGAGCGAAATGAAGCCCGTCCGAACGGAGATTCATCCGGGCGGGCAATCTAAAGTTGATTATCCCCCAAAAGCCATTTAAATAAGGGTATTATTTAAATTTAGGCCAAAATGCTTGACTTTTTAATCATAATATGCTATGATTAACTTAGAAAGTAGTAAAGTCTTCCTTGGGAAGATTTTAACCCGTTTTTTGACAAAAGGAAAAAAGGAGAAAGAAAATGAATACTTCAGAAGAAGTAACTTCAGAAGAAGGACCGTGTCAGGTCAGCCTTTGGGATTTCCTGGTAATTCTTTTTGTTGGACTAACCGCCTATTTGGTGGGTATGTCTGACTACTGTGATTTGAAGGATTTGATTTGTATTATTACTGGTGAAGCTTTGTTTTTGTCTTTTTCTTTGGTTGCGGGTTTATTTGCATACAGAGCCCGCAAGTCCAATAAAAAAGAGGACTTGGCATCTCCGTTTATGCTCGTGGTTTTCTTTGGGTTTCTTGCTTTGTTGTGTTTTCACGCTTTGGCCGAAGTTTCTGTAAGTATGGCCATTGCGATTGTTCTAACTTGTGTTTTTGTTTTTTTTGGGGTTAAACCAGCTAGGACACCACTTAAATTCTTCTTCCTCATCTTCTCAGTTTCGGTTATTTTGTCTTTCTCTAGTTGGGTCTCTAGATGTCACAATTTTGAGAATCTGGAGCGAGATAAGAGGATTGTGACTGAATTGGTTACATCAGTTGAGAATGGTAAGGTTGTGATTATTTTACCTTCTCAACTTGCAAAGGACTACAGATATTTGTCTGAGGTTCTCACTATTAACGGTACTTCTTGGAAAGAAGGAGCTATCCGTTGGTCTAAAGGGGATTCTGTTTGGTACGAATTTTCCCTGCCGACAATTGATGACTCAACTACAATCAGTCTCTTTTTTGATCATCCTTGGATAGATTACCAGACTTATCTACCTTTGCCTGTTGTTCCTCTCTGTGATGATATCTCGTCAGTAAGTCTGTAGTTCCTTGGTGGCAATCATCTTACTCCCGCGTTCAGTAGTAATACTGACGTGGGGGTTTTATTTTGTCTCAAAAATATCAATAAAGTATTAAACTTAAAATTTGACTTCTATTCAAAAAAGTGCTTCTATTAACTTAGAAAGTATAAATCTCCCTTGGGGGATTAAATCTTGTTGTTTGAAAGAAGGAGAAATAAAATGTCTAAATCAGAAGAAGGACAAGAAGAACAGGATCAAAAAGATCAAGAAGAATTAGAAGATGAGGAAGTGTCGGAAGAAGACCAAGAAGAAAGAGAAGAACCAAGACGGGGAGTATTCTCGCTGTGGGATTTCTTAGCAATTATTTTTGCTATGGGGGCTTCATTTGGGCTTGGGTTTTATAGTTTTCAAGATAATACCCTTTTTGTAATAATGATTGGCTTATCCCTCGTCTCTTTTTTTATTCCCCACGCCCTCTATTTGGCAATCGCCATATACAGCCTGTTGGGTTTGGGGGTTTGTTATGTCGGGGATTTTGGGCTAATTTGCTCATTTTTATCGCTGATTCTATCTTTGGTTTGTCTCATTTGTGGTAATTGGTGGGCTGCATTCGATAACTCCAACTCCCGGCAGATTGGTTCTAAATATTATGGGATGTCGTTTTTGGTTTTATTGATTTTTTGTTCCTCTTTCCCATTTTCTAAACTCAATAATTTTGAGAATTTGGAAAAAGACAAGAGGCTTGTGACTGAGCTGGTTGTTTCAAAAGAAGGGGATTCTACTAAAATAACCCTACCTCGCAAACTTGCGGGTGAGCATCAATATTTATCTCAGGTGCTCAGTATCGAGTTTGAGGTAAATGGGAAAAGTAGTTCTATCCCATGGAGTGAAGCTGTTCGTTATACAGAGGGAGATTTTGTTTGGTATAAACTTCTCCTACCAATTGAACCAACGCCTGATAATGTGGTGGCTGATTTGTTTTTTGATCATCCTTGGATAGATTATCGGACTTCCGTTACCCTCCGAATCTCACCTGTTCTTTCTATTGGAGATGGCTTATCGTCATCAACAATAGGTTGTTTGTAACAAATGTTTCTATTTACCCCCCCCCGGTCAATTGACTTCGGGGGGTTTATTTTGTCTCAAAAATATTTAAATGCTATAATTTTTTTGTATGACTTATCTAACTTCTATTATTTTGGGAATTGTTCAGGGTTTTACGGAATTTTTACCAGTGTCTTCCACTGCTCATCTAATTTTAACCTCTTCTTTATTACAGATTTCTCAAACAGAATTTCAAAAGATGTTTGAGGTAATTATTCAACTTGGTTCTATTTTGGCGGTGGTGGCTTTGTTTTGGCGGAAACTATTGGACCCCGAGTTATTAAAAAGACTTTTGGTGGCTTTTATTCCAACCGGTATTATTGGTTTGCTTTTACATAAGGTGATAAAAAATTTGTATGATCAAAATAAAATAATCATTATTACTCTTATGGTTGGTGGTTTGATTATTATTTTATTTGAATTTTGGCATAAAGAGAAAGAAACTGATGTTGGTGAATTAAATCAAATTACTTACAAACAGTCTTTATTTTTGGGATTATTTCAGTCTTTAGCTATTGTGCCGGGGGTTTCTCGTTCGGCTTCTACTATTATTGGGGGACTAGCGATGGGAATTAAACGACGAACAATAGTTGAGTTTTCTTTTCTTTTGGCTGTCCCAACAATGTTTGCCGCTTCAGGCTTGGACTTGGTTGGTGGTTATAAATTTTTAGGCGGAGGGAATTTTGGTCTGTTGGCGGTTGGGTTTATTGCTTCTTTTGTCGTTTCGGCGGTCAGTATTAAGTTTTTGCTCGGTTTTATTCGTCGATTTAACTTTGTTTCATTTGGAGTATATCGAATATTGGCGGGAATTTTCTTCTGGTTGATTATCTTGTAGCTTAATTAGCTCTATTTTAGTCCTATTTACATTTTTTACCACAGTAAGTCACTTTGTAAAGTCTAGAAATTTTATTTTGTTTGTATTACAATAAAAGCGTTTAAATTGATGAAAATTGATTTAGATAACACCCATTTAGGGGGCGTTTTATTTTTTGTTTGGTTATATACAATAGTTAGTAAATATAGTTTGTAATTAGTTATTATGCCAGAAATTTCTATTAAAGCAGAACCAATATTTCATCTCGGACATTTTGTGGTAACAAATTCCTATTTGTTGTCAGTAGTTTGTTTTGCGATTTTAATTGTAATAGCTTTTATTTTAAAAAAGAAACTAGCTTTGGTACCTGGTAAATTACAAGGTATTTTTGAGATGATAACTGAAATGTTTCTTGATTTAATGGATGGTCTTTTGGGTGATCGTCGTAAATCAGAAAAATATTTTCCAGTGGTGGTGACTATCTTTTTGTTTATCTTGCTTTCCAATTGGTTGGGGTTGTTACCTGGGGTGGGGTCTATTGGTATCGCTGAGGGATTGGATCACTTAGGGGAAATAAAATATGTCCCTTTGTTTAGAGCTCCGGGGGCTGATTTAAAT
>Ga0209587_1001487_pt1 | contig 10964 bp, 6 predicted proteins | sample NGEPerD_2_FD_184512 | JGI IMG/M metagenome (GOLD analysis project Ga0209587, IMG submission 184512) | Arctic peat soil microbial communities from the Barrow Environmental Observatory site, Barrow, Alaska, USA - NGEE PermafrostL1-D... | ecosystem: Environmental > Terrestrial > Soil > Wetlands >... | reverse complement strand
GAGAGCGCCGCGACGACCGCCTCGCGCACTTCGGCACGGAGGGGGGCGGTGGCGTTATAGTCGAGATAAGAGCGCTGATTCATGCTGTGGCGAAGCTCGCGGCCGAATGCCGCCGGTTAACGCTTGCACCTGCCCCCGGAGCACGTGCTATGAAGCGCGGCCTAACAATGGACCGTTCCAAGCGCCCAGCTGATTTGGACCGGTCTTTTTTGGAACAATTCTAATCTCTTTTGTATAGGAGTCCGAGGCGGCGGAGTCAAGGTTTGCGGCCTTGCTTGGCATGCCCGGTTCAACGCCCCATATCAAAGGCGCACGTCCAAAGGCGCGCGTCGTCCGTCGAAGAAACCCCCTTTATCTGTTGAGGCCCATCGTTCATGCCTGAAGTCAATATTAGCGGCCCCAGCGGTCGGATCGAAGCCCGCTACCATCACCAGCCCACACCGAACTCGCCGGTTGCCCTGATTCTGCATCCGCACCCGCAGTTCGGCGGCACGATGAATAATCAGGTCGTGTATCACCTGTACTACGCGTTCCAAAAACGCGGCTTCTCGGTGCTTCGTTTCAATTTCCGCGGCGTTGGACGCAGCGAAGGCCTGTTCGATAACGGCCCCGGCGAGCTCGCCGACGCGGCCACGGCGCTCGATTGGCTCCAGGGCTATAACCCCGATGCCCATTCCTGCTGGATCTGCGGCGTCTCGTTCGGCGCCTGGATCGCGATGCAGCTCCTGATGCGGCGCCCCGAGGTCGAGGGCTTTATTTCGGTGGCCCCGCCCGCCAACCTGTACGACTTCACGTTCCTGGCCCCCTGCCCGTCTTCGGGGCTCATGGTCAACGGCGCGAAAGACCGAGTCGTCCCAACGGAATCGGTCCGCGGGCTCGTGGATCGCCTGAAGACGCAAAAGGGTATCGTCATCGATCACGCGACGGTGCCGGAGGCCAACCACTTCTTCGAGGAGCGCATGGAAGGCCTCATGGAGGTGGTCGACAGCTATCTCGACAAGCGTCTCGGCAAACAGAAGAAGCGGAGAGAGTCGGCGGCTTAGGCCGCGCCTCCCCGCACCGCTCCAATGCCGGGTTTGGCGTTCGCCCCTCAAACCTGATAGAGGCTCAGGCGAACGCGACATTAGACTTCCAGCGGCCACGCCATGAGCACCGTCACATCGGACTTCCTGCACGAGCTCAAGACCAGGGGCTACATCCACCAATGCACCGACGAGACCGAGCTCGATAAGCTCGCGCGGTCAGAGACCATCACCGGCTATATCGGCTTCGACTGCACGGCGCCGAGCCTGCATGTGGGCAATCTCGTCAGCATCATGCTCCTGCGGAAGCTGCAGCAGACGGGTCACCGCCCGATCGTCCTGATCGGCGGCGGCACGACCAAGGTGGGCGACCCCTCCGGCAAGGACGAGACGCGCAAGCTTCTGACCGACGCCGAGATCGGCGCCAACATCGCCGGCATCGAGTCGGTGTTCTCCAAATTCCTGAGCTTCGGCCATGGCGGCGCGGAGGCCCTGCTGATCAACAACGCCGATTGGCTCGGTGGGCTGAACTATATCGACTTCCTGCGCGACTACGGGCGCCATTTCAGCGTCAACCGCATGCTGAGCCAGGACTCCGTGAAGCTGAGGCTCGAGCGCGAACAGAATCTCAGCTTCATCGAATTCAACTACATGGTGCTGCAGGCCTACGACTTCGTGGAGCTCTACCGGCGCGAAGGCTGCCGGCTGCAGATGGGCGGCTCCGACCAATGGGGCAATATCGTCACCGGGATCGAGCTCGGCCGCCGCACCGAGAGCGTGGAGCTGTTCGGGCTGACGACACCGCTTCTCACCACCTCCGCCGGCGCCAAGATGGGCAAGACCGCGGCCGGCGCGGTGTGGCTCAACCCCGACATGCTGTCCCCTTACGACTATTGGCAGTTCTGGCGGAACGCCGAGGATGCCGACGTGCCGCGCTTCCTCAAGCTGTTCACGGAGCTGCCACTCGAGGAGATCGGCAAGCTCGCGGCGCTTCAAGGTGCCGAGCTCAACGAGGCGAAGAAGATTCTCGCGACCGAAGCGGCCGCGTTGGTGCATGGGCGCGATGCCGCCGACCGCGCGGCGGAGACGGCCCGGACCACATTCGAGCAAGGTCAGACGTCGGCGAGCCTGCCGACCTTCGAGATCCCACGCGCGGACCTTGAAAAAGGCGTGGGCGTGCTCAGCGCCAATGTCCATGTCGGCTTCGTCAAGTCGACGGGCGAGGCGCGGCGCCAGGTCAAGGGTGGCGGGCTTCGGGTCAACGACGTGCCGGTCAACGATGAGCGGCAGGTCCTGACGTTGTCGGACGTGACCGCGGACGGCGTGATCAAGCTGTCGCTCGGTAAAAAGCGCCACGCGCTGATCCGGCCTGTCTGACCTCTAGGGCGTTAGCGGTGGCGGTAGGGCTGCGGCACGTCATAGTCGGAGCTGCCGGCCGAGGCGGCCGCGCCCTCCGGCACGGATCCCGTGAAATCGAAGATTTGCCGGAAGATGCCGGGCGCCATCACCGACATCGGGTTGACGAGCACCGTGGGGTCGTCGAGCTTGCCCTTGATCGCAAACGTGATGCCGACCACGCCTTCGCCCTTACGGCCGACCAGCACCCTGCCGAGAATGGGAATGGCGCCGAGCGCCGAGTTCAAGCCGTATAGCGGGATATAGGTGCCGCCGAGCTGGACCGTTTGGGATTTGAAGTCCACGGTGCCGCGCATGGTGGCGCCGAGCTGGGGTCCGTTGATATAGGCGTCGCGCAGGCGAAACTTGCCGGAGCCCACCACGAACGGCGCGCGAAGCCTCTTGAAGGCGATCCGCGAGCGGGCAATCGGCTGCTTGTTGTTCCCTAGGACGGCGACCGTGCTTGGATCGGTCAGAACGTCCGCGACCACGGCATCGCCCACCACATCGAAATCACGCGCCCATAACGTGCCGGACTTCGTGCCGGCACCGCCCGCGTCCATGTTGACTTGGAGTGACGCCCGGCCGCCTTCGATGCTGCGGTAAAAGCCGATCAGGCGGAAGGCGGCGCCGGCGTCCAGCGCCTCGGCCTTGAGGATGCGCGCGCCGTTCTTGTTTTTCAGCTCGACGCCCGCGGACTTCTTGCCGTTCAGCTTGCCCTGGCCTTTCAACGCCACCAGCCGGCCGTCACGCTTCTTGAGCATGACGTCAAAATCGGTCGCGGTCGTATCGTAGAAGCCGTGGACTTGGCCGATCTTCGCCGTGAAATCGATGCCGAACGGATCGGGTGGCTCGGCGGAGCCGTCATCGACGAGTTGGCCGGCGGAGAACAGGGAGCGGAAAAATTGCCTGCCGTCATAGCTCGGCCCTTCCGCGTGGACCTCGAGCACCTGGTCGTCGCGGACCTTGGCGGTGATCTCGACATGGGTCTGCGGACTCACCGAGAAATCCGAGAAGTGGAAGCTCTTGAGATGCTGCTGGGGATCGAGCGCGATCTTGCCGTAGACGCCAATGTCGTCGCCGACGATCTTGAAGTTGTCGAGATTTGTCGCGCCGTCGCCGCTCTGCGTGACATCGAAACTGACCTTGGCGACCTGACCTTTCGGCTTGGTCCAGCCCATGGCGCCAAATAGGAGCTGGGCCTCGGTGAGATCGGCCTCCATGCTCATGGTTTGAGTCCCCTCACCCAATCCCTTCACAAACAGGGTGATCGGCGTCGGCCCCTTGACCAGATGATTGACCTTGATGCCGAGTTTCTCGCGCAAGGCGGAGTCCAGCGTCGCGGAGACGCTGATTGGCGGCTGCTGCTCGTCCGGCGCATAGAAGACGCGCTGCCAATGGATATTGGCCGGCACGTCCTTGATCTTGATCTCGCCGGTGGCGCTGACGCCCTCTTCGGAAAGCTCGACGTTGAGCGCCCCGCCCTCGACGCCCAGATCGCCGACGAGATTGGGGGCAATGGCGTCCTCGAGATGCGCCAGGCCGCTCATCTTGATCTCCGCGAAGTCGAGCTCGGCCTTGAGCGGCATGGCCAAAGTGAACTCGCCGGTGGCGCTGCCGCCGAGGAAGTCGGGCTTCAGGCCAACCTCCGTGATGTAGCCCAGCGGCTCATGGTCCAGGAGATGCATGACCGTGGGCGTGCTGGCGGCGGCGCGGTAGTTGATGATGCCTTGCTGCGGATCCTCGCGAAGGTCCGGAATGAAGAAGCGCCCCTCGCTGAGCGTGACCTCCTTGCCGTCCGCGACGACGATCTTGGCGGCGGGGATATCGACGGTGAATTCGGTGCCCGTGACCGTCAGTTTTGCGTCCCCGGTTTGCACCGGAGGCATCTCTGGAATGTAAGTGATGCTCATGCCGGTGAAGTTCAGCTCGACATTCACCGCGCCGTCGGGCGCGGCGGCGCCCTGCTCGATCGCGTCAAGCGCGCCCGCGGGCAGCGCCACCTTGAACGTCCCGCCGAGGACCTGACCGCCGGCCACGCGTTCCAAGACCCATTGGCGCGCCTTGCCCGCCAGGAATTTCGGCCAGAGCTGCTTCAGCGTGTCCACCGGCATGGGGCTGACCGTTCCGGCAAAATTGACGGCGGGCGATCCCGTCCCATCGATCACACTGCCCGAGACCGCAATCTGCGCAGCGCCGGCGCGGATGACGAAGCTTGTGAGCGTGAGGCTTCCGTCCTTGGGAGACAGGCTTCCTTGTGCGGACCAGGCATCGACCTTGGTGGGGCCAAGATCGAACTCCTCAACGGCGAGGACCGTGTCGTCGGCCTTCAGGTCGAAGTTCCATGTGGCCACTTTGTTCGCCGCGTCGCGCACGGGGCGGAAGGTGCCGCTGAAGGTCGCCCGACTCTTGCCCCATTGAAGCGTGGACGGCGCGATCTCCACGATGTCCTTGTCTTCCAGATAGCGCACGGCGAAATCGCCGTGGTCGATGCGGACTGGGGTGTCGCGATCCCAAGGCGGCGTGATCTGACCCGGCGCCAATCTGAGCCTGGCCTCGCCCGACAAGAAGTCGCCGGACTTGGAGAGCTCCACGGAGCTCTCGGCGTCGACCGCCATGTCGAGAGCCTTGAGGATGCCGATCGTGGGGAAGTTGCCCGCGATGCCCGACGGCACCAGATTCTCGATCAGCGCGGTGATCCCGAGGCTGTTCCTCCTGGCGTGCTGCTTGGTGCGGATTTCGAGCTGCCAGTCGCCCCGGCTGGATGCGACATTGGCCTGTCCGATAATGGTGCTGCGCTTGTCACGATGATCGAGGTCGATGGCGAAGTCCGGCACTTGCCAAAGCGTCTGGGCCCCATCCTGGTTGAGCACGACGATCGCGTTCTTGAACCCGAAGCGGTTGAGATATGAGGTGTCGCCGCGTCGGGCGCGTTCGAACACCTCATTCACCGTGTTGGTGAGATTGAACTTGCGCGTGCCTGCCACCGGCATTGGTTGGGGGGCGGCTTGTTTCACGGCATCGCTGGAAGACGCATCCTCGGAGAGCGCGCCGCGCATCAGGGCATCGCTGTCCTCGCCGGGCTTGGAGAACGCAAGCGACAGGCCCTGACCGGACTTGTAGGTCATCAGAAGCCGGGGCCCGATGAAATCGACGCTGCCCGGTGCGAAGCGGCCGCTCAGGAGGCCGGCGCCGCTCATGCCAATGGCGGCGAGCGGCGCTTGCGCCACGGTCTCCCCGTCCTGGTCGATGAGACGAATATTGCGCAGCCGGAAGACCACGCCGGGCCCGTTCTGGCTGCGCTGTAGCACGGCATCGTCGATCTTCACATGCAGACCGGAGAGCTGGTCGTTGATCGCCGTCTCGATCGGCGGAACGAGGCTGGGGAGAGAAATCGGACCGCGCGCCAGGCGCCCATAGCCAAGCACAATGGTGATGAGTCCCACGACAAGAATGCCGGCGAAAATTTCCCGACAGACATGGGCGCTGCTGGTGGAAAGCTTGGCGAGCTGAATCTGCACCGGCGGGGGAACGCGCTTCACCAATACCCGGCCGCGGCCGGGTATGGCGCGAATGGCTTTACCGCTATCCGCGGTCAGCTTGGCCAAGGCCCCTGTGATCGGTTCATCCATTCAGTCACAGGCCCCAAAAGCTTCGGCCAAAGACCTCACTCCACCGTGGAGGGCGCGTAACCACGCAAACCAACGGGCCTCGCCACTGGGTTGCAGCCGCGAGCCCCGGTCCGCTCATGGTCACTGATCGGCACCCCCCAAAGGCGCACCCCAAACAACCGCCTTCCGCCTCCGTTACCACGGCGCACAACGCGAGGCGAAGGCCAGTTTGTATATGAGGCATCAAAATCGGCTAAACCAAGGCGATTCAAGCCCGAAGCCGGGCCCCACCGCCGGCGCAACCCGTCGGCGAGAACCCCATGACAAGGCCCGACCGAGACGATATTGTCTCGGCTAGGAGTTGGGCGTTGGGGGCTAGCGACAATCCAATTCGGCGGTTTTGCTGTCACATGTCGCGGGACCCGGTGCCGAGTTACGTTTCGCGCTGCGTCACTCGTTTCGAATGGAGAGGTACCCACGTATGTTCACGAAGAAGCCTGAGTCTGCAGAGACTGTCACCAAGTTGGGTGAGCGGCCTAGCAGCAGCAACTCAGAGACCAAATCATCGCCATTTACTGAGCGGCCCGCCACCTACGCCAAAGGTCCGAGCCCAAGCGCCAGGCCCAAGCGCCAGTGCCAGTGCCAGTGCCAGTGCCAGTGCCAGCAAGATGGTCCCTTCCATCATCGGCGAGGATCTGACGATCACCGGCAACGTCACTTCAAAAGGCGAGATCCAGGTCGACGGCGAGATCCAGGGCGATATTCATTGCGGGTCCCTCTTGCTTGGCGACAAATCCAAGGTCGAAGGATCGGTCATCGCCGAGGATGTGGTGGTGCGCGGCAAGGTCTTGGGCTCGATCCGGGGCCTGCGGGTGACACTGCAATCGCAGTCCCACGTCGAGGGCGACATCTTCCACCAGAGCCTCGCCATCGAGCAGGGTGCGTATTTCGAGGGGAAGTCTCGCCGGTCCGACGATCCGATGGCCGACGTGCAGAGCCCCGCCCCGCGCTCCGACAAGGCGGCCGAGGGAAATCCGTTCGCCGCGGAATAACGGTTAAGCCGGACTACGATCTCGCGAACCCGCGACGGCTCATCGGCCCTTCGGCCGATCAGTCCGTGGTGTCCGCGTGGATTCGTTCCGCAAGCGCGGCCTCGATGAAGGCGTCGATGTCGCCGTCGAGCACCGCGGTCGGATTGGTGCTTTCGGCACCCGTCCGCAGATCCTTCACCAGCTGATAGGGCTGGAGTACGTAAGACCGGATCTGGTGGCCCCAGCCGATTTCCGATTTCGACGCGGCGGTGGCGAGCGCTTCCTCCTCGCGACGCTTGAGCTCGGCTTCGTAGAGCCGCGCGCGGAGCATGGCCCAGGCCGTCGCCCGGTTCTTATGCTGAGACCGCTCGTTCTGACATTGAACCACGATGCCGGTCGGCTCGTGCGTCATGCGGACGGCACTGTCGGTGGTGTTGACGTGCTGCCCGCCGGCGCCTGACGCCCGATAGGTGTCGATGCGCACGTCCTTCTCTTCGATCTCGATCTCGATGGTGTCGTCGATGGCCGGATAGATCCACACCGAGGCGAAACTCGTATGGCGGCGGGCGGCGGAATCGAACGGCGAGATGCGGACCAGCCGATGCACCCCCGACTCCGTCTTGAGCCAGCCATAGGCGTTCATGCCCTTGACCAAGATCGTCGCCGACTTGATGCCGGCCTCTTCGCCGTAATGCTCGCCGATCAGCTCGACCTTATAGCGGCGCCCTTCCGCCCAGCGCATATACATGCGCTCCAGCATCTGGGCCCAGTCCTGACTCTCCGTGCCGCCGGCACCGGCATGAATCTCGATGAAGGCGTCGTTGGCGTCGGCCTCGCCGGAGAGCAGCGCCTCGACCTCGCGGGTATGGGCCTCCTGCTTAAGCTTTAGGAGAGCCGCGTGCGCCTCGGCGACAATGCTGTCGTCCCCCTCTTCCTCGCCGAGCGCGACAAGCGTGAGATTGTCGTCGAGCTCACCGGAGAGGCGGTCGAATGCGTTGAGCGCCGTCTCGATCTGCTGGCGCTCGCGCATCAGGCCTTGCGCGCGCGCGGCATCGTTCCAGAAGTCGGGGGCTTCCGTCTCGTGGTCGAGCTCTTCTAGCCTCGCCTTGGCCTGGTCGGGGTCAAAGATGCCTCCGTAGCAAGGTCAGAGAGTCTTTGATCTGGTTTACGAACGTCTCGGTTTCGGCACGCATTTTCATCCTCGGTCTTCTCGGTATCGACGCGTCAGACGACAGACGCGGGCGGGGGCAAGCCCCGACCGGTCCCAGCACTGAAATCCAGAATTTAGTAGAGGCCGCCCGTGCCCGATGTCAAAGCCCGGTCATTGCTCGGGGGGCCCGGGAAAGCGGAGCGCGGCTGTGGCGGCGCCCGATACTGACCTTGTGGCGGCGGAAAGTTCGGTGGCGGTGCGGCTTCCGCGGCATCCGGATAGTCCGGGTAGTCATGGCCCGGAGCCGGAGCCCCTTCCTCGCCTTCGACCTGGACCGCGTCAACGCCTTCAGGGACCTGGGAGGGCTTGAACGTCTCCACGATCACGTTGCTTTCGCCACGACGCGCCGGCAGTCCGGTCTTGTGGTTGACGCGGACCAACATGGCGCCAGGAGGCGCGCGGAACGGCACGGGGGGCACATCCACCAAGGCATCCTCGAGGAAGTCTTTCACGATGGGCAAGGCAAGACCGCCGCCGGTGGCGCTGCGCCCCATCGACTTCGGCTGGTCGTAGCCGACATAGGCGCCGACCACGAGGTCGGGCGTGTAGCCGATGAACCAGGCATCCTTGTAGTCGTTGGTCGTGCCGGTCTTGCCCGCCAACGGCCGGTTCATTGCGGCCAGGCGGCGCCCGGTGCCGTGCCGGTCTTGCCCGCCAACGGCCGGTTCATTGCGGCCAGGCGGCGCCCGGTGCCGTACTTCACGACGCCCTCCATGATGCCGACCATCTGGAAAGCGGAGATCGGATCGACGATCTGCTCGCGGACATCGGTGAGCTCGGGCTCCTGTTGACCGGTCCACTCACGCGCATCGCAGTCGCTGCAGTCGCGCTTGTCGTGCCGCCAAACCGTGCGGCCATAGCGGTCCTGGATACGGTCGATGAAGGTCGCCTCCACTTTCTTGCCGCCGTTGTCGATAATCGAGTACGCGGTCGCCATGCGCAGCAGCGTGGTCTCGCCCGCGCCGAGCGACATGGAGAGTGCCGGCATCAGGTTGTCGTAAACCCCGAAGCGCCGCGCATATTCCGCGATGATAGGCATGCCCATGTCACGCGACAGGCGCACCGTCATCTGGTTGCGCGAGTGCTCGATGCCGTAACGCAAGGTGGAAGGACCGGCGCCACTACCCGAATAGTTCTTCGGGCACCAGGGCGGCATGCCACGGCCCTGGCTGACGCAAATCCGTCCGTCCACGATAATGCTCGAGGGCGTGTAGCCGTTGTCCAGCGCCGTCACATAGATGATCGGCTTGAACGACGATCCCGGCTGCCGCAGCGCCTGCGTGGCGCGGTCGAACTGACTTTGCGCAAAGCTGAAGCCGCCGGCGATGGCCAGCACACGGCCGGTATGCGGGTCCATGGCGATAATGCCGCCGCTGACCTTCGGAACCTGTTGCAGCGACCATTGACCGGCAACCGTCTCTTCCGGCTCCGTGCCGCCATCCTTGGTCTTCTTCGGCTCAAGCGGCGCGACGTAGATCACGTCGCCGGGTTTCAGCGCCTGGGTGACGGTCTTGCGCGTCCACTTCACCTGCGCGGCGGGAATGACGCCGGTTTCGCGCTCCGCGACGAGCTTGCCCTTCGTGTCGCGGCCAGGCCGAATCCCGACCTTGGCTTGGTTGTTGTTGACCTCGAGGACCACGGCGAGCTTCCAGGGCTCGATATCGCTCCACACCGGAACGCCGGCGAGCGTCTTGCCCCAATCGCCCGAAATATCGGCGGTCTTCTCGACACCACGCCAGCCGGCATGCGCGCGGTCGTAGCGGGTGAGACCCGCCACCAGCGCACTGCGGGCGATAGATTGCAGTTTCGGATCGAGAGTGGTGCGGACCGAAAGGCCGCCGCCATAGAGCTTGTCCTCGCCGAAATCGTCGATGATCTTGCGGCGGACTTCCTCGGCGAAATATTCGGACGCGTGGATCTTGGGACCATAGGTCCGCTTTTGCACCCCGAGCGGCTGCGCTTTCGCTTCCTCGCCTTCCTCGTGGGTGGCGAAGCCGTTCTCGACGATGCGGTCGATGACCCAGTTGCGCCGCGCGATGGCGCGCTCGGTGTGTTTGAACGCATCGTAATTGCTGGGCGCCTTGGGCAAGGTGGCGAGATAGGCCGCCTCGGCCAAGGTGAGCTCGTTCAGCGCCTTGTCCCAATAGGTCTGCGCCGCCGCGGCGACACCGTAAGCGCCCGCGCCGAGATAAATCTCATTGAGATAGAGCTCGAGGATCTGCTCCTTGGTGAAGGCGCGCTCGATGCGGATGGCGAGGATGGCTTCCTTCAGCTTCCGCTCGATGTTCTGGTCGTTCGTCAGCAGGAAGTTCTTGGCCACCTGCTGGGTGATCGTCGAGGCGCCGACCATGCGGCGGCCAGACTGCAGCGCGCTCAGATTGGTCACGACGGCGCGGATGATGCCCTGAATGTCGAGACCGCCGTGCTGATAGAAGTTCTTGTCCTCGGCCGAGATGAAAGCCTCGGTGACGCGCTTCGGGATCGCCGTAATGGGCACGTAGATGCGCCGCTCGCGCGAGTACTCGGCGATGAGCCGGCCGTCATTGGCGTGGATGCGGGTCATCACCGGGGGCTCGTATTTGGCGAGCACCTCGTAGTCCGGCAACTCCTGGGAGACCTTCCACAGCACGAAGGCGACCGCCCCCGCCACCGCGATGAACAGGATCATGCTCGCGGCGAACATGAAGCCCATGAA
>Ga0209587_1001486_pt1 | contig 10969 bp, 10 predicted proteins | sample NGEPerD_2_FD_184512 | JGI IMG/M metagenome (GOLD analysis project Ga0209587, IMG submission 184512) | Arctic peat soil microbial communities from the Barrow Environmental Observatory site, Barrow, Alaska, USA - NGEE PermafrostL1-D... | ecosystem: Environmental > Terrestrial > Soil > Wetlands >... | reverse complement strand
GGCACCCTCCAGGCGCTGTTGACCGAGCTCTCCGGCCTCAAGAAGCCGCGTGGCTTCATCAACCGAGTGGTCCGCAGGCTCCTCGGCATGCGCCCCAAGCCCCCTCCCAAGTACCGCATTCTCGTGATGATGGCGACCAACATGCCGCAGGCACTCGACGAGGCCCTGCTGCGCCCCGGCCGCATCGATCGCATCTACAAGGTCGGCTATCCCTCAAAGGTGGGACGCATCCGAACCTACGACGGCTATCTCGCCAAGGTCACTCACTCGCTCAACGAGAAAGACATCGACAAGCTCGCCACCATCACCCCCTACGCCACCGGTGCCACCATCAAGGACCTCGTCAACGAGTCGCTGATCAACGCCATCCGTGCCGGCCGCGACTCGATCACCTGGCGCGACGTTGTCAAAGCCAAGCAGCTGAAGGACCTGGGTCCGCCGGAGGACGTCGAGTACATCGAGCGCGAGCGCCATGCGGTCGCGGTCCACGAGGCCTGTCACGCGGTCATTGCCCATCAGGCGCGCCGTCACCTCACGATCGACATCGCCACCATCGAGAAGGGCGGTACCTATCTCGGCATGGTCGCGTCCATACCTCCGGAGGACCAGTTCACGAGATGGCGCTCGGAATACGAGGCCGACATCATGGTGAGCCTTGCGTCACTGGCCGGAGAGCGTCTCTTCTTCGACGGCGACAACTCCTCGGGTGTGTCGGGCGACCTCGAGAGCGCGACCAAGATCGCCACGCTCATGGAGGGCTATTGGGGAATGGGCTCAACCGTTGCTTCGCACGGAGTCACCCACGAAGTCGGAATCGGTGGCGGGGGCAGGCCCGGCAAAGGCGAGGGCAAGAAGGACCAGGACCTGCTCGACACCGGCCTGGGGGAGCGCATCGAGTCGAACCTCGAGGGGATCTTGAGCCGCACCATGGACATGGTGACCCAGCACCGCCTCCAGATCCTTGCCGTCGCGCACGCGCTCGAGACCCACAAGACCGTCACCGGGGAGGACGTGGAGGCAATCATCGACGGCCGGCCCGGCCCCCTCATCGACGGCCGCCCTTATCACTCCGACGCCTTCGAAGAGCTCGCCGAGCGCTACCACTCACAGGTCGTCGAGGCTCACAAATCCCACGCCCCGGTCAAGGTGCCGCTGCCCATGCTCGACCCGGCCGAGACGGCAGCGGGGGCCGGCCTCTAGAAGCTGCGGACGAGCTCGGCGATGTGCCGCTCAAGCGAGTTGAGGCCCTCGATCTTGCCGATGCAGATCGCCACCCCTGCCTCCTTGGCGAGTGCCTCGATCTTGTCGTCGAGGTAGGCCGTGTAGAGGATGATGGGCTGGTCGGGACGCTGCTCATGTACTGCCCGAGCGGTGGTCAGCCCATCCATCTCGGGCATCCGATAGTCCATCACGATGACGTCGGGATCGGTTTGTCCGGCCATGATCACCGCGTCGTGCCCCGTGGCTGCTTCCCCGACGACATCGAAGCCGTCGAGCTCGAGCATGTCCACGAGCATCCTGCGAACGTGCTCGGTGTCGTCGACGATGAGGACCTTGGCGGTCACGGTGACTCTCCTCGTTCTTTTCTCAGGAGCCCCTCGGCGGGAGGGAACCGAGGCTCGAGCGCCGAGATCACGCGCTCCCGATTGGCTCTAAGCATGCGAACCAGCTCTTGCGGCTGCTCAGAGTAGCGGGACACCGACAGCTCGAGTGCAATGGTGCCAGAGTATGCGCTGCGGCAGATCTCACTCAGCAGGCGGTCAATTGGCAATATCCCGTCGCCGATGCTGAGGTGGCCGTCCTTGTTATCACCGGCCTGATCGGAGAGATGGATGTGCACCAGGCGGGGGAGCAGCACCTCGAACGCCTCGAGGATGTCCTCTCGCGCCAAGGCCAGGTGGCTGGTGTCCATGACCACCGACGGCGAGTGGGCGACGAGCTCGTGAGGCTTGAGCCAGCGATACGCCTGTAGCCTCCGTCCCCCCGCCCACTTCGGATACATGGTCTCGACCGCCACCTTCACGTCCTCCGGGTGGCTGGGGGTGCGCGCCAGCCAGCGGGCGAAGCTCCCTTCGAGCGGGTAGGGCGGGTGAACGACGTAGGTGGGGACGCCGAGGGCCCGGCACAGCTCGATCCCGCGCTCGAGCTTGGGTTCGGCCCGCAGCCCCCAGACCGTGCGGTTCATCATCAAGAAGGGGCCGTGGACGGCGGCCACCCGTAGCCCCCGCTGCGCCACCAGCTCGAGGCACGACTCGGGCTGCTGGGTGCGCAGGTCGCGCGTGATCATCAGCTCTATTGTGCTGAAGCCAGCTTCGGCGACGAGGTCGAGCGCGAGCTCGAAGTCGTAGGCCCAAAAAGGTCCGGTCGAGCACTGCGGATCGATGTCGTCCATCGCGTAATCGTCGCGCTTCGGTGCTCCGCGCCGGAAATACGGTCGGACGCGTCGGTGCCCCCGGCGTTGAGCCGAGGGCACCGAGGAGTCCGTTGAGGGCGGGCCGGCTTCGTATGGGGCGGGCTGGGAGGCTCGTGCACACGACCCGGTCAGGAGGGCCGGTGCGGCAGACGTCCCATCCTCTGCGACTCCAACATTAGTTTCGGGCTCCCGGCCGCAGACCTTGAGCGCCCACGGCTACTAATTTATGGCAATCCGCCGGTCACGGAGAAGTCTCCCGCTCCGCATGGAGCCGCCCCTAACTAGGTTCTTTGCCAGATAAGGGGCGGATTCCGCACGGTTTCTGGCACAGAGCCAGAATCGGGGCGCGGGTCATTTGTCGGTGCTGCGGAACTGCTCCAGCACCTGCGGGTTCAGGATGCTGAGCTGCGAACGCCGGTAGTCGATCGCGCCGGCTTCCTGGAAGCTCTTGAGTGCCCGGCAAGCGCTTTCCCGGCACATCCCGGCGAGCTTTCCGATATCGCTCTGAGCCAGCGGCAGGCCGATCTGTATCGGCTCTCCGACCTCGGCCCCGCAGTGCTGGGCGAGCCCGAGCAGGCGTCCTGCGAGCCGGGCGGGGGCATAGCGAATGTTGCGCTCGACGGCCGTATCGCACATCCAGCGGCTGCGGCGAGCCATGAGGGCTCCGGCGGCGACGGCTGCCCCGGGGACTTCCAGCAACGCCCGCACGAGCGCCTGGGTGCTGATGGCCAAGAGCTCCGAACGAGTGGCGGCGACCACGTCGAGCGGCTGCGGCCGGCCGTCGAAGGCGGCCACCTCGCCGATGATCTCTCCGGGAAAGGCGAGGCAGAGGATGCTTTCTCTCCCCGAGGCCGAGTTGCCCATCAGCTTGAGCATCCCTGAGCGAACCACGTAGACGCCGAGATCGCGCTCGCCGGCAACGCACAGGCGTTCTCCGGTGAGAAGCGTCATCGGGCGGGCGTGCTCGAAGAGCTCGGCCTCATTCCCGGACAGGGCTTCGAACAGAGCTGAGCGCAAGGCTCCGCACCTCCTTGGTCAGGTGCCGTTGGCACGGCACGGCCGGATGGTCTCGAGGCGCGGACGAGGGGTGGGCGCATTGCACCCACCCCTCCTCAAGGAGAAATGTAGAGGGGGCCGTGTTCCAAAGTCAACGGTGGGTGACGAGAAAAGTTCGCGGCTTCATCTAGTAGGGGCGGCGCGAGACAATGAAGCCATGGAGACAGCGACGGAGCGGGATGCGCCCAGGGTGCGACGAAGGGTCGCTCTGTTCGTGGCGCCGGCGCTGGCCTTCATCGCCCTGCTTGCCTACGGAGTCGTCAAGGCCCCGGCCGCACCCCAGGTCGGCGAGCGTGCGCCCGCCTTTTCGGCCCCCCTTCTCGCGGGAGGCGGCACCTCTTCCTTGGAGGACTACGAGGGCAAGCCGCTCGTCATCAATTTCTGGGCCTCGTGGTGCGAGCCCTGCAAGGCCGAGGCGCCCCTGCTCGAAGAGGCGCACGACACCTATGAGGGACAGATCTCCTTCCTCGGCGTCGACGTGCGCGACGCCCGCAGCGACGCCCGAGAGTTCGTTGCGGAGTACGGAGTCGGCTACCCGAGCGTGCGCGACGAGACGCGTTCGATCTATCGCGCTTACGGCCTCACCGGACAGCCCGAAACGTTCTTGATTGACTCCGACGGAATCGTCATCGACCACGTCGCCGGCCCCCTGTTGCGTCGCGACGAGCTGTTCACGATGCTGGACATCCTGGTGCGCCGCGATGGTTGAGACCCTTCCAATCGCGTTTGCGGCCGGGCTGGTGTCGTTCTTGTCACCGTGCGTGCTTCCGTTGGTGCCCGGATACCTCTCGTTCATGTCCGGCTATGGGCCCGAGGAGCGAAAGGGTTTCCAGACCGCCTACGTCGCCATGGGATTCGTGCTCGGCTTCACGCTGGTGTTCGTCGCGCTGGGGGCGAGTGCCACCCTGCTGGGCTCGGTCCTGCGCTCCAACCGCGAGCTCATGATGCGCGTCTCGGGCGTGCTCATCATCGTGCTCGGGCTGGTGTTTCTGGGAGTGATCCGCGTCCCGTGGCTCTATCGGGAGCGGCGCTTCCACCCGACCCCCAAAGCGGGCTTGTGGGGGAGCGTGGTCCTCGGAGGGGCGTTCGCGTTCGGCTGGAGCCCCTGCATCGGGGTCACGATGGGCGCGGCCCTGACCCTGGCGGCGGGGCGCGACACGGTGCTCGAGGGGGCCGTGCTGCTGGCCGTCTACTCCCTGGGTCTGGGGGTGCCGTTCATCCTCGCCGGGCTCGGCATAGCGAAGTTGGCCTCTGCGGTCAAGTGGCTGCGCGCTCACACCCGGGCGCTGAACCTTGCCGGGGGCGCTCTGTTGGTGGTGGTCGGGCTCCTGTTTGTCACCGATCGGGTAACGGAGATCTCGGCGTGGATGCAGAGGGGCATGACTGCGGCGAACCTCGACTTCTGGAGCTTCTGAGCCCGGCATTCCACGCCCGACCCGGCCCCCGATGGTGGTCAAAAGTCCTCAGTCCGCGTTCGAGCACCGAATCCGGTGGTCATAAGTCCTCAGTCCGCTTTTGACCACCGGCCCGGCCCCACGCTGGCCCTCACTCGACCCACCAACCCAACCAAACCCCCGACTTTGTGATTTGGCTCACAAGCTGCGATAGCATGGTCCCCTATGCGCAGCAGAGCCATTCCGGAGGCGACGGTCGCCCGCCTCCCCATCTATCTCCGCGCCCTGCTCGACCTCGCCGAGAACCAGCGGGCGCTGACGGTCTCCTCCGAGGAGTTGGCGCGCCTGGCAGGAGTGAACGCCGCCAAGGTCAGAAAGGACCTTTCCTACCTCGGCTCGTATGGGACCAGAGGGGTCGGCTACGACATTGAGTATCTGCTCTACCAGATAACCCGCGAGCTGGGGCTCACTCAGGACTGGCCCACGGCGATCGTCGGGATCGGCAACCTCGGCCGTGCGCTCGCCTCCTACAAAGGCTTCTCCGAGCGAGGTTTTCGGATCGACGCGTTGTTTGACAACTCAGCAGAGGCCGTGGGTGAAGAGGTCGGGGGCCTGATCGTCCGCCATCTCGACGAGCTGAAGGAGTGTGTGGCCGAGACCGGTCTCTGCATCGGGATCATCGCCACGCCCCCCGCGTCGGCTCAGGAGGTCGCCGAGCGCTTCGTCGATGCCGGGGTCAAGTCGATACTCAACTTCGCCCCCACAGTGGTCAATGTCCCGCCCGACGTCAACGTCAGAAAGGTCGACCTCTCGATCGAGCTCCAGATCCTGTCCTTCTACCAGCAGCGCACGCAGGCGATCGCGGCCGCCCGCGAGGCCAACCGGCTGCTCAACCTCCCCCCGTCCTGAGCCCAATGCCCGTCATCGCTCTTGGCCTCAACCACAAGACCGCTCCTCTTGGTCTCCTCGGCCGTTTGGCGATTCCGGAGGACACTCTCCCGAAGGCGCTCCATCAGCTCTCTACCTACGAGCACGTCCTGGAGGGCGTGGTGCTGTCCACCTGCAACCGCATCGAGGTCTACGCCTCGGTTCCGAGATTCCACCGCGGCGCCCAAGACTTGCGCAACTTCCTGGGGGAGTTTCGCCACGTCGCGCCCGAAGACTTCTCCGACCACCTCTACACGTATCACGACGACGGCGCGATCAGGCATCTGTTCCGAGTCGCTTCGGGCATCGACTCGATGGTGGTTGGGGAATCGGAGATCCTGGGGCAGGTGCGGCGAGCGTTTCAGGCCGCCCAGACAGAGGACCTGGTGCACCGCACGCTGGGGCACGCCTTCCGTCAGGCCCTCAAGGTCGGCAAGGCGGCGCGCGCCGAGACCGACATCGCTCGCAATCCGGTCTCCGTGTCTTCCGCCGCGGTCGACTTCGCGAGGCGGGCCTTCTCCGAGCGCTCGCTGGCCGGCAAGAAAGTCCTGCTGGTGGGAGCCGGAAAGATGGGGCGCTTGGCGATGAAAGCGCTCGAGCGCGCCGGCGTCACAGACGTCGTCGTGGTCAACCGGCGCGAGGAGCGCGCCCGCGATCTCGCGCAGCGCTACGGCGCGGCCCCCCTCCCCTTCGAGGACTTGGAAAAAGCGCTGACGAGCGCCGACATCGTGATCTGCTCGACGACTGCTCCCGGGGCGGTCATCGACTCCGCCACGATGCGTCGCGCCCGTTCTCGCAGGGGGCCGTCGCAAGACCTGCTGGTGATCGACATCGCGGTTCCGCACGATGTCGATCCCGAGGTGAGGCGAATCGAGGGCGTCACCGTCAGAGACCTCGAGGACCTGGCCCGGGTCGTGGAGACGAGTCTCGGCAGCCGCCTCTCGGAGGTTTCAAAGGTCGAGGCGATCGTCGCCGCAGAGGTCGGCCGCTTTATGGAGTGGGAGCGCGCCGACGAGGTCGCGCCGGTCGTGTCCCGCCTCGTGGCGCAGGCAGAGAAGGCGCGCGCCGCCGAGATGGAGCGCTTCCGGCGCCGAGCCGGTGTCGACGACGCCATCGTGGAGGCCGTCGACAAGCTCTCCCGCCGCCTCGTAGCCAAGCTGCTGCACGAACCGATCAGTCGCGCCAAGGAGATGCCCTCGTCTCAACAAGGCAAGCTCCACCTGTCGGCCCTGCGGGAGCTGTTCGAGCTCGACGAAGACTGAGTTCGCCGTGCCACTCGATCATCTGGTGATCGCAACCCGCGGCTCCCGTCTGGCGTTGCGCCAAGCCGAGCTGGTCGCCGCCCAGCTCGCCGAGCACCACCCCGGGCTCGACGTGGAGTTGCAGGTGGTGACGACCTCCGGCGACCGGGACCGGCGGCCGTTCGCCGACATCGCCGGCACCGGCCTGTTCATGGCCGAAGTGGAGCGAGCGGTCCTCGACGGCCGGGCCGACATCGCCGTCCATTCCGCCAAAGACCTGACCGCCGAGCTGGCCGAGGGTGCGGTCATCGCCTGTGTGCCCCGGCGAGAGGACCCCCGGGACGTGATAGTCGGGGGCCGCGGATCAAGCGGTCAGGAGCGGCTCGGCTCCCTGCCCCCAGGTGCCAGAGTCGGCACCTCCAGCATGCGCCGGCAGGCACTGGCGTTGGAGGCCCGGCCCGACCTCGAGATGGTGGAGCTGCGGGGAAACGTGGACACCCGCCTCGCCACCGTGGCTCGCGGCGAGATCGACGCCGCAGTGCTGGCGGCCGCGGGGCTCGAACGTCTCGAGGCGCAAGCCGAGGCGGGACCCCTGGACGAATCGTGGTGGGTGCCGGCGCCGGGCCAGGGAGCTCTCGCCATCGAAACCGCGACCGGGCGGGCTGAGGTCGCCGCTCTGCTCTCCCCGTTGAGCGATCCCTCCTCGGAAGCAGAGGTCGCATGCGAGCGGGCTTTCGCCGCGCGACTGGAAGGCGGCTGTTCGGTGCCTCTCGGCTGCCTCGCTACCGCGAACGGCTCGACCCTCGTGGTCATGGGCTTCCTCGGCGCTCCCGACGGTACTCACGGGCTGCGCGACCGCATCTCGGGGCCCTCCTCCGAGGCCTCTGCCCTGGGCATCGAGCTCGCGGAGGCGATTCTCGACTCGGGCGGCAAGGACATCCTCGACGATGTCCATGCCGAGGCGGGCTCGACTTGAGTACCTCCCATCACACCCCCGGCGGGCGCCCGCTCGACGGCTTGCGAGTGGTCGTGACGCGAGATCGGGAGCGCTCCCGGCCTTTAGGGGACGCGCTCACAGGGGCGGGGGCCGAGGTCGTCTATCTCCCCACGATCGCCGTGGGTGACCCGGCGTCGTTCTCGGAGCTCGACCTCGCCCTCAAGAAGCTCGCCGAGGGCCTCTACACGTGGGCCGTCTTCACGAGCGTCAACGCGGTGGCTAAGGTCTTCGAGCGCCTCGGCCACGCTGGCCTCGACGCCCGCGCGGTGGGCCGCACCAGGGTCGCCGCGGTGGGGCCGGTCACCGCCGCCGCGCTTTTGGAGAAGGGCATACGCGCCGACCTGGAGCCGCAGGAATCGACCGCAGAGGCGCTGGCGGAGGCGATTGGAAGAGGCCCCGGGCAGGTGTTGCTGCCGAGGGCTGAGGGCGCGCCGAAGCATCTCATCGACTCGCTGCGGGCGAGTGGATGGATTCCCGATGAGGTCGCCGCTTACCGAACTCTTCCACTGCGGGGCGGGGGGGCGGCCAGGGACGCCGTGCGCGCCGGAGCCTTCGACGTCCTGACCTTTGCCAGCGGGTCCGCCGCGCGCGCTTTCGCCGAGCAGGTGGCCATCCCCTCGCAGCTGGGTCTCGCACCCGGCGATCCGTCCGAGCGGCTCGTCGTCTGCATCGGCCCTCAGACCGCGGCGGTCGCCGAAGCTGCGGGCTTCCGGGTGGACCTCGTCGCCGGCGAGCACACTGCGGCCGGGCTCGCTGGTGCGCTCACAGAGCGCCTCGAGAGCCGTGGGACGATGGAGACATGACCCCCTTTCCTACCGAGCGCCCAAGAAGGCTGCGGGGCAGCTCAGCCTTGAGAGCCGCCTTCGCCGAGACTCGCCTGCAACCTGCGAACCTCATCGCCCCGCTGTTCTTGAAGGAGGGCCTCGACGCGCCCGCTCCGATTGCCTCGATGCCCGGAGTGCTGCAGCACACGCTCGACAGCGCCCGCAAGGAGGCGCGCGCGCTGGCCGGGCTCGGCGTGTCGGGCGTTCTGTTGTTCGGGGTGCCGGCGAGCAAGGACCCGTCGGGGACCGAGGCGCACAGTCCCACTGGGATCATCCAGCAGGCGATACGCGCTCTGAAGGACGAGGTCTCCGACGAGATGGTAGTGATCGCCGACCTCTGTCTGTGCGAGTACACGGACCACGGCCACTGCGGGCTGCTCGCGGGAGACGAGGTCGAAAACGACTCCACGATCGAGGTCTACGGGCAGATCGCCTGCTCGCAGGCGGAGGCGGGCGCAGACGTCGTGGCCCCTTCGGGGATGATGGACGGTCAGGTCAAGGCCATTCGCGCCGCGCTCGACGACTGCGGCTTCAAGCACACTCCGATCCTGTCCTACGCCGTCAAGTACGCGTCCAGTTTCTACGGGCCCTTTCGCGACGCGGCCGAGGGCGCGCCGCGTTTCGGGGACAGGCGCAGTCATCAGCAGGACCCGGCGAACTTCTCGGAAGCGTTGCGTGAAGCGCAGCTCGACATCGACGAGGGGGCCGACGCGCTGGTGGTCAAGCCCGCGCTCGGATATCTCGACATCGTCCGTGCGGTCAAAGAGCGTTTCGATTACCCCGTTGCCGCCTACAGCGTCTCCGGTGAGTACTCGATGATCAAAGCGGCCGCCGCCAGCGGATGGCTGGACGAGCGGGCCGCGGTGCTGGAGGCGTTGGCCTGTATGCGGCGCGCCGGCGCCGACTTGATCGTCACGTACTCCGCAAAGAGTGCAGCCGAATGGCTGAGCTGAGCCGGGCGGCATCGGACAAGCTCTTCGCCGAGGCTCGCACGCTCATGCCCGGCGGAGTGTCGTCACCGGTGCGCGCCTTCTCTGCGGTGGAGGCCGATCCTTTTTTCGTGGCGCGCGGCGAAGGGGCTTTGCTCTTCGATGTAGACGGGAACTCGTTCATCGACCTGGTTCAGAGTTGGGGAGCGCTGCTGTTCGGCCACGCCCATCCCGAGGTCGTAAGGGCGGTGTCGGAGGCGGCCGCGCGCGGGACTTCGTTCGGCACTCCTTCAGAGCTCGAAGTAGAGCTTGCTCGCAAGGTCGTGTCGCTGGTCCCCGGTATCGAGCAAGTGCGTTTCGTGTCGTCGGGCACGGAGGCGGCGATGACCGCGGTGCGCCTGGCGCGCGGAGTAACCGGGCGCGCCAAGGTTCTCAAGTTGAGCGGCTGCTACCACGGGCACCTCGACGCGCTCTTGGTCGAGGCCGGCTCGGGCGTCGCCTCTCTCGGCATCCCCGGAACTCCGGGCGTCACCTCCGGAACGACTGCGGACACAGTGGTCGCCCCCTACAACGACCTCGACGCGATCGAGGCGGCGGCCGGGATGTGCGGGGAGGATCTCGCCGCGATCCTGGTCGAGCCGGTCGCCGCCAACATGGGCCTGGTGCTGCCCGTCGAAGGCTTCCTTGCGGGACTGCGCATGCTCGCGGATGAGACCGGCGCCCTGCTGGTCTTTGACGAGGTCATCACCGGCTTTCGACTCGGGCCCGGCGGTGCTCAGGAACGCTTTGGAGTGCGCTCCGACCTCGTGCTGCTCGGCAAGATCCTGGGTGGAGGGCTGCCGGCCGCCGCCTTGTGCGGCACCGCAGAGGTCATGGAAGAGCTCGCCCCGGTAGGTCCGGTGTATCAGGCGGGAACGCTGTCGGGCAATCCGGTCGCGATGGCGGCCGGGCTCAGGACGCTCGAGATGATGACCGCCGACGCGGGCCTTCACGATGCATTGCAGGAAAGGGGTCGCTCGCTGGCGCGCTCCCTGGTCGATGCAGCCTCAGCGGCGAACATCGAGCTGGTCGCCTCCGCCATAGGCGGGCTCGCCGGCTTCTTCTTCTCCGCAGAGAGCGTCTCGAACTTCGAGCAGGCCGCCGCCACCGACGGAGCTCTCTACGGCCGCTTCTTTCGAGCCATGTTGG
>Ga0209587_1001484_pt1 | contig 10973 bp, 10 predicted proteins | sample NGEPerD_2_FD_184512 | JGI IMG/M metagenome (GOLD analysis project Ga0209587, IMG submission 184512) | Arctic peat soil microbial communities from the Barrow Environmental Observatory site, Barrow, Alaska, USA - NGEE PermafrostL1-D... | ecosystem: Environmental > Terrestrial > Soil > Wetlands >... | reverse complement strand
GCATCGTGGAGTCCGACGAGCTCACCGGGATGCCGGCGGCCTCCAGCGCGGCGCGAACGGTCTGGACGTCCGTGGCCTGGCACTGCACCTGGAACACGTCACCGTCGATGGTGACGTCCTCGATGCCAGCGTCGAGCCCGGCGATCAGGATGTCGTCCTCCGTGGTGGCATCCCTGGGGACCACGATGATCCCGGTGCGCGAGAACAGGTAGTTGACGGCCCCCGGCTCGGCCAGCGAGCCGCCGTTCTTGTTGAAGGCGCTGCGCACGTCGCTGGCGGCGCGGTTGCGGTTGTCGGTGAGGCACTCGACGTACAGGGCCACCCCGCCGGGGGCGTAGCCCTCGTAGTAGAGCGTGACATAGTCGACGCCTTCGAGCCCGCCTGCGGCGCGCTTGAGCGCCCGGTCGATGTTGTCCTTGGGGACCGAGGCGTCCTTGGCCTTCTGCACGGCCGTCGCGAGCGTCGGGTTGCCCTCCGGATCCGGGCCGCCTGTCTTCGCGGCCGCTTCGATGCCGCGGATGAGGCGGGCGAAGAGCTTGCCGCGCTTGGCGTCGGCCGCGCCCTTCTTGTGCTTGATCGTGGACCATTTGCTGTGACCGGACACGGGCGTGCGCTCCTCTTGCGGCTCGGGCGTTGCGGCTCGGGCGAGGCTCGGCGCGGGCTACGTCAGCCGGGGTGGACAGCGGCACCGCGGACCAGTCGCTCCACGAAGTACCGGTGCAGCCTGGTGTCCTCGGTCAGCTCCGGGTGGAATGCGGAGACCAGCACGTGACCCTGACGGGCGACGACGACTCTAGCACCGAGCGGCGTGCCGACCTCGGCCAGGACCTCGACGTCGGGTCCATGCTCCTCGATCCACGGCGCGCGGATGAACACCGCGTGCAGCGGCCCGCCGGCGTCCTCTTCGTCCGTGACGCCGGCGACCTCGAGGTCGGCCTCGAAGCTGTCGACCTGGCGGCCGAAGGCATTGCGGCGCACGACGGTGTCCATGATGCCAAGCAGCGGCTGCTCGACGGGCTTCCCGTCGAAGCGCAGAGCGTGGGATCCAAGCAGGATCGCCCCGGCGCACGTGCCGAAGGCGGGCAGGCCGGCCGAGATGCGTGCGCGCAGGGGCTCGATCAGCCCGTACAGAGAGGCGAGCTTGCCCATGGTCGTCGACTCGCCGCCCGGGATGAGGATGCCGTCGAGGCCCTCGAGCTCGTCGACACGCTTGACCGGACGCGCGTCGGCGCCGGCGGCGGCGAGCATGCGGAGGTTCTCCAGCACGTCGCCCTGCAGCGCCAGGACGCCCACGACCGGACCGGCCTTCCCGCTGCCGCCCGGACGGTGGCGCCCGCGGTCGGCGACCAGCCCCTCACCCGGCACTCTCGTCGTCATTGGCCAACCGTAGCGCCCACCGCAGCCCGAACACTTTTCCTCAGCAGGTGAGGGAAAGTGTTCGCGATGGACGCGTCCACAGGCCCGGCCGCCTCCGCCGCCGCCCCCGATCCGGACTCGTTGATGCTGGCGGGCGATGAAGCCGCTACCCGAACCCGCCCGCCGCCTCGCCGAGGAGCACCACAGCCTGCTGAGCCGGCGGCAGCTGCACGACCTGGGCTGCGCCGACGCCACCGTCGACCGGTGGGTGAGGGCGGGGATGCTGCGGCGCACCAGCCGCGGCATCTACCGCGTCGCGGGCGCGGCCCGCCAGCCCCTGGAGGTGCTTTCAGCTGCCCTGGCGCGTGCCGGCGCCGGAGCACGGATCGGCGATGCCTGGGCCTGCGGCCTCCACCAGCTGGAGGGCTTCGACCTCACGGGTCGGTCCTCGGTGATCATTCCGCCGCGGCGACGGGTCCGGGGCGTGGACTTCGATGTGCTCCACAGCAGCGTGCCCCGAGTGGACCGGTGCACGGTGTTGGGCCTGCCGACAGTGACGGCCGCGCGAGCGCTGATTGGCATCGCGCGAACCGCCTCACCCAAGGCCGTGAGAGTGGCGTATGACAGCGCGCGCCGGCGTGGGCTGGTGCGCCTTGACCGGTTGACGCAGCGGGCAGAGGCGCTGGGCCGCACACCGGGCGCAGCGCAGATGCGCGCGCTGATCCGCGGCGGGGCGCTGACCATGGAAGGCGAAGGCGAGCGTCGCCTGGACCGCTTGTGGCGCCCTGGTGATCCTCGGCCTGTTCCGCAGGTGTGGGTGACACCGCGGATCCGCCTCGACTTCGCCTTCCTGGACTCCCGGCTGGCCCTGGAGCACGACGACCGCAGCCACGAGCTCCGCCGCAGCGCCGACTACCAGCGCGACCTCACACTGGCGGAGCTCGACATCCAGACACTGCGCATCGACGCGGCGCTGCTGCGCAAGCCCGCGCAGGCACGCCAGCGCATCCTTCAGGTGCACCGCCAGCGGCTGGCACTCGACCTTCCACCGATCATGCCGCTGTCCTTCCCCCGGTAGCGGGTGCAGCTCGAACAGTTACCGCTGTGGGAGGGGGAAAGTGTTCGAGCTACCGAGGGGACGCGTTACCAGCCGCGGCTGGCGAGACGCTGGTTCTGCGCCAGGTCGTCCAGGTTGATGCCCACCATCGCCTCGCCGAGCCCGCGGCTGACCTTGGCGACCACGTCGGGATCGTCGGCGTAGGTGGTCGCCTCCACGATCGCGCGCGCGCGCCGGGCAGGATCGCCGGACTTGAAGATGCCCGAGCCCACGAACACCCCCTCGGCGCCCAGCTGCATCATCAACGCCGCATCGGCCGGCGTTGCGATCCCGCCCGCGGTGAACAGCACCACCGGCAGCTCGCCGGCCGCGGCGACCTCCGCAACCAGGTCGTACGGCGCGCGCAGCTCCTTCGCGGCGGCGTACAGCTCCTCCGGCGGCAGGGTCGCCAGCCGACGGATGCCACCCGTGATCGAGCGCATGTGGCGCACGGCCTCGACGACGTTGCCCGTGCCGGCCTCGCCCTTGGAGCGGATCATGGCCGCGCCCTCGGCGATCCGGCGCAGTGCCTCGCCGAGGTCGGTCGCGCCACACACGAACGGCACGGTGAAGGCGTGCTTGTCGATGTGGTGGGCCTCGTCGGCGGGCGTCAGCACCTCCGACTCGTCGATGTAGTCCACGCCCAGCGCCTGCAGCACCTGGGCCTCCGCGAAGTGCCCGATGCGGGCCTTGGCCATCACCGGGATGGAGACCGCCTCGACGATGCCGTCGATCATGTCCGGGTCCGACATGCGTGCGACGCCGCCGTCGCGGCGGATGTCGGCCGGGACGCGCTCCAGGGCCATGACCGCGACCGCCCCCGCCTCTTCGGCGATCAGCGCCTGCTCGGGAGTGACGACGTCCATGATGACGCCGCCCTTCAGCATGTCCGCGAGGCCGCGCTTGACCCGGCCGGTGCCGCGTGCGGATGTGGCGGCGGTGGTGTCGCTCATCGGTGTGCTCCGTGCCGGCGTGACAGGCATGTGGGATGGGTCGAGCCCCCGTTGCGAGGCGTCTGCCAAGCCTAGCGCGCAGCCGCGCAGGACATCCCGGCATCCCGGCATCCCGACATCCCGACATCCCGATGGCGGCCACGGAGGGGCGGCCACGGAGGATGCCGCTACGCCGGCGGCGGAGGCGTCACCGCGACCGCCGCGGCGGTGGGGACGAGCTCCACCCACGTGCGACCGCGGTCCAGTGGCAGCGGCTGCCCGTCGGCGGTGAGCCACTCGAGCTGTTCGTTGGGGCCCGCCTTGCGCCAGCGCGCGGCGAACTGCTGGCCGTCGCGCAGCACCAGTGCGTCGCCCTCCCCGGCGACGGCGATGTCCACCGTGGGGCTGCCCGCGCTGTCGACGCCGCCGCCATTGGTCACCGCCATGCGCGCGATGACCACGTTGTCAGCGTCGACCTGCACGCCGCCTGCCAGCAGGTGAGCGGCGCCGTCCTGGGCGCGCAACCACGCCTGCGCCGCTGGGTCCCACGTCCACCGCGCCGAAGTTTGCGGGGCGAAGTGCAGCACCACCTCGGCAGCCGGAGCTCCCCCTGCCGGCACCTGGGCGTTGATGGCCCAGGCGGGGACTGCCTCAGGCAGGTCCGCCCCGGCGGCCCACAGCATGGCCACGCTCGCGTACAGGTTGTACGGCGCACGGCGGGTGGAATCGCGCGCGAAGGCGTTGGCCTGGCCCTCCTCGAACACCAGCAGCCCGGCCGCCCGCAGCACGGCGTAGGTCGGCGCAGCGGCGCCGGAGATGCCCAGCACCGGGGAGAACGCGGGTAGCAGCGCGGCATCGACGTCGCGCCCGGAGCGCACCGGACCGACCAGGCCGGGGTCCACGGACTGGAAGAGCGCGAGGAAGCGGGTGCCGCCGCCCTCCACCAGCTCCTCGAACACCACGTCCGCTTCGCCGAGCCCCTGCTGCGGGCGCGCGGGGCGTGCGTTGTCGATCTTCACAGCCGCGACCGGACGCTGGAGCACGGCGTGGTCGGCGACCGGCTCCCCCGTGAGCGGCGCCAGCGGATCCGGCGTGGGCGTCGGCGTCGGCGTGGAGGTGGGCTCCGCTGTCGGCGGCGGGGTCGCCTCGAGAGTTGGCTCGGTCATCGTCGGGGTGGGCGCGGGGCTCGGGGCAGCCGCCGGCGCTGCGCCGCTGCAACCCGCGGCGAGCAGCATCACAAGAAGCAGCCCGCCAAGGGCTCGGGGCAATGGAGGCTCCAGGACGTGTCGGAAGGATGCTCGGTGATCCACTGGCGACGGCGCGCGCGGCGAGCAGTCTAGATGTCGTCGGCGTCGGAGAAGCTCACCTGCACCGGTGTCCGGCTGTCCGGGTCGGCCTCGAAGTACTCGTAGGCGGGGAAGCCGCCGGCGAAGAGGTTGCTGGGCACCGACTGCCGCTTGGTGTCGTACGCCCGCACCTCGGCGTTGTAGTCCTGACGCGCGATGGCGATGCGGTTCTCCGTGTCCGACAGCTCTTGCTGGAGTTGGGTGAAGCCGGCGTCGGCCTTGAGGTCGGGATAGGCCTCCGCGACGGCTCGCAGCTCGAACAGCGCCTGGCTGAGGGCGCTCTCCGCCCGGGCCTGCGCCTCCGCGCCGCCCGAGGCGGCCGACACCGCAGCTGTGCGGGCGCTGGTCACCGCCTCCAGCGTCTGCCGTTCGTGGGTGGCGTAGCCCTTGACCGTCTCCACGAGGTTGGGGACCAGATCGTGTCGGCGCCGCAGCTGGACGTCGATCTGCGCCCATGCCGCTTGCACATGGTTGCGCCGGGTGACCAGCGAGTTGTACGCCACACCCCCCAGCAGCGCCAGCAGGAGCACGATTCCGAGGATGACCAGCACGGTTGTCATGCCCTCATCGTGCGCGCAGGCATCCGCCCGGGCAAGGATGCCGGTCGTTCAGTGCAGGCACGGCAGCCGACGGCGCGCGCTACACCGACCGCAGCGCCTCGCGGTACAGCTCGACCACCTGCGCCCCGATGACCGGCCATGCATAGGCATCCGCGGTGGCGCGTCCCTGCGCGGCCATGGCGCGCCGGAGCTTGTCGTTGTCCAGCAGCGCGGCGATGGCGTCGGCGAGGACGTGGGCGTTGCCGGGCGGCACCAGTCGGCCCTGATGGCCGTCCTTGACGACCGTGCGGAACCCGGGGATGTCGGAGGCCACGACGGCCAGCCCGGCCGCCATGGCCTCCAGCAGCACGATGCCGAAGGACTCCCCCCCGGTGTTCGGCGCGACAAGCAGGTCGGCGCTGGCGTGGTAGCGCGGCTTGGTGGCCTCGTCGACCCGGCCGACGAAGAGCACGTCGGGACGGATCGACGGCGGCACCATCTGCTGGCAGCGCTCGCGCTCGGGCCCGTCGCCGAGCACGCACAGCCGCAGCCGCGGGGATGTGGCGCGCAGCCGCAGGAACGCCCGGATGGCCACGTCCAGGCCCTTGCGCGGCTCCAGGCGACCCACGAACAGCAGCAGCGGCCGCTCGCGGTCCACAAGGTCGGGCAGCGGCTCCGCACGGCGGTAGGCCTCGACGTCCACGCCGTTTGGCACGACCCGAAACGCTCCCGCGGCCAGCCCCAGCGAGTCGGCGGCGAACTGCCTGGCGGCGGTCGACACGGCGATGCGCACGGCCATGCGCTGGGCGATGCGGCGTCCAAGCGGCGCCGTCGCCCGGTACAGCAGGTTCGCCGAGGACCACGCGTGGAAGGTCGCCACCACGGGTCGTGGGCCGAAGGCGGCGGCCGCCAGCGACACGACCGGCGACAGCGGCTCGTGCACGTGCACGACGTGCGGCTGGAAGCGCGCCAGATAGCGGACGGTGCGCCGGGCCGCCAGCGGGGACAACGCGACCGGGGCGACCGAGCGGTTGTACGGGATCCCGATGGGCCTTCCGAGGGGCACCAGCCAGGGATCACGGAACCCGGCCAGCTCCGAGGCGGGGGCGAAGACGCGGACGTCGTGGCGGTCGGCGAGCCACGCGGCGAGCGCACCGACGTGCGCGCGCACACCGCCATGGGCGGACCAGTCGTAGGGGCACACCAGCGCCACCTTCATCGCCTCACCGGCCGGCGCGTCGAGGCGCTGCGCCCGGCCGACCGCAGGGCCTCCACGTCGTCGGAGTACAGCGGCTGGAACATGTGCCACTGCTCCGGGGCCAGTCGGATCAGCTCCTCGATGGCGCCGGCGATGCGCCGTGTGGCCTGCTCGACATCGAGGCCGTCGACCACCACCTCCGGCAGGCACTGCAGATGCCAGCGCCGACCGGGGACCTGCAGCATCGTGATCGGGATGATGCCGGCGCCGGTGCGCGCGGCCAGCGCCGCGGGCCCGCGGGGGATCCGGCAGACGTCGCCGAACAGCTCCACCGCGGGAGCGGCGCTGGACAGGTCGCGATCCGACAGCAAGCCCACCAGGTGGTTGGCGTCGGTCACGGCCCCAAGCCGCTCCAGCAGCGCGTCGCCCCGTCGCAGCGGCACCACATCCAGGCCCACGGTCTCGCGCAGGCGCACGAACTTGGCGAACAGCGCGCGCGGTCGCAGCACCTCGGCGACGACCGCAAGGTGGTAGCCGTGGGTCTCGGCCCACTGGGCCGCGACATCCCAGGAGCCGTGGTGCGCCAGCAGCACCACCACCCCCTTGCCGCGCTCCAGGACCGCGTCCAGGTGCGCGAACCCGCCGGTGGTGGTGCGGCGGTCGAGGTCGTCGGGATCGAGGTCGGCGGCGCGGAACGCCTCCACCCAGTAGCGGGCGTAGGACCGGAAGGCCGCGGCCACGGTTGCATCGAGCTGGTCCGGCGGCACCACCCTCGACAGCGTGCGCCGCACCTGGTCTCGCGGGTGGCGCGCCAGACGGTGCGCGAGGCGACCGAGGAGGTTGGCGAGGGCGAAGGCGACGGGCTCCGGGAGGCGGCGTGCCGTCTCCCAGCCGAACGCCCAGACCATGGCGGTGCGCCGCTGCCGCGCGCTCTCCGGCCGCGGGTCGGGCCGCAGGCGGTCGGCTGCGCCGGGGAGGCGCTCGACCGGTTGCCCGGGGTGGCCGGACCCCCGGTAGCGGCGCGAAGGCCCGCCGACGGGAGCTGCCGTCACGTCCGCGCCACCTGAGCGAGCACCGCGCGCAGCCGCTGGAGGATCGTCACCACCGAGCCGATCGCGAGCACCCACAGCACCACGGGCAACAGGTCCAGACCGATGGCGGGGATGACCAGCATCAGCCGCTCGGGCCGCTCGATGATCCCCACGGTGGCGTCCCACCCGAGCGACTCGGCTTTCGCGCGGATGTAGGACGTGATCAGCGCACCGCAGAGGGCGACCATGGCAAGGACGAACACCACCGGCTCGTCGCGAACCAGCCAGGCGACCGTCGAGAAGATCGCCGCGTCGCCGAAGCGGTCCGCCACGCTGTCATAGAAGGCACCGAGGTCGCTGGCGCTGCCCCGCAGCCGTGCGACGGCGCCGTCGAAGGCGTCGGTGAGCACGGCGGCGGCGAGCACGCATGCCCCCACGGGCGGGCCCACCAGCAGCACGACGACGCAGCCGACGAAGGTCAGCGCGAGACCGCAGGAGGTGATCGCGTTGGGCGTGGCTCCTGCGCGCACCAGCACCCTGGCGATCGGGACGACCGCGCGGTCGGTGACGGTGCGGGCGTAGGCGTTGAGTGCCACGGCGGGGCAGTGCTCCTCGGGGTGCTGCGTCGGCGCAGCGCGTGCGCGCAGATCGGCGCGAGGCTATCAGCGACCCCCGCCGCTCTCGTGATGCGTGGCAGGGGCGCCGGCGCGGGCTGCGTGGCCGTTGCGATGGCGAACCGTGCTGTTGCCAAGACGAGGCTGGTGGCGCGGCCGGATGGGTTGTAAGGTGAGGGTGGTGCATACGCTGCGACAATCATCCATATAGCCCTACGCCAACCTCGGGCCGAATGGCTGATATACGCCGAATGGTTGATATAGAGGGCAAATCCGTTGCTCCTGACGCGCTAGAGCAGCGCCAAATGGCATTAGGAATACCCGAGGCAGAGGAGAGCAAGTATGGCGCAAGAGACGGTGTCCAAGACGGTTCACCTGGCGATCATGAACGCCGTGCACGACATGGCCGTGATCGTGGCGCGGGATGAGGGCTACTTCCGCGACGAAGGGCTCGACATCGAGTTCGTGACCGCACCGGGCATGGCCCAGGTGACCACGGACTCGGAGATCCTCAAGCGCGAGGTCATGTTCGACCGCCCGCTGGACACCATGTTCAGCGACGGTGGCGTGGACCAGTACCGCATGTGCGAGTGGGGCATCGTCAAGCGCGCAGTGGAGGCGGCGGACTGCGGCCTGCGTTCGCGCAAGATCGTCGCGCTCGGTTCCGCCATGTCGAAGTTCGCGATCGTCGTTGCCGGCGACTCCGACTACTACGAGCCCGAGCAGCTCAAGGACCAGCCCATCGCGCTGACGCCCAACAACGGCTCGCACTTCACGACGCTCAAGATGATGGACGGCTTCCTGTCCCGCGATCACCTCAAGCACACCCAGGTCGGCACCATGCGCGACCGGTTGGAGGCCGTGCAGCGGGGCGACGTCGCGGCGGCCTGCGTCATGGAGCCGTGGATCAGCGTGGCCCAGAAGCAGGGCATGCGCATCCTCATGGAGGCCCACTCCAGCCGCAACGAGGCGGCCAGCGACGACCTGGACGGCCCCACGCTGGCGGCGATGTTCCGCGCCCAGACGCGCGCGGTGGAGAAGTTCCAGCAGGACCCCACCCCCTACCTGCACTACCTGACGCAGGAGACGGGCGGTCTGCTGGAGCCACACGAGCTGCAGGCCTGGCGGCTGCTGTACGCGCCGCCGCGGCCCTACACGCGCGAGCGCTGGGACGACACCTACAACTGGATGGTGGACTGGGACATGGTCCAGGCCGGCGCCACGTTCGAGATTGCGGTCGACAACCGCGCCTGGGAGGTCTAGGCCGGAGCTGCCGCAGGGATATCCGGCAGCAAACGGACAAGCCCGTTCGTGGTCTCCACCACGAACGGGCTTTTCCGTTGCGGCGAATAGCTCCGGTCCAGCGTGGCATGGCCAGGTTCGGCCCGTAGGTCAGGCCTGCGCGAAGGCCGGCGTCAGCCGGTCGTAGGTCTCCTCGAGCAGCTCCGGCAGGACGCGGGTCTGGCCGATGACCGGCATGAAGTTGGTGTCCCCGCTCCAGCGCGGGACGATGTGCTGGTGGATGTGGTCGGCGATGCCGGCGCCGGCCGCGGCGCCCACGTTGAGGCCGATGTTGAACGCCTGCGCGCCGCTGCTGGCCTTGAGGGCCCGCACCCCGCGCTGGCACAGCGACGCCAGCTCGTGGATCTCCTCGGCGGAGAGGTCCTCGAACGCGGAGATGTGCCGATACGGCACCGCCATCATGTGGCCGGGGTTGTAGGGGTAGGCGTTGAGGATCACAAAGGCGTGCACGCCGCGGTGCACGACCAACGTGTCACGGTCATGGTCCGGGCCGCGCGCCGGCAGCACGCAGAACGGACAGCCGCGCAGCTCGCCGTCCCCGCGGATGTAGCCCATGCGCCAGGGGGTCCACAGCCGCTGCAGCTCGTCCAGGCGTCCGACCTGGACCCGCCCCGCGGTGGTGCCCCCGGTCTGCGGCTCGCCTAGGGATTCCGTGGTGCGCTCGTCGGCCTCCACCTAGACGACCCTCTTGCTCGCGACCTCGTCGGCGATGTCGACGATGAACTGCTCAAGCGGGACGTCCTTGCGCTGATCACCCCGGCGGGGCCGCACCGCGACCGTGCGGGCGGCCACCTCGCTGTCGCCCACGATCAGCTGGTAAGGCACCTGGGCGAGCTGGTGCTTGCGGATCTTGGCGCCCATCTTCGCATCCGAGTTGTCGACCTCCGCGCGGATGCCCTGGGCGGCGAGCGCCGCTGCCACCTCGTCGGCGTAGGGGTTGAAGGCGTCGGCCACCGGCACCACCACCACCTGCAGGGGGGCGAGCCAGGTGGGGAAGGCGCCGGCGTAGTGCTCCAGCAGGATGGCGAAGAAGCGGTCCAGGGACCCGAACAGCGCGCGGTGCACCATGATGGGTCGCTCGGCAGAGCCGCCGGAGCCGGCGTACTCCAGGCCGAAGCGCTCCGGCGTGTTCAGGTCGACCTGCACGGTGCTGAGCTGCCAGGCGCGGCCGATGGCGTCGCTGACATGCAGGTCGATCTTGGGCCCGTAGAAGGCGCCCTCGCCCTCGTCGACGTCGTAGTCGAGCCCGCTGGCGTCCAGCGCCTGACGCAGCGCCTCTCCGGCGGAGGCCCAGCCCTCGTCGGCACCGAAGGCCGCAGCCTTCTCCGGCCGCGTGGACAGCGCCACCCGGGACGGGCCCTCGAGGAAGCCGAAGTCGCGGTACAGCTCGATGGCGAACTGCAGGCAGTCGCGCACCTCGCTCACCAGCTGCTCGGCGGTGCAGAAGATGTGGCTGTCGTCCTGGGTGAAGCCCCGCGCCCGCAGCAGCCCGTGGATGGTGCCGGAGCGCTCGTAGCGGTAGACCGTCCCGAGCTCGAACAGCCGCAGCGGCAGCTCGC
>Ga0209587_1001480_pt1 | contig 10996 bp, 8 predicted proteins | sample NGEPerD_2_FD_184512 | JGI IMG/M metagenome (GOLD analysis project Ga0209587, IMG submission 184512) | Arctic peat soil microbial communities from the Barrow Environmental Observatory site, Barrow, Alaska, USA - NGEE PermafrostL1-D... | ecosystem: Environmental > Terrestrial > Soil > Wetlands >... | reverse complement strand
GACCCTTCGTCTGGACCGCCACCGCAGAATCCATCCTGACCAAGGTCCGCCGCGGCCGTGTCGCCCTCAGCCAAACAGTTAGTCAATGACGAGACACACCACTAGCACTAGGAGACGATCTTTAAATGACACACAACGACAGTGCCACTCTGTATGTCCTGGGTGATCGCGGTCAGACGGTCGACGAATCAGCGAACGATGTCCGCGGACGTCAGGTCAAGGACAAAAACGGCGACGTCATCGGCAAGGTCGCTGATCTCCTCGTTGATGACGCAGAGGACAAGGTCCGCTTTCTGCTGGTCGAACACGGCGGATTCCTCGGCTTCGGCGAAACGAAGTTGTTGATACCGGTCGACGCCGTCACGAAGATCACCGTGGACGACGTGTTCGTTGATCAGTCACGTGAGCGGGTCGCGGCGGCGCCCGGCTACACCCCGGACCTCGTCGATGACCGGCCGTATCACGCGAGTATCTACGGCCATTACGGGTATGCGCCGTACTGGGGGGCGGGTTACACGTATCCCGTCTTCCCTCCGCTGTCGCCTCCGCGGGAAAGGAGCTGACGCATCATGCGTCCCCGCCACATCGTGGCGTCGGAACGATGACGTCGGCGAGCTCTTCCGGCCAGGACCACCCCGATAGGTCGCAGCGGCCCACTCTCGCCCTCGTCCCACCTACCTCGCTGGGCCTGCCAGGGCGGGTGCGGGCGTGCCTGTTCGATCTGGACGGTGTGCTCACTGACACGGCGAGGCTCCACGCGGCGGCGTGGAAGGAGATGTTCGACGGTTACCTGAAGGCTCGGGCTGAAGCGACCGGGACGACGTTCGTCGCCTTCGACGAGGTGGGGGACTACGACACCTACGTTGACGGCAAGAGCAGGGCCGACGGCACCAGCTCTTTCTTGCAGTCACGCGGCATCGACGTGCCGACGGGTGCCCCAGGGGACCGGGCGGGAGCACTGACGATCATCGGGCTGGGTGATGCCAAGAACGCGATCTTGATGCGCAGGATCCGCCATGACGGGGTCACGCCCTACCTCGGTTCGGTCCGCTACGTCCAGGCGGTCCGATCGGCGGGCCTGCAGACGGCGGTGGTGTCCTCCAGCGCCAACTGTGCCGAGGTGCTCAAGGCCGCAGGGATCGCGGACCTTTTCGAGACGCGCATCGACGGGGTCAGCGTCGAGGAACAGCATCTGGCGGGAAAACCCGCGCCGGACACCTACCTGGCCGCGGCGAAGGTGCTGGGTGTGGAGCCTGGCGAGGCGGCGGTGTTCGAGGATGCGTTGTCCGGGGTGGCCGCTGGTCGGGCCGGCGGGTTTGGGTTCGTGGTCGGTGTCGACCGCGTCGGGCAGGCCGAGCAGCTGCGGGCGCACGGGGCGGACCGGGTCGTGACCGACCTCGCGCAGTTGTTGGACCCGGTCGACCCGGCGTGATCACCCATCCGGCCTATGGGGTCGAGCCGTGGTGTGTGCGCGAGACCGGCCTCGATCTGGGTGTGCTGGCGCAGAGCGAGTCGGTGTTTACCCTGTCCAACGGCCATATCGGGTGGCGGGGGAACCTCGATGAGGGCGAGCCGCATGGGCTCCCCGGCTCGTATCTGAACGGGCTCTTCGAGGCGCGTCCGCTGCCCTACGCCGAGGCCGGCTACGGCTACCCCGAGGCCGGCCAGACCGTCATCAACGTCACCAACGGCAAGCTAATCCGCCTGCTCGTGGACGATCAGCCCTTCGATGTCCGCTACGGACAGCTGGTCGCACACGAACGGGTGCTCGACTTTCGCACCGGGTTGCTGCGCCGGCAGGTCGAGTGGGTGTCTCCGGGCGGGCGGGGCGTGCGGGTGCGCTCGGCCCGGTTGGTCTCGTTGGTGCAGCGTTCCGTGGCCGCGATTTGCTACGAGGTCGAGGCACTGGATACCGCGGTACGGGTGGTGCTGCAGTCGGAGCTGGTGGCCAACGAGACGTTGCCGCCTTCTGGTGGTGACCCGCGGGAAGCGGCCGTGTTGCTGGCACCTCTGGTGTCCGAGGACCACGCCTGCGACGGGACGGGTGCGTCGCTGCTGCATCGCACCGCGGTCAGCGGCTTGCGGGTCGGTGCGGCGATGGAGCATCACGTCGACGCGCCGCCGTCGATGCTGGTGTCGAGTGAGAGCTTCCCCGATCTGGGTCGGGTCACGATCACGGCGATGCTGGAGCCCGGGCAGCGGCTGCGGCTGGTCAAGTTCGTCGCCTACGGCTGGTCCGCGGTTCGCTCGCAGCCCGCGGTCGCCGATCAGGTGGCGGCCGCGCTGACCGTGGCCGTTCAGACGGGTTGGGAGGGATTGGTCGCCGAACACGGCGCGTATTTGGACGAGTTTTGGGAATGCGCTGATGTCGAGGTCGAGGGTGATGAGCGGGTGCAGCAGGCGGTGCGGTTCGCGTTGTTCCACGTCCTGCAGGCCGGCGCCCGGGCGGAGGGGCGGGCCATCGCGGCGAAGGGGCTGACCGGGCCGGGCTACGACGGGCACGCGTTCTGGGACACCGAGACGTTCGTGCTGCCGGTGCTCACCTACACCGCGCCGCGGGCCGCGGCCGACGCGCTTCGTTGGCGGTACTCGATCCTGCCGAAAGCACGGGCTCGCGCCGCGCAGCTGGGGCTGAAGGGGGCGGTGTTCCCGTGGCGCACGATCGCCGGCCATGAGTGCTCGGGGTACTGGCCCGCCGGCACCGCCGCGTTCCATGTCGGGGCGGATATTGCTGACGCGGTGGTCCGCTACATCAGCGTCACCGGCGACGAGGCATTCGAACGCGACATCGGCGTGGAGCTGCTGGCTCAGACAGCCCGGTTGTGGTGCTCGCTGGGTCACCATGATCCTGCGGGACGATTTCGGATCGATGGGGTGACCGGTCCCGATGAGTACTCGGCCATCGCGGACAACAACGTCTACACAAACCTCATGGCCCAGCACAATCTCGTCTCGGCGGCCGACGCCGCGCAACGCCACCCCGACCGGGCCCTGGACCTGGGCATCACGGCGGAAGAGATCGGCGCGTGGCGCGACGCGGCCATGGCAATGGTCGTGCCTTTTGACGGGGCGCTCGGGGTCCACAGCCAGGCCGAGGGATTCACCAGCCATGAGATCTGGGACTTCGACGCCACCAGCGACAATCAGTATCCATTGTTGTTGCATTTCCCGTACTTCAACCTCTACCGCAAACAGGTCGTCAAGCAAGCCGACCTGGTGCTGGCGATGCATCTGCGCGGGGCCGCATTTACTACAGCTGAGAAGGCCCGCAACTTCGCCTACTACGAAGCGCTGACGGTGCGGGATTCCTCGCTGTCGGCGTGTACTCAGGCGGTGTTGGCTGCCGAGACCGGCCACCTGGACCTCGCGTACGACTATCTGACCGAGGCCGCGCTGATGGACCTGGACGATCGTGAGCACAACACCCGCGATGGCCTGCATGTTGCGTCCTTGGCCGGGACCTGGATCGCCCTCGTGTCGGGTTTCGCGGGTCTGCGCGAAAGCGACGGCAACGTCGCCTTCTGCCCGCGGCTGCCGGCGGGCATTACCCGGCTGGCCCTCACAATCTGCGTACAGAACAGCCGGCTGAACGTCGAGATCACCCCGACGACGACGACGTACCGGGTCCTGGACGGGCAACCGCTGCCGTTGCTGCACGACGGGCAGCCCCTGGTGGTGTCCGCCGGCAGCCCGATCAGCTCCCCCACCCTGAGCGCGCCGATCTGCGCGGCGCCGACCCAGCCGCGGGGCCGGGCGCCCCAGCCTCACCGGGCCGCCTCGTGAAGAACGTGAGCCCGGCCCGGGGGCCGATGCGCCGCTCATCTGCGTATCACCGGAGACCTGGCCACGCGATGACCCTCCACGCCCTACCAGTTGGAGGCAGCCGGCCCGCTGGGTTGCCCGATCCTCGGTGACGCGACGCAGGCCCGCTGGTCAGAGTTGGTTGCGGAATGACTCCAGTTCCTGGTGGCGTTTGTCGGTCGTCTTGGGGTAGGCCATCTCGAGGTCGGACAACGTGTCGAGGAGGATCTGGGAGACGATCAGTCGGGCGTTGTGTTTGTCGTCGGCGGGTACGACGTACCACGGGGCGTGTTCGGAACTGGTGGCGCTCAGGCAGTCGCCGTAGACGGTCATGTAGGTGTCCCAGTAGGCCCGTTCGTGGAGGTCGGCGTGACTGAACTTCCAGTTCTTGTCCGGTGCGTCGATGCGGGCCCGGAACCGTTTGGCCTGTTCGTCTTTGGACAGGTGCAGGAAGATCTTGACGATCTGGGTTCCGTTGCGGTGCAGATGCTTTTCGAGGTCGTCGATGGAGCGGTAGCGCTGTTCCCAGATCGTCTCGTTGTCGATCAACTCCTCGGGCAGTCCATGTCCGTGCAGCATTTCGGGGTGCACGCGGGCGATGAGGACGTCCTCGTAGTAGGAGCGGTTGAAGATACCTATCCGGCCGCGTTCGTGCAGGCAGCGGCTGGTCCGCCAGAGAAAGTCGTGCCCGAGTTCCTCGTCGGTGGGTTGTTTGAAGCTGAACACCTGGCAGCCTTGCGGGGTGACCCCGGACATGACGTGGCGGATCGCACCGTCCTTGCCTGCGGCGTCCATGCCTTGAAAGATCACCAGCAACGACCAGTGGTCGGAGGCGTAGTGCAGCCGCTGCAGCGCGCTCAGCTTCTTGACGTGTTTCTTCAACCGCTTCTTGTAGTTCTTGTGAGACGTGTACAGGGGTTCCACCGCGGTGGGCAGATCGGTCAGGTCTACCTGTCCTCCGGCTTCGACGCGGAACAGTGCCGTTTCTGTTGTCACGGGCTATCCCTTCGTGACGCCGCGGCGCCGCCGCGCCGTGGCGCCGTGTGGCGCGAGGTTATCGAGGGTGTCGATCGATCGTCGATTTTGTGCCCCGCGCCTGGCCGCGGCTGGCCGTAGGTGGTGACGCTGGCCTCGATCAGGGCCTGGAATGAGGTCAGCTCTTGGCTTGCGGCGCCGACCAGGCCGCCGTCGATATCGGTGCGGGTGAAATAGGCGTCGGCGTTGCCGGCGGTGACGCTGCCGCCAAAGAGCAGGGTTGTGTCGGCCGCGACGTTTTCCCCGAGTTCGGTGGCGATGACGGAGCGGATGAAGCTATGCCGGTCTCCCGCTTCGTCTGGTTTGCATTCGCGAGGTTCGCTACTTGTGCTGATCGCCCAGGCCGGCTCGTAGGCGATGAGAAACGGGCCGCCGGTCCGGTGATAGTCGCGCAGCAGTACCGCCAGCTGCGCCTGTACGGCTTCTTCGGACCGGCCGGCGTGGTGTTGCTCGAGGGTGTCACCGACGCACAGGATCGGCGTGAGCTGGTGGGTGAACGCCGTCTGTATTTCCGCGCGATCATGTCGTTGGTTTCGCCGAGGTACAGGCGCCGCTCGAAGTGGCCCAGTATCACGTACCGGCATCCGATGTCGCTCAGATCGCTAGTCGACGTTTCGCCGGTGAGACTGTGCGTGTCGTCCCAGCCCATGTTTTGGGCGGTGACCGCCACCTTGTCGACTGTTGCCTGGGCCACCGATGCCAGCGCGGTCATCGACGGACACACCGACAGCTCGAACAGACCCTCAGTCCTGACAGCGGCCTGCACGGCCGCGCGAGCGTTACGGACTGCGCCAGGCTTACGCGGTTCTTCCAGGTCGCAAAGAGCTTGTGTCGCGTCGTCATGACAACGGGCCGCCGGCCGGGAGCAGCGGCGCGGCTACCTGCCCGTCCCCGTTCGGATGTGGCATTCGATCGGCGGGGGCGCGAGCAGGGCGGCGTCCACGTTCCATAGCCCGAGGCACCGTTCACCGTGGTGATCTTCGATCAGCGAGACCGAGGCGGGGACGCTGGCGAACAATCGCCCATATTCAGCAGCGATTCCGAGGGCTCGCGCGGCGAGGATTCGGGAGAAGTGCCCGTGGGTGAGGACGATGAGGGGCCCTGCGCAGTTTTCCACCGTCGTGCGCAGAAACGCGTCGGCTCGCGCGCCGACGTCGGCGGTCGACTCACCATGGGGGCATCCGTCGCGCCAGATGTCCCAGCCGGGCGCTCGTCGGCGGATCTGTTCGCCGGTCAGGCCTTCGTAGTCGCCGTAGTCGTATTCCGCGACGAGCGGGTCGATGATCAGGTCGCGTTGGGGTAGCGCGAGGGCAGCTGTCTCGGTGGCGCGCTGCCGGGGGCTGGACACCACCACCGGGCTCTGACCGCCCAGAAGGTGTTCGAGAAGCGGTGGTAGCGAGGCAGCTTCGCGTCGACCGGAGGCCGTCAAGAGCACGTCAGTGGCTCCGGTGTACCGACCAGCCAGCGTCCAGTCGGTTTCACCATGGCGGACGATGATCAGCCTCACCTTTGGCCCACGGCGGTCGGTCCGGCGCGCCAGTACGCGGATCCGCGCTGGAACGCGCAGCACAGCGGATGATGCATCAGTTCGCCACCGCACACGATGGTGGTGATCTTCACGAAGGGTCAGCGTCCTTGATTGTCAGGCAGTCGGCGCGTTCGACGGTCATCGTCGGCGGTCAGCGTTGGACCCCGCCACCGGCTGATCGTGCTGAGCGCACCAGTCGCATCGGCGGCGGTGGTCAGTGCCCGGGCGGTCGTTGTGGTGGTTCTTGATCTCGAGGCCGTAGGGGCAGTCGGTGTTGTCGTGGAACACGGGGTCGCGTGGATCGGTGTCGGTGTAGAAGGCGGTGGAATTCATCGTGACAGCGACCTTCGCCGCGGAGGAGCCGGGGTCGAGGATGCGGTAGGCGAGCAGTTTGATGCGGTCGCTGGCGAGGGCCCAGATGATGGCGTAGCCCCAGACGAAGCCGGCCCAGCCCCAGCCCAGGGGGGTCATGAACAGTCCGTAGACGGCGATGAGGGTCGCGATGGCCTGGGTGCCGAGGACGGCGAGCAGCAGGATGCGGGCTGGGCGGATGGACCAGAACGGGCCGCGGGTGCGGGTCAGGAAGATGGTCAGGTGCCCGGCGACGGACAGCATCAGGTACATCATGGTCTGCAGCCGGGGGTGGCCGAGGTCGAAGACTCGGTCGCCGAGGTAGAACAGGCCGAACGCGGCGATCGGTCCGACGACACCCAGCACGGTCGCGATGCCCAACACCACACGCATGTTCCAGGCTTCGGGTTGCATCTTGTAGTGGACGTTGTCGTAGGCGATGGACAGGATCGCGCCGTCGTTGAGCAGCGCCAGCATCACGATCATGATCGCGGTGACGGGGAAGAAGTTGAAGGCGAGAATCGCCAGCGTCACGAAGAGCAGCACCCGCAGTGTTTCTGCGATCCGGTAGATCGCGTAGCTGTTCATCCGCTGGAAGATCTTGCGGCTTTCCTTGATCGCGTCGATGATCACCGCTAGCCCGGGGGTGAGGAGCACGATCGCGGCGGCGGCGCGGGCGGCGTCGGTGGCGCCGGAGACGGCGATGCCGCAGTCGGCCTTCTTCAGGGCGGGGGCGTCGTTGACGCCGTCGCCGGTCATGCCGACGATGTGGCCGCGCTGCTGCAGGACGTCGATGATGTGGTACTTGTGCTCGGGGAAGACTTGGGCGAACCCGTCGGCGGTCTCGATCGACTTGGCGACCGCGGTGGTTTCTTTCTTCTTCACGTCCCCCAGGCCGGCGGCGTCGAGGATGTTGGTGCCGAGCCCGACTTTGGCGGCGGTCTCCTTGGCGATGGCGATGGCGTCGCCGGTGACCATTTTCACGCTCACGCCCATCGCGCTGGCGGTGGCGATCGTCGTCTTCGCGTCCTCGCGGGGCGGGTCGAACAGCGGAAGCACGCCCAGGAATCGCCAACCGCTATTCCCCTCGGCCCGGGCGACGCCCAGGGATCGGAAGCCGCGGTCGGCGAAGTCGTTCACGGCGGCCTCGACGGCCGGTGTGAGTGTCGCGGCGTTGTCGGCGGCGAGGGCGAGGATGACCTGCGGGGCGCCCTTGCTGACCTTGAACGTCGTTCCGTCGGCGCCGGTGACGGTCGCCTCGGTGCGTTTGTCGACCGGGTTGAACGGCTCGAAGTGCGTCACCGTGTAGTCGTGCAGATCCTTCGCGTCGCTCAGCCCGCCCAGGACGGCGAGGTCGATGGGGTCGTCGTTGTCGGCGCGGGAGGCCAGCGCGCCGGCCAGGATCACGTCCGTGGCGGTGATGTCCGCAACGCTGAAGGGGTCGCCCAGCGTCAGCGAGTTCTGGGTCAGGGTGCCGGTCTTGTCCGCGCACAGGATGTCGACTCCGGCGAGTTCCTCGATGGCGACCAGCCGGCTGACGATGGCCTTCTTCTTGGCCAGCAGTCGGGCGCCGACCGCCATCGTCACCGACAGCACGGTCGGCATCGCGACCGGGATCGCCGCGACGGTCAGCACGAGAGCGAACTGCAACGTGGTCAGGACCGCGTCGCCGCGTAGCAGCGAGACGAGCACGATCACCGCGACGAACACTGCCGCGAGGATAATGAGGTAGTTGCCGATCTTGAGGACGGCTTTCTGGAAGTGGCTGACGGTGTGCGCGTCCTGCACCAGTTCGGCGGTCTTGCCGAAGTAGGTGTGGGTGCCGGTGGCGTAGACCAGGGCGCCGATCTCGCCGCGGCGGATGATCGATCCCGAGTACACCGGATCGCCGGGCGCGCAGGTCGCGGGCAGCGACTCGCCGGTCAGCGCGGACTGGTCGACCTCGATCTCGTCGCCGTCCAGCAGCCGGGCGTCGGCGGGGACGATGTCACCCAGCCGCAGCCGGATCACGTCGCCAGGCACGAGTTCTCGTGCGGCGGGGGTGACCCATTCGCCGTCACGTTTGGCGCGGGCGTTGATGGCGAGCTTGGCTTTCAGCGCGTCGATGGCGTTGCCGGCTTGGCGTTCCTCGGTGTAACCGACCACGGCGTTGGCCAGCAGCAGGATCAGGATGATGAAGAAATCGGGCCAGTGCCCGACCGCGCCGGACAGGACCACCGCGACCTCAATCATCCACGGGATCGGTCCCCAGAAGTAGGACAGGAACTTCAGCAGCGGGTTCGTCTTGTGTTCGGCGATCTCATTCGGGCCGTTCTGCGTCAGCCGCTTGGTCGCCTCGGCCTGGCTCAGCCCATCCGGCGAGCTCCCGAGTTGCTTTTGGACCTCGGCCATCGGCAGCGACTTCAGGTCGTGTTTCGGGTCAGGCGTGGACGTCGAGGAGTCCGTCGGCGTGGACTTGGTGGGGTCAGGGCTCATGATGTGTCTGCCTGCTCGAAGTGGATAACGGCGCGGGTCGGGTGTCGGTGGTCGGTGATCGTCACGCGTGAGCCGTTGATGCTGATGGGGTGTACTCGCCGCGGCGGGCGTCCTGATTCGATGTGGATCGCTGGAGCAGAGCGCGTTGCGCGCGAGCCCTGTTGGCGTCATGTCCGTCCCAGATCGTCAGGGCGGGCTGTTGAATCGCTCGGCCGAAGGAGAACGCCACCGGCCACGGCAGCAGGCTGTGGTCGGTGTTGATGGCGTTCAGGCGGGAGGAGGCGAGGTCACCGGACTGGCCGCCGGACAGGAACGCGATCCCGGCGACCGCAGCGGGAACGGCCCGCCGTAGGCAGGTGATCGTCGCGTCGGCGACGGTCTGGGCCGATTCCTGGTTCGGGTAGGTCGACCCGGCGAGGATCATGTTGGGTTTGAGGAGCATGCCTTCCAGCGCGACTCCCTGGGTGTGCAGTTGCACGAAGACCTCACGCAGCACCGCCTCGGTGGTCTGGCCGCTGCGAGACAGGGTGTGGTCGCCGGTCATCAGTACCTCCGGTTCGACGATGGGCACCAGGCCGGCCTCCTGGCACAGCGCCGCGTAGCGCGCCAACGCGTGCGCGTTCGCTTCGACGCAGGCCAGGCTGGGCGTTACGTCACCGATGCTGAAGACGGCCCGCCATTTCGCGAACCGGGCACCCAACGCCGCATACTCGGCGAGCCGTTCGCGGAGTCCGTCCAGCCCCTCGGTCACCCTCTCCCCGGGGTGAGCGGCCAGCGGCGTCGCGCCAAGGTCGACCTTGATCCCGGGAATGAGCCCGGCCGCGGCGAGGACGGTAAGGAACGGAACACCGTCGGTGGTGTGTTGGCGGATTGTCTCGTCGGAGAGGATCACCCCGCTGATGCACTCTGCGAGACCGGGGGTGGTCACGATCAGTTCCCGATAGGCGCGGCGGGTCTGTTCGTCCTGGGTGATCCCGAGCCGGGCGAATCGGCTGTTGCAGGTGGGGATGGATTCATCGATCGCGAGCAGGCCTTTGTCGCCGGCGAGCAGCGCCTGCGCGGTGTCCACCAGCGAGTTCAGGCGCGTAGGCACGAGAACGCTCGGCGCGGTCATTGCGGCGGGTCCCAAGTCCAGTTGCGGATCTCGGGCAGGTCCTGGCCGTGCTGGTTGATGTAAAGGTTGTGTTCGACGAGCTTGTCGGCCATCGTCTGCTTCAGGTAGTCACCGGTGGCACCGAGCTGCGGCAGCCGTTCGATGACGTCTTGGACGAGGTGGAACCGGTCCAGCCGGTTCTGCACGCGCAGGTCGAAAGGTGTGGTGATGGTGCCTTCCTCGGTGAAGCCGCGCACGTGCAGGTTGCGGTTGGTGCGCCGGTAGGTGAGGCGGTGGATCAGGGTCGGGTAGCCGTGGAAGGCGAAGATGATGTGCTTGTCGCGGGTGAACAGGGCGTCGTAGTCGCCGTCGGACAGCCCGTGCGGGTGCTCGCTGGCTGACTGCAGCTTCATCAGGTCCACGACGTTGACGACCCGGATCTTGAGCTCGGGCAGGTTCTCCCGCAGGATCGACACCGCGGCCAGCACCTCGAGGGTGGGGGTGTCGCCGCAGCAGGCGAGCACGGCGTCGGGTTCGGTGCCGCGGTCGTTGCCGGCCCATTCCCAGATCCCGATGCCTTCGGTGCAATGCACCTCCGCTTCGGCCATGGTCAGCCATTGCGGCATGGCGTGCTTGCCGGCGACGATCACGTTGACGTAGTGGCGGCTGCGCAGGCAGTGATCGGCGACCGAGAGCAGGCAGTTGGCATCCGG
>Ga0209587_1001479_pt1 | contig 10998 bp, 10 predicted proteins | sample NGEPerD_2_FD_184512 | JGI IMG/M metagenome (GOLD analysis project Ga0209587, IMG submission 184512) | Arctic peat soil microbial communities from the Barrow Environmental Observatory site, Barrow, Alaska, USA - NGEE PermafrostL1-D... | ecosystem: Environmental > Terrestrial > Soil > Wetlands >... | reverse complement strand
GACGGCAGCATCCTAGTGGCTCGTCCGGTTGATTCGTTGATAGATGCAGGTGTCCTGCCAGAAGTGGTGAACCGGTCGCTGGTGATGTCCAGCGATGATGGGGGTTCGGCGATGGCGGCAGCGGCGAAGCAGATCGAGATCGGCGCGGAGGATCGGGCCGCGCTTGAGCGGATCGTGCGCTCGGGGTGTTCGCAGGCGCGGACGGTCGAGCGAGCGCGGATCGTGCTCGCGGCTGGGGAGGGCCAATCGGCGGCGCAGATCGCGCGTAGGGTCGGCTGCTCGGCCAACACGGCCCAGAAGTGGCGCACGCGGTTCGAGCGTGACGGGCTCACTGGCCTTGGCGATCTGCCGCGGCCGGGCAAGCCGCTCGTGCACGATCACGCGGCCAGGGCGCGCCTGATCGCGAAGGCGTGCACGCGACCCGAGCCGACCGAGTCCGGCCAGCGCCGTGAGCGCTGGACCTACGGCGAGCTGGCCGCCGAGGTCGGGATGTCGCGTTCGCACGCGCACGCGATCCTCAGGGCCGCCGACATCAAGCCGCACCTGCTCGAGCAGTGGGTGATGTCTGAGTTCTCGCCCGAATTCGACGCGCAAGCCGCCGAGATCTGCGGTCTGTACCTGGATCCGCCCGCCAACACGATCGTCGTCTCGATCGACGAGAAGACGGGCATCCAAGCCAAGGGGCTGGTGCGCCCCGACGCCAGCGCAGCACCCGGCAAGCCCGCACGGCGCGACAACGAGTACGAGCGCAACGGCACCCAGAACCTGTTCGCCGCGCTGCAAGTCCACACGGGCGGCATCTCGGCGATGCCCGCCAAGACGCGCAACCGCGACGACCTGCTCGCCTTCCTCGACCTGGTCGAGCAATCCATCCCGCCCGACCGCGAGGTTGTCGCGATCACCGACAACCTCTCGACCCGCACCACCGACGAGGTCGACCAGTGGCTTCAGGCCCACCCGCACTGGCGCTTCCAGTTCACCCCGACCCACGCCTCCTGGCTCAACCAAGTCGAGATCTTCTTCTCGATCCTCGCGCGCAGGCTGCTCAAGCACGGTGCCTTTGAGAACGAGGCCGACCTCGCCGAGCAGATGCTCTGCTTCGTCGAGCACTACAACCTCACCGCCAAGCCCTTCGCCTGGACATACACCGGCAAGGTCCTCAACGCATGAACCCACGAATCAACCGGACGCACCACTAGTTACCGGATTGGGGTGAGTCAAGCCTCCTAATCCTGGGTTACCTGCCGCGCGAGGGCGATCGACTCCGCCGGCGAGCGGCCCGCCTTTGCGCTGAGCCAGGAGGCCACCGGAGCGGCCATGCGTTCGGACGCGTGGGCGGCCTCCGCGGCGAGATCGAGGATCGCCTTGAACTCGTCGGCGGTGGGCGGGTCGGTCCCCAGTTGCTCGGCGTAGGCGGTGATCCATTCCTTGGCCCGCATAGTCCTCCTCGGCTTCGGATCGGTTGCACCGCGAAAGCTACGCTACGCGCGGGGCGGCACGGGTCTGGTGACTCATCCGGCCTTCAAAGCCGGCAGGGCGTGGAAGCCCCACGCTTGGAAGGTTCGATTCCTTCGCCGCTCCGCCTACTCGACCCGGATGGCGCCCGGGGGGCCGGGCTCCAGCGTTCCGATTCGCGTGCCGGGCGGGTCCGAATCGGAGGGGGCGGCCATCAACAGCCCCCCGGACGTCATCGCGTCACACAGGAGCCACCGGTGGGGCTCGTCCACCCCGGCCCCCCAGGAGACACTCTGCTCCAGCCACTGGCGGTTGCGCCGAGTGCCCCCGGCGATCGTCGACTCGGAAGCACCGACCAGCTCCAGGACGCCGGGAAGCATTGGCACGCTTGCGGCCTTCACGCGCGCGGAAAGCCCACTCGCCTTGGTCAGCTCGTACAAGTGGCCGAGCAGGCCGAAACCGGTCACGTCCGTGACCGCACTGGCGCCGACGGCGTGCGCCGCCTCGGCGGCGGCACGATTGAGCGTTGTCATCACCTCGACCGCAGACGCCATGAGCTCAGGGGACGCCACCCCCCGCTTCACGGCGGTGGTCGCCACGCCCGCGCCGATCGGCTTCGTGAGGAAGAGGTCGTGGCCCGCGAGCGCGGTTGAGTTTCGGAGGATCCGCCCCGGATCGACGATTCCGGTCACGGCCAACCCGTACTTCGGCTCGGGGTCGTCGATCGAGTGGCCACCCACAATGGCCACGGAAGCTTCGCGGGCCACGTCCGCGCCACCCCGCAGGACGTCGTAGAGGGCGTCCCGCCCCAACGCCTCGAGCGGCCAGGCCACGAGGTTCAGGGCGACCAGCGGCGTGGCCCCCATCGCATAGATGTCCGAGAGCGCGTTCGCCGCGGCGACGCGACCAAAGTCATAGGGATCGTCCAGCACCGGCGTGAAGAAATCCGCGGTGGTGACGACGGCGCGCTCGCCGTCGAGCTGATAGACGGCCGCATCGTCGGCTGTCTCGTTGCCCACCAGGACCCGCGGGTCCTCCGCAGGCGCAAGCTCGGCCAGGAGGGCGTGAACCTCCGCAGCGGGGAGCTTGCACGCGCAGCCCGCGCCGTGCGAAAGCGCAGTCAGCTTCGGCGGAGGCATTTCCTTATCATTGCCTGGGGACGTCTTGCCTGGTGACGCGGTCGATACCACAGCCAAGCAACAGCCATGCGCAGGGGTTGCGCTCGCTTCCGTCCGTCAACGAACTCGCCGCGGCGCTCGAGGGAGTGTCGCACGGCCTGGCGGTCCGTGCTGCACGGGAAGCGGTCGAGGCCGGCCGCGATCGGATCCGCGGCGGCCAACCGCCGGGCAATCTCGAAAGCGAGGCGCGCGCTCGCGCGAAGCTGGCTCTCTCGTCCGGGCCTCGACCGGTGCTGAACGCGACTGGCGTCATCGTCCATACCAATCTCGGCCGCGCCCCGCTGGCCGCGCGCGCGATGCGCGCAGCGGCGGAGGCGGGCCTTCGCTACTCGGACTTGGAGTACGACGTCGGCAGCGGAACGCGCGGCTCGCGCCAGGACCACGTCGAGGAGCTGTTGCGCGAGCTCACAGGTGCCGAAGCGGCCTTGGTCGTGAACAACTGCGCGGCGGCGGTGCTGCTCGCCACCAGTGCCTTGGCCGCCGGTCGCCGGGTGGTGATCTCGCGTGGTCAGCTCGTCGAGATCGGTGACTCATTCCGCATCCCGGAAGTCGTGGGACAGTCGGGCGCGAGACTCGTCGAGGTCGGAACGACGAACCGTACGCGCCTCGATGACTACCGGCGCGCGATAGACGCGGACACAGGCGCTCTGCTATGGGCGCACCCATCGAACTTCCGCGTGGTCGGGTTCGTGGAGGAGGCACCGATCGAGGAGTTGTGCCGACTCGGCGTGCCGGTGATCGCCGACGTTGGGTCCGGCCGGCTCGCCGAGGGGATGCCGGAGCTGAGCTCCGAGCCCCTCGTTCGGACCACGGTCGCCGCGGGGGCCGCCGTCACCTGCTTCTCGGGCGACAAGCTGCTCGGCGGGCCGCAGGCCGGGATCATGGTCGGAACTCGTAAGGCGATCGAGCGCTGCCGCTCACTTCCGCTGGCCCGGGCGTTGCGGATCGACAAGCTGTCGCTGGCCGCCCTCGCCGCCACCCTGACCCTCTACCGAGACCCCGCGCTCGCCGCAGCCGAGATTCCCGTGCTACGGATGCTGACGGCGAGCAAGGAGGAGCTTCGCGAGCGCGCACAGGACATGTGCGAACAGATCACCGCCGCCGGCAGGACCGCTCTGGTCGTCGAGACCGCCGCCAAGGTGGGTGGCGGAGCGCTTCCCCTGCTCGAGCTGACCGGACCGGCCTGCGCAGTGGATCCGACGCCGCATTCGCTGGACGAGCTCGCGCGGCGGACACGTACCGGAACGCCGCCCCTGCTCGGCAGAGCGCTCGACGGCCGGCTCCTGCTCGACCCGCGTACGCTCACCGACGACGAGGCGCGCCACGCGGCGGCCGCGGTGATCGCGGCTCTTGCATGACGGAGCCCGGCCCGCTCACGCTCGGCACGGCGGGGCACGTGGACCATGGCAAGACGGCGCTGGTGCGGGCGCTGACGGGGATCGACACCGACCGCCTGAAGGAGGAGAAGGAGCGTGGGCTGTCGATCGCGCTCGGATATGCGCCCCTCGAGCTGCCGTCGGGTAGGCGCCTGTCGCTGGTCGACGTCCCTGGGCACGAGCGCTTCGTGCGCACCATGGTGGCCGGCGCAACGGGCATCGACCTCTTCCTGCTCTGCGTCGCGGCAGACGACGGGGTGATGCCCCAGACGCGGGAACACGTCGCCGTGTTGCGTGCGCTTGGAGTGAAGCGGGGCGTCATGGCGATCACGAAGAGCGACCTGGCCGACCCGGAGCTGGCGATCGATGAGGCGAGCGAGCTTCTGCCGGGCGTGGAGACCGTGCCGGTCGCTGCGCCAACGCGCGCCGGGCTCGACCCGCTCCTGGCGGCGTTGGACGGCGAAGCGGCCGCGATCGCCGGACGCAGCGAGGCGGATGGTCCTGTTCGCCTGCACGTGGATCGCTCTTTTACGGTCAAGGGCATCGGGACGATCGTCACCGGCACGCTCTGGTCGGGGCGGTTCGCCGCCCGCGAAAGGGTGCGTGTCCTGCCCGAGGGACGGGAGGTGCGCATTCGCTCGATCCAGGTCCACGGCACTCAGGTCGACCAGGTGCTCGCCGGTCAGCGCGTGGCGCTCGCCCTAGCCGGCATCGGGCGCCGCGAGGTCCGGCGAGGCGACGTCATCTGCGGCCACGACCGCGAGCTTCGCGCTACCTACGCCCTGGAGGCGTCGATCGCTCTTGATCCGGGCGCCGCGCCGCTCGACCGCGGCGCGCGGGTGCAGATCCATCACGGCACGCGCGAGACCGCTGCGAGGATCAGCCCGCAGCAGGCCGACCGGGTCGAGCCGGGCAGTCCGGCGGTCTGCCGGCTCAGGTTGGAGGCGCCCCTCATCGCCTACCCGGGCGACCGGCTGGTGGTGCGGCAAATCGCTCCCCCAAACACCGTGGGAGGGGGCGAGGTCCTCGACACCGGGCCCCGCAAGCGACGCGAGGCGCCTCAGCCGATCGAGCGACCGCACCCTCCTCGTCGCGCCGAGCCGCCGCCTCTCGGCGACGCTGAAGCACGTCTGGCGGGACTGCTGCACCTCGACGGCGAGCGGCCGCGCGCCGACGGCGAGCTGCAGGTGGCGGCCGGCCTGGAGGCGCCAACCGCCGCGAGGGCGTGGCGTGCGCTGGAAAGGGCGGGCCTGGCCGTGCGGACCGGTCCCAACCTTCACTTCCACCGCGAGCCGTTGCAGCGGCTGGTCGAGCGCGTGGCGGCGACCTGCCGGCGCGAGGGCAGTGTCACGATTGCCTCCGTTCGCGACGAGCTGGGCACCAGCCGGCGCTACGCACAAGCCCTGCTCGAGCACCTCGACGCGGTCAAGGTCACCATTCGACACGGGGATCGCCACGTCATCCGCACGCAACCGACCGGAGGCTCCGGAGTGCCGGGCGGCGTCCGCACACCGCCTGGCCCGGCGATAGGACCAGACCCGTCCGAGCAGTAAGGTCGGACAGCCGACCTAGCATAGGCCGGCGCGCTCCCGGGGCGTGCCGGCCTCGTTAGAAGCGCCAGCGCACGCGCTTGGCGCCCCGCGTCCGCCCCGACTTCAGCGCCTCGACGAAGCCATCATCGACGGCGGCGCCGACCAGCGACCGGCGGAACGTCGTCTGGAACCCCTCTGGGGCGCGCGGGATCCCGTACCGGGTGAGGTCCCCGAAGATCAGGCGCTGGAGCAGGAAGCCGCCGACATCGCCGATCTTCGCGGGCATGCGATCGGCGACGATCGCGCTTACCTGCAGCGGCATCCCGAGCCACTCGCGGGGGAAGATGTTGGGTGGGGTGCGCATCGCAACGCTCACCCTCGCGCCGGCCGCAATCAGGTGTCCCGCGATGTCGACGCCCGTGTTGCCTCTGCCGACGATCAGCACCTCTTGGTCTCGGTACGGCCCGGGACTGCGGAAGTCCGCGGCGTGGATCAGCTCGCCCGTGTACCCGTTGCGACTCGGCAGGTCGGGAAGCTTCGGCACGGCGTCGTAGCCGGTCGCGACCACCGCGTAGCGCGCGAGCAGCGGGCCCGCGGAGGTCTCGAGCCTCCACTGTTGATCCTCGCCGCGATCGACCCGCTCGAGCGCGGTGCCAAAGCGCACCGGCAGCCGGTGATGGTCGGCATAGCGCTCGAGGTATGCGACGAAGTCCTCGCGGCGCGGATAGCGGCCATAGCCCGGGATTCGGTAGCCGGGCAAAGTCGAGAACAGGCGCGCCGTGTTGAGTCGGAGTGGCACGTACCGCGCCCGCCAGCGCGCACCCACCGCGTCCGCGCGCTCGAGCACCAGCACCTCGAATCCGCGCTTGCGCAGCAGCGCGGCCGTTGCGAGGCGCTGTTGGCCCGGCCGGCACGGACGCACGCAGCGTCCGGTACGTTCCGGTCATGGCGTTCGGACGGCTGGGGCGGTGGTGACGGACGACGCCGGCAACCTCGTCCGTCGTCTGCACGCAGAGATCCTTGCGGTCCGCGACCCGGGTGTCGTCGACGCGTTCTTCGCCCCGGACTTCGTCAGCCACACCAACCCGCCGGGGTTTCCGGAGGGCGTCGAGGGCGTGCGCCGGTTCTTCGCGATGTTCCGCGACGCGATGCCTGATGTCGAGGTCACGATCGCGGAGCTGATCGTTGATGGCGATCGCGCCGCGGTGGCCACCACGATCAGGGGCACCCACACGGGCGATCTGCTCGGGCTGCCCGCGACCGGCCGGCGGGTGGAGGTCATCGGAGTCGACATGGTGCGGGTGCTCGACGGGAAGATCGTCGAGCACCGCGGTCTGACCGACACCGTCGGGCTGATGCGGCAACTCGGCGGCGCAGCCTAGACGCCGCCGCCGCCGCCTGGACGAAGATGCCTCACGCTCGGTGTCCGCTCGGTGTCTAAACCCCTGGTAGGCGGTCAGCGTTCACTGCGTCCGCTGTGCCGGTCCAGCGCCTCGTTGACCAGCTCGTCGGCCCGCTCGTTGGACTCGCGGCGCACCGTGCGAACGGTCCAGCGGTCGAATCCGCGCAACGCCTGGAGGGTCTCGAGGAACAGCGGCTTCAGCCCCGCGTTCTTGACCTTGTAGCGGCCCTGCAGCTGGCGGGCCACCAGCTCGGAGTCGTTGACCACCTCCACCTCGGAGGCGCCCAGCTCCCGCGCCAACTCCAGGCCCAGCAGCACGGCCCTGTACTCGGCCACGTTGTTGGTGGCCTCGCCGATGTAGGCGTTGCGCTCGGCCAGCTCGCCGCCGTCGGGCGCCGATGCAACCGCGGCCACCGCGGCGGGCCCGGGGTTGCCGCGCGCGCCGCCGTCCACGTGGACGACGACCTTCTCCAGTGTGCTCAGCCCCCGGCCGGCCCGATGGGCGGGAAGCTGCCCACCGCACGCCGGCGGCGCTTCTCGGTGTGCGGGTCGTGTGCGCCGGGCTGACCGCCCTGCGCGCGCCGATCCACGATCACCGTGACGTTCGGCTCGTCGGCGTAGTAGGCGGTGAGCCGCTCGAGCAGCTCCGGCTCGAGGGGCTTGGGGATCACGCAATAGATCATTGCCCCCCTGTTCCTATCACCAGTCGGCCCTCGTCGTCCAGCCCGGCGTTCCAGTCGTGCAGGCTCTGATCGATGTCGGTGAGCTCGTCTCCCTTGGCCTGGAGCGCGACCGGCTCGGCGGAGTCGCCCAGGTCCACGCGGTAGCGGTACCACGACAACTCCCAGGCCACCACGAGCGTCACCGTGCTCGGTGCGTCTGGATCGGGGAGCACCGTGGCCCACGGCAGCCCGAGGCTGCGGCTCAGTCCGGCGACGGTCCGCTGGTGCTCGGAGGCGTTGAACAGATCCAGCGCCCGCTCGATCTTCACCTCGGCGGTGGTGGGCACCGCCCGCACGTGGCGCGGGTCCGGCGGCGGCACGTACGGACGCCGGCGCGGACGCGCCGCCGGGGCGTCACCGTTGCCGCCGGCGCGGTCGGCGTCCGGGTCGGCGCGGTCGTCGGGCTGGAGGGTCTCGTCCTCGGGCGCGGCCGGGGCCACGTCCTGCCCGCCGCGCCGGCGCAGCCGCCCGAACAGCGGCCGGCGCTCCTGGGGCGACGGTCCGCGCGTGGGCGTGTCGCCGTGGGCGGACTCACGGATCCAGCCCGCGTGCTCGGCGCGCACGAAGCACAGCTCGCACACCCCGTGACGATCGCCCCCCGGCGCCAGGAAGGCCTCGGTGCGCTCCCCCTTCAGGATCGTGCGACCGCATACGGCACAGGTCACGTGATCGTGAAACGGACGGAGCTCCTTCTTCATCGAAAGGATTCTAGAAGCCGCGCCAACGCGCCTCCCCAAGACGCAAGCGCGCTTGCCGTCCGGCCGTTCACGCCTTGACCGCCTCCTGCTCGGAGGTCGCGTCGGCGACCACGGTCCGGGTGAGGTGCGCGGGCACCTGCTCGTAGCGGGCCAGGTCCATCGTGTAGTCACCGCGCCCTCCGGTGATTGCCCGGAGGTCGGGGGCATACTCGAGCATCTCGGCCATCGGCACCTCGGCCTTCACCTGGGTCATCGACCCGCTGGGCTCCATCCCCAGTGGGTGACCGCGACGAGAGTTCAGGTCGCCGATCACGTCACCCACGCAGTCCTCCGGCACGGTCACGGTCGCGGTCATCACGGGCTCCAGCAGCACCGGCTTGGCGGCCTCCATCGCCTGCTTGAACGCCCTCGAGCCGGCCACCTTGAACGCCATCTCCGAGGAGTCGACGGTGTGGTAGGAGCCGTCTAACAGCGTCACTCGCACGCCCTCCACCGGATAGCCGGCCACGGTGCCGCGGGCCATCGTCTCCACGATCCCCTTCTCCACCGCCGGGATGAACCCGGAGGGAATCACGCCGCCCTTGATGCGGTTCACGAACTCGAAGCCGATGCCGTCGGGCAACGGCTCGATCTCGATGTGGCAGTCGCCGAACTGGCCCCGCCCGCCGGTCTGCTTCTTGTAGCGCCCGCGGGCCTTGGCCGAGCCCTTGATCGTCTCGCGGTAGGGCACGCGCGGCGGCTTGAGGGTGACCTCCGCGCCGAAGCGGTCCTTCATCCGGTCCACGATCACCTCGACGTGGATCTGGGTGAGTCCGGCCACGATCTCCTCGCCGGTCTGCGGGTCACGGTGCACGTCGATCGTGGGGTCCTCCTCCTGCAGCCGCCGCAGCGCCGCGAAGGCTTTCTCCTCGTCGCCCTTGGCCTTGGGCTCCATCGCGAAGGCCATCACCGGCCTCGGCAGCGTGGGCATGCGCAGGTCGATCTCCTGATCCTGCGAGGAGAGCACGTCGCCGGCGTGGGTCTCCTTGAGCTTGGCCACCGCGCCGATGTCGCCGGGCCCGAACTCGTCGGCCTGCTCGTGCTCGGAGCCCTGGGGCACCAGCAGCTGTCCCACGCGCTCCTTGGTGTGCGCGCGGCAGTTGAACACGTGCGAGTCGTGGGCGATCACGCCCTGGTAGACGCGGAAGAGGTTGATGCGCCCGGCGTAGGGGTCGGCCAGGGTCTTGAACACGAATGCCACGAGGTCCTTGTCCTCCACCGGCTCGAGCTCTGCGTCGCCGGCCTGTACCGGCCCGCGCTTGCCGGGCGACGGGAGGTCCTCCACCAGCGCGTCCAGCAGGCGGTCGGTGCCCAGGTTGCGCGTGGCGGCGCCGCAGGTGACGGGGAAGATCGTGCCGCCGGTCACACCGGACTTCAGCGCCGCCACCATCTCCTCGTGGGAGATCTCCTCGCCCTCCAGGTAGTGCTCCATCAGCTCGTCGGAGACCTCGGCCACTTCGTCCATGAGCTTCTCGCGGTACTCCTGCGCGCGCTCGCGCAGCTCCTCGGGGATCTCGATCTCCTGGGCCCCGGCGCGCCCGGCGCCGTCGTAGCGGAAGGCCTTCATGTCGATCAGGTCGATCACGCCCTGCAGCTCGTGCTCGGCGCCGATCGGGATCTCGGTGGCCACCACGTGCTGGCCGAAGGCGGACTTCAGCGAGTCCAGCGTGCGGAAGAAGTCGGCGCGCTCGCGGTCGAGCATGTTCACAAAGACCGAGCGCGACAGGCCCAGCTCGGCCGCTCGGTGCCACAGGCGGTCGGTGCCCACCTCCACGCCCATCACCCCGTTCACCACGAACACCGCGCCCTCGCACACCCGCAGCGCCGCCAGGGCGTCCGCCACGAAGCTCGGCTCGCCCGGGGTGTCGATCAGGTTGATCTTGCGGTCCTGCCAGCGAAACGACGCCAGGCTCGACGCGATCGACATCGCGCGCGCCTTCTCGTCCGATGCGGAGTCCGACACCGTCGTGCCGTCGGCCACCGAGCCCAGCCGGTTGACGGCGCCGGCCTCGAACAGCAGCGCCTCGTTCAGGGAGGTCTTGCCGCTGCCTCGATGGCCCACCAGGGCCACGTTGCGGATCCTCTTCGCACCATCGTGAGCCATACGGCTCCTCCTCTCGTTGCCTCTAGGGCAAAACTACGCGGCAAGGAGGGCTCGCGCAAGGACCGAGCACTGGTGTTCGGCGCGTCTACTGCGCAGCGACCATTTCGTGGGTTGACCGGGCACTCGCCGGCCTGTTAGCGTCGCCCGCTCCGCCCGGGACGGGAAGCGCCTGGGCATAACCCGAAGGTTGTCATGGCTGGGCCGCCGCCGGGATCGCGCAGGTTCGCAAGGGCAACGCTCGTGGCGATGCTCGTCCTCGTCTCCTGCGGGATGCTGCTCGCCCCGGCGGCCGAGGCGCGCATCAAGCGCAACTGGACGGTGCGCTTCTTCTCCGCACCCAACACGAACACGTTCTTCAACGCGATCAACGACGACGGCCACGCCGTCGGCACACGCGTCTTCCCTGACGGCTCGCGCCACGGGATCTTCTTCGACGGCCGGCGCCTGAGGGACCTCGGCGCCCGGCTCGGCGCCGCGAGCGCGATCCTGGAC
>Ga0209587_1001478_pt1 | contig 11004 bp, 12 predicted proteins | sample NGEPerD_2_FD_184512 | JGI IMG/M metagenome (GOLD analysis project Ga0209587, IMG submission 184512) | Arctic peat soil microbial communities from the Barrow Environmental Observatory site, Barrow, Alaska, USA - NGEE PermafrostL1-D... | ecosystem: Environmental > Terrestrial > Soil > Wetlands >... | reverse complement strand
GCCTTCTCCAGCTCGGGTGACCTGCTGGCCACGATCGACGACCGGATCACGCCGTCCGACTGGGGGCTGGAGGGCAACCGCCCCGTCGAGGGCGGACCGGTCGAGGCGGCCTTCAGCAAGGACGGCTCGCAGCTCTGGGTGTCGAACTACTCGATGTACGGGCCAGGCTTCGATGCGCCGGGGGGTGACACGTGCGGCCCACGGCAGGACCTCGACCACAGCTACCTGTACCGCATCGACACCGAGTCGCTCGAGATCGCGGACGTCGTCGAGGTCGGCTCGGTGCCGAAGTTCGTCGACGTCACTCCCGACGGCCGCTACGCGCTCGTCACCAACTGGTGCACCTGGGACCTGTCGATCGTGAACACCGGCATCGACGGCTCGGACGCCCGGGAGGTGGCCAGGGTGCCGATCGGCCGTTACCCGCGAGGCATCGCCGTCTCCCCGGACTCCACGACCGCGTACGTCGCCGTGATGGGCGCCGAGCACCTCGCGGTCGTCGACCTGGACGCCGCGATCGACGGCCAGGGCGAGGACGCCGTCACGCGCATCGACGACGTGGGCAACGGCCCGCGCCACCTGAACATCAGCCCGGACGGGTCGACCCTCTACGTCACGCTCAACCAGGACGGCAAGGTGGCCAAGGTCGACGTCGAGTCGGGGGAGGTCGTGGCGAGGATCGCCACCGGCGAGGCGCCGCGCAGCTCCGTGCTGTCGCCGGACGGGACCGCGCTCTTCGTCGTCAACTACGAGTCCGACACCGTCAGCCGCGTCCGCACGTCCGACATGGAGGTGCTCGAGACCGTGGCCGTCGACCACCACCCGATCGGCATCACCTACGACGCGGTGACCGAGCGCATCTGGGTGGCGGCGTACGGCGGCAGCCTGACCGTCTTTGCCGACGTCGCCTGACCTACCATCAGCGTCGTGCGGGAGACGGATGGGACGCGAGCCCACCGGGTCCTGACCGTCCCGAACGCGTTGAGCCTGCTGCGGCTCCTGCTGGTCCCGGTCTTCGCCTACCTGATCGTCACCCGGGCGGACGGCTGGGCACTGGTGGTGCTGGCGGTCTCCGGGGTCACCGACTTCCTGGACGGCTACGTCGCCCGTGCCTGGCACCAGGAGTCACGCCTCGGTGAGCTGCTCGACCCGGCTGCCGACCGCCTCTACATCCTCTCCAGCCTCCTCGGCCTGGCCTACCGCGACGTGATCCCGTGGTGGCTGGTCGCCGTCGTGGTCGTGCGGGACGTCGTCCTGCTCGCCGTCCTGCCCCTGCTCGCGAGGCACGGGTACGGCCCGTTGCCCGTCCACTTCCTCGGCAAGGCCGCGACGTTCAACCTGCTGTACGCCTTCCCGCTGCTCCTGCTGGCCGAGACCGGTGGCGTCGTCGGGGACGTCGCGCAGCCCCTCGGATGGGCGTTCGCCTGGTGGGGTGCGGGGCTGTACTGGTGGGCGGGCCTGCTCTACCTGCGCCAGGTCCGGGACGTCGTCCGCCCGCCACGACCGGCGGTGAGCGGCAGATGACCGCCGCGCCGCGGCGGGACGCCTCGATGACCCTGCTGGCCGAGGTGATGCAGCGACCGCTGGACCCCGGCTACGCGGCCGCGGCCGAGGCGAGGCGCGCCGGGGGCGCCGCCACGGGCCGTCGACGGGTCCCGCTGACGATCGCCCTCGCGGTCGTCGCGGGCGCCATCGCCGCCGCCGCCGTTCTCGACCTCCGCCTGCCGGGGCTCGTCGACCAGCACGATCTCCTCACGACCCAGGTGGAGCAGCGGACGGCGGAGGCCGAGAGCCTGCAGCAACGGCTGGAGGGCCTGCGGGCCGAGATCTCGGGGCTGCAGGACGCTGCGCTCGTCGGGTCGGGCGCGGGGTCCGTTGACCAGGCCCGGCGGTTGGCGCTGCTGGCGGGTTCCGCGGCCGCCGTCGGGCCCGGCGTCGAGATCACCCTCGACGACGCCTCGATCACGGACGCGCCGGTGCCCGGAGAGGGAGGTGGCGAGGCGGACGACGACTCCGGCCGCGTCCTGGCCCGCGACGTCGTGACGGTCGTCAACGGGCTGTGGGCAGCGGGCGCCGAGGCCGTCGCCGTCAACGACCACCGGCTGACGAGCCTGGCCGCGATCCGCGCCGCGGGCGACGCCATCCTGGTCGACTTCCGCGCGCTCGTCCCGCCCTACCGGATCACCGCGATCGGTGACCCGCAGGACCTCCAGATCGCCTTCGCGACGTCGGCCGCCGGTACCTACCTGGCCGGCATCGAGCAGAACTTCGGGGTGCAGGTCTCGATCTCCGGCCGCAGCGAGCTCGAGATGCCCGGCGACCAGGGCCTGCGGCTGCGGTACGCCCGGCCGCCCGGGCCGACCGGGGTCGCGCCGAACGACGCACCCACGCCGCCGCCGACCGACCAGGAGGTCTCGCCGTGATCGCCGTCATCGGGCTCGTCATCGGAGTCGTGCTCGGGCTGGTGCTGCAGCCGACCGTGCCCGCCGCACTCCAGCCCTACCTGCCGATCGCCGTCGTGGCAGCGCTCGACGCCGTCTTCGGTGGCCTCCGCGCGGTCCTCGACGGCATCTTCGACGACCGCGTCTTCGTCGTCTCGTTCCTGTCCAACGTCGTGGTGGCAGGGCTCGTCGTCTACCTCGGCGACCAGCTCGGCGTCGGCGCGCAGCTGTCGACCGGGGTTGTCGTCGTCCTCGGCATCCGGATCTTCTCCAACGCGGCCGCCATCAGGCGACACGTGTTCAAGGCGTGAGGACCCTGCCGTGACCGACGAGACGTCGACCGCCACCCGCCTGGTCAGGGCCTTGCGGCCGCGCGCCACCCGCAGCCAGGTGCTGGCCGCACTGCTGTGCGGCGTGCTCGGCTTCGCCCTCGTCGTCCAGGTCCGCCAGACGCAGGGCGCCGAGCTCGACTCGCTGCGCGAGAGCGACCTCATCCGCATCCTGGACGACGTCAGCGAGCGCACCGAGCGGCTCGAGGACGAGGCGGCCCGGCTGGCCGCCGTCCGGGCCGAGCTCCTGACCAGCACCGACGCGGCGCAGGCCGCCCAGGAGGCCGCGGCCGAACGCGTCGAGGACCTGAGCATCCTCGCCGGCACCGCCCCGGCGACCGGGCCCGGCGTCCGCCTGACCATCTCGGACGCCGATGCGCAGCTGGGTGCCGGGGTGCTGCTGGACGCGGTGCAGGAGCTGCGGGACTCCGGCGCCGAGGCGATCCAGGTGGATGACGTGCGGGTCGTGGCGAGCACCGCGTTCGTCGACACGGGCGATGGCATCGAGGTCGACGGGGAGCCGGTGGAGTCCCCCTACGTCGTCCTGGCGATCGGTGACCCGCCGACCATCGCGACCGCGCTGGACATCCCCGGCGGCGTGCTGAGGTCGGTGCGCAGCCAGGACGGGATCGCCGCCGTCGCCGAGCTCGACGAGGTGACGATCGACGCGTTGCGGGTGCCGAGCGAGCCTGAGTACGCTCGCCCAGCACCCGTGGCGAGCCCCTGACCGGCGAGCCATCACGTCCTTGATTCCCCCCGGAACCCAGAGGAGCAAGACCGTGCCTGCGTTCGAGTACCCCGAGGACCTGCGCTACACGGCCGAGCACGAGTGGATCCGGCGGGGGGACGACGGCACGGTCCGGATCGGCATCACCGCCTTCGCCCAGGACTCCCTCGGCGACATCGTCTACGTGTCCCTCCCCGAGCCGGGCGCCGGCGTCGAGGCCGGCACGACCTGCGGCGAGGTCGAGTCCACGAAGAGCGTCAGCGACGTGTACGCGCCGCTGACCGGCACCGTGACGGCCCGCAACGACGCCCTCGAGGGCAGCCCCGAGCTGGTCAACTCCGACCCGTACGGCGAGGGCTGGATGTTCGAGGTCGAGCTGGCCGATCCCGCGGCCTGGGACGCGCTGCTGGATGCGGAGGCGTACCGCTCCTCGGTGGCGTGAGGGGGCTCCCCTCAACCTGACGTCGAGGGTTAGGGTGTGCCGAACCCACCGACCAGCCGACGACGAGGAGGGGTGAGCCATGGCACCGCAGGGGGATGACCCGCAACGGCGCGCGAGCGACTCGACGATGTCGCTATCGGCTGTGGGCAGTGAGACCGAGGCCGCCGAGGGTGGCCTGTCCGCCGACGAGCTGGGTGCGGTCGAGGCGCTGCCGGAGGCCTCGGCGCTGCTGATCGTCGCGCGTGGGCCGAACGCCGGGTCGAGGTTCCTCCTCGACGCGGACTCCACCACCGCGGGGCGCCACCCCGACAGCGACATCTTCCTGGACGACGTCACGGTCTCCCGCAAGCACGCCGAGTTCGTCCGTGAGAGCGGAGGCTTCCGGATGCACGACGTCGGCAGCCTGAACGGCACCTACGTCAACCGCGACCGCGTCGACGACGCGCTGCTCGCGGCCGGCGACGAGGTCCAGATCGGCAAGTACCGGATGACCTTCCACCCCAGCCCCGCCTCCCATGCCCGTGACGCCTCCGGGCCGCCGGGGGCCGGACCGGCGCAGTGAGCCACGCCGTCGGCCGGTCCGGCTCGACCCGGCCCTCGCTGAGCATCGGTGAGGTGCTGGCGGAGCTGCAACCGGAGTTCGCCGACCTGACCCACTCCAAGCTCCGGTTCCTCGAGGACCGGGGGCTGGTGGAGCCGCAGCGGACCGCCGCCGGGTACCGCAAGTTCACGCGGGCCGACGTGGAGCGGCTGCGGCTCGTCCTGGTCCTGCAGCGCGACCGGTTCATGCCGCTGAAGGCGATCGGGGACTACCTCGACGCCCTCGACCGCGGCCTGGAGCCCCCGGACCTCCCCGGAGGGGCCCCCCGGGCTCCACGGGCGGTGCTGGACGGCGGCGCCGTGGGCCCGGACCGCTTCGTCACCGACCAGCGCAGGCTCCGCCTGCGCCGGGCCGAGCTGCTGGAGTCCGTGCAGGTCGAGGCGGCGCCGCCGCTCGACGCGCTGCTCGACGACCTCGAGTCGTACGGCCTGCTGGTGGGCGACGGGTCGGGGTACTACGACTCGGACGACCTCGACGTCGTCCGCACCGCGGCCGAGCTCGCCGCCTTCGGGATCGAGGCCCGCCACCTGCGGGCGTTCCGGACCGCGGCGGACCGGGAGCTCGGGCTCGTCGAGCAGGTCGTCACACCGTTGCGGCGCCAGCGCGGCCCGGGATCCCCGGCGAAGGCCGAGGAGGTGGCACGCGAGATCTCGGCGCTGTGCGTGCGGCTGCACGCGACGCTGGTGCGTTCCGCCCTCACCCGACGCGGTACCTGACCAGGGGGATACCGTGGGCTCGTGCTAGAGCTCGAGGTGGTCGGGGTCCGGGTCGAGATGCCGTCGAACGAGCCGATCGTGCTGCTGCGTGAGCGCGGCGGCGACCGCTACCTGCCGATCTGGATCGGCGCCCCCGAGGCCAGCGCCATCGCGTTCGCCCAGCAGGGTGTGGTGCCGCCGAGGCCGCTGACGCACGACCTGCTCAAGGACGTCCTGGAAGCCGTCGGCCGGACGCTCGAGCAGGTCCGCATCGTCGAGGTGCGTGACAACACCTACTACGCCGAGCTCGCCCTCGACGGCGGGGTGACGATCAGCGCCCGCTCGTCCGACGCCATCGCACTGGCCCTGCGCGTCGGCTGCCCGATCCTCGGTGCGGACGAGGTGCTGGCGTCCGGGGGGATCCCGGTGCCGGACGAGGACGAGAACGAGGTCGAGAAGTTCCGGGAGTTCCTCGACCAGGTCCGGGCCGAGGACTTCGACGGGGAGGCCGGGGAGGCCGGGGAGGCCGGCGAGCCGGGGGACGAGCCACCCAAACCCTCTACCTGAGGTCGAGGGTTTGTCGGGACGGACGGCGACACGCCGGTCCGGTCCGGGCCACATCGTTGACCGGGGCACCCGGCGTCCGTACCGTGATCGGCAAAGGTCGCCGGTGTAGTTCCACCGTTGTGGCCACTTGCTGGAGCGACGGAGGACGACGTGAGCGGCACCGGTGACGCGACAAGCCCGACGGCCCAGCAGGCACGGGGGCAGGGCCTCGGCGCGCAGGCCCAGGGGCTGCTGTTCACGGACGACCTGCCGGTGCTCGACGCCGACACGGGCTACCGGGGCACGACCGCCTGCCGGGCGGCCGGCATCACCTACCGCCAGCTCGACTACTGGGCGCGGACCGGCCTGGTGGAGCCCGGCGTCCGCGCCGCGACCGGGTCGGGTACCCAGCGGCTGTACGGCTTCCGCGACATCCTCGTGCTCAAGGTCGTCAAGCGGCTCCTCGACTCGGGGGTCTCGCTGCAGCAGATCCGTTCCGCCGTCGAGCACCTGCGCGACCGCGGCGTCGAGGACCTCGCGCAGATCACGCTGATGAGCGACGGCGCCAGCGTCTACGAGTGCACGTCGGCGGACGAGGTGATCGACCTCGTGCAGGGCGGCCAGGGCGTGTTCGGCATCGCCGTCGGCCGGGTCTGGCGGGAGGTCGAGGGGTCGCTGGCGGAGCTGCCCAGCGAGCGGCGGGCCGAGGCTGCCGCGGACGACGCCGGCAGCGGCGTCGACGGCCACCCGGACGACGAGCTCGCGGCACGCCGCACGACGCGCCAGACCGGCTGAGGTAACCTCGGGGCCAGCTGTCGACCCTGCGCGGGAGAGTCCCCGGCCAGGTCGGGGCGCCGAAGGGGCAAACTCCCCGGAACCTCTCAGGCGCCAGGACCGTGCGGGCGAGGCCACTCTGGAGCCAGCGGGCGACAGAGGGGGAGGCACCGCCTGACGCCGTTTCGGAGCGCCTCCATGGACCACGAGTACTTCGCCGAGCGCCACATCGGCGCGCGTCCCGAGCACCTGGCGCGGATGCTGGACCTCGTCGGGTACGCCGACCTCGACGCGCTGACCACCGCGGCCGTTCCGGCGTCGATCCGGCTCGACTCGCCGCTGGACCTGCCCGCCGCGGCCACCGAGCCCGAGGTGCTGGCGCGGCTGCACGAGCTGGCGGGCCGGAACACCGTCCGCCGCTCGATGATCGGCCTGGGCTACCACGGCACCCACACGCCGGGCGTGATCCGCCGCAACGTGCTGGAGAGCCCGTCCTGGTACACCGCCTACACGCCGTACCAGCCGGAGATCTCCCAAGGACGGCTCGAGGCGCTGCTGAACTTCCAGACGATGGTCTGCGACCTGACGGGGCTCGACGTGGCCGGCGCCTCGATGCTCGACGAGGGCACCGCGGCAGCCGAGGCGATGACCCTGATGCGCCGCGTGTCCAAGTCCGAAGCCGGGGCCGTGCTGGTCGTGGACGCCGACGTCCTGCCCCAGACCCTGGCGGTGGTGACCACGCGGGCCGAGGCGATCGGGATCGACGTCGTCGTCCACGACAGCTCCGGCGGCCTGCCGGACGGCGACGTGTTCGGCGTCCTGCTGCAGTACCCCGGCGCGAGCGGCGAGCTGCGGGACGACGCGGCGCTGGTCGCCGCCGCCCACGAGCGGGGCGCCCTGGTCACGGTGGCGGCGGACCTGCTGGCCATGGCGCTGCTGCGCCCGCCCGGCGTGATCGGTGCCGACGTCGCGGTGGGCTCGTCGCAGCGCTTCGGCGTGCCGATGGGCCTCGGCGGTCCGCACGCGGGCTACCTGGCCGTGCGGTCCGGGCTGGAGCGGTCGTTGCCGGGGCGACTGGTCGGGGTGTCGCAGGACGTCGACGGGACACCGGCCTACCGGTTGGCCCTGCAGACGCGCGAGCAGCACATCCGTCGCGAGAAGGCGACGTCGAACATCTGCACCGCGCAGGTGCTGCTGGCCGTGATGGCGAGCATGTACGCGGTCTACCACGGGCCGGTCGGCCTGCGGCGGATCGCCGAGCGCACCCACGCCATGGCCACGTCGGTCGCCGCGGGGCTGGCCGGGGCCGGCGTGACCGTCGTCCACGAGCGCTTCTTCGACACGGTGCTGGCGCGCGTGGCCGGGCGGGCGGCCGAGGTCGTGGCCGCCGCCCACGAGTCGGGCTACCTGCTGCGGCAGGTGGACGACGACACGGTCGGCATCAGCTGTGACGAGACCACGACCTCCGCCGACGTCGCCGGCGTCCTGAAGGCCTTCGGCGCAGCCGCGATCGGGGGCGACGCCGAGCGCGCGGTGCCGGCCGAGCTGGAGCGTGACGGCGAGATCCTCACGCACCCGGTGTTCTCGACGCACCACAGCGAGACCGCGATGCTCCGCTACCTCAAGCGGCTGGCGGACGCCGACTACGCGCTCGACCGCGGCATGATCCCGCTGGGGTCCTGCACGATGAAGCTCAACGGCACCACCGAGATGGAGCCGGTGACCTGGCCGGAGTTCGCCGAGCTGCACCCCTTCGCCCCGGCCCCCGACTGGGCGGGGACCCGCGAGCTGGTGGACGAGCTCGAGGCCTGGCTGTGCGAGGTGACCGGGTACGACGCCGTGTCGGTGCAGCCGAACGCGGGGTCGCAGGGTGAGCTGGCCGGCCTGCTGGCGATCCGGGCGTACCACCGGTCACGGGGCGAGGAGGGCCGGACGGTGTGCCTGATCCCGACGTCCGCCCACGGCACCAACGCTGCCAGTGCGGTGATGGCCGGGATGCGCGTCGTCACGGTCGGCACCGACGACCTGGGCAACGTGGACGCCGACGACTTGAAGGCCAAGGTGACCCAGCACCGCGACGAGCTGGCCGCGATCATGGTCACCTACCCGTCGACGCATGGTGTCTTCGAGGAGTCGATCGTCGACCTCTGCGCGCTGGTGCACGACGCAGGCGGCCAGGTCTACGTCGACGGTGCGAACCTCAACGCGTTGCTGGGACTGGCCAAGCCCGGCGACTTCGGTGCCGACGTCTCGCACCTCAACCTGCACAAGACGTTCTGCATCCCGCACGGCGGCGGGGGTCCCGGCGTCGGGCCGATCGGCGTGCGGTCCCACCTCGCACCGTTCCTGCCGGGCTCTGCCGACGTGGCGGCCGTGTCGGCGGCGCCGTACGGGTCGGCCGGGATCCTGCCGATCTCCTGGGCGTACCTGGCGCTGATGGGCCCGGACGGTCTGACCCGCGCCACCCAGATGGCCGTGCTGGTGGCCAACTACGTGGCACGACGTCTCGACGAGCACTACCCGGTGCTCTACACCGGTCGGGAGAACCTGGTCGCCCACGAGTGCATCCTCGACCTGCGGGCGATCACCAGGGCCACGGGCGTGACCGTGGACGACGTCGCCAAGCGCCTGATCGACTACGGCTTCCACGCCCCGACGATGTCGTTCCCGGTGGCGGGCACGCTGATGGTCGAGCCGACCGAGAGCGAGGACGGCGACGAGCTGGACCGCTTCTGCGACGCGATGATCGCGATCAAGGGCGAGATCGACCGCGTCGGTGCGGGGGAGTGGCCTGCCGACGACAACCCCCTGCGCAACGCGCCGCACACGGCCGCATGTCTGACCGGTGCGTGGGACCACCCCTACAGCCGGGCGGACGCCGTCTACCCGAACGGGGTCGAGACCGGCGGTAAGTACTGGCCGCCGGTGCGCCGGATCGACGGGGCCTGGGGCGACCGCAACCTGATGTGCTCCTGCCCGCCGGTGGAGGACCTGGCCGAGCACTGACGGCGGGCACGAAGTCCTTGATCAACGCGGTTCGAGCCAACCTTGCGGTGATCAAGGACTCCATGCTCGCTGTCGGGCCCGGCTACGCGGTGATCAGCACCAGCTCGTCGCTGGGGGTCTGCGCTCCGCCGGCCTGCTCGATCGTGACGCCGAACTCGTCGCCCGGGCGGACGCCGTCCGCCGCCGCCCAGTAGTCGCCGTCGCCGGTCGCCTCCAGCAGTACCGACGGACGGGGGCCTTCGTCGCCGATCAACCACAGCTGGAACGTCATCCCCTCGGGTGGCGGCTCGACGTCGTCACCGAGCAGGACGACGCGGTCACCCGCGACGACGATGGTGCCGTGCCCCGCCCCGAAGTCGGCGTCGGTCACCTGGCGCTGCGGGTCGGAGAGGATCTCGGACATCCCCTCGGCGGCCTGACGCGCCTCGGTGGCCCGGCTGTACTGCGACCACGCGGTCGCCCCGAGGCCGAGGCTCAGCACGAGCAGGGACGAGGCGGCCACGCCCAGCCACCTGGTCGCGCGAGAGGCCGAGCGGTTCCGGGGCGGCGTGGGCTGGGACGTCGGCGGGAGCTGACGGGTGTGGGCGACCTCGGCCATCACGCGGTCACGGAGGCCGGGCGGAGGTGACACGGCGGCGCCGGCGCCGAGACGCGCGGCGGTCTCGTGGAACGAGCGCACCTCGGCCGCGCAGGCCGCGCAGTCCTCCAGGTGGCGCTCGACACGCGCACGCTCGACGTCGTCCAGGGCGTCGAGGGAGTAGGCGCCGGTCAGGCTGTGCACGTCGGACTCGTCGGTCATCAGGCTCCCACTCCCATCTCGTCTCGTAGCCGGATCAGCCCGTCACGCAGGCGGGTCTTGATGGTGCCCAGGGGCACGTCGAGCAGCTCGGACACCTCGCGGTGCGTGTACCCGCCGTAGTACGCCAGGGTCACGGCCTCCCGCTGGAGGTCGGTCAGGACCTTCAGCGCCGTGCGAACCTGCTCGGCTTCCAGGCGGTGCTCGACCTCCTCGGACACCTCGTCGAACTCCCGGTCGTGGCTGGCGCGGCCCACCCGCTCCTCGCGGTTGGTGCTGGCCTGCGCGGAGCGGACGCGGTCCACCGCGCGCCGGTGGGCGACCGTCAGCACCCACGAGCGGACGCTTCCGCGCTCGGCAGAGAAGCGGGACGCCTGCCGCCACACCTCCACCAGAACCTCCTGGGTCACTTCCTCGGACTGCGCAGGGTCGCGCAGCACCCGCAGGACCATGCCGTACACCGGTCCGGCCAGCGCCTCGTACAGGCCGGCGAAGGCCCGGTCGTCACCACGCGCGGTGCGCGTGACCAGCTCGACGAGGACGTCGTCCGCGCCACGAGCGTCGTCGGGGCGCGCCGAGCCGCGCTCGGGGCGGAGGAGCCTCACGTCGCCCACTCTGCCACCTGCCCCCTCTCGACGCCCCCGCCA
>Ga0209587_1001477_pt1 | contig 11005 bp, 9 predicted proteins | sample NGEPerD_2_FD_184512 | JGI IMG/M metagenome (GOLD analysis project Ga0209587, IMG submission 184512) | Arctic peat soil microbial communities from the Barrow Environmental Observatory site, Barrow, Alaska, USA - NGEE PermafrostL1-D... | ecosystem: Environmental > Terrestrial > Soil > Wetlands >... | reverse complement strand
CAAACCCATAAAACCAATAGGTTTATTAGCAGAAAGAATAGTGAAAAACTTTTTCCGATTATTGGAAAATTCTTTTTCGTAATTATCAAACCATTCAATCTGTTCCTCTTCATTTGTAATATGAGTTGGATCATCTAAAGCATACTGAACAGCTAAATGGTTATTTAACCACTTAATCCGCAACGGGATATCTTCCCTATTATGAGGATGAAAAGTAATCATTAAGCTACAGGTAATTCTACATAAAAAGTGGAGCCTTTGCCAACTTCTGATTCGTACCAAATTCTACTAGTTTAGTCAAAAAACAAACACATTAGTAATAATATAAAACTATGCTAATATATTACATACATTATGTCATCACACAATTTAATTATTGTAGGGTATGCCCGTTCAGGAATAACTGTATTAAATAGATGTTTATCATCTGATAAAAGGCTGATATGCCTTTCGGAAATCAACACAAAATATATTTGTCCGACTTTACCAAATTCTCCACACCAACAAGCTAAAGATTGGTACAATTTAGAAATAAAAAATACTGAAACTATTAATGAAATTTCTGAACTTTTAAAATATTCGGGGGATCGTATAAAATCTCTTATAATAAGAGATTGGAGTTTTGGCAGTTTTGTGCCATCTAGATACAATAATTTTAATCCTTCAAACACATTAAATACAATCGATGATCTAACGAATAAATTTTCTGAAACTTTTAACATAGTTTGTATCGTAAGAAACCCCATAGATGTATGGCTGTCGATGCGATATTCTGAGAGAACATTCTATGATAAACATTTGGATTACCTTCTCAAATTTACTGAGGATATTTTAAAGAGAAAAATAAAAATTGTGAAATATGAGGATTTTTGCAAAAAACCTCAAAAAGTATTGAGAGAAATATACTCTCTAATAAATATTGAGCAGCCACAAAGTATAAAATTTTCAGATAATGTAACTGGGGATATAAATTTTCCGTTATCCTCTAGAGGAAGCAGTTATGATAATGTTAGATATTTAGAAAGAAGGGACTATACCAAAGAAGACCGTTTGTTCCTAAAAAAAGAGACTAAAGTTGATCAAATTTGTAATCTATTGGATTACGAGAAAATATGAGACTAAGTTTTTATTATTAAAGCAAAATAGATAGGTTGAGTTTTAAATTCTTCACCCGGATTCATTATACTAGCCACAAATACTCTCCCGTATTTTTTTGATAACTTCTCATACTGACTTAATTTCATTATTTCCCTAGCTGATATTGTTTGAAGGTATAATTCTGAATCAATTAACATTTTTTTATATACATCAAAATAAGGATGTGGTATTTTTTCAATTTGTTTATTAACAGCTTTAATAAGACAGACAGTAAGCCACTTTCTTCCTTGTTTTTTTGATATGCTAAGTAATTCATCAGTGTACTTACTGCTAATGAAGCCTTTGATATTTTTTTCAGCCTCTTGTAGTATTTTCTTTTTGGATGTTCTTAATTTCCTTTGTATTTTCTCTCGAAATTTTACATTTTTTTCTTCATTATTTTGGATATCTGAACATACAGATACTTCACTTCCTAGTTGGATAATTGTAAAGTCAGGATCAGATCGATATTGGTTTAAGCAGTCTGGTGGAATAAACGAATTTAAGCCTTCCTCAAATCTACCAGGCGCAAAAATATCATATCTGTTGTGAGCTTTTGCATAAGTTGATGATGGAAATTTTTTTCTTAAAATATCAACTTGTTCATAAAGTAATTTTTCAAATCTTTTAACCAGACCTGTGACATATCTATCTTTGTCGTAAAAAACTAAAAAGCTTGGATATATAACCGTATGGAAAATGCCAGGAAAATACATTCCATTTGAAATAGTGAATCCAGTTGAATTAGATATATAACCACCTTCTTCCGCTTTATATCCAGTAATAACGGATTCATACCTTCCACCATTAAATGTGTGCCTAGCAAGACAGGGATGTGTAAAAAGATCAGCCCTAAAATCCTTGAGTAAGTAATCTGTATCCACTTTTTTATCGATAGAATATTTAAGATCTGTATACATCATCTTCTTAAATGTGGAATCAATAAAAAAATGCAGACTAACTGTATATTGTTTTCCAATAACAGAAAATCTCTGACTTAATACATCTGCTTTGCCTTGATTATATAATTTTCTAAAGGAAGTCATCCTGTCAAAAAATTGCTTAATTTCTGCTTCAGGAAAGATATTATTGTGCATGAATAAATCATGCTTATTATCTTCACTAAAGAAGCTATTATGTACAATAACTAACCCATCAATATCTGAAAAATCCTTATCCTTTTCATTATTTCTAACGCTATAAAACGCTCCGTAACTCATAGAGCCTCCAATTATTACTCCCCGCACACCAGAATTAAAGATAACACCTAAATCCTCCATTATATTATATCTATCAAAAGTTGAGCCTATACTTTCAACAAATGGTGGTTGACGTTTTCCACACAATACAGGTCCTGCCAGTATCAGAAATTCCGGTAATTTTTTCGATTTAATTATTTTCTTAAAATCATTTTCGAATTTTATACGTTCACTTAATTTCTTTTGGTGTGCAACTTCGTAGTATGCCTTTTCGGAAAGTGCGGCTAACCAACCCATTACAATCCTCTCATATAAAACATTATATCTAGTATTAATTATATGATCAATAAAGGATGATAATGAATTTCCCCAGTTATCCGAATTTAAAGAGTTATACAGACCCTTAAATATAGGGTATATCTCACTGACAATTTTATTTTTATCGCTGATTTTCATTATAGATATTGCTGATTATTTTTTACCCAAAGCTCAAGGCATAGTAAAACCCAAACTCTTTGATACGCACGCTCATGTTTAGGTGACTCAGTATATAAATGACTTACATACTTATCAATAACCTCTCCATTTAAGAATTGGCGGATTATGGCAGTTTGACCTAATTTGTCATATATGTATTTTTTTACATTTTCACTATTCATCCATTCCCATATCGGAGATCCGAAACCTTGTTTTTTTCTAAATGAAAAATCTCTTGGCATATATAAAGATAAAATTTCCCTAAGAATGTGTTTTTGACTACTTGTAGTAACCTTATATTCGTATGGTAAATTAAAAACATATTCAATTAACTCAATATCTAAAAAAGGACACCTCACCTCAAGTCCATGCATCATACTGGCCCTATCTACCTTGGTCAAAATTTGTCCTGGTAAATGAGAAGTTAAATCAAAAATTTCGACTTTTTCAACATCATTATTCAATCCTACAAATACTTCTGGTAAAATAACATCATTATTACAATATTTATCTGAACCCCAAAGCTCTTTTCTGCTTTCATCATCAAAGACGCATATTGCATTCATTCTTCGATCGAACAAATCCTCATATGTTCCTCTATTATGCCATTTATATCCCAAAAATATCTCGTCTGCGCCGTCACCAGAGAGAACAACTTTTAGTTTTTCCGATGCAAGTTTAGATATCAGATGCTGTGGAAAATCTGATGTATCAGCGTGAGGTTCATCAAAATATTCCACTATTGTTTCCAATTCCAACATATCAGCTTGATTGATTTCAATACTAAATAATTCAGAATTAATTTTTTCTGATACTTGCTTAGCAAAAGATAATTCATCATGACCTCTGTAACTCACTGCAAAGGTTTTTAAAGTCCTACTAAGCAAATTAGATGCGATTATCGTCACTAAACTTGAATCGACCCCCCCTGATAAGAAAGACCCAACTTCTGTATCTGAGGAAATTAATCTTTTATTCACAGCATTAATCAATAGTCTGTGGACTTCATTTTTTGCATCTTCATAGGAAATATGCGCTGGTTTATAAACCAGTTGCCAATATCTTGTAATGGTAGTCACGCCATTTTTATACAAAGCATAATGTGCTGGAGCTAATTGATGTATATTTTTATATACGGTCTTCCATGGAGGAATATACATTACCCGCAAATAATTATCTATTGCTGAATAATCAATTTTGGGAATAAATACTTTTGAAGCTACCAACGACTTAATTTCAGAAGAAATTAGTATATCTTTTTTCTGTTCATCAAAACAGTAAAATAATGGTTTCTTACCAATTTTATCTCTAGCAAAAAATAATTCTTCTTTATAATTGTCCCATATAACAAAAGCAAACATTCCATCTAGTTTTTCAACACAACGGGGACCCCATCTTTGGTATGCTTTCAAAATAACTTCGGTATCAGAATTTGTCTCAAAAACTATACCGCCAGCCGATAGCTCACTTCTAAGGTTCTTGTAATTGTAAATCTCTCCATTAAATGTAATGGAGAGATTTTTTGATTGCATAGGTTGGGTTCCTCCTCGCAAATCTATAATTGATAAACGTTGGTGACCAAAAAAACAATGAGGAAATTTCATTATTCCCGTACTATCTGGCCCTCTTTGCTTAATTGTTTTAAGCATTGAGTCGGTATCATATTTTTCTATATCCAGATTAACTCCAGAGATTGCAATAATTCCGCACATATATTTATTATATACTAACTAATGCCCTAAAAAATATCTCCCAGGGTTTAAGATTACTTGTATCAATCTGAAGGTCATGAGTTGTGATATCTACGACTGCATTTCCTCTCTGCAATCTCAAGGTATTATCTTCTTGTTTTTCACCAGAGACCCTTTGTAAAAGTCTTTCTTCGCGTGTTTTGGGATCGGTGACTAAATGAACCCAGAAAATTTTATCATCAAGTTCTTTTTTAAGTTTTTGTGCCATCTTTACTGTAGGGCATACAAAACATGAAAAGTCTCCGCGATTAGTATTTTCAACCCAATGCGTAGGACATCCATAATAAGACCCAGCAAAATAGGCAGATTCGAGTGTATCCTGTAAATACAAACCTTTAGCAAAATTATTCTTAAATTGTTCCTCTGATATAAAAACAGCATCGACATTTTTAATTTCCCCGTCTCTTTGTGCTCGTGTCATATGAACAGGCAATGGCTCGACTAAAAAATGGACCAGTAGTCTTCTACATAAAGTTGTTTTACCAGTAACCGAAGCTCCTGTTATTATTACTGATTTAGAAAGTTTATTTGTTATCATATATTCTTAATAATGAATTATACTTGATAATTCTTTCTCGTGCTGGTGCACCAGCTTTTATATAACTGCTTCCAAGACCAACAGCAATATGCGATATAATATCACTATCAGTTTCACCGCTTCTTTGAGAAATTATTGTTTTTATGTTATTTTTCATACAATAATGATAGGTTTTCATTAAATCCGTAAAAGTTCCTACTTGGTTAATTTTAAGTATACATGCATCAATAGAATCTTTATGCATTTCAAGGTACTTAATATTTGTAACGATCAAGTCGTCACCAGTTATTAATACTTTACCCCCCACTTTATTTTTCAGCTCCCTCCACGTATCTATATCTTCTTCGTGAAATGGATCTTCTAAATATGTTATTTCAGGAAATTTTTTAAGTAGTGATTCATAGTATACAACAAATTCTTGAGATGAATATTTCTTATCTTTTATAAGGTATTCAAAACAAGAATGAGTCCCCATGATTCTTTTCGAAAAATTATTCGCCGCCACGTCTATGGCAATATCACACATATTAATATTCCTCGTGTTTATTGCTTTTTTTATGAGTGAAATTGCATATTCTACATCTGAAATATTTGGCGCAAACCCACCTTCTCTCCCAACCAAGGTATTTTCTATCCCTAAATCATTTTCTAAGATTTTTTTTAAATCTAAGTATATTTCTGATGCAATTCTAATATTTTCATCTATAGATGAAGCTTTTGGAATTATCATAAATTCACAAAATTCCAATCTATTTCCCGCATGCATTCCTCCATTTAAAATATTGAATATTCCATAAGGAAACGAGATGTTTGTTTTATTCGATGTAGCAATATATTTATAAAGATCATCATCTGCAAAACCATTATTGTTTGAAGAATACCTAAGAAAAGCAAGCGATAAAGATGTAGTGAGTTGAGAAACAAGTTTTGACGAAATTAATGCATCAAATTCTGCTTGTGATAAGTCGAATATTTCCTTGGTATTCAAAAAAGAAATATCATTCCCTTTATCTGTAGTAAGAAGACTCGCTTCATTTTTACCCAATGTTAATCCTTGTGGAGCACTTTCATATATTTTATTTTGATCATTTTCAATAACTGCTTCCTGGGTAAACTCACCAGTAGACATTAATACCTTTCGTAAGTAAATTTTGTGATTAACATTCTGCATATTTTATTTTATCTCTTCCCAGGTAACAACATCTCCAATTTGAAAACCTATATCTTCAAAACCCTTTTTATATCGAACAGTGCCTAACTCTGGCATACCATGCAAGGAACTTCCTTTATAGAGTATCCATTCCTTATCATCTCTACTCATCATTCTGTTTGAAAACGTTGCATTTAATTTATAAGTACTATTTACAAATATCTTAAACCTACTCCCTTCTTCATACTTTGGAGTACTCCCCATTATTTTCATTAACCCAAAATTGTCTATGTGGACGATAGTGCCATCTATTATATTTAAATTTGTAATATTATTAATATCAAATTTCTTACCAAATTCATTAAAAGGTATCCCTGCTGAGAGTTTAGCTACATTTGGAGCATGTACATACTTTCCTCCAAATGAAACAAATCCTGGGTCATTTACCTCATAAAGTTCTTCTATCCCAAAATCATTCAAAAACCACGTTAGTGCACCTGTGTTTGCTCCAAAGAATAAAATTCCATTTTTTGTCTTCCCATATATACGAGCTGAACGGTTTTTTTGAGGATTAATAACAACTGAAAATATAGTTCCAGCTGGGCAATGTTCCCCTATAAGTCTTATTAAAAATGATGCATTAATAATCGAAAATTCACTAATAGGGACAACTTCGATACTCACATCAGTAATTCCGAGTTTTTGGCATTCAAATTGGATTATCAATTTCATCTCAATAGAAGCCACGTCAGTACAGTCAGTAATGAGAACTACCTTTTTTTTGATTTGTTTTTTTACTACTTCTTTCATAAAAATTTATATTTCCTAATTAATAGTATATAGCGCTGTAATTATTCTCTCTAGAACCTTATCTAAAACTAGGGGTTCTAGAGATATAAAATAGCCTTGGATTACGAGATTAATCCAAGGCTATTGCTCAAACTTCACCAGAGTTAAGTATGTCTTGATCTCTTTTCACTGTTACAACATAATAACCACCAATCTTGCGACCCCTCCAATTACCAAGACCAATCCTTCTGTCCTCACCGTTTATACTTAACACTACACACCCTGGGCATTCAAAATCATCTATACACAAGGATCCTGGTGCCATAAATGACCCGGAAAGATGCTTACCATTTTGTGAGGTGAGAAGTGTTAGAAGATGATAAATGGTCGCTGGTTGCCAATTATCTTTCTTGGTTGCCCGTACGATTTCCTCGAATTTCTTTTTTTTTCGAAGCCTCAACACCTCAACTTTCCATTTTCCCGAGAATGAATCTCGGAAAGGATAGTATGTATCAGTAACCCGTGAATGAACCCAAGATATTTCTAGGGCTTCAGTCAATTCGTTCAAGGTTTTCCCCGATACATCAATAATACACTGGAGAACCGTTTCCATTTTTTTATCTCCTTCTATTATTATTGATTGAGTTTTTACATGCATACTGGAATTTTAATCCAACACACCTAAAAAGTCAAAGAACTGTACTATTTGATAGTTTAGCATACTTTAGTGGGTAAGCCAAAATAATGTATGAGAATTCAACATTGAAATATTTTAAAAAAACCGGGTGACAACTTTTCTATTTTAGCTAAAATAGAAACTTTATTAACCAGAATTAAACAGACAACGACATTAAAAACTCATTTTCTGTTTCCTTTATATCTCCAAAACCAAGATGATGATAAAGATTAATTGCCGGTAAATTATTTTTGTCTACTTCTAGTTTAAGTTCTTTTAGTTTTACCACTTGAATAATCCGACGATAATTTTTGGATACAAAAAAATAGTGATCCCTAAAATTATTATACCAACTAGTATAATCAATATATTGTGTTGTATTAAAGATAAACTAGAGTGTAATTTCGATACTTATTTCCTTGCTATCAATAGTCTCTACTTCAATCTTCTCTGCTCTAGCTAAGGACGCGAGATCATCTAGAAAGCTAGTTAGTTTTTCGTTTTGTTCCTCTGAACATTTTATCCTTAATACAGAGGCGGGGGCACTTAATTTTATTTTGTTATCAGATTTGTATTTTCTTATTTCTACAACAACAGATAAAACAAAATTAGCATTTTCCTTTATTTTCTCGTCAGTATATTTAACATCTTGAGAAGGCCATAATGTATTATGAATACTTTTCACTCCTTCGTTAGTACTTAAATAACCTGAATCAGTCTCAGATTTAACTGATTCTGTAGTATTTTCGCCATCTTGTTTGGTAATAATATTAGCATGGAACATTTCTTCTGTGATATGGGGTATAAAGGGTGATATCATTTTTAGAATATTTAGGAAACTGTGATAGCAGGCATATTGGGCTGAAATTTTTAATTTATCGGTATTGGATTCTATTGATAACCTTTTCTTAACTATTTCTAAGTAGTTATCACAAAATTCTCTCCAAAAGAAATCCTCAAATATTTGACGAGCTTGAGAGTATTCATAATTTTCAAAAGCTTCTGCCATTTTTTGAGCTGTTTCAACTGATCTATTTAGAATCCATTGATCAATAGCTTCTAGATCATCATTAAGAACTTCCATTTTTGGGTCAAAATCCCTTAGTTTACTGAGAACTAATTTACCAGCATTATAGAGTTTTGTTACTAATTTTCTTCCCTTTTCCACTTCTTTTTCATCAAAATAAGTATCTTTTCCAAGCGAAGAGCCCGACATTGCATATCTTATAGCGTCTGCTGATTTTTGATTTATTAAATCTTCCGGTTTATATTTTCCACCCCCAGTTTTTTTGCTAATCTTTTCTCCCTTTTGAACTAAGATATGTCCAGAAATCATTAAATTCTCCCATGGAATGTCATTGTGCTTATATAAAGACATTAGAATAGAATAAACCGCCCATGTTCTTATAATATCATGAGCTTGTGGTCTCATTGACATTGGGTACATCTTACCGTTTACTTTACCATTTAATGGGTGATCATTGTTTATTTCTGGAGATAAAGAAGAAGTAAACCATGTGTCCAAAACACTTTTTTCTGGCACCATTTTACCGATTTTACATGAGGGACAATCCTGAATCTCTTTTTCTTTTTTGGGATCAATTGGCATATCATCAACATTAGGGATGATGATATTGTCACATTTATTACAGCTAAATACTGGTATTGGTATACCATAAAAACGCTCTCTTGAAATACACCAGTCCCATTTTAGACCACTCACCCAATCTTCATATCTTTTCTTCATATTTTCCGGGTGCCACTTAATTTTGTTACCAGCTTCTAACATTCTTTCCTTCATATCAAGGATTTTTACAAACCACTGTGTAGTAGGTAAAAATTCAACCGAAGTACCACATCTCTCATGTACGTCGACATTATGTTTTATGTGCTCTTCTTTTTTTACAACCCCAGTATTTCTTAGTTTTGCAACTATAATTTCCCTTGCTTCCTTAATAGTTTTACCCCCAAGCTCTGGTATTTCCTCTACTTTTTGCAATTTTCCATCCCGAGTAAAGATTATTTTCTCAGGTAAATTATACTTTTTTGCCCAATAGATATCAGTTTCATCACCGTAGGTACAGCACATAACAGCTCCGGTTCCTTTTTCTTTCTCAACTTTTTCATCCGTCATTATCTCAACTTCATGACCTAAGGGGGTTGTTACCTTCTTACCAACAAAGTCTTTGAATCTAGAGTCATCTGGATGCACAAACACCGCACTACAAGCTGGAAGCAGCTCCGGACGAGTTGTGGCGATAATCAACTCTTGACCATCTTCTATTTTGAATGATAAGTCATAAAATACTGCCTCTTTTTCTTTGTCTTCTTTTTCTGCTTGTGCAAAAGAAGTATGGCACTCAGTACAATAGAGAGCTGGGGCATTTTTTTTATAAATTACTCCCATTTCATACAGTTCCTTAAAAGTAGATTGCGATATTTTTTGGACTTCAGGAGATATACTTGAATATTCTAATCGCCAATCAACACTGAGACCGATTGATTTCCATAAATCCTCATAAAGGTGTTTATACTTATCTGTTACCTTAAGACAAATTTTCGTGAAATCTTCTAGACCAACAGAGTTACCTCTTACCCCAGTTTCCTTTTCAACTAATCTTTCAGTAGGTAAACCGTTATTATCAAGGCCAAAAGAATATCGGACATTTGAACCTTGCATTCTCTTAAAACGAGTGATTATTTCGGCTTGGGTATACGAAAAAATATGCCCAAGATGAAGTGAGCCTGAGATTGTAGGTGGTGGAGTATCTATGCTAAAAAGTGGGCCTAGCTGTTCCGGGTTAAATCTATACACACCTTCTCTTTCCCAGAAATTCTGCCAATATCTCTCTTTCTCAAGAGGGTTGTATCTTTCCTTAACTTCAACCTTTTTTGGCTTTCTTGGGTATATCTTTTTCATCCTGATATTATATCTTAATTTTCAATTTTTTGCCTTTGAAGCCAAAAAATTCTTTTATTTTTTCTAACGTTTCCTGTAACTGGTTATCAAAAAGTAAATACTTTTTTAACTCGTTATATGTAACCCACTTATAAGATCGTACCTCTCCAGGGTTTGGAATTATTATTTTTTCATCACCAATAAATTTAAACCCAAAATAGAATTTTTCTGAACCAGAATATTCTACACCATTCTTTATTATTATTTTATTAAAATAAAACGTAATTGGATTGTTACATTCACCTACAAATTCTAAATCTTCCTTCGAAATATTAAGCTCTTCTTTTAGTTCTCTATATATTGTTTCAAGCAATGACTCTCCGATATTC
>Ga0209587_1001476_pt1 | contig 11010 bp, 12 predicted proteins | sample NGEPerD_2_FD_184512 | JGI IMG/M metagenome (GOLD analysis project Ga0209587, IMG submission 184512) | Arctic peat soil microbial communities from the Barrow Environmental Observatory site, Barrow, Alaska, USA - NGEE PermafrostL1-D... | ecosystem: Environmental > Terrestrial > Soil > Wetlands >... | reverse complement strand
CCTACCTGGCCGAGCTGTTCACCGCCCGCTCGCGCGGGCACCCGCTTCCCGCGCTTGCCTGAGCGCCAACCCGCCACCGATCGTTCCGCAAGGCCGCGCCCGAGGGGTCAGGGGACTGAACGGTTACCTTTTTCCGAATGTGTTCATTGGCTCCGAGTGCATAGTCAGAAAGAAGAGCCGGATAGTGTTCCACGAACAGGTCCCTGATCACTTGATCGAACCCGGCGGCCTTCTCCCACCACTCGGAGGGCGCTTCTCCGAACGCAATGGACCACTGACCCGGAGCGACTTCTTCCGGCTCCGGTCGTACGGATAGCTCTCCAAGTAGATCGAGCCCGATGCGATGTAGATCATCGATCTTGCTGGGTAGTGATTCCCGTTTCTTCTCATTTTCCAAGCGATTGTGGTGGAAGCTGTAGAAGGAGGCGACCACAAGGGCTAGGGCGGCGAAGAAAAGCCACATCCAGAATTCGGCGCCATCAATGGCCTGAACGACGCCTATGACGGTCGTGAGGCCACTCACGGCGCCCGCGAGCTTCCATACGGGGCCATGGACGAAGGCCTTGGTGCTCCCCCACATCGGGGCAGATCGTATCTGCATCTAGGGAAGAGTCCGCCAATCGAGCGGCGTGCGCCGGCTTACATGCAGTTCATCGCGACTGGCCTGGGTAGCGACCGTGAAGGCGCTTGTGCGCCCGCTCATAGACGCTGCGGGTACTCGGGTTCTCCGGGTGGCGCTCGCCGAAGGCGACGAAGTTCCAGACGAGCGCGTTGTCATCGGTCTTGGCCAATCGGCAGACGAATCCATAGGGAGCGGCTGACGCCCCTTCCGCATCGAGCGGGACGTAGAGCTTGCTGCACCCCGCCAGCTCCGTGCCGTCGTCGTTCTGCGCTTCGCATCGCTTCCATCCAAGCTTTGCCTTGCCGCCCTCTATCTCCCTGCGGGCTCGTTCGGCTTGAACACGGGCCGACGAGCGCGCATCCAAGCGCTCAACCTCTTCCTCCCAAGCAGGCGAGCGGAACTTGATGGCTACCGGCGGCAGATTTCGTTTTGGCGAAGCCACGGGGCGCAGGATATGCGCCTCCCAGGATCGTTACCGCAAGGTGGACCGGAGGGTCCGCCCAGGTCTCTTGGTGAGTTAGCCCTCGCCGTCAGTCGGGAAGTCGCCGGCGACTCGCTCGAAGTCCTCGGCGGATGCGGGTTCCGTTCCCCACTCCTTTTCAAGCTCGGCCACCGGCGTGATCGGCGGCTCAAGCGTGAGACCACCCTGGCGATCGGGCACCACCTCGTAGCGCCGGCCGCCGACCTCAACGACCTCGCCGATCTCCAGGTCGAGCTTCTTTACCGCAGTCGCCATGCACCCATGGTAGCTCTGCCTGCGGGCGGGGTCTACGGCAGTGGGCTGGCGCTCGGCGCCGCGACCTTGACCGCCTATGCCCTGAGTGGCTGGCTAACCATTGTGCGGACGGCCTAGGCTGGCGTCACTGTCAATGTCGGCGAGAAGGTCGACGGCGACGTCCGACCGAGAGCAACTCATGACGCCGACGTACCGCAACGAGGACGAGATTGAGAAGAGCATCGCGAAGGATTTCAGTCGCGAGTTGGCCGCTTGCGATGAGCTACGGGGCGCGTACATGGCACGCTGCGAGCCCTGGACCGGGAGGACGGCCGACGGCCCGGCGGACCGGATCATCTTGTTGGAGATAGGGCGCTCTACGAAGACGTATCGCGGAAGCGTCGAGCTAGCGCGTATGGGCTATGGGGAGCAGTCCGCGATGTTGAATCGCGTCCTCTTCGAGAGCATGGCGGTCGCCCGCTGGATCAATGCCAACAAAGAGATAGCCGTCGGGCGATTCCCCCGAGCCCTGAAATTCGAGGATCACCTCACGGCCGAGCGGTTGAAGAACACCGGGTGGCTGGAACCGGGGGAGGAAATGGATATCGACCTCACCGACGAGGAGCTTGTCGCGCTTCGTCGGGACTTCGGCAAATACAACGAGCAGCTGTGGACGGGCCATGACAGCATCAGGGATCTCCTCGACGACATAAAGGGCCAGTTCAGTGAGGAGGAGTGGACAACGATCCAGAACTACCTACGGACTGGCCATCAGGAGAACAACCAGCTACTCCACAGCACGGTCGGAGGGCTGAGCCAGGCGTACGTCGGCCTTCAAGACGGCAGATACGGGATTTGGACCGGCCCGTCAGACGTGATGATCGGACGCACCCTATTCAGCGCTCACATGATTTACCGGCAGATCGTCGCGCTTGTGGCGGAGAGGTTCGAGCTAGGGGATCGAGACGGGTTGGATGAGCTTTTCGAGCGAGCACGGCTCGCATTCATCCGCTTCACGAAAGACGAGCTGAAAGACGTGGGCCGAAACGATCCGTGTCCATGCGAAAGCGGAGAAAAGTTCAAGTACTGCCACGGGGCACAGTCCATATAGGCGCCGACTTCTCGCGAGTAAAGCGCCTGCTCGTCGGCCGTCAACCCCCTTCGGGGGTCGGGCGCGAGTGCCTTTGACTGCCGGCGAGACCGGGTAATGGCGGCCCTTCGTGCCGTACCTTCAACGGCCGGGTGCCGCGCTTCCGGGGGGGATCGCCTCCGCCCCCTGCTCCGAGAGCTTCGTGCCCTCGGTCGCGACCGCAACCTGCTCGTGGTCGTCCTCGCGAGGCTCGAGCGTTACGCCAGCCGACACGGAAACGGCGGACCTCGCGCCGAACTCGCGGTACTCTTGGCGCATGGCGAAGGTCACTGAGAAGCGCCCCGACGGAACCACCGTCATCGTCGTGCCCCCGGCCGACGCGGTCGAGTTGGAGGTCGGCGCGGCGGTCGATGTCTCGCCGACGCCATCCAAGTCTGGTCACGGTCAACCTTGGCCCGCCGGAGCGCTCGCCGACAAGCTGCCCGCGATCGAGATCGCCGACATCAAGGCGGCTCGTCAAGAGGCTCTGCTCGGCAAGGCTGAGTAGAGCCCTACTGTGGCTGCCGTCGTCGCCGACACCCATGTGCTGCTCTGGATGCTCAAGGGCACGCTCGCAGAGCGCTCGCAAGTCGCCGCCGACGCCATCGACCGGGCGTTGACCGCGGAGACGATCCACGTCTCGATCGTCTCCTTCCTCGATCTGCGCTACCTGGTCGACTCCGGCCGTCTCTCGCAGCAGGTCCTCGACGAAACCCGCGCGATCGTCGACGGCGACTCCTTCACCGTGGTGCCGCTCGACCTCCCGGTCATTGACCGGATGGCGTCGGTCTCCAAGGATGAAGTTCCAGATCCCTTCGACCGCATCATCGCGGCGACCGCGCTGGCGACGGATCTGCCGCTCATCACCGCCGACGAGCGCATCCACGACTCGCTCGGCAACCAAGCCGTCTGGTAATCGGCACAGCCATTGCCGCGCCGACCTACCTGCGATTGAAGCAACGGGGAGCCGGGAGTCAACCCCTTCGGGGTCGGGCGCGTAGCGCCCTTGACGCCCGGCTCCCCGTTGCTAATGCTGCGAGTAGGTCGGCGGGCGCCGGCGCTCAGTCGTCGCGCTTGCCGTAGTAGACGATGAAGGCTTCGGCTTCCACCCACTGCTCTGCTACCTGGACGAGACGGGCGAGCCGCTGGCCGGGATCTTGCGCCCCGGCAACGCCGGCTCAAACACCGCCGCCGATCACTTCGAGGTCTTGCAGCTGGCCCTGGAGCAGTTGCCAGACGCCGACCTTGATCGAGAGATCCTCGTGCGCACAGACATCGGCGGGCGCACCCACGCCTTCACCCGGGACTGCCGCGAAGCGGGCATCCGCTTCTCGGTCGGCCATGGGGTCGACGAGCGGGTGCGCGAGGCGATCCTGCAGGCGCCGGAGTCGGCTTGGCAGAGCGCGATCGACGCCGGGGGCGAGGTGCGCGAGGGCGCCTGGGTCACCGAGTTGACCGAGAGCGTCGACCTCTCTGCGTGGCCCGAGGGCACGCGGCTGATCGTGCGCCGCGAGCGCCCGCATCCGGGCGCGCAGTTCGAGGTCTTCGACGCAGAGGGCTACCGCCACACCGCCTTCATCACCGACCAAGAGGGCGCCGGCATCGCAGTCCTGGAGCTGCGCCACCGCCGCCGCGCCAAGGTAGAGGACGAGATCCGCTGCGGCAAGGACACGGGCATGCGCAACCTGCCCTTCGCCGCCTTCGAGCACAACCGGGTGTGGCTGGAGCTCTCGCTGATCGCCCAGGAGCTGCTCTCCTGGCTGCGAGCGCTTTGCCTGTCGGGCGAGCTGGCCCTGGCCGAGCCCAAGCGGCTGCGCCAGCGCCTCCTGCACGTCGCCGGGAAGATGGTGCGCTCGGCCCGGCGCACGACCCTTCGCCTGCCGCGCTCCTGGCCCTGGGCCGAAGCCCTGGTCGCGGCCTTCGCGCGGTTGAGGGCGCTGCCTGCCTGGGCGAGTCCATAGGCGCCACCGCCTTCTGACCGGTCACCGATCCCCGTCTCCGCCGCAAGGCGGCTTCAGCATGCGCCGAATGCACTACGAGGACGACGCAAGAGGGCCGGTCACCCTCGAGAAGCGCCGCGGGGCGGTTCCAGTGAACCGCCCCGCGGCTGTTACGTGCCTCAAGCGGGCGAACTACACCTGCCGAGGTGAAAGTGCCGGATCCGGGCTAGGGCGGCCGTCAGCCACTCGGCGAAGCTCTCGGATGGGGTCTGTGGGGCGGCCTTCGTCACAGGTCTAATTGTGGCATAGGTACCAGATTAGGGCAGCCTAAGTCACGGTAAACGGCTTGCTAGAGCCAGACACAAGACTGTATAGGAAATCATAAACTCACTAAGACATGCGAACGTACACGTTCACATGTAACTTAGTATGCTGCCGACAAGGCGAAAGCAAACTCACAGGAGTCAAGATGAACCCGATCCCACAGACCAAACCGTCTCCTAACTAAGGTTGCTTCTCCTCGGAAAGAGTGGGAATTTAACGGATAGGGACCCCAGAATCACTCCCTGGTGCGATTTCTGTTCCGCACCGGTCACAGCTACCCGATGAAGTCCGAGCCACCGCCGGGCCGGATTCCTCACAGCAGCATCGAGGCACTCGCGCTCGCCGCATGGGAGGCCATCCCCAACGCGAGTTCGCTGGTATTTGACACAGAGCTCCGATACGTCGTCGCCCGCGGCCCGACGCTGGCGCTGCATGGGCTCACCTCGACCGACCTGGAGGGGCAGTTGGCGGAGGCCTCTCTTCCGCCGGAGCGCTGGAAGCTCTACGAGCCCTTATATCGCGGGGCTCTGGAAGGCAAGGCGCAATCGATCGATGTCACCTCCACTGATGAGAACCGCACGTGTCGGGTGCATGTCGGTCCGTTGCGAGGTGATGATGGAGACATCGTCGGCGGGGTTTCGCTGGGGGTCGACACGACGGACATCAGGCGCGGCGAAGAGCGGTACCGCCACTTGTTCGAGTCCGCCCCCGACGCGGTGATCGTCGTCGACGAAGAGGGAGTCATCCGGGAGGCCAACTCTGAGTGCGAACGGCTATTCGGGTATCCGTGCGAGGAGCTGGAAGGGGCTCAGGTCGAGATGCTCATCCCCGAGCGCTTCCGCGACAAGCATCGCAAAAATCGGGCCGCCTTTTCCTACGCACATGGCTCTCGGCCGATGGGCGATGCGGGCGATGAATTTCAGGCTCGCCGCGAGGACGGCAGCGAGTTCCCCGTCAACATCAGCTTGAGCTCGGTCGGTACCGATGGGGGCGTGCTTGTCAGCGCGGTGATCCGGGATGTCCGGGCCGAACAGAGACTGGCGGATTCACTTGGCCTCCTGGAAGCGCTTCAATCGGCCGCACCCGTCGGCATGGTCTTCGTCGACCGCGAGCTTCGGGTCCAGCGCATCAACGAGACGCTCGCCGCCGGCAACGGCACTCCGATCGAGGATCAGATCGGGCGCCCCGCGGCTGAGCTGGTGCCCGAGCTCTGGCCCCAGCTCGAGCCAGCCTATCGATATGTCCTGGAGACAGAGGAGGCGCTGCTGAACCAGGACATCCGTCTCAGTATTCCGGATGCTCCGGAGCAAGACCGGGTCTTTCTCACCAGCTACTACCCGGTCCACCTCGGTGGGGAGATGATCGGGATCGGGGCGGTCGCGGTCGACGTCACCGAGGCGCATCACGCTTCTGAATTTCAGGACGCCGTGATGGACACCATGGCGGAGGGGGTCTACACGCAGGACAGCGATGGCCGCCTGACCTACATGAACAGGGCGGCGACGGAGATGCTCGGGTACTCCGAGGACGAGCTGCTGGGAAAGTCGATGCACGACGCCGTTCACTACCAGCACGCCGACGGCACTGACTTCCCAGCCGATCAGTGCGAGTTTCTGCAGGCGCAGGTGGAGAGCACGCCACTCCGCAAGTCCGAGGACGCGTTCACCAGGAAGGACGGTTCGATCTTCCCGGTGGCCACTTCGGCTGCTTCGATGCAGGTCGGCTCAGACGAGCACGGACTGGTCGTCGTCTTCCGCGACATCTCCACAGAGCAGGCGGAGATCAAACGTGAACAGCGTGTGCTCGACAACCTGGTCTGGGTGGGGCGGACCCGCGATGCGCTCGATGAGGACAGGCTCGTGCTCTACTCTCAGCCGATCGTCCCGCTCGGCGACGGCGCTCCCCGCGAGGAGCTGCTGGTGCGGATGCTCGGACACGACGGAGAGCTGATCGCGCCGGGGGTGTTCCTGCCGGCGGCCGAGAAACACGGGCTGATCGGCGAAGTCGACCGCTGGGTGATCTCCCAGGCGATCCAACTTGCGCAAGACGGACGTTGCGTCGACGCCAATCTCTCCGGGACCTCTGTCTCCAGCGCGGGCTTGCTTTCCGAGATCGAGCAGCAGATTGGGAAAGCGGGCGTCGACCCAACGTTGCTCGGTTTTGAGATCACCGAGACGGCACTGATGCGCGACCCCGACGTCGGCAAGAAGTTTGCTCAGGGCGTCGTCGGTCTCGGATGCAGCCTATCCCTGGACGACTTCGGCACGGGCTTCGGAGGCTTGACGTACCTCAAACAACTCCCCTTCAGCTTCATCAAGATCGATATCGAATTCATCCGGGACCTGCCCACAAGCAAAGCCAACCAACACGTCGTCGAGGGCATCGTCAATCTCACCCAGGGCTTCGGGCAGAGCACTATCGCCGAGGGCGTTGAGGACGCCGAGACCCTAGAGATGCTGCGCGAGTTGAAAGTCGACTGCGCCCAGGGCTACTACATCGGGCGACCCGCACCCATATGAGCCACACCTGCATGCACCATTCGTCGATTTCGCTCGGACGCCCTTCCGGCCCTGCGCCTCTACCCGAATTGGAGGTCGACGCTTATCTTGAGCCGGCAAGGGCGGGATAACTGGAAGCGCTACGAGCGGAATCGTCGCGTTTCGCGAAAACGAAGCATCTGTTCAGGCTCTAAGGTGAGGTATTCACGGCCCCCATGATGGTTAAGTTCATTCACACCTCCGACTTGCATCTCGGTATGCAAGCGCACTTCCTGCCGGACGAGGCCCGTGCGCGCTTCGCGCAGGATAGGTTCGACGCCGTCCGGCGCATTGCCGCGGTCGGCGAGCAGCCGCTCGGCCCGCTTGCGAGGGCGGCCGACCTTCCCCGCGACGGGGCCGATCCCGTCGATCAGGGGCAAGAGCTGGGTGACGTCGTTGCGGTTGCCACCGGTCAACGAGATCGCCAGCGGCACCCCGGCGGAGTCGGTGATCAGGTGGTGCTTTGAGCCGGTGCGGGCACGATCGACCGGGGAAGGGCCTGTCAAGCCCCCCTTGAAGTGCCCGGACGTGGCTGCCGTCGATCACTGAGGTCGACCAGTCGATTCGCCCGGCGGAGTTGAGCGCTCGCAAGAGCTCCTGGTGCAGCCGTGCGAACACACCCGCCCGCTGCCAGGCCATCAGGCGGCGGTGCGCAGTCGCCGGTGAGCAGCCCATCTCCCGTGGCAGATGCTGCCAGGCGATGCCGGTGAACAACACGAACACGATCGCGTTGAAGCACACGCGGTCATCCACCCGCGGGCGACCGCCTCTCGGGCTTGGCTCGTGGTGGGGGAGTAGCGGCTTTACGGTCTCCCACAACTCATCCCGCACCTTCCACATCGAAGCGGCCACCGAGCACCTCCCGCCGTCGGTTATGTCTACTCGGCGGTGTTCGTCACTCGATGCTCAAGCCCTGCTCGAAGGGGTTTTGAGACAGCTTCTAAAGGACATCAGCGGCAAGCTTGTATTCGGTCCGACAAAGACGGCCAAGACTCGCCGGGTCGGTCTCCCTCGGTTCTTGGTTGGCATGCTTTCCGACCACCTGACCGGTCTCGATGGCGGGCCAGACGCGTTGGTCTTCTGGCCAGGCCTTGTCGGGGTGGTCGTCGCGGCCAGTCTCTACTTCTTCCCTCAATTCAGCGGCGCTGTCCTCGTGCAGGCGGGCGAGGAGCGCGCACGCCAGATCACGTCGATTCTGGATCGCGCTTTCAGGTCCGCGATAGCCGACTCGGACCGCCAGCGCAGGCGCCCGTAAATGTCTGAGCGGCGTCTGACTGGCGCACCGACTGGCGCACGAGCGTCGCCGAGCAATTCCTGATGAACTTGCTCTAAAAGCAAAAACCCCTGATTTACAGGGGTCTTGCCATGCGGCTGAATGGAGTCGAACCATCACGCCCCGTTAGGGGCACAAGGCCCTCAACCTTGCGCGTCTACCAGTTCCGCCACAGCCGCTCGAGGGCGGTCGATTCTAGATGTTTGGCGATGGCTGGGGCTGCGGCCGGGTGGGAGGGCGGCTGCGGCCCGGCCCTTGGCTTGCGTGCATCCGGATCGGGCGCTAGTCTGCGAACAAGTGTTCGAACGCCTGTGTGCGTTGCATTGTCATTGAGGAGGATTGCTTGGTGGACTTGGACCTGACCAAGAGGCAGAAGGAGATCTTTGACTTCATTCGCCGCTATGCGGCGAAAACGGGCTACCCGCCGACCGTGCGTGAGATCGGCAAAGCCGTCGGGTTGCATTCCTCATCCACCGTGCACGCCCACCTCGCCAACCTCGAGAAGATCGGCCTGCTGCGGCGCGATCCCGCGAAGCCGCGCGCGATCGAGCTGCTCCTCGACAAAGCGAAGAGGACGATCCTGCCCGAAGACTCGGGCCTGCCGCTGGTCGGCCAGGTCGCCGCCGGGGCGCCGATCCTGGCCGAGGAGAACATCGAGGAGTACATCGAGATCCCCGACGTGATCGGCGGCGAGGAGGGCGACTACGTCCTCCGCGTGCGCGGCGAAAGCATGAAGGAAGCCGGCATCTTCGGCGGCGATTACGTCGTCGTCCGCCCCGCCGACGATGCGACCGACGGCGAGATCGTCGTCGCCATGATCGACGAGGAGGCCACGGTCAAGCGCTTCTTCCGCGAGTCCGACCACATCCGTCTGCAGCCCGAGAACGAGACGATGGAGCCGATCCGCAGCGCCGAGGTGACCGTCCTCGGCCGCGTCATCGGCCTCGTCCGCAAGGTCTCCTGACGCGACCCAGCCGGTCGAGCGATCCGCCCCGAGCCGCGCCGGTTTGCAGCGGGCGCTCCAAGGGCTACCATGGGTAGGCGGGCCGAGCGACCGCGGGGGGAGAGAAAACCCCTCGAGGAAAGTCCGGACACCACAGGGCAAGGGCGGTGGGTAACGCCCACCCGGGGAAACCCGCGGGAAAGTGCCACAGAAACACACGGCCGATGGCGCAGCCACACGTGAGTTGCGTACAGGCAAAGGTGAAATGGTGCGGTAAGAGCGCACCGGCGCCGCGGTGACGCGGCGGCTAGGCAAACCCCGCCCGGTGCAAGGCCAAACAGGATCGTCGACCCTGCCCGGCGAGATCCAGGTAGGCCGCAGGGCCGCTCCGGCGGCCCCTCGGGACTTCGGTCCCGGTGAGATAGATGGTCGCTCCCGACAGGATCCGGCTTACAGGCCCGCTATGGAAAGGCCCCTCTCGCCCGAGAGGGGCCTTTCCAACCTCTTCATATTTTCATGTCTTAACGTCTGCTAATGTCCCGCCAACTTCCGCTGAATCTCCGCCACATACCGCGGGGAGCGGGGGACCCACAAGTTGGGGCGAATCGCCGGCATTTGCCGCGTAGCGCAGCTCTTTCAGCGCGAGCCCGTCAGCTAACCCCGTAAGCGTTCGAGAGAGCTATGAAGACAGGCAGAAACCGCCCCCGGCGGCAAGAGCATTCACGAATTGGGCGCGCCAGCGGCGAGCGCCGTCAGCGGCTTGCCCGCTGGACCGCCCCCGTGCTGCTGGTTGCGGCCTTGGGTGCTCTCCCGGCCGCCACGGCCCAGGCGGACACCGGGGGCGCCTCGACCGTCGCCTCCAGCGGGGCGCAGGCGGGTCGTGGCCTCGCCTTCGCCCCGATGCGCTGGGGCGGCGCCACCTGGTTTGGCCCGGGCCTCTACGGCAACCACACCGCCTGCGGCCAGGTGCTGCGCCCGCGCACGATCGGCGTCGCCCATCGCAGCCTCCCCTGCGGCACCGCGGTCAGGTTCGTCTACCACGGCCGCCAAGTCGTCACCAGGGTGATCGATCGCGGCCCCTACAGCCACGGCAACTCCTGGGACCTGACCTACGCCGCCGCCCGCGCCCTTCGCTTCGACAAGGTCGGGGCCGACCGCGTTGGCTTCGCCGTCTCGCGCGAATACGCACGAAACGCGCGAGTCAAGCGCCGCTCCACTCGCTGATGGCCGCCGCTGCGGCTAGTCTTCCTGTCTCGAAGCAGGTCTTTTCCAAGAGAGGAGCATGGGCATGTCGAGGTCTTCCCAGGTAGCTCGTGTCGCCGATCGGTCTGTCGCACGCGGCCGTCTCGCCGTCGCGATCGGGCTGGCCGCTTGCCTCGCCGCCCTGGTCGTGATGGCCGCCGGCGCCGGCGCCGCGACCAGCTCGCGCACCACCGTCGTGCTCGGTAGCACCGCCAACGCCCCCGACCCGTCCTGCCCGGAGCTGCCCTGTCAGGCGGTCGGCAGCGTCACCGGCTTCCAGGTGAG
>Ga0209587_1001475_pt1 | contig 11012 bp, 10 predicted proteins | sample NGEPerD_2_FD_184512 | JGI IMG/M metagenome (GOLD analysis project Ga0209587, IMG submission 184512) | Arctic peat soil microbial communities from the Barrow Environmental Observatory site, Barrow, Alaska, USA - NGEE PermafrostL1-D... | ecosystem: Environmental > Terrestrial > Soil > Wetlands >... | reverse complement strand
GTACAGTGGGCGCAGGAGGACTTGAACCTCCGACCCCCTGCTTGTAAGGCAGGTGCTCTTCCACTGAGCTATGCGCCCAGGCGCTGCCGCTCCCTCCTCGCCGGCTGGTTAGCCCGCGGCTAATTTGCCAGGTAAGAGAGCAGGTGCCCCCAGGGGAATTCGAATCCCCGCCGTCGCCTTGAAAGGGCGATGTCCTAGGCCACTAGACGATGGGGGCACGTCACCACTGCTTCGGCCGCCATACGGCCGAAGCGGAATGCTAACACAACCGGCCGCAGGCGGCTACCCTCCCCGGAGGAAAAGTACAGTCCACATGTATACTATTTGGCCCGGATGCGGATGGCCGACGATCCGGGAAGGGCTCCAGTCGGCGGGGGTAGCCCAAACACACCGCATAGAGAGGGGGTAAGATGGGCGATACGCGCAGCCATCCTCTACCTAAGACGAATGACTGATCAGAAGGCCCATCACCGGTTTCTGCGGCTTCTATCGGAGGAGGCCCCACCAGAAGCCTATGAACGTGCGTTTGCCGAAGCGGAAGCAGACGGCATGAACGGTACGGAGCTCCAGCGCCTTCGCACCGAAATGACGACAGCACTACAGATTCGGACGACTCTCCAGGAGCGACACAGACGGGAAGTAGAACTTGCCGCTCTGAACGAGACCGCCAGCGATCTGGCCTCGATACGCGACGTGGGCCGTGTCCTGCAGGCCATCGTCCATCGCGCAAGACACCTGCTGGGCACCGACACTACCTACCTCACTCTCATAGATGAGGAGCATGGGGACACCTACATGCGGGTCACTGAGGGCATCACGCAACAGGCCTTCAAAGACCTCCGACTCACCCTGGGGACGGGTTTGGGCGGTCTGGTAGCGGAAAGACGCAGCCCATACGCTTCTCCCAACTACCCTTCCGACGAGCGTTTCGCCCACACCCCGATCATCGATGATGCTGTCGGCGCCGAAGGATTGATCGCCATCCTGGGAGTCCCCATCCTTCTCGGGGATGTGGTTATTGGGGTGTTGTTTGCAGCCAATCGTCATGAACGTCCTTTTTCACCAAACGAGATAACGCTGTTGTCCTCACTCGCCGCCCACGCAGCGGTGGCCATCGAGAACGCCCGGCTCTTCCAGGAGGCGGAGAACGCGTTGCGGGAGCTCGAACGCGCCAACGCGATCATCTCGGAGCACAGCGCGGCGGTACAGCGGGCGGAGGAAGCACACGAGCGACTGACTCAGCTTGTGCTCCAGGGTGGTGGAGTCGATGATGTCGCGGCCGCGCTTGCGGAGATCCTTGGAGGCGAGATCATCGTCGTCGATCCTGAAGGCCATGTGATCGCGGGGGCTCCCAAGAACCCTGCCGCCTCCGGCGCTCCGGCGGGCATGCTCTTGGAAGAAGCAGCGGCTCAGGCGCTGGCAGCGGCCCAGCAAGGGGGAAGGAGCGTAGCCTCTGCTGCTGGTGACTCAACGCCTGGCGCACGGGCCACGCCCATTGTCGCCGGTCCCGAACACCTGGGAGCGTTGGTGCTGCTGGAGACTAATATAGCCCGCGACGCCGACGTGCGGATACTTGAACGCGCCGCGCAGGTTACCGCATTGCTCTTGTTGAACCAACGGTCTGTTGCTGAGACGGAACATCGCCTGCGGGGAGAGTTCGTGGGGGACCTGCTCGCCGAGACAAGCAGCGACCCGGAACGAATGCACAGGCTGGCCCACCTTCTGGGGGCAGATCTGGATCAGCCGCAAACGGTAATTGCGGCTTCGGTTCCCGACGCCACCCGTCACCAGGCCTGGTCCGCCGCGGGAACCCTCGCCGCGGGTGCAGGAGGCCTGGCGGGAAGTCAGGACGGCAATGTCGTGTTGATCGTGCCTTCTGCCGATGCCGCCGGCGCCGCAGCGAATCTCGCCAGGAGTCTCGCCGCCAATCTGGGCGTTAAGGTCACTGCCGGTGCGGCGGGACCGGTAGCAGGTCTTGGAAGCATAAGGGCTGCCTATCAGGACGCGGAGCACTGCCTGCAGATGCTCATAGGCCTTGGCCGAGTAGGCGAGACCGCCACCTATGATGAGCTTGGCGCATACGGATTGCTGTTCAGCCACGCAGGCCAAGACTCAATCGAGAAGTTCGTGCATTATGCCATAGGTTCCGTCCTGGACTATGATGCAGTCCGGCAAACGGACCTCACGAAGACGCTGAGTGCGTACTTCGAACAAGGGGGGAACGTGACGCGGTCGGCGAAGGTTCTTCACATCCACCCCAACACCCTCTACCAGCGTCTCGGGCGCATCGGCGAACTGCTTGGCGAGGACTGGCAGAACCCCGACCACGCTCTTCAACTCCACCTTGCGCTCAAGATCCATCACCTGCGCACCCCAGGGAGATAAACTCAGATCCGCTAGACCCCGAGGTAACGGTGCAGTGCCTCACTCCCTTCCAGCTCGGCAGCGGTGGCCTCGTGGCGAATAGCCCCCTTCTCGATGAGGTAGGCGCGATCCGCATGACGTAATGCAAACCGATGGTTCTGCTCGGCAAGAAGTATTGTCAAGTCTACTTCTTTGAGCCGAGCCATGAGTTGTCCAATGGCCTGGACAATCACAGGCGCTAAGCCTTCGCTGGGCTCGTCCAGTAACAGCACCCTGGGGTTGGCCATCAGCCCGCGGCCAACCGCAAGCATCTGACGTTCGCCGCCCGAGAGGTTCCCGGCCATGGACTTACGGAGATCCAGGAGCTTGGGGAAAAAAGTAAAGACTCTCTCTACCGTCCAGGCACGTCCCTTATCCACCGGGCGCGGACGGACTACCTGCAGATTTTCTTCCACGGTAAGATTGGCGAACGCCCGAGCTCCCGAGGGCACCAGCGTCAGGCCGCGACGGACGCGCTGATAGGGCGGCAGAGTGGAGATGTCCTCTCCGTCCAGCAGTATCCGCCCGCCCCGTGTTTCAACAATACCGGCCAGTGCACCCAAAGCCGAGGTCTTCCCCGCCCCATTGCGACCGAGCAGAGTGACTAGCTCCCCCTTCCCGGCATGGAGTGTAACGTCATGCAGGACGTGACTATGGCCGTAGTAGCCGTGCAACTCTTCCACGCGCAACATCAGGCTACCTCCTCATCCCCAAGATACACTCGCTTCACCTCTGGGTCCGCCCGGATCTCCTCTGGCGTCCCATCAGCAAGCACCCGACCCATGTTCATGACCAGGATGCGCTCTGCAGTGTCAAACACCACCTCCATGTCATGTTCGCAGAACAGTAACGTGAGATTACGTTGTTCCGCGATGCGCCGCACCAGCCGCATGGTCTGCGTAGTCTCCTCCGGCGCCATCCCGGCAGTGGGTTCGTCCAGCAGAAGCAACCTGGGTTCCATGGCCAGCGAGATCGCCAGTTCAAGTGCACGCTGGTCACCGTGGGACAGGTGGCTTGCTCGCTCTCCAGCCAGAGGTGACAGACCGGTATCTTCCAGAATGAGTGCCACGTCTTCACGGTGCTGGCCCTCCACAACACCCCAGAAGTGCCACGTCTCACCAAGTCGAGCCAGTCGGGCGAGCTGCACATTTCGAAACACACTGAGTGCCGGGAAGATACTTGTGATCTGGAACGCCCGAGCAATGCCGACCTTGGCGATCCTATGAGTCTGCTTCCCTGTCAGATCTTGGCCGTTGAAAGCGAACGAGCCCCGAGAGGGCTTGTAGTACCCGGTGAGGAGGTTGAACAGGGTCGTCTTGCCGGCTCCGTTGGGGCCGATGACGGCTCTGCGCTCACCCGGCATCACATCAAAATCGACCCCATTCACCGCCCATAATCCGCCGAAGTTAACGGTGAGGTCACGCACCTTGAGTAGTGGTTCCGTCACTGGTCATCCCTTTCTTGACCATTCCCTGCTTGGCCATTCCCTGCTTCTTCTGAGCGAGAACCATTCCCATTACCCTCACTGCGGCGACGGACCCATCCGGACAGGTTCTGCGATGCCTCCACGATTCCACCCGGCATGCGAAGAATGATCACAAGCAGCACCACACCCAGAACCGCGCTCCAGTAAAGGAAATGTCGGGTGATGTAGTCGCGGAGCAGGCCCAGAACAATCGCGCCAACCAGCGGGCCGGCGAAGCTGTTCAGACCTCCAATCAACGACACGAAGATGGGCTCCGCGGACGTAGTCCAGTGCATCAGCAACGGAAATGAGCCCCTGTTCATCAACGCGAACATCGCTCCCGCGTAACCGGCAAACGCTCCTCCCAGCGTGAAGGCGGCAAGAGAATAGCGCTTGACCTTCACCCCAAGGAAACCTACACGGTCGGGGTTCTCGCGGATGGCCTGCAGGGTGGCGCCCAATGGACTACGCATGCTGATGGCCATCAGAACCAGCGCCAAAACGGTGGCGCCGAGCAGGAAGTAGTACCGGTTGGTCGCAGGCATGAGCAGAGTGGGCAGATCCATCCCATGGATTCCATCATCTCCGTGAGTGACAGACCGCCATTGGAAGACGATGATGTAGATAAGCTGACCGATACCCAACGTCAGCAAGGCAAAGTACAGCCGCACTGCGCGGAAGGCCACCAACCCGGATATATAGGCCACAGCTCCGGAGACAAACGGAGCCAACGCGAAGCCCAGCAGCGGAGACCATCCCAGATGGAGCCATACGAGCGTAGTGCTATATGCCCCAACCCCATAAAAGGCTCCGTGGGCGAAGCTCACCAACCCCGTATAGCCCAGAATAATATTGTATGAGGTAGCGAAGACCGCCAGCGTCATCACGGTCATAAGCAGGAAGAGCTGACGTTCACCCACTACTAAGGGCGCCAACAAGGCCACCAGCAGCAGCAGGCTCCAACCGATTCGCGCCGGAGTGAACAAGCGATCCTTCTGTGCGGAAGACATCACCCGGCTCATCGTTCAGGGATCCCGAATAGTCCCTCGGGTCTCCACAAAAGCACTGCTACCATAATGAGGAAGACCATGGCCATTGCCGCCTTGGGCACCCACAAGATACTCATGGCGAAGACTACGCCCACCAAGAGCGCACCCACGGCGGTACCCCGGAGGCTTCCCAAGCCTCCGATGATGACCACGGCGAACGCCTGGATGATTATCTCCACATCCATCCCCAGAAGCACGGTGCCACGAGGGCTTGAGACCAGACCACCCATGGCGGCGAGCGCGGCGCCCAGAGCAAACACCACGGTGAACAGCCTGGGGACATTCACGCCTACCAATTGAAGCATCTGCGGTTCGCTGACGGCGGCGCGAATATCGCGACCCAGTCCGGTCTTGGCAAGCAAGGCCCACAGGCCGAACGCAAGCACGACCGCCGCGCCTATCAAGAAGATATCGTAGCGGGGGAAAAAGAAGCCGGACCACTCCACCGGACCACTCAGAATCTCCGGCGCCCGCAATCTGTGTGGACGCTCGCCCCAGGTGAAACGGACGACGTCATGGAAAATGGACATGAGGGCAAATGTGGCAAGCAACTGCAGAAGGTGCTCCTTCCCGTACAGCGGTCGCAACGCAACGTACTCCGTAACCGCCGCCACCGCTCCCACAATCAGCGGCACAGCAATAACAGCTGCAATGAATCCCAGCGAGCCACCGATGGTGCCGGCTATGGTCACCGCAATGAACGCCCCCACCATGTAGAAAGATCCGTGGGCGATGTTCACAATCCGCATCGCGCCGAACACCAGTGAGAGACCGGCGGCAACAAGAAACAGCTCCGCAGCCCGTGACAGACCGGTCAGCAGCTGCAGAAGCAACACCTCTGGGCTCAACCTCGCACCCCCTAGTTCCTTTCCAGTTGGATTATGACTGGTTCAGCACAATGAAGCAAAGGGTGCGAAGCGGGACGGGAGCCCCGCTTCGCACCAAGGGGGAACGCTATTGTGCTGCCGCTCGCCTTGCCTTGACTTCTTCCACACTCAGCCAGATGTCCTCAGCCGGTACAGGTTCTGCCGTCTTGTACACGTAAAAGCCAAGATCCTCGTCAAACGTCAGGTCGCTGAAGTAGCTACCTACCGCAGCCTGATGATCGATCTCCCGGATGTAGGTATCACCCCGCAAGGAGGTCCACTCGAAGCCAGGAATGGTCTCTGCAAACGCATCCGCATCCACAGTACCGGCGGTCTCCGCTACCTGTGCCCACAGGTACACTGCGTCGTAAGCCATACATGCCCAGTCACTGGGCACTTCATCGTACTTTGCCGAGAAGCGCTCCACAAAGTCCTTCATCTGCGGCGTGTCAATCGTGAAAGGGGAGCGCGAGTAGCCACGCATGCCTTCCAGGTCCACTTCAGAGCCGAGCTCTTGAAGTGCGTCGGTCTCGTACATGGCCGTGAAATACACGCGCTCGAAGAAGCCCAGATCCGCGGCCTGGCGGGTGAAGGTAACCAGATCGGTTCCGTAGAGTGGCGAATAGACTGCTTCAGGTTCGGCAGCCAACAGCGCGGTGATGAACGGATCTAAATCACTCTCTCCCAGTTCAGGCCACTGTTGATCCACTATCTCCACATTCGGGTTCTCCGCCGTGATTGTCTCCACAAACGAGCCGGTTTGCGCCTGCCCAAACTCATAGTTCGGCGCAATCGTGGCCCAGCGCGTATATTCGCGCGTGGCTAAGTCCATCGCCTGGGCGCGGGCTTCCATTCCGGTATTGGGCACCACCGAGGCCATGTACGGGTGCCACTTCTCCACCGTCAAGGCCTCAGTATTGGAGGTGTGCACTATGTACGGTATCTTCCGTTCCTTGGCGACTTCCGTTATGCCAAGCGCCACTCCGCTGGACACTCCTCCCAACAGGGCGTCGATGTTCTCACTCATGATGAGATCACGAACCTGGGCCACACCTTCCTCCGGACGGGCCTGATCGTCCCTTACGATGATTTCCACCGGACGGCCCAGCACTCCTCCGCTGGCATTGAGCTCTTCAACGGCAAGCTCTGCCCCCTGCTTATTGGCCACGCCAAACAGCGCAACCGGACCCGACAAGGTCGTGGCCATACCTATCTTGAGAGGCTCACCGGAAGGTTCCTCTGCGCCTGCATCGGCCTCAGTTGTCTCGGTTCCTTCAGTTGTGCTCGTTTGCGCGGAGTCACCCTCGGTGGTGGTCGTCGCCTCTTCGCCACAGCCGGTAAGAGCGAGAGCCAGTACAAGGACGAGAGCGAGCACCACTCCCACCCAAGGCAAGCGCCTGCGATTGATGTTGGTATTGGATACTTCGTACATCGGTCATCCCCCTTGTTCGCTTTTTTCCCTGACTACGGGTTGGGTGCGCGATAGCACTACCCTTTATCAGCTTCGCCGGAGAGCTTCTCCTCCTCTCGGCGACGGAGCTCGTTGCGCCGGATCTTTCCGGTAGTAGTAAGAGGTAGTTCTCTGACGAACTCTATATGCCGCGGGTACTCGTAGGCCGCGAGCCGGTTACGCACATGAGCGCTGATGCCACCTTCCAGCTCGGGAGTCGCTTCATTACCATCCACCAGCTGCACAAAGGCTTTGACCACCTGTCCACGAAGCTGGTCGGGCACACCGATCACGGCGGCCATAGCCACCGCCGGATGCGCAGTCAGGCACTCCTCTATTTCAGCGGGACCGATCCGGTAGCCCGCGGAGTTGATTACATCGTCATTGCGGGAGACGAAGTACAGATAGCCGCCTTCGTCGGCGCGACCCAGGTCCCCGGTTCGCAGCCACCGCGCTCCGTCCGGACCCTCCATGAACTTCTCTACGGTCGCTTTCGGCATCTTCCAATATTCCAGGAACATGACCGGATCAGGAGCACGCACAGCGATCTCCCCGACTTCCCCCGCAGCGACAGCTCTTCCCCCCTCATCAATGAGGGCCACATCGTGACCGGGATAGGGGCGCCCCATGGAACCCGGTTTTGTCTCCCATGCTGAGGCGCAACACCCAATGATCAGGTTCGCCTCGGTCTGCCCCAGGATCTCGTTGACCTTCACCCCAAGATGTTCATCTGCCCATGCCAGCATCTCCGCGCCTAGTGATTCCCCCCCGCTCATGACGACCCGGAGGCCCACATCAGGACGATGAATACCTGCCTGGCGCATCATCTTGAGAGCCGTCGGTGGGAGGAATGAGACCTTGATGCGATGATCAGCAATGAGGTCCAGCGCCCATTCAGAATCAAATGAACCGGTCCGTCGGGCGGCTACCACCGTGGCACCGTGGTACCAAGCGGGCATGAGCGCGTCCATCAACCCCCCGATCCAGGCCCAGTCCGCGGGTGTCCATACGCGGTCTCCTGCCTGGGGGAAGAAATCAAACATCAGGTCGTAACCGGGCAGGTGGCCGAGCAGGACCCGGTGGCCGTGCAGGGCTCCTTTGGGAGGCCCAGTGGTCCCCGACGTGTAGATCAAGACACCCGGTGTGTCGGGCGTGGTATGGGCCGCCTCCAGGCGCGCTGAGCCCTTGGCCAGTTCACTAAAGGGTACATGGCCGCCATGCTGCATATCGGCCACGTCGTCCACCACGATGATCTGAAGCTCACTCAGGTCGCGTCCGACCTCAGCAACCCGTTCCAGTGACGCCGCGTCCGTGATCACGGCCTTGGCAGTGCAATCACCGAGGCGATAGCGGAGGGCGTCTGGGCCAAAAAGCCCGGACAGAGGCACACTTATCGCACCGAGCTTCCACAAAGCGAGATGGGCGATACCCGTTTCCAATCGCTGGGGTAACACGATCCCCACACGATCCCCCACCTCAATTCCCAACCCGGCGAGACCGTTGGCCACACGGTTGGAGAGGTTGGCAATCTCGCCGAAAGTGTATTCGCCTACGGCACCGCTCTGGTCCACCTCGACCAGCGCCAATTTGGTGGGAACCTGCGCATCGGAGCAGGCGACACCCATGTTGAACTCCAGCGGAAGGTTCCAGCTGAAGTTGCGCCTCAGCTCTTGGTAGCCTGCACCGACCCTCTTCCAGTCCTCTGGCGCCATAGATTCCCCCTGCCCGAAAACGCGCCGTGCTTACCTATGCTTTTAACATGCTAGAGGAGCTGATTACTCCCTGTCTACAGCGACTCCATCCATAATATGATGGCCATATATGTGTATTATGCCCATACTATGTCTGGCTGGTCTCGTCCTCGGAGTTGTGCCGGTAGACGATGATGCGGACCTTCTCTATGGTCACCAGGCCTTCGGTGATCATCTCATCCAGCTCGGGCAGAAAGGACTCTATCCGCTCCTCAGTATCGACGATTTCCACCACCACCGGTAAGTCCTCTGAGAGCCGCAGCACCTTGGTGGCATGTATCCGGCTGGCGGCTCCAAAGCCCAGGAATCCCCGCAACACCGTGGCTCCGGCCATCCCCCGCTCGCGGGCCCTCTCCACCAAAACTTCATACAAGGGCTTGTGACCAACCTTGTCGTCCTCACCGACAAAGATGCGCAGCAACTGTGCCTGTGATGGCAGTTTCATTGGTCCCCCCCTCTAGACGATCCGCCCGAGCGCCACCCCGGCAAACAGGGCGGCGAAACCAAGGCCGTTCTGCATGCCCACGTTCGCAGCAGCGTACATCCATTCAGCCGCACGCACCAATTCCTCTGTCTCCAAGACGAAAGAGGAGAAAGTGGTGAAGGCTCCCATGAATCCCACCAGCAAGACCACGCGGGTCTCACCAGATCGCAGCTTCCCAGGCTCCCGGACCACCCGCCAAATACAGCGTAGCCTCTACGGCAGGGGCGGGAATCCATTTGCGCAATGATATCCTGCGCAACCCCCGGAGGGCCTGACTGAACATATTAGGCATGTTGTACATTATGTACATAACGCCCCGGTGGCGTCCCCATCGGTCTTTGCTAGAATTGGCACCGGTCGCCGCCACAACGGCGGCCCGGCACAGATACCCGGGGGTCACCGGCTGTATGACCGCAGAGCCTGAAGCGAAGATCCGTCAAATAATCGACGTGCTCGATCTCGAGCCTCACCCTGAGGGCGGCTACTTCAGGGAATCCTACCGCTCCTCCGAACTCATCCCGGAGACGGCACTTCCCGGCCGGTATGAAGGAGGGCGCAGCCACTCGACGGCCATCTACTTCCTCCTATCTGAAGGCACAAAATCCGGCATTCACCGATTGCAGTCCGATGAGCTCTGGCACTTCTATCTCGGCAACCCCCTTAGGCTGGTCCAAATATTCCCAGATGGAAGGGTGGAGGAGGTTGTGCTAGGGTCAGATGTGGAAGCGGGTCACAGGCTGCAGCACGCCGTTCCCCGCGAGTGCTGGTTCGGAGCATATCCCGAGCCGGGGAGCTCATTCTCGCTGGTGGGGTGCACGGTGGCCCCGGGCTTCGACTTCGCCGACTTCGAGATGGGAGAGCGGGAGCAGCTCTTGGCAGAGTTCCCCCACGCCCGGCAGATCATCGAGCAGCTTACGGATCAACCGCACTACCCGCACGGCCACGGAAGATGATCCCATGACGGAAGAGCGGGGCCGTTCAACGGAAAGACTCATCGTGTGTGGAGTCGCAGGTAGCCTCCGCCGGGGTTCGTACAACCGTTCCCTCCTCCGAACCGCCCCGGAGCTTGCCCCGGCCGAGATGGAAATCCGGATATTTGACCGGATCGCGGAGATTCCACTCTTCAACGCAGACGTGGAGGCAGAGGGTGACCCCGAGCCCGTTCAGGCACTCAAACAGGCCATCACAGAGGCAGACGCCCTTCTCATAGCCACGCCCGAGTACAACCACGGTCTCCCCGCCGTCACCAAGAATCTAGTGGATTGGGCTTCCCGGCCGGCCGGCCGCTCGGTGCTCGTGAACAAGCCGACGGCGATAATGGGAGCCACCCCGGGGATGGCGGGTACCACCAGAGCACAGGCGGCCCTCCGTCAATCGCTGGTGAACACCCAAACTCCCGTCCTGATCCACCCGCAGGTGCTGGTGAACCGTGCCCGGGGGAAATTCGACGCCCAGGGACGGCTTGAAGATGAAGATACCCGTGATCATATACGGGCCTTGTTGGAGGGCCTGCAGGAATGGACCCGCAGACTCCTCTGCAATCC
>Ga0209587_1001473_pt1 | contig 11020 bp, 8 predicted proteins | sample NGEPerD_2_FD_184512 | JGI IMG/M metagenome (GOLD analysis project Ga0209587, IMG submission 184512) | Arctic peat soil microbial communities from the Barrow Environmental Observatory site, Barrow, Alaska, USA - NGEE PermafrostL1-D... | ecosystem: Environmental > Terrestrial > Soil > Wetlands >... | reverse complement strand
ACCATGCCCAACGCCCCCGCAGCGGTGAGCGAGAGGCTCAGGGCGAGGGCGCTGACGGCATACCGCGGAGCAATCATCTGACGTGAAGCGTAACGGTTGCCGATCCGAACACAGGTCAGACACCACCGGGTTGAGCCGTCGGCTACCGTCTGGCTCATGACTGACGAGGGTGGCCGGCCGGAGACGGCGATCGACGGGTTCTGGGCGGTGATTCCGGCAGGGGGCGCGGGCACGCGACTGTGGCCCGTGTCGCGGTCGTCGTCGCCGAAGTTTCTGCACGATCTGACGGGCGCCGGACGCACGTTGCTGCAGGCGACGTGGGACCGGCTCGAGCCGCTGTGTGGCGACCACATCATGGTGGTGACCGGCGTTCTGCACGAGTCGGCCGTTCGAGCTCAGCTCCCCGGACTGGCCCGGGCCAACCTCGTCGCCGAGCCCTCGCCGCGTGACTCGATGGCAGCGATCGGGTTGGCGGCGGCAATGCTCGAACGTCGTGACCCGGATGCGGTGATCGGCTCGTTTGCCGCGGACCATGTCATCGGCGAGCCCAAGATCTTTGCCGACGTGGTTCGCGAGGCGGTCGAGGTCGCGAGGACTGGCTACGTGGTCACCATCGGCATCGAACCGACCCGTCCCGCAACAGGTTTTGGCTACATCCACGTCGGTGAGCGCCTGGCTGTCCCGGGCGCTCCGAGTGCTCGCAAGGTCAGTTCTTTCGTGGAGAAGCCTGACCAGGTGAGAGCGCAGGCCTATCTGGACGCCGGCGAATATCGTTGGAACGCCGGGATGTTTGTCGTCCGGGCGTCGGTCCTGCTTGATGAGCTGGCCGACCTCCATCCCGACCTGGCTGCCGGGCTGCGCGAGATCGCGGCGGAGCCGATCCGTCTGGCGGAGCTGTGGCCAGGGCTGACCAAAGTGGCCATCGACCATGCCGTGGCTGAGCCTGCCGCAGCCAGGGGCCGGGTCGCCGTGGTGCCCGGCGGCTTCACCTGGGACGACGTGGGCGACTACGCCGCGCTGGGTTCGTTGCTGCCCGACAACCCGGCCCTGCCCGGCCTGAAGATCCTGGGTGAGGCCGATCTGGTAATGGCCAAAGAGACGACGGGCTTGGTCGTCGCAGGAGCCGGACGGACCGTCGCGGTGCTCGGTCTGGACGACATCGTGGTTGTCGACACTCCGGATGCCCTGCTCGTCACGACGCGTGCCCACGCCCAGAACGTCAAGGTTCTCGTCGACCTGCTCAAGGCGACTGGGCGTGCCAACCTCACCTGATCCCGCGCGGACGTCGGGCTACCTGCCCACCTCGCGGGTCAGCGTCGGCGCTCGGTAGGCTCGTAGCCATGCCTGAAACACCCGTTGCCCGCAGCGAGTCCGACCTACCCATCGCCCGCGCCTATGACCAGCTGACGCTGGACGGCTTCGATGCAGCCGAGCGTCTGGGTGCGCCGGGCAAGTTCCCGTTCACTCGTGGCGTGTACCCGACGATGTACACGGGCCGGCCCTGGACGATGCGTCAGTACGCCGGGTTCGGCAACGCCAAGGAGTCCAACGAGCGATACCACCAGCTGGTCAAGGCCGGCACCGGTGGACTCTCCGTGGCTTTCGACCTGCCCACCCAGATGGGCTATGACTCGGACGAGGCGATCGCCAGCGGCGAGGTCGGCAAGGTCGGCGTCGCGATCGACTCCCTGGACGACATGCGCACGCTGTTCAGCGGGCTGCCGCTGGACAAGGTCAGCACATCGATGACGATCAACGCGCCGGCCGCGACCCTGCTGCTGATGTACCAGCTTGCGGCGGCCGACCAGGGCATCGCCGGCAACCAGCTGACAGGCACGATCCAGAACGACGTGCTCAAGGAGTACATCGCCCGGGGCACCTACATCTACCCGCCGAAGGAGTCCCTGCGTCTGATCAGCGACATCTTCTCCTACTGCCACAAGGAGATGCCGCGCTGGAACACGATCTCCATCTCCGGCTACCACATGGCAGAGGCCGGTGCCACGCCCGCTCAGGAGATCGCGTTCACCCTGGCAAACGCCAAGGAGTACGTCCGCACCGCTTTGGCCGCAGGCCTTGACATTGACGACTTCGCGCCGCGGCTCTCCTTCTTCTTCGTGGCCCGCACGACCCTGCTTGAAGAGGTCGCCAAGTTCCGGGCGGCCCGTCGCATCTGGGCGCACATCATGAAGGACGAGTTCGGCGCCAAGAATCCCAAGTCCCAGATGTTGCGCTTCCACACCCAGACCGCCGGGGTGCAGCTGACCGCACAGCAGCCTGAGGTCAACATGGTGCGTGTCGCACTGCAGGGCCTGGGCGCCGTCCTTGGAGGCACGCAGTCGCTGCACACCAACTCCTTTGACGAGGCCCTCGCGCTTCCGAGCCAAAAGGCTGCCCGCCTGGCGTTGCGCACCCAGCAGGTCATCGCCTACGAGACCGACGTGTGCAAGACGGTCGACCCGTTCGCCGGGTCCTATGTCATGGAGTCCATGACCAATGACCTTGAGGTTGCGGTGATGCAGCTCATGGAGCAGATGGAGACCCGCGGCGGCGCGGTGGCTGCGATCGAGCAGGGATTCCAGAAGGCCGAGATCGAGCAGTCTGCATACCGGATCGCCCTGGAGATCGATGGGGGTGACCGGACCATCGTCGGCCTGAACAAGTTCACCGTCGACGAGGAAGAGTCCTTCGAGCCGCTCCGCGCTGACCCCATGATCGAGGCTGACCAGTGCGAGCGTCTGGCGGTGCTTCGCAGGGAGCGGGACAACGACGACGTATCGCGAGCGCTGGACTCCGTGCGCACCGCCGCGGCGGGCACGGACAACGTCCTCCTGCCCATGAAAGAGGCTCTGGCCGCTCGCGCCACGGGCGGCGAGGTCGCCCACGCGTTGCGAGACGTCTGGGGCACCTACGTTCCGAACGACGCCTTCTGACGCGTTCAGCAAACATGGCGGTCCTGCGCGAGACTGTGGCGACCCTGGAGGACGAGCTCGTCGCCTTCCGTCGTGACCTCCACGCGCACCCTGAGCTGGCGGGCGACGAGGTCCGCACGACAGCCGTCGTCTCGGCCAGGCTGAGTGCCGCTGGTATTCGCGTGCGGATGCTCGCGGGCAGCGGACTGGTGGCGGACATCGGGCTGGCCGACCCGGCATACCGCGTGGCTCTGAGGGCGGACCTGGACGCGTTGCCGATCATCGAGCGAACCGGCCTGGCGTTCGCCTCTCAGAGCAACGGCGTCTGCCATGCGTGCGGTCACGATGTCCATGTTGCGGCCGTCCTGGGTGCAGGTCTGGCGTTGCAGCATCACGTCGACTCCCTTGTGGCACAGGGGATCGGAGTGCGTCTGATCTTCCAGCCCGCTGAGGAGATCGTTCCTGGCGGAGCGCAGGATGTCATTGCCCAGGGTGGCCTCAAAGGGGTCGACCGCATCTTCACCGTCCATTGCGACCCGTCTCTGGACGTAGGTCGGGTGGGGCTGCGAGAGGGCCCGGTCACCGCTGCCGTCGATGGGGTCACCGTCACGTTGAGTGGACGCGGCGGGCACACCGCCCGGCCGCAGCTGACCCAGGATCTGACCTACGCGCTCGCCAAGGTCGTCACCGACGTCCCCGCGGTGCTGGCGAGGCGGGTCGATCCGCGGGCCGGCCTGGTGATGGTGTGGGGGAGCATCCACTCGGGCAGCGCCCAGAACGTCATCCCGTCGAAGGGGATCGTCGACGGGACCTTGCGGATGCTCGATACGCAGGTGTGGGAGGACATCGGGCCCTTGCTGGAGGAGGTCGTGCAGGCCGTCTCGCGCCCCTACGCCGTGTCCGCGAAGGTCGACCACGTCCGTGGGGTCCCCCCGGTGGTCAACGACCCCGCCTGCGTCGAGATCCTGCGTCGCGCAGCTCTTGCGGCGCTCGGCCCCGACGCCGCGCAGTCGACCCCGCAGTCGTTGGGCGGCGAGGACTTCGCCTGGTACCTGCAGGAAGTGCCCGGGGCCCTGGCCAGGTTGGGGACGCGCACTCCGGGCGGTGAGACCTATGACCTGCACCAAGGCGACCTCGTGGTGGACGAACGCGCGGTGCTGGCAGGCGCTCAGCTGTTGGCCGCCACGGCTTTGGCAGGACGCATCTGATGAAGCAGTGAGTCGCTCGTCACAGTCCCTCAATAACGATGCGGACAACGCATCTGGACTCGGCAGACAGGCCTCATCGGTGGCAGTAGAGTCCGGAGCGTTTGGTACAAGGATTTTCGGTTTATTGGTGCTTTTCAGAGAAGGAGATTCCCTTGCGTCGGGTGATGAAGGTAACGGCCGCGATGTCGGTCGCCGCGCTGGCACTTGCTGGCTGCGGCTCAAGCACGGATGAGACGCCGGCTGCCGGTGGTAGTACGACCAATGCCGCCAGCGGGCTGAAGGTCGGCATGGCCTATGACGTGGGTGGGCGCGGAGACCAGTCGTTCAACGACGCCGCCGCCGCCGGCCTCGACAAGGCGAAGGCCGAGCTGGGCATTGAGCCAAAGGAGGCCACTGCGGTCAACGGTGAGCCCGAGTCCGCGCGCGAGGAGCGTCTGCTGCAGCTCATCGACGCCGGCTACACCAACGTGATTGCCGTGGGGTTCGCCTATGCCCCTTCGGTCAAGAAGGTCGCCGCGGCAAACCCGGACGTCAAGTTCGCTCTTATCGACTCCACGGACGCGACCGGTCCCAACATCGAGAACCTCACGTTCGCCGAGCAAGAGGGGTCTTTCCTCGTGGGTGCGGCGGCCGCGTTGAAGTCCACGACAGGCAACGTCGGCTTCATCGGTGGCGTCAACGTCGACCTCATCAAGAAGTTCGAGGCTGGCTACGCCATGGGTGCCAAGACGGTCAACCCTGCCATCACGGTGCAGGTCAAGTACCTCACCCAGCCGCCGGACTTCTCGGGCTTCGGTGACCCGGCCAAGGGCAAGATCGCGGCTGCGGGCATGTTCCAGAACGGCGCAGACGTGGTCTACGCGGCCGCTGGTGGGTCAGGTGGCGGCGTGTTCACCGCCGCGGCGGCCGCGGGCAAGATGGCGATCGGTGTCGACTCCGACCAGGCGCTGACCGCGCCGGCCGACGTCAAGGACGTCATCATCACCTCGATGCTCAAGAAGGTGGACGTTGCGACGTTCGACTTCATCAAGGCGCTGACCGAGGGCAAGTTCACTGCCGGCACCAAGGTCTATGACCTGAAGGCGGGCGGCGTCGGCTACAGCCTGACCGGCGGCCAGATGGACGACATTGCGTCAAAGCTCGACGACTACAAGCAGCAGATCATCGACGGCAAGATCGTGGTTCCGACCAAGCCGTAAGTCTTACCTGACTGACGGGCCCGGGCTGGCACGGTAACGTGCCACCCGGGCCCTAGGTCTCTCCAAGCCCACGATCAATGCTCGCAACGCCGCGGGCCAGTACGAGGAGCGTGCGTCATCACCGACTCTGCCCAGAGTGCCCCGGATGCAGGTTCGATCGTGGCCCCGGCCGTCGAGCTGCAGGGCATCACCAAACGTTTCCCTGGGGTTGTCGCCAACAGCGACGTGACCTTCTCGGTACAGCGGGGCACCGTTCATGCCATCGTCGGCGAAAATGGCGCGGGCAAGTCCACCTTGATGAAGATCCTGTACGGCGTCATCAGAGCCGATGAGGGCACGGTCAAGGTCGACGGCCAGCCGCTCGCCCTGCACAGCCCGGCGGATGCGATCGATGCAGGCATCGGAATGGTCTTCCAGCACTTCATGCTCGCCGACAACCTGACGGTCCTCGAGAACGTCGTGCTTGGCGCCGAGAAGCGTCACGGCATCGCTGATCGGGCGCGGGCCGAGATCGAGAGGATCTCCTCCGACTACGGCCTCGACGTCCATGCCGATGACCTGGTGGCTGACCTCGGTGTCGGCATCCGCCAGCGCGTCGAGATCCTCAAGGTTCTCTATCGCGGCGCCAAGATCCTGATCCTCGACGAGCCCACGGCGGTCCTGGTCCCTCAAGAGGTCGACGAGCTCTTCGACAACCTGCGCGAGCTCAAGAGTGAGGGACTGACGGTCATCTTCATCTCCCACAAGCTCGACGAGGTGCTGTCGGTCGCCGACTCGATCACCGTCATCCGGCGTGGCACCACCGTCGCCACTGTCGACCCGGAGTCGGTGACCTCCCGCGAGCTCGCCGAGCTGATGGTCGGCTCCGAGCTGCCCTCTGCCAGCAAGGATGTGTCCACGGTGACGGACCGCCCGCTGCTCGCCATTACCGGCTTGACCCTCGCCGGGGCCGGCGCTCGCGACGTCCTGCACGACATCACCTTGACCATCCACGCCGGTGAGGTGCTGGGCGTTGCCGGGGTTGAGGGCAACGGCCAGGCTGAGCTGGTCGAGGCCATCATGGGTATGCGCGAACCCACCGCAGGCCGAATCCTCCTGGAGGACCAGGACATCAGCGACTGGAATACCCGCGAGATTCGTGAAGCGGGCGTCGGATACATCCCCGAGGACCGTCACCGGCATGCCCTGTTGCTGGATGCTCCGTTGTGGGAGAACACCATGCTGGGCCACCAGACACAGTCGCCGAACATCAAAGGGGTCTGGGTCGACGCCGCCGGCGCCAAGGCCGGGGCCGAGCGCATCCTCGCCGAGTACGACGTGCGCACGCCCTCCATCTATGTCACGGCCAACTCGCTGTCCGGCGGCAACCAGCAGAAGCTGATCATCGGCCGTGAGATGAGCTATACGCCAAGAGTGTTGGTCGCAGCGCATCCAACCCGGGGCGTGGACGTGGGCGCCCAAGCCGCCATCTGGGACCACATCAGGAGAGCCCGGCGCGAGGGCCTCGCGGTGTTGCTGATCTCGGCCGATCTCGATGAGCTGATTGGTCTTTCCGACACCATCCGCGTGATCCTGCGCGGTCAGCTGTCGGGCGAGTTCGACCCTGATGTCGTGACTGCGCAGGATCTGGGCGCAGCAATGACCGGTGCCGATCAGCGGGATCCTGGCACCGTCGCGGATGACCCGGGCGCACGTCATACCAAGGCAGGGCGCGAATCCCAGGGCGTGGAGGAGGGGCAATGAAGGCAACTCTGGATCTGCGCAAGGTCGGTCTCGGGCTGGTCGCGCCCGTCCTCGCCCTCCTGGTGGCGTTCGTGGTCACCTCTGCGGTCCTGCTCCTGGCAGGTGACCCGGTCGTCGAGGTGTGGACCCAGCTGTTGACTGCGCCTCGTCCCCGGCTGGTCGTCGCCATCATCAACGGCGCCTCTGTGTACTACCTGTCCGCGGTCGCCGTTGCGATCGGCTTCCGGATGAACCTGTTCAACATCGGGGTCGACGGGCAGTACCGCATCGCCGCATTTGCGGCAGCGGTCTTCGCCGGTCAGGGCTGGCTGCCGGGCCCGCTCAACATCGTCGTCTCGCTGCTGATCGCGGTGGTGGTCGGCGCGGCCTGGGCCGGCATCGCCGGTTGGCTCAAGGTCACCCGAGGCGTCTCCGAGGTGATCTCCACGATCATGCTCAACGCCATTGCCACCGGTCTCGTCTCCTTCCTGCTGTTCAGGGTCGCGGACTCGACCGCCGGGAGCAACGTCACCAATACGAAGACCATCCCCACGTCGTCACAGGTCCCCGGGTTCGCGCTGGTTCCGGGGACGCCCAACAAGGTCTACGGCTTCATCCTGCTGGCAGCACTGGTCGGTGTCGCCTACTGGGTGGTCCTGAACAAGACCCGTTTCGGGTACGACCTTCGGGCCACTGGTCGATCCGAGACGGCGGCCGTGGCCAGTGGCGTCAATGCCAAGCGCATGGCCTTGACCGCGATGGTGCTATCCGGAGCCGCTGCCGGCTTGGTCGGCATGCCACTGCTGTTCGGCCAGGACTACAGCTACGGCACGACGTTCCAGCCTGGCCTGGGCTTCGCCGGCATCGCCATCGCGCTTCTGGGTCGCAACCACCCGGTGGGCATCGCTTTCGGTGCGCTGCTCTGGTCCTACCTCGAGCAGCAGAGCAATGGTCTTCAGATCACTGTCGGCGTCAGCTCCGAGCTCGTCTTCATCATCCAGGGTGTCATCGTCCTGGCCGTGGTCATCGCCTACGAGGTCGTGCGTCGTGCGGGCCTGCGGATGGAGCAACGCAAGGTGGCCAGCCAGATTTCCGACGAACCTGGCTCCCCGACCCCCGAAGGAGCCACGGCATGAGCACCGCCGGACTGATGGAAGGGGCCAAGGCCGTCACCGGCGCGGTGCGCAAGCCGAGCCTGAGTCCAGCACGGATCGCCCTGATCGCGGTGACCGCCGTGTTCCTGATCGCTGTCCTGCGTGTGGTGACCGGTGCCAACGACCTCGCCTCCTCGGGCGCTCTCGCGGCCGCGATCGGCCTAGCCGTGCCGATCGGTATGGCCGGTCTGGGTGGACTGTGGAGCGAGCGGGCAGGTGTCGTGAACATCGGGCTCGAGGGGATGATGATTCTGGGCACGTGGGGTGCCGGGTTCTTCGGCTGGCACTACGGCCCCTGGGCGGGCCTGCTCGGCGCCATGTTCTGCGGGATGGTCGGCGGCGCGATCCACGCCCTTGCGACCGTCGTCTTCGGTGTCGATCACATCGTGTCCGGCGTCGCCATCAACATCATTGGCTACGGTGCGGCGAAGTACCTCGCGGCCCGCACCTTCACCGGGAGTCCCGGCGGTGGGCCGACACAGTCACCGCAGCTGCAGAACCTTCCCTCCCTCAGCATCCCCGGCGTGTCATCGGGGCTGGGCTCACTGGAGAAGCAGGAGATCTTCTTCGTCTCCGATCTGGCCGCAATCCTGCGTGCCATGGTGACGAACCTTTCGATCGTGACGCTGATCGCGCTGGGAATGGTTGCCCTGACGTGGTGGGTGCTGTGGCATACGACGTTCGGGCTGCGCCTTCGCTCGTGCGGTGAGAGTCCGGTCGCGGCAGAGTCGTTGGGCGTCAACGTCTACAAGTACAAGTTCGTTGCCGTGCTGGTCTCCGGCTCTCTGGCCGGCCTCGGTGGTGGTTACCTTGCCCTCGTCGCTGCCAACATCTACCGCGACGGACAGACTGGTGGGCGTGGCTATATCGGCTTGGCTGCCATGATCTTCGGCAACTGGCGTCCCGGTGGCTTGGTCGGCGGTGCGGCCCTGTTCGGCTATACCGATGCCGTGCAGCTGCGCGGCGGTGGCAGCACGGTCCACGCGATGTTGCTGCTGCTCGCGGTACTCATGGTCGGCATCGGACTGTGGCAGGTGCTGCGCAAGCATCGTGTGATCAAGGGTGTCATCGCGATCTCAGCGGGCGTTCTCGTGGCCGTCTGGTACTTCATCTCCGAGACCGTGCCCGGCGAGCTCACCGGCATGACACCGTACGTCGCCACGCTGCTCGTTCTCGCCTTCGCCTCCCAACGGCTGCGGATGCCGGCCGCAGACGGATTGCCGTATCGAAAGGGCGAGGGGCACTAGTGGCCGAGTCTGCATCCGTCGACTGGGATCTGTTGCACGCCAAGGCAACCGAGGCGATGCACCACGCTTATGCGCCGTACAGCGCTTTCCCGGTCGGCGTGGCCGGGATGGTCGACGACGGGCGCGTCGTGTCGGGCTGCAACGTCGAGAACGCGGCCTACGGTGTGGCGCTGTGCGCCGAGTGCGGCCTGATCTCGGCGCTGCACATGACCGGCGGCGGTCGCCTGGTGGCAGTGGCCTGCGTCAACGGCAAGGGCGATGCGTTGATGCCCTGTGGTCGGTGCCGGCAGCTGTTGTGGGAGAACGGTGGACCAGACTGCCAGATCATGACGTCCACGGGTGTGCGCACCATGGCCGAGGTTCTGCCCGATGCTTTCGGTGGCGCCGATCTCGATGCCTTCGTCGAGACCAGCCCCTGACCCACGTCGTCGGCGGAAGCCGGGCACCCGGCATACCGCCTGAGAGAGGATCTTTCACATGACCGACTCCTTTGACGCCGTTGATGTCATCGTCGCCAAGCGCAACAAACAAGAGCTTTCCGACGGGCAGATCGACTGGGTCATCGACGCCTACACGCGCGGGCTCGTGGCCGAAGAGCAGATGTCATCCCTGGCGATGGCCATCCTGCTCAACGGCATGAACCGTCGCGAGATCTCCCGCTGGACAGCGGCGATGATCGCTTCGGGCGACCGCATGGACTTCTCGTCGTTGTCCCGTCCGACATCGGACAAGCACTCGACCGGTGGGGTCGGCGACAAGATCACCCTCCCGCTGGCGCCTCTCGTCGCGGCGTGCGGCGTTGCGGTTCCTCAGCTTTCGGGCCGCGGGCTCGGCCACACCGGCGGAACGTTGGACAAGCTCGAGTCGATCCCCGGATGGCGTGCGGCCCTCTCGACGGCCGAGATGATGCGCCAGCTCGAGGACGTCGGGGCGGTGATCTGCGCAGCCGGCGACCGGCTCGCGCCCGCCGACAAGAAGCTCTACGCCTTGCGCGACGTCACCGGCACCGTCGAGGCCATCCCGCTGATCGCCAGCTCGATCATGAGCAAGAAGATCGCCGAGGGCACCGGTGCGTTGGTGCTTGACGTCAAGGTGGGGTCGGGCGCGTTCATGAAGGACGTCGAGTCCGCCCGCGAGCTGGCGCGCACGATGGTCGACCTCGGGACGGACGCCGGGGTGAACACCGTTGCTCTGCTGACCAACATGCAGACCCCGCTCGGCCTGACCGCCGGCAACGCCCTCGAAGTGCGTGAGTCGGTCGAGGTCCTGGCCGGTGGTGGCCCGCCGGACGTCGTGGAGCTGACCCTCGTGCTGGCGCGCGAGATGCTGGCCGCGGCAGGCCGTGGTGATATCGACCCGGCGGATGCGCTCAAGGACGGCCGCGCCATGGACGTATGGCGCCGCATGATCACGGCCCAGGGCGGTGACCCGTCGGCGGCGCTGCCCGTCGCGAGCGAGACCCACCAGATCCTGGCCCCGGGTTCCGGCGTGCTGACCCAGCTAGACGCGCTCCAGGTCGGCATGGCGGCGTGGAGGCTGGGCGCTGGTCGGGCCCGCAAGGAGGACAAGGTCCAGGCT
>Ga0209587_1001472_pt1 | contig 11020 bp, 11 predicted proteins | sample NGEPerD_2_FD_184512 | JGI IMG/M metagenome (GOLD analysis project Ga0209587, IMG submission 184512) | Arctic peat soil microbial communities from the Barrow Environmental Observatory site, Barrow, Alaska, USA - NGEE PermafrostL1-D... | ecosystem: Environmental > Terrestrial > Soil > Wetlands >... | reverse complement strand
ACTCATCCCACCCTTGCCACGACGAGCGCGAGACGCCTCCACCTCCAAGAACCCAAGCGCCGCGCTCACCGCGGCGTCGTGCGCGTTGCGGACCTCGTTCGAGACCTCCGGCGCGCCGAGCGCGAACAGCAACGACACCGATTTCGGTGCGCAGAACGTCGCATCGAACGCGGGCACCCGTGGAGCTCCCTGCGCCCTCGTCAGCCGGGTCCCTGATCCCGGGTCACGGGAATCAAGGACGCGGCGCAGAACGTCGGCGTCGACCTCACCGTTGAGGCCGAGCCGAGCGCTGCCGCGTCCCATCCAGTGCCCCGGCGCCTCCTTTGTCCCGACGTAGTACTCCTCGGCGCCGCGAGCGACGGCGTCGAGGTAGTACTGCTGCTGACCCGCGGCGAGCTTGCCGATGCTCAGCACTGCGGACCCTCCACGGCACCCGGAATGGCCGACCGACTTCGACCGTGACGGTTGACACGCACCGCAGGTGCAAGTGCGTCAGGTTCATCGCGGGGTCGGTTGCGAAGGTCGGCTTGGGGGGTGCTCGTCGGGTCAATGCGCGGCGCGTGTTGAGATATGGATGCCCGGATCGGATCATTGAACTCAGGGCTGGTGCTCGCGTTGAAGCATCGGAGCGCGGGAGCGGTCTCGCTCGCACGATGAGCGAACACGTGAGCGAGCGAGTCCGCACGCCGACCGCGACGCGAGCGCGCCGGCGAGGACGACCCGCGCGGTCTCACGCCGACGCCGAGTGGTCATCGGCAATGCCCACAAGTGCCTCGAGAGCGCGCCGAGGCACCAGGAGCCGTCGACCCAGGCGCAGGCTGGGTAGCTCGCCGCGGGCGACGAGCTCGTAGGCGAACGCCCTCGAGATCCCGAGCAGCTCGCCAGCCTCCTCCACCGTCAACGTCAGTCGTTCCCTTGCTTCCATCCGGTCCTCCTCGATGACCCGTACGAGCACCTCGTGCGCTCGGCACCACTGCTATGCGCCTTCACCCCCATCAAGCGCGACAGCGGACTCGAGGGGACACGAGAAACACGCGTCGCGAACGCCCAGGGTCGGCGCGTAGATGCGAGTCAGGGGTGTCAGGCCCTTCACGGTGGTCTGCACCGCCGGTCTGCAGCGCAGGTCTGCACTCTCACCTGTCAACCTCCGGTTGGCGCCCGCCAGAGGGCAAACCGGCGCGCGAGGTCATGCCCGCCGACCTTGAGGACGACGAGGTCTGGATGCCATCAACGCAATCCGGTTGGTCCGTTCAGCCCGGCTGAAGACCGGGGCACCGCAGAACCGAGCGGAAGGCGGAGGCCTCCTTCGCCATCTGCTCAGCAGCGAGTGATGCCCTCTGCCTCAGATCAGTCGGACGCAGGGTGCCGACGGCCCTGGCACGTCCGGGGGTATGGCATTGAGAGAGACTCGTGACGTGGATGCACGAGAAATAGTCAAGACCTGTGGATCGGGTTGTTCCGTTGATCACGCGGCGGCTTCCTGATCCTGGGTGTTCGCGCGTTCGACGATCACCCCCTTCTCGAACTTGGCGCCGGCGCGCACCAACGCGACGAGCTGCGGTGCGTTGACCGCCCGCCACCGCGACTCGGCCGCTTCGATGAGCTTGAAGGCCATGGCCAGGCCGGCGGCGCGCGAGCCGGGTCCCTTGGTGACCTTGGTCCGCAGTCGAACGGTGGCGAAGGTCGACTCGATCGGGTTGGTGGTCTTGAGATGGATCCAATGCTCGGCCGGGAAGTCGTAGAAGGCGAGCAGCGGGTCGGCGTCGTCGATGATCTTGGCGACCGCCTTCGGCCACTTCAGGCCGAACTCCGCCGCGAACGCGTCGATAGCGGTGAGGGCATGCTCGCGGTCTTCGGCATCGCGGATCTCCACCAGCATCTTGCGCGCCGTCGGCTGGGTCGACTTCGGCAACGCAGCGAGGCAGTTCGCGACCTTGTGCACCCAACACCTCTGTTCGGTCGTCTCGGGCCACACGGTGCGCAACGCCGCCCAGAATCCGAGTGCCCCGTCACCAACTGCGACCATCGGAGCGCGCATCCCGCGGCGCTTGAGGTCGCGGAGCAGATCAGCCCAGCTGTCGGTCGATTCGCGGTGCCCGTCGGTGATCGCCACCAGCTCCTTGGTGCCGTCGGTCCGCACGCCCACGATGACCAGACAACACGGACGGGCCTCTTCGAGACGGACGTTGAAGTGCACACCGTCGGCCCACACGTACACGAAGTCGCGGTCATCCAGGCGGCGCTGCGCGAAGTTCCGCTGCTCGGCCTGGCCTGCTTGGTCAGGCGAGTGATCACCGACGCCGAGAGCCCGGCGGCGGAACCGAAGAACTCGGTGAGCGCCGGTGCGAAGTCACCCGAGCTCATGCCGTGCAGATACATCAGCGGCAACACCTCGGTCACCTTCGGGGACTTGCGGCACCACGGCGGCACGATGACGCTCTTGAACCCGCGCCGCCCGCCGGTCTGTTCGTCGACGCGCTTGTCGTTCACCCGCGGCGCCTCGACCTCGATCCCGCCGGCCGCGGTCGTGATCGTGCGCGCCTCGGCGTGACCGTTGCGGGTCACGAGCCGGTGTCCGTTCTCATCACGCTCGTCCGCGAACGCGACGACGTAGTCGTCGACCTCGGCCTCGAGAGCAACCGCCAACATCCGGCGCGCGCCCTCCCGGACGATCTCATCAAGCCCGACGCGCATCTCCACGCGGGCATCGTCAGTTGCTACTACCCTCAACATCGGCGTTCCTTCCTCCCGGGGTTGCATCCCCGGTCGAGCTCGTATCGGTTTCAACGAGGAAGGTACGCCGCGCCCTCGAACGGATGGCCGATCCACAGGTTCTGGTTATAACTCACAATTCTGCGCCGCCTCGCCGCGCCGATCAGGTGTGCGAATCACGCAAGGTGATCTATCTCGGTCGGAGCGATTCGCCTATTTCGGACCTCGGCCCTGGCCGGGAGACGCCGCGCTCGCTCAATGCAACAGTGCCGCGGGACGCTACCGGCCGGGCCGGCCCAAGTCATCTGCCGCTGCTGCCCGGTGTGGGAGCGGTCCCGAGCCGAGGCGTCCGACGGGTGACTCCGGCGCGTGAGGAGGCACGTCGGACCGTGAGCGCGCGTCCTCGCGTGTCCCCAGCGTGTCCCGACCGAGCACGATGGAACCAGAAGCGCTGGTCAGCGGTGTGGTGGTGGTGAGCCGGCCTGTACGCCGGACGATGAGAGCGGGGTCACGGAAGGCCTGGAGGAGTGACCGAAAGACCATCTGACCTGCGGTTTCGGTGTTCATCAGTCGTCGTCAGTTGGCGTTAGTTCTCGACCTCCCGCGGCCCAACCGCGGCCCAGGCTCACCCCATGGGCTGAGCTTCGCTCGACGACTCCGTGAGCGCCCACACCTTTGAGTTCACGGTGTTTCAGTGCTTGAGTCGCCTTCGGCGTCCTCGCTGCTCTCGTCCTGGGAGAACCCCAGCCCGAGGATCGGCTGTCCGTCGAGATTCATGTAGCCGAGGTGCTTCGCCGAATCCGCAATGCTGTCGTAGTCAGCGTGCTGCGAAGTATCCGGCTCCTCGTCGTCTTCGGAAGCTTCCGAAGTAGGAGGTAACGCGCGAATCTCGAAGTTGTAGCCCATATCGACGCGATGCGCGAGGCCCTCGAGTGACATCGTGATCGCCGTGCGAACCTCATGCTCGCGACCGTGGCCCGACAGCTGTTGCGCGTACTCCGTCATGACCTGATCGGTCAGCTCGCTGACTGTCTCGTTCATCTTCTCGAGCGCGTGGCGCTCGAACCCGGCGAGGTTCTCGTTGGACATCCCGATGTCCTTGGCTTGCTCCCTCAAGGTTCGGGCTTGTCGAATGTTCGCGTAGGAACCGATGATCGCCGCGAGGCACTGCGCGAGGATCTTGGCGACATCCACGTTGAGGTGGACCAAGATGCTGAAGTCCGAGGAGGCAATGGTCTTCAACGGGACGTCCGGTCGTGATCCCGTCACGAGCTCAAGGAACGGGCCGAGGATGATGTTCTTCAGGTCTTCTAGTTCGCTCCCGAGGAGCGCGAGCTCGTTGCGAACGAAGGCTCGGGGAATCAAGAAGCCGAGTTCCACCTCGCCCGGTGCGAGCTCATCGGTGCCGATGTTGAGGCTGTCCATAGCCGGGTCAAGATCTGCGAGTGACGACTGGACTTCATCGAGGGGCACGGCCGGCATGAATCTCGCCTTGAGCGACAGCCACAGTGATCTGGTTCCGCAGGAAGATGTCGTCTATGTCCTCACGAAGTTCCTCCCCAAGGAGATCGGCGATGCCCATCTCCTTGAGGTGCCGCCGCCACGCGGGCGAGAAGTCGTTGCTCGGCGCGCTCGCCAGTCGTGAGCGGAGTTCGCTCAGCGCGTCGCTCGTCTCCTGCTGGGGTCCCGGGTCAGCCGGGGCGTTGACCTGATTGGTTAGAGCCGTATCGAGGCGGTGAACGAGTTCGACTATCTCTGCCGTCTGGATCTCGGTTCGGACGTCTCGAACGATCGCATGCAGCGTCTCGGCGTTCATGTTCCCCCGGGCTCCGCGAGCAGTCGCGACAGGCTAGACGTCTGCTCGGTCAGTTGGTCCGGATTGCCGGCGCTTCGGATCTGAGCGGGGTGTGAGGGTCCGCGTCGCGTAGCAGGGGCTCAACGAACGTGGGGATGTCTGACGTCCTCACGACCGGAGAGCCCCTGTGGAAGTGGAACCTACGCGCATGTGCGCGCTCCTCGTCGGGCTGCCCGACGTGACCGTGCTCGGCGTCGAAGACACCGACGGACCGTTGCGCGTTCATGTCGAGGTCCCCATCGCGGTGATGGGCTGCGCGGGCTGCGGGACCCGAGCGCGGGTCAAGGAACGGCCGGTGGTGGAGCTGGTGGATCTGCCTGCGTTCGGTCGACCGGCCCGCCTGGTGTGGCGCAAGCACCGCTTCTGGTGTCCCGACCCGGACTGCCCGCAGGGGTCGTGGACGGGTGAGCATCGCCAGATCGCGCTGCCGCGGGCGGTGATGACCGACCGCGCGGGCCGGTGGGTCACCGTCCAGGTCGGCCGCCAAGGTCGCAGCGTCGCGGAGGTTGCTCGCGAGCTCGGTTGCGACTGGCACACCATCAACGACGCCGTCGTCGCCTACGGGACACCGGTCGTGGATGACCCGGAACGCATCGGTGCTGTCAGCGCGCTCGGTCTCGACGAGACCTTGTTCTGCCGGCGCGGTCGGTGGCGGGCCCAGGAGTGGTGCACGTCGATCGTCGACGTGACCCGCCCGTCCCAGCTCCTCGATCTCGTCAACGGGCGCAGCGCCACGGGACCCTCCGCGTGGCTCGACGCTCGACCCGAGTCGTGGCGGGACGAGATCCGCTGGGGAGTGCTGGACCTCTCGGGCCCGTATCGCAAGACCTTCACCGACAGTCTCCCCGACGCCGGCCAAGTCGCCGACCCGTTCCATCTTGTGAAGCTCGCGAACGCCAAGCTCGACGAGTGCCGCCGACGTGTGCAGAACGAGACGTTCGGTCACCGTGGCCGCAAGGACGATCCCCTCTACCGCAGCCGCCGCTTGTTGACCAAGGGTCATGAACGGCTCGACGAACGCGGCCAGGAGAAGCTCGAGAACCTGCTCACCGCCGGTGACCCGCGCGGTGAGGTGCGCCTCGCATGGCACGCGAACTAACCGGCCCTGGGGGGTGGGGTCAAGTCTCTGGTGGGTTTGGGGTGTCGAAGTTCGAGTTGGCGGAGGTGTTGTTGGAGGCTGTTGATGACGCGGTCGTGTCGGGCGATCTCTGATGGCCAGTCTCGTTGTTCGGCGTCGTTGCGGAGGGCTGTGATGTCGTCGAGTTGCGCGGTGAGCGCGGGGATGAACTCTGGTGTGGTGGTGAAGTTGGGGCAGGTCTCGCAGATGTTGGCGTAGGAGCAGGCTTCGGCGGCGAGGTCCCGGGAGCAGTAGCCGTGAGCGACACGGGTCTTGAGCATCTCGGCGTGGAGCCATTCGACGCTGTCGGGCATCGCGGACCGGCCCGGGGTTGACGAGACGGGGATCCGGCGGCGGAGTTTGCCGACTGCTTGGTCGTAGGCGGCGCGCAGCGTTGGTGAGGCGAGGTGCGCGTAGCGCATCGTCATCTCTGGGCTGGCGTGGCCGAGGAGCTGCATCAACGCCTGGAGCGACATGCCGGCGTTGACGAGGCTGGTGGCGTAGGTGTGGCGGAGTTGGTGAGCAACGATGCGTTGGGGTTGCCCGTCGGGCCCGCAGATCCCTGCGGCGGCGATCGCGGTTCGGAGCCCTTTCTGGATGCGGCCGGGTCCGAGTCGTTTGCCGGCGTCGACGAACACGAAGTCGGTGGGGTGTCCTGTGCGCGGGTGTGGCTGGGCGCGTTGGTGTTGCCGGTGAGCGAACCAGTCGTCGAACGCGGCGAGCGTGGCCGCGTCGAGAGGCACCATGCGTTCGTTGTTGAGCTTGCCGAGCGGGACCCGCAGCCAAGATCCTGCCGGGCCGTAGTCGGTGATCGCGTCGAGTTCGAGATCGAGGAGCTCGCCGACGCGTAGCCCTGTGCCGCGCAGGATCGTCAATCCGGTCCGCGCGAACCGGTCGGTGAGGTTCGACACGGCTTCCATCAACGCCGCGTCGATGTCGGGGGGTAGCGCCCGGGGCAGCATCGTCGGTTGCTTGGGGATGTCGCTCGCGAACATGAGCTGGCGGGCGGGGGCTTGAGGCCATCCCCACGCAGTGATGTCTTCGAGGAACCCACGAACGCTGATGGCTGCATGAGCGGTGACGAACGGCCCGACAGGCCGGTCGCCGTGGTTGCCGCCACAGCTTCGTGTCGATGACCAGGCCAGGAAGGCTTCGATGTGACGCCGTTCGAGCCCTTCGATGCTCTCGAGGCCCGGGAACTCGTTCGAGAGGAACTCGCCGAACAGCGCCAGAGCCGAAGTCAGCTTGGCGATCGTCTTCGGACGCAGCACCGTGGATCGGGCATCGAGATACGCGTCCAGCGTGTCGCGAATCTCGGGCGTGTTGATCACGGCCAGGCGTCCTTGTCTGGTGAGCGGTCCGCCCTCGCGACGTTGCGCGGGCGGGCAGTCAACCAGCTCCGCTTCGAACAACAGCTTGCGGAGCCCGAACATCGCCGAGCTGCGGCGCCGTTTCATGGCTGCAGAGCCCGTCGAGGAGCCTTTGATCGCTTCGAGGCATCGATCGAGATCGGGCCCCGTCAGGTCGCTGGGGGTTCGCCGCGTCAACGAGACGATCAAACCGAGACCCTCTGCGATCAGGCCAAGGGCCCGTTGATCGCCCGTTCCGATCCGGTCGGCTGCGTCGAGCAACGCCCGGGTGTCGTGCGGGTAGAGACCGAGAACCCAACGGCGCATGCTGTGACCGAAGTTCTTCCTCAGCAACAGTTCCAAGTCGCCTTGAACGCGTGTGGAAGCCATTGCGAACGTCAGGAACGGCCACGTGTGCGCGTCGGCCGAGATCTCAACGAGACGATCCGTCAACGGACGTTGCATCCACACCGACACGTCAGGGTGCTTGGCCAAGAACCGGTCCGCGGCGCGCACGCGCAGCTGGCGATACGCGGGCGAGCCGCCCAACATGTCCTGCGTCGCCGCGTACGCGTCGAACAGACCATGGTCGCCCTCGACCTCAGTGGCATGGTCATGCTCGGCGAGGATCATCGCCCGATCACCGCCCTCGCGGCTGCGAACTCGGCGGCGAGCGCCTCGGGAGCCAGATGCACATACTTGGCGGTCGTTTCCGGTGACGCGTGCCCCATCAACTCGCGCAGGACCAACAGGTCGATCCCAGCGCCAGCCAACTCGGTCGCGTACGTGTGGCGGAGCCGATGCGGGCGGACTCGGGTCGCTCCGGATCGTTCACGATGAACCCGGAAGATCTTGCGTAACCCGTCCTCGGACATTGGCCCACCCGAAGTCGGGCCGTGCAACACCACGAAACACTCCGGCGTCGCGCATCCACGTGGCCGTTCGTTGCGGACATACGCGGCGACCTCGTGGAAGAACACCCGGTCGATGGGAACCAGGCGTTCCTTGTCGCCCTTGCCGATCACGCAGACCCGACACATTCCCATGTCCACGTCGGCCAGCCGCAGGCCTCGGATCTCGGCCGAACGCAAACCTCCGAGAACCATGCCCAACACCATGGCCCGATCACGATGCGTGTTCAGATCCGACAAGAACACCGCGACATCGCCCGGGTCCAACGATTCCGGCAACCGCCGAGGCTGGCTGACAAGCCGGCCACTCCCGCTGTGGCCAGAACCTCGAACGGTGTGGCCCAACATCCCGCGCCGAGTCGCTCGCAGACCGCTCGAACGGCGAGCAACTGGGACCGGGTTCGTCTCCATCGCTTCGATCGTGACCAAGAACTCGAACCACGACCGGACCGTCGACACCCGCCGATTCATCGTCGAAGCCGCCGATCCCGAGCCGCGGTCCCGCTGCCAATCCAGATAATCGAAGAACACGACCGGGTGCACCATGTCGAACTCGAACGCCCGCTCCTCGAGAAAGCACAAGAAGTTCGCGAGATCGAACGCGTACGCCCGCACCGTCGCCGGCGAGAACCTCCGGACCCCGAGATGCTCCAAGAACCGGTTCATCAGAACCGTCGGCCGGTCATCACCGCACAGCCGATGACCGACGCCAACCCTCTCCACACGCGACCCCATCCCGACCTCCACAGCGAGTCTCCACGCCAGCCCGAGCCCCACCGCGGACCCCAGGCGACACCAGCCCTCAAGGCCGGTTAGGGGATAGGAAGTTGTCCGGTCGATCTACGACATCGACGACCCCGACCTCGCCGACGCGTTCGTCGCGCAGCTCGCGGATGATCTGCAAGACGAGTCGTGCCCACCCGAGATCCATCAACTTGGCCACACGATCAGACGATGGCGGGCGCAGATCACGAATTGGCTTCGCGCTCGGGTGAGCAACGGGCCGACCGAAGCCGCGAACAACTTGATCAAGCGGATCAAACGCATCGGGTTCGGGTTCCGCCGCTTCGCCAACTACCGGATCCGGGTCCTGCTCTACGCCGGCCGGCCCAACTGGGACCTACTCAACACCGTCAACCCCGCTGAAATCCGATGAGCCGCCAATCAGCGGACCTGCAGCGTCGACTCGTGATCGGAGTGTCTAGACGTGTGCGCCGATCCATCGTCGATCGGCGGTCCGGGCGGTGAGGAGATATCCGATACTCGTCGCGGCGGTTGCGACGGCGGCAGAGGTGCCGGGCGTCGCGCCATCGAGGAGGTCGTTCCACGTGATCGACCAGGCGCCGGCGATCGAGCGGCCGACACCGGGCGCGGTCAGGCCGCGCGTCACCGCACCGACGAGTCTCGGTCGGTTCAGCAGCGTCCGGTGGAGGGACGCAGTCGTCGACATGTACCGGCCATGCGTCCGTGAGAGGTGCTGGCGGTAGCGAAGCGAAGCGCCATCCACGCCACCCAAGATCGCGTCGGCGGCCGCCCGGCCGCTGTCCATCGCCTGAGCGATGCCTTCGCCCTGCAGCGGGTTCACGAGGCCGGCAGCGTCGCCGACGAGCAAAACCCGATCGCGTGCCGGCGTCGTGCCGACGAGCCCCATCTTGAGCCATGCACCGAGTGGTCGCGGCTTCGGCTGTTCCCGGCCACCGTCGCCGAGGACACCGACGTCTGAGGCATGTTCGAGGAAAGCGACGAGGTCACGCGCAGCGCGTCGGCCGGCACTTCGGTCGCCGAGGACGCCGACACCGAGGCCGACGTTCACGCGGCCGTCGCCAGCAGGGAATACCCAGCCGTATCCGGGAAACGCGCGACCCGCGTCGGGGGACCACAACAGGATGTGGGGCAGCTCGACCGATTGCTCGAGGTAGGTGCGTACCGCGAACCCCCACAGCAACCGTCGCGGGTCCAGGAGTCCCGAAACGTCTGCGACGTGGCTCGTGGCGCCGTCGGCACCGATGACGACGTCGGCCTGCAGTCGCAGCCTCGACGGCAGCGAGAACCCCGTGGGTCTGGCGCTTTCGCCGAGTGGTTCGTCGGCCCGACCGACGAAGAACTCGGCTCCGGCCGAGATCGCAGCGGCCTGCAGGGCCGCGTCGAAGCGTGTACGCGGCACGACGATCGCGTAGCCGGGGTAGGTCCGACCGGGCGCGGCGGGAAGGCGGACCCGATTGCCGGCCGGCCCGACAACGACCATGTCGCTCAACCGGAGCGAAACGGGGACGTCGAGGTCGAGTTCGTGGAGAAGCTGCACACCTCGGGGGCCGATGAGGTCTCCACACGCCTTATCGCGTGGGAAGGTGGCCTTGTCGACGAGCGCAACTCGTGCTCCGCCTCGCGCGAGCACAAGCGCAGCGACGCTGCCCGCGGGACCCGCTCCCACGACGAGGACGTCGAAGCGCTTGTCGGTCACCGGCCTTTCCCCATGTGAACCCGAACTGTACTGTCGGGCTCGAGGAGGGGCCGTGCCGACATCGGCGGTGGACTCGAACCGCTTTGCCCGAGAACTGTTCCAGCCATTGCCGCGTCGCTACGACGTGCTTGAAGCGCTGCTGTCACTCGGACAGAACGCCCGCTGGCGTCGCGAGATGATCGCTCACGTCGTCGACGGCGACCCGAGCTCGATTCTCGACGTGGCCACCGGGACCGCAGGCGTCGCGCTTGCGCTCGCGCAGCGCACCCGCGCTGGGATCATCGGCATCGACCTGACGGAGGCCATGCTGCGCCAGGGAGTCGCGCAAGTCGCGCGAGCCGGCGCGCCCGACCGGGTGCGGCTGGTCAACGGGCAAGCAGAACGCCTCCCCTTTCCGGACGACTCGTTTGATGGAGTGACGTTCACCTACCTGCTGCGCTACGTCGACGATCCCGCCGCCACGATCCGGGAGCTGGTGCGGGTGCTGAAGCCGGGGTCAGCGATCGCGAGCCTCGAGTTCTCGGTCCCGACGAACCGCTTCTGGTGGTCCTGCTGGTGGCTCTACACCCGCGCGGTCCTACCGGCCGCCGGATACGTGACGGGTGGGCGGGAGTG
>Ga0209587_1001471_pt1 | contig 11023 bp, 10 predicted proteins | sample NGEPerD_2_FD_184512 | JGI IMG/M metagenome (GOLD analysis project Ga0209587, IMG submission 184512) | Arctic peat soil microbial communities from the Barrow Environmental Observatory site, Barrow, Alaska, USA - NGEE PermafrostL1-D... | ecosystem: Environmental > Terrestrial > Soil > Wetlands >... | reverse complement strand
CCGGCGCTTGTCAGGACCGGAAGCACCCTCTAAACTACCCGCAGTCGCGCCGACGTAGCTCAGCTGGTAGAGCAGCTCACTCGTAATGAGCAGGTCAGGGGTTCGAGTCCCCTCGTCGGCTTTCTCTCCTTCCCTCATTATCCCTGCAATAGCAGCCAATTATAGCACCGCCTCTGTCTGTCGCCCTCTCTATTGTTCTTGCCGACTCTGCGTACTATGTGTATTATAAGGGTATTATCAATGCGCAAGAAGGGTGGAGAAGGTGAAACTCGCCAAAAGGACGGTAGAAGCGCTCAGGCCGGATTCGGAGCGGCAGCTTTTCTTCTACGACGACCGGCTCCCCGGCTTCGGGGTGCGCGTCAGCCCCGGCGGGACTAAGTCGTACTTCGTTCAGTATCGCAACCGCCACCGCCGCAGCCGCCGCTACACGCTGGGACGGCACGGAGTTCTAACGGCGGAGCATGCCCGGCGCATGGCCAGGGAAGCACTTGTCGCGGTTGCGGAAGGGCGGGACCCCCAAACGGAGCGCAGGTTGGCGCGGGAGCAGGTGACCGTTTCAGGGTTGGCGGATATGTACTTGGAGAGGCACGCAAAGATTTACAAGAAGCCAAGCAGCGTCCGGAACGACCGGCAAAAACTCACGAACCATATTCTCCCCAGGCTGGGGGGGCGGGCCGTGCCCGATGTCGGGGCTGAAGACGTAGGCAAGCTACACCAAAGCCTGGTGGACACTCCCCACCAAGCCAACCACGTGCTTGCGCTTCTGTCCAAGATGTTCAGTCTTGCTGAGCAGTGGGGTCTCAGGCCCCCCAGCACCAATCCCTGCCGGTACGTGGAGCGCTACCGGGCCGAAGGCCGGGAACGCTATCTATCCGCAGAGGAGTTCCGTCGACTGGGCGAGGTGCTTCGCCGGGTAGAGACCGAGCAGACCGAGAAACCCCAGGCCGTGTTGGCCATTCGCATGATCATGCTTACCGGTTGCCGCCTGAACGAGATCCTCTCGCTGAAGTGGGAACACGTGGATTTGGAGCGGGGTGAGCTTAGGCTTGCCGCATCCAAGACAGGGAAGAAGGTGGTGACGCTATCCACGGCCGCGCAAGACCTTCTGCACCGTGCGGCCAGAGAGTCGGAATGGGTTATCCCTTCCCCGACCACAGAAGGCCACTGGGCTGAGCTTAGAGGTCCCTGGAGCAGGATCAAGGCGAGGGTCACAGATGATCAGGTGGATATCTCAGACGTCCGCCTACACGATTTGCGCCACTCATTCGCCAGCGTGGCCGCCGGGCAGGGGATCGGGCTTCAGCTGGTAGGGAAACTCTTGGGCCACACCCAGACCGCCACCACCGAGAGATACGCCCACCTGGCCGATGATCCCGTACGGCAGGCCGCAAACCGAATAGGGGCGGAGATCGCCGCCGTGTTGGGTGATGAAGAAGGTGGGGAGGTGCGGAGACTTGGCTAAGCGGAAGCTTTCAGTTATATACGCCGGCTGCTCTACCACCATTCTCAGCACCTTCATCGATCAGGTGTATAAGATGTAGGGGAAAGGCATACTCTGAGCTGTACCCCTAACCACCTTTCCCGGTGGTTTTCTTGTATAGACGGTTAATTACCCAGAATTAACGGATGTATCAAGCTCTGGGGACACTCCAGCTCTGAGGACACGCCAGCTTTGTGACACTCCGAAGTATGAGTTATAATATGAAGAGAATACGAGGAAGGGAGTGTACAGAAATGGTAAAGGGTGGATATAAATGGTAAGGGGGTACATAAATAGTAAGGGGTGTATATAGAATGGTAAGGAGTGTACATGAATAGTAAGGAGTGTACATAGAATGAGAAGGTGTAGATAAAGCAACGAAGGAGCGTAGCTATGAGGCAGCGGTATTTAGACACCAAGCAGGCGGCAGAGTATCTGGGGGTCACCTCCCGGCACCTGGAGAACATCCGTTGGAGGGGTGGAGGCCCAGCGTTCCACAAGCTGGGGGGGTCGGTGCGCTACCTCCTGGAGGATCTGGACGCCTGGGCCGGGGAGGCCCGGATGTCCACCAGCGAGGAAACCAGACTGAAGGATCGCGAGGGGGCCGCAGGATGAGCCGCACACCGCTTAACCAAAAGACGAAGAAAGCCACGGGATGGTTACCACCAGTGGCCTCCCTCAAACCCATACCTCCAACCGCCAAGAAAGAGGTAAGTTATGAGTGCAGGTTACCATGTTACACAGGCGTGTCAAGGCGTTAATACAAACTCGTCAGGCGCTAACAAGCGGCCTGCCGAAGCACCCCGCCGCCTCGTCCGGTATCGACTCGCAGACGTGGAGGAATACGAACGGGGCCTGATCCGCCGTTCCACCTCTGACTCCGGGGTGACCCAATGAGTGCCCCGGGCTGCATCTGCGTGAAGATGCCGGCCGGTCTGGCAGAGATGCTGCTCCGCATCGTGGACGAGAACCCGACGATTGTGCCGCCAGAACACAGGGTCCCGCTTCGGTCGGCCCTGGTGGAGGCGGTCAGTCTCTTGCCACTGTGTGACCGCTGCGCCCGCGGGGATACGGGGCCCCAGTGAAGCGCCCTACCACGGCCGAGTCCGGCCTGTTCTCCGTGGTCGCGGTGAACCGGAAGAACGCACGCAACCTTCGCAAGTTGATTGCCGACCCGAAGTCCGACCCGGAACTTGTGGAACTGGCGCAGGTGCTGTTGCGGGCCTACGAAGAACGGCGCGACCGTGAGCGCTAAAGCGCGCATCTTCGTACCGGTCGGCCGTCCGCACCTGGAAGCGCTTCTCGATACGCCAGACCTGCTCAGTTTGTACGTCTTGATATCGGATCGCTGTGATAAGGCCCGGTTCCAACAGTCGACGAACCACGATGACACCATCTTCTACCGCGGGTACCAGTTCCAGCGCATCGACGGGCATACGTTCATCTGCAACCTGCACGATCTTGCCGCAGAGCTTCGACTGAAAGTGCAGGAGCTGGTGAGGCGGCTGGTGGCGCTGTATGAGTCCGGGTGTCTCGAGTGCTTGGTGTTCCTGACCGGCAGCCAGATGCCCGAGGACCCTGATCTGGGGCTGCACGAGGTGCCCGGGAACGTCAGCAGCTACGGCTCCCCATTGAGTGAGTTCGTCGAAGGTGGAGTCCCCTTCTCCGGCTACGATACTGACGAATGGATTCCGAACTGCTTCATCCGCGTGGCCCGCCACAAGGCGAACGGGAAGGGCGAATGGAAGATAATCCCCTTCATCCAAGTGCCAAAAACAGCGGCCGCGCTATCGGACAAGCAGCTGAGGTTCCTGCTGTACATCTACGGCCGAGCAGTGTTCACGCACAAGGAGCGCATCTACAACCACCAATCCTACCGCCTGCGGCCGGGGGAGTTGGTGGCCAGTTATCGCGAAGTGGGCCGTGCGCTCGAGGAAGACCACACCCAGATCAGGCGCTGGGCGAAGTCCGCCGCCAACAAGAATCTGCTACTCAAGATACCCGCCGGCCGGACTGATGCGCTGTGGAGAATCGCCCTACCCTCGAGACCTCCGAAGGAAGAGAAATGACCCCGACTCGTGCTCCAAAGGTGTCCCAAAGGTGTCCCAAGGGTGTCCCAAAGGTGTCCCAAAGGTGTCCCACCCTACCCCATGTAATCCCGCTGTTCATGCGGGTTTCAGGACCGTCCCCTAGTGCTGTAAGTGCTGTAAGTGCTGTAAGTGCAGAGAGTGCGCATCACCTGCGTACCAGCACGCAGTCGATGCAGGGCGATTCTTTACGCTTGAAAACAATCAAGAAACAGGAGCCGCATGATGACCAATGATGGCAGCGAAATCACCCGCACTGCCTTACTACCGAAAAGAGGTGAAGCCATGACTGCAAAGCATCTGACGCCGAGAGAACCCGAGGCGGTGGGGGGTTTGTCAACCGGGGTTGACATTCCCGCCAACAAAGGAATGATGCAGAAGCTAAAGCGGGCCGGGAACAGCCTACTCGCGGCGGCCGGCAACATAGTCGCTGTGACGGCCTATGAGCTGTCCGAGATCCTATCAACACAAACAGAGGAGCGGAACGAGGACTAAGCAAACCGCCTCGTCGGTTACGGCCTAAAACGCGCGCGGGATGCGACATCCGTTGGACATCCGTTGGACGCGGGAACGTGTTGCTCCTCAGCTTTGGCGTCAACAGCGCGGGCATAATCGGCGGAGCGCCGGACGGTCTTCTCGTTGATACCGTATTCGGAAGCGATACCCTCCGCGGTAGCAAAGCGGACATTTTGTCCAGTTTGCTGATACTGGTTGCTTCCGTCCCCTCCCCTTGCCTCTTCGACGACTCATACAGCTTGCCGCCCACATCAAAACGCGCTGAGGGCCTATATACGGCCTCGGTAGAAGGGGGTTGGTATAGATTTCTACCTCCCAGGGGACACAATCGGCCCCTGAATGGCCCAGGGCCCGTGTGCGTCGCCAACCAGGGTGTGAGTGCCGCACATCACGCAGGGGGTGGCCCATGCATGCTTCAATGGGGCCGCGGCATCTGAGCCGCGGATACGGGTACTGTCGCGAAAATCGACAAAAGGGGAATGAGGCGACAAAGTAGAGTGTTTCACGTATTCGGAACAGCGCCAGTTGCGGGTGGCGTGGGGGTTGTCGCGCGATGCTAACGGTGAGGTGCTAACCCACGTTCGCATCTATTGTCCTATAAAATGGACAAAAAGGGGAATGCGGGGACAATAGATGCCTAAGGCCGTACCAATAGACCTGACCGAGCTAAGCAAATTGGCTGGGCTGCACTGTACGACGGAAGAGGTAGCCCATTGGTTCGGGGTGACCACCAAGACCATCAGTCGCAAGCTCCAGCAGAAGAAGTACCGGGAAGCATGGGAGCACGGCATGGCCAAGGGGAAGATCTCGCTCCGCCGGATGCAGTGGCGTAAGGCCGAGGCCGGCGACAGGACGATGCTGATATGGTTGGGCAAGCAATGGCTCAAGCAGAGCGACAGACACGGGGTAGAGGTTACTGGTGCGGAAGGCGGGCCAGTACAACATGAGTTCAAATACGCCGATCTCACCGACGAAGAACTCGATGCCGCCATCGTCGCAGAGGCTGAGAGAATTACTGGCAGAACAATGTCGTCGTGAGCTGCCGTGTCCGGAGTGCCGCATATCTGCCACCCAAGCACGGCCCCCGTATAGGGAGGTGCTATACCACCTGCGCCCCTCTATCGAGGCCGTGTTGGGCATCCCGTGGCTTCTCTGTGGCGCTCAACGGGGCTGCGGCATCTGAGCCGCAAGCCGAACAGAATAGGGTAACGCTCCAGCTGTACTTGTCCTCGTCCATCAGCTTCCCTTCGGTACACATAACGACAAAGCTCACTGGTGGCTATGGAACATAGCGTAAATAGCCATCCAGTGCAGCGCCTTGTTATGTTTCCTCTTTGTATTCCCGAAAGTTGGCAAGCAATTGCCCGAATGAAGCGGGCTTGTATTCTTGAAAGCTCTCTTCATCCACAAAAACAAACTCATACTGCACATCTGACTGAATTCGATTGACATCCTCGCACCATTGCCGCAGACGCGCCATCTTCAACGGCACATCCATATCTTCCTGCCCTTTGGTTTCGACAATGACAACCCGCTCTTCGGAGAGTTTGACCAAGAAATCTGGGTAGTAGTTGGATATGTCGCCGTCCGCATTGACGTAATCCAGTTTGAAATGCACCGCCAGATAGTTCTTTCCGAAAGAGACCACATCGTCGCAGCCTTCCAGAAAGTTGGCAAATTCCAGTTCTAGGTGGCTGTCGCCGATGATACGGCTGAAGACGCTTTTCTTCGGAACAATGTACCCTTGATCCTTGGCCACGAAGGGCCGGGTTTGGCGCAGTTTGATGGTGTCACGGATTTCGGCATCGCCTTTGTCCCGGACGGTCAGTGCATTGATCGCCTTTTTGAACGCTTCAATCAGTGTTTTGGTGGCGGCCAGTTCCGAAAGGTTCCGTAGGGTGTTCGGGGCTTCCAGGTCCACCGAACAGTCGAACAGCTCTGTCTGCACGAATGCCTTTACTTTGCCGTACAGCACGTCATACCCGCTGACAAGCCGCATGTCTTTCATAATCGTTTGGGCAAAGTAACCGATCACGCTGTGGTAGTCGGCCACGCCAGCCGTGTCGAGAATCGTCGTGTGCGTCACCTCGCCGGTGGTGATGTCTTTGAAGACGATCTCCCGCTGTTCTTCTACGCTGAAGCTCAAGTACTTTACCTTTTGATGCCCCAGCGCGGCCGTGTCCAGATCAGCCAGGTTTTTGTATTCCCGATACACACGCGGTGTCAGAACCGGAATCTCGATGTCCAGCGCTTCGATGTCTTTTTTCGTGTTCTCCTGGTCAACTTCTACGACCAGCGGGGTCTGCGGCCCGGTTCCTTCGCCCATGGCCTTGCGCTCCAATACCACGCCTTCGGCCTGAATGGATTCAACGAACTCCATGAAGGCATCTGTGCCGACCACGCTGACATACTCTTCCACATCGCCCGGATACATCTTGCGCAAACCCCGGCCCAGCGTCTGCTCGGGAAGAATGTTGCTCTTAGCCGAATAGGCCCGCAGCCCGACAATGGTGGTCACATTTCTCACATCCCAGCCCTCTTTGAGCATCATCACCGAAACGATGGCCTTGTAGGGATTGCTCGCATCGTCAATCTCGTTGGCCTGCTTGCGCAGCGCTTCCAGTTCTTCCTTCGCCTTGCCGGCCGCGGCTTCAGAAATCTCGCCATTCTTTTTGGTGTGAATCACCAGCACCGCATCTTTCAGGTCCGGATAGTGTCCCTCCAGATATTCGGACACGTCGTCGCAGTTGCGGGTGTCGTCAGTCATCACGAACAGAATCGCCTTCTTGTCCATCTTCTCGTGTTCGGTGTAAGCCTTGCGCCATTCAATCACACCCAAATGGATATAGTCCTCATATTTCTCGGTGAACTTCGCACTCTGGCGTTCCTGCAATTTCGCCCGGCTCGGCGCGTCCGGCAGCACCGGATGCTTGACCACGTTCTGCGCAATCGCCTCCACCAGTGGGTAATCGACCACGGTCTGCACAAAGATCGCCCCGTTGTTGTGCTTGGGCGTAGCGGTCGCGTCCACCTGCATAGCCAGCGCCCCGCCTTTTTGCAGCAGCCGGTTGTGAATGTCTTCGATGGACTTGAACCACGCCATGCGCGGGTCGTGAATATGATGCGCCTCGTCGTTCAGGATCATCAATTCGTCAATGTTCCGTACGATCATCCCCAGGTCCACCTTGGAATCCGTGGTCGCCCCGGTCGGCTGTTTGCCCAGGAAATAGCCCATCGTGTTCTCGTCGTCCGGCGACGGAGGAATGTCCTCGCCCGCATAGACACGGTGGATATTGGTCAGAAAAATATTGCCGGTAGGACGGGTCACATTCACCTCATCCTGTTTGTGCAGGGTCAGTTGAAAATCGTCACGCCAGTTGCGGCCATCGAAGCCATTATCGGGCAGCACCGGGTCTTCAAAGAAGATGCGAAGCCCCTGAAAGTCTTTATAGATGCGGTCCAGCACAATGATGTTGGGTGCAATCACAAGAAAGTTGCGGGAAAGCTCGGAATCCGGCTCATACAGCTTGTGGAAGAAACTCCACGCCAGCGCCAGGCTCAAGACCTTGGTCTTGCCACTGCCTGTCGCCATCTTCACCATGAAGCGACGCCAGGTCTCGTCGAACATACTCCCGGACACCAGCCCGCTGGCGTCGAAGCGCATCAGGTCTTGCTTGTCCCGGGCACCCGCCACGTCGTAGAGGTAGATGATCGTCTCCAGCGCCTCGCGCTGGGCAAAGTAGTACATAAATACCGTCATGGTTCCGTCGGCCCCGGGCAGCAGGTGAGGCGTGTTAAACCACCAGTCGAGCAGGCTGCGGCTCGTGTCCGTTGCGCCCACATAGCCGCCGTCTCGGAACTCTTTCACTTTCTTGCGCAGCTCCGCCACCAGCGGCGGCATGAGTTTTTCCATGCTGCTCTCGCGCAGCGCCTCGTCCGCCGGAAACCAGCGCAAACCTGGATCTAGAATCGCGTGCGGCGACGACGGAAAGTTCTTGTGCAGTCCCATTACTTCTTCCCCCCGTTTCTGCCGATACCCATCTCGACAATCGTCATTGTGTCGTTGCCGAAGATGTCCACCACCTTGACGGCTATCTTCCGCTGTCCGGGCGTGCATTCGTGGGCGACGCTTTTCAACTCCAGCGATCGGTCCTTCTTCGTGCGGAAGCTCTGCCACTCGTTCTCGAAGATGTAATCGCCGGTCCAGCGCTCCTCCCACTCGCCCGTGTCTTCGTTCTTTATCCGGATGATCTCGCGCTTACTCTCGAAATTAAAATCCACGGCCCAGTAGTCGATCCAGTCTTTCCAGTCCTTCGTCAGTGTCTCGCGGGTGACGATGCCGTCCTTATCCTTGCTCACCTTAACGATCTGCCCCTTCTCAACAACAATTCGGCTCCCCTTCTTCTTGATTGCCGTTTCGGCGTTGGCAATCGAATCCTGCGAGTAGAACACCGAAAAGTCAGTCAGCTCAACCGCCACGGTCGGCGGTTCGTTTTTCTTGCCTTGTTGAACATGCGGTTTCACCTCGATGGCCGCCACGTCGTGGAAGACCACCTGGTTCATTTCCACCGCCCGCTTGTCGAACACCTCGCTGGGGATGTACTTGGGCGCTATATCAATGCCCTTGCTACGCGCTTCGTCCAGCACATTAGGGAACAGCCCCATCTCGAACTCAAAGCCGAGAATGTCCACCCTGGTGATGTGCTTCTTGCGGCATTCAAGGATGATCTCTTCCACGAACAGCCGCGTCACCGGCATATTCACCGGCCCCACCGCCACCAGTCGCCCGGCGCGCTTGCCGTGAAAGCTGGTGAAGCCCTCGGTTTTCTCCGCCCGATAGGCGCGCAGGATAAGATCGAGGAAGGCCGCCTCCTTGGCCACGAGCTGCTGCTGTTTCTGTTCTTCGCGCAAATCGGGATTGACGCCGATATAGTGCTGGCGTTCGTATTTGCCGAGGTTAAGGATTTCGAAAGCACGGTAGTCTTTCCCATCCGTCTTCAGTTGCCGCTGCACGCCGATCATGCGCTTGCGGGTAGTGTGGATGGCGAACTTGCCCAGATCGGTGGCAATCCACTTGCGGCCCAGTTTTTCCGCCACGGCGGCGGTGGTGCCGGAACCGGCGAAGAAGTCGGCGACCAGATCGCCGGGGTTGGAAGAGGCTTTGATAATGCGTTCGAGCAAGGCTTCGGGTTTTTGGGTGGGATAATTTGCAGTCTCAAGGGCTTGCGAATTGATGGGCGTTATATCTCTCCAGAGATTGTCGACAACAACGCCTTTGCGCTCATGTAAGTAGTTCTTGTACCGGGGGTTCTTTCCCGGCTGAAGAGGGAGCTTGATTCGGTCGTCTGCAATTAGTCGTTGAAGCGTCTTCTCAGAGTACGTGCCCAGATTGTCCCAGTAGTAATATCCGCGATCGTCTTGCAGATTGTACCTATCTTTATATTCCTCGGAGAAGTCGACGTATTGCGTGTTCCAGACATAGGCCGCTGACCGAGTATAGAAAATGATGGAATCATCCACCACCGGGTATTTCTTCGAGATCGCCTTGCTGCTGCCAGTGCTCACAACGCGCTTCCATTTGATCTCAGAACGAAAGCGATTTGTGCCGAATACTTCGTCCAACACAAGCCGGATTAGGGAATTAACTCTCCAATCACAATGCACATAAATACTCCCATTCTCCGCCAGCAAATCCCGCATCAGCACCAGTCGTTCGTAAATCATGCTGATAAAGGAATCCGCCCCCTTGCCCCAGGTGTCGCGGTAGGCAATCTCTTCGAGGATGTTGGGCTTCTTGGTGAAAGTGTCACCGCCGATCTCGATGTCCATGGAGAAATCGGCACCCACATCAAACGGCGGGTCGATGTAGATCAGCTTGAGGCCGCCCTGCTTTTCGATCTCCTCACGCAGCGGGCCGTTTTTCAGGCTGGAGAGGATCAACTTGTTGTCGCCCCAGATCAGCTTGTTGGTCCAGCCCTGGAGCTGGCGGCCGCGGTCGTCCAGGTCGAACATGCTCATCTGCGACGCCGTGTCCGCCGACTTTTCCGCGCGCGGCTCGTCCACTTGCTCGATCACCTGAAAGGGAAGGACGATGCTGCTGACCTCGCTGCTCTTGCCGTTCCAGACCAGCTCCACCTCGCGCTTATCCTCGAAAAGGAGGAACCGGTATTTGTCCGGCAACGGCTTATCCGCTTCAATGTAGCGGATGATCTCCTGCTTTTCCTGTTCGGTTAATTTCAACATGTTCTGTCCTTGCCCGCTTTCACGGCTTTATTCCCTCTTTCGGTCTCGGAAACATAACAACCATTATCCAGTCTGCATAACTCAGCCGACATAGCATCCTGTTGTCTGCGTATCAACGAAGCCGCAGCAGTATGCGCACCCGCCAACGCTCGACAGGAGGGGGAAGACCCGCTGGCGTGACACTGCGTCTAGTCTATACCCAGACAGTAGAGGAAGGCCCTACCATCCGTCAATTGGGCTACGGACATCGTGGCCGCCAGGCTCCTCCAGCAAGCATCCGAGCCGTACAGGAGAGAGACGATCAGCCACTTGTCCCCAGTCAGGCGGTGGAGGACGTGGCGGTACAAGAACAGAAGTGCTGACAGCGCTTGGTTCTGCGTGGAGGCGCTCACCTTGTCGGCAACGGCCGGGGGCGTGAGGAAAGTGTTGATCTCCGGCCCGCCCATCTCGGTGGGATGTCGCAGTCCGTGGAGGTAGACGAAGCGCTTGACCCAGACCCGGTACGCCTCGGCGGTCCGTGGGCTGTAGTGGCGGGCACCCAGGCCGGGCATTTCATGAATCCAGAGTAGCGGCACCATCAGGTCATAGTGGCTCCCTTGCTGGCTCCGGCGCGTCGGCCGCATGGATCAGGAATTCCACCGCGAAGTGAATGCTCGTGCCGTTTCTACTTCCGCCCGAACGTACATGCTGCCCCGTC
>Ga0209587_1001470_pt1 | contig 11023 bp, 10 predicted proteins | sample NGEPerD_2_FD_184512 | JGI IMG/M metagenome (GOLD analysis project Ga0209587, IMG submission 184512) | Arctic peat soil microbial communities from the Barrow Environmental Observatory site, Barrow, Alaska, USA - NGEE PermafrostL1-D... | ecosystem: Environmental > Terrestrial > Soil > Wetlands >... | reverse complement strand
GCAGCGCGATCGCAGCGCCGAAGGAGTTGCCAGCGACGTGCGCCGGGGCGAGACCCAGCTCGTCGATCAGCCCGGCGAGGTCGTCGGCGTCCTCGAACACGCTGCCCTGCCCTGCCCTGCCCTGCCGGTCGCCCGCTGGCGCTGTGGCCGCGCCGATCGTAGGCAAGGACCCGAAACGACTCGGCAAGCGCGGACACCACGGGGTCCCAGTTGTGATGGTCACCCCAGGAGCCATGCACGAGAACGAGCGGCTCGCCGGAACCGCTCAGCTCGTAGTCCAGCTCGACGCCATTGACACGCACCGCAGACATCGCACCCTCCCGGATCGGGTTGGCTGCCGAGTTTAGTTCGCCGTACTTCGGAGCGCGAGAGCGGCACGCTGGCGACGAGCCGCCGGACGACTCAATCGGCCAACAAGCCGTCACGCCGCCCGCGCCGGCGCCGCCACAGGGGATCGGAACGGTCGCGTTCCGGTAGCTCGGGTGCCCCTACCGCCGGCTTCTCCAATCGGCGCAAGGGGATCGGACCGGCGTGGCGATCGCCGCGAGAATCCGTAGCTCGCCGCCGAACAGCTCCGGCGTATCGGTCATGTGGACGAGCGCGCTCGTCTCGTTGCTGTGCATCGCGGTCGCGTACGAGCGCGCGGGCGGCCTCCAGTTCGGCATGTACTTCTCGAAGACTTCGTTCAATGCCTCGTAGCTGGCGAACTCCCACCCGAGAGTGGCATCGATGTAGGTGGCCAGGTCCGGCGAGAAGTACGACATCGTGCCCTCGACGTCCGCTGCGGTCTTGGTCTCGAAAAACGCATCGAAGGTCACGGCCAACGGCCCGCCCGATTCCGCGATATGTGTGCACATGGAGGCCTACGACTCGACGCAGATCACAACGGTGTCCGCATGCACGCCGTCCTTCTTCATGGCCTCAGCGGCTTCCGGCGTCTGCAGAGCGGCCACCAGGGCGTCGAGGTCCGGGACGTCCATCGTCAGCCCGACCTGGGTCGGCTTCTCCGGGTTCGTGTACGTCTTGATGTCGGTCACCCCGAGCGACCCGAAGAACTCTTCGCGCGTGGTCTGCGCCAGCCAGTGCTCGGTGTCATCGACATCGTGGTGGACGAGGATTTTCGGCATGGTTTGTCCCTTCGGTCGCGCGCCCCAGAAGTGATTCGCGGATTCGGCGCGATGACCGGCATCCTATCCCGGCCCGCTCGGAGCCCTGGTCCGTCACGAATGCAGGCGTCTCAAAGGGCCAGTTCGATGCCTCCGAGGCTTCCCAGTTGGACGATCAGCGAGCGTGTCCTCGCGCGCGCGTCGCTACTCCGGTTGGATGAGAGCAGTCAAAGCCGTCGCGCGAGCGGCGCGTGAATCCTTCCGGCGCTCACCGATCGCTGGGACGGCAAGACCCAGTGTGATCGCATCCGCGCGACAGGATGGGGCGGCGCTGCGTGGGCTGGGTGCCCCGGCCGACTTGATCTGGGGTGGTAGAGCGGCTGGGTTCGCTGTTCTACGAGGGAGGATCGATGTCGTTGCTTTCCAGTACCGATGTGGCGGGTCGGCGCCGCTCGCCGGCCACCACCGCCGAGTTCCATCTCGGGCGCGCGCCGGGGAACAAGGGGATGAGCTACCCGGCGGACCCGCCGCGTGTCGAGGAGATCGTCGCCGTAATGTGCCAGGCCGGGCAAGGCATCCACGGCGACAGAGCACGGGGGCTGATCACCGTGCTCTGGCGCGCCGGGTTGCGGATCGCTGAGGCGCTCGCTCTGCACGAGGGTGACCTCGAACCGGCGCGCGGCGCGATGCTCGTCCGAGAGGGCAAGGGAGGGCGCCGGCGCGAGGTTGGGATGGACGACTGGGGTTGGGAGCGGCTGCGGCCATGGCTTGATCGGCGCAGCTCGATGCCGGTCGGGACGCTCTTCTGCGTGATCGACGGACCTACACGCGGCAGGCCGTGGGCGGCACCGGCTGTGCGGATCCAGTTCCGCCGCCTCGCGGCCGAGGCAGGCGTGCGGCGTCGCTTCGCGCCCCACCAGCTCCGCCACGCGCACGCGGTCGAGATGGCTCGTGAAGGCGTCCCGCTCAACGTGATCCAGCGCCAGCTCGGGCACGCCAACCTGCGCGTCACCTCTATCTATCTGCAAGGGATAGACAGCGCGGAGATCATCGACGCCGTCCACGCCAGACGAGCCCCGATGATGCCAGCCAGCGCAGGGCTGCCCGGCTAATCGATCGAAGACCCCCTGCGGCGGGCTCGTCGCTCGGCTAACTGAGAACGGGTTCGCCGCATCGCTTGGCGCCGAATCCGATAGCGGAGGCAGGCGGCCAGAGCGATAGCGGATCTTGCTCGTGGGCCGCGGCCGGCGAGAGTGTCGCAACCATGGGGCAGCGTCACTCTGGGGCAGTCCGAGGCGGCGCTGCAGCTCGACTGTCGGACGTCGGGTCGGAGTAGATCGGCTACTTGATCCCGACGACCATCGAATCGGGCCCGACCAGGTGCTCGACGTAGCATTCGCGAAAGCCCGCCTGTTGCATCCAGGCGCGGCAGTCGGCGCCCGTGTAGTCGAAGCCCCCCGGCGTCTCGATCAACATGTTGAGGCTCATCAGGAGGCCGAACGCGTTGTTACGCCGGTCGTCGTCGATAATCGCCTCGTAGACGATCAGCGCGCCGCCGTCTGGCAGCGCGTCATGGGCCTTCTCCAGCAAAATCCGCTTCTCGTCGACGTCCCAGTCGTGCAGGATGTGCCCCATCACGAGCACATCCGCATTGGGCAGTGGGTCGGCGAAGAAGTCGCCGGCGGTGAAGCTCAGACGCTCGCCGAGCCCGACGCCGGCGACATGAGCGTCGAAGATCGGCTCGATCGGAGGCAGGTCAAAACCGCCGCCGGTGATGTGCTCGTGCGCCAGGGCGATCTGAACCGGCACGGCACCTTCGGCGCACCCGATGTCGATCACGGTGCTGTGATCTTGCCAGGGGAACCTGGCGGCGATCGCCTGCGCTGCGCCGCCGCTGACTGCGCTCATCGCGCGTGCGAACTGCGCGAGCCGCGCCGGATCGGCGTAGAGCACCTCGAAGAAGTTCTCCCCGACCTTCGCCTCGTTTTGCGGCGCTCCCGTCCGCAGACCCTCCGTCAGCGACCCCCAGAACCCATAGAGACGAGCATTCGCCATCTCAAGCAGGCCACCAACGTAGGAGGGCTTGCCCCGGTCGAGAAACAACTCAGTTGCCGGGGTGTTGGCGTAGCGGCCCTCATCGCGCTCGAGCATGCCCAGCGCCACCAGCGCGTCGAAGAAGTCCGACGCGCTCCGCGGGTGCAGGCTCAAGCGGTCGCGCAGCACCTCGCCATCGAGCGCGCCCGCGTCCGCCAGCTCCGAGAAGACCCCGAGCTCGACGGCACTCAGCAGCGTCTTGGAGCCCCAAAAGGCGAGTCCAAGTTGCATGATCCCGTCGGGCGTCACCTGCGTCGCAGGCTCGACTTCCGCGCTCTGTCCTTCGCTCATCACCACACTCCGTTCCCGAGAACCAAACCCTGCCGCCTAACCTACGACCGCGCCCGCGCGGCGTCAACGAAGTCCCCCATCTGTCCCGGCGGGCTTCCGCATCCGTGCGGACACTCTCGCCGGCGCTATAGCTCTTGCCGCCCCTCGCTATCGGATTCGGCGCGGAGCAATCACCAGCGACCAAGCGACCGGCGTGACTGGTTTGCGCCGGAAGCGATAGTGAGCTGAACGTCCGAAGAGAACTCTCCACGTCGTCCAAGAGCCAGCGGGCTAGCAGCGTTTCGCCCGCGGCGCAAGAACCCGCCGCGCCGCTGGTTATGAGCCGGCGAGCGTCTGGTAGACGACGCAGTAGCGCTCGGTGAGCTTGGCGAGCTGTTTCTCATCCGCGTCGCTCCGACCCATACCACACCGGCATGAGATGGTCCCTAACGGCGGCGGCCGTATCGCCCAGGATCTCTGCCCTCACGTGTATGTCGGCCGTGCAGCCCACCTGTTGAAGCAGGCAGGCGTAGTAGGTCTGCGAGGCGGTGTTCCGGTCGACATCGAGGCGTTCGGCCAACCGCGCAGCCACCAGCGTGCTGCGCAACCCGTGCTCGAAATCAAACCCGATGCTGAGGTCGGTCGCCAGCGACAGCGCGGCGATCACCTCCGCAGCACAGATCCGCTCCTCGCCCGACGATGCTCCTCCCGACACCCCGTGACAGTACCGAGCCCTCGGTCCCGTCGGGCCGGGGCCGGCAGCCGGGAGTTCCGGCACTTTTTGGCGCCACTCCCGCCGATGCGCACACACTCAACGACGCGGTAGGTAGCGGTTTCGGACAGGTGCTTGAATCCCCGCCCCCGCTGCTCCGCAGTTACGTGCTTGCGCGGTTGCGAATCCGCCTAGACTCGCGCTCAGTGTGAATGCTGGGAGCGATCGGTCGGCGGTACGCCTCGCGGAGCTGATCGGAACGCTCTCACTGGCCACCGACCTCGGCCTGGGGCAGCCGATGGAGCACTGTCTGCGTTCGACGCTGCTCGCGCTGCGGCTCGGTGAGAGCGTCGGCCTCGATGAGGCAGAGCGGGCGAGGACGTACTACTTCGGCCTGCTCGCCTGGGTCTGCTGCCACGCGGACTCCCACGAGCAGGCGTTCTGGTTCGGCGACGACATCGCGGCCAGGGCCGACACGTACGAGGTCGACATGGCCGGCCTTCCCATGCTCGCCTTCATGCTGCGCCACGTCGGAGCGGGGGCTGCACCAGCCGCTCGTGCTCGCAAGCTGGGCTCTCTGGTCGCCGGTGGCATGAAGGACGTCGAGGGCTTCGACATGACCCACTGCCTGCTCGCCGCCACGCTCGCGAGCCGGCTCGGGCTCGGTCCGGAGGTCGCCGATGCGCTCATGCAGGCGTTCGAGCGCTGGGACGGCAGGGGGGTCCCGAAGGGGCTCGAGGGGGACGAGATCGCGGCGTCGGTGCGACTCGTGCAGCTGACCGAGATCGTCGAGGTCTTTCACCGCCTCGGCGGCGTCGAGGCCGCCGTCGAGGTCGCGCGCAAGCGGCGCGGGACGCAGTTCGACCCGAGGCTCGTCGATCGATTTTGTGAGCGGGCACCGGAGTTGCTGGCTGAGCTCGATACGGCCTCGAGCTGGGATGCGGTGATCGGTGCCGAGCCCGGGCTCGGGGGGACGCTGAGCGAGCCCGAGCTCGACAGTGCGCTGGAGGCGGTCGCGGACTTCACCGACCTCAAGTCGCCCTACACCGCTGGACACTCGAGGGGCGTCGCGAACCTGGCGGCCGAGGCCGCACGGCGAGGGGGCATGCCCGACGCGGAGATCAAGCCAATCTGGCGCGCCGGCCTGCTCCACGACCTCGGTCGCGTCGGGATCCCCAACACGATCTGGGACAAGGAGGGGCCGCTGGCGCCGGCCGAGCTGGAGCGCGTGCGGCTCCATCCCTACCTCACCGAGCGCATGCTGGCCTTCTCGCCCACGCTCTCGCGGCTCGGCGCCGTGGCCGCCCAGCACCACGAGCGGCTCGACGGCTCCGGCTACCCGCGCGGGGTGTCGGCGAGCGCCCTCAGCCCGGCGGCGCGGATCCTGGCCGCGGCCGACGTCTATCACGCGATGACCGAGCCCCGGCCCCACCGGGCCGCGCTCTCCCCCGAGCGGGCGGCCGACGAGCTGCGAGCGGAGGCCAGGGCCGGGAGGCTCGACGGGGATGCGGTGCAGGCGGTGCTGCGCGCCGCCGGCCATCGCGTCTCGGGGCGGCGCGAGTTCCCCGCTGGCCTCACCCCGCGGGAAGTGGAGGTCCTGGCGCTCGTGGCACGGGGCCACTCGAACAAGGAGATCGCGAGCCGGCTGTACGTGACGCCGAAGACGGTCGCCAACCACGTCGAGCACATCTACACGAAGATCGGGGTCTCCAGCCGGGTGGCGGCGACGCTGTTCGCCACCCAGCATGCCCTGCTTGGGGGCTTCGAGCCCGCCGAGTCGTAGGCCGGCACGAAGCAGCGCTCACCGCGGGCGAAAGAGGGAAGCGCCCGAGAAATGGGGTGAACGCCTCATGAAACGGCGGCTCCGGGCGCCTACGGTCTGGCTCATGACCGCAGTGAGAGAGATGGACGTGGTGATCGTGGGCGCCGGGTTCGCCGGCCTCACGGCGGCGAGGCGGATCGCCGGCGCCGGTCGCTCCGTGGTCGTGGTTGAGGCGCGCGACCGGGTGGGCGGTCGCACGCTCAACCAGGAGATCGGGCAGGGAGACGTCGTCGAGATGGGCGGCCAGTGGGTCGGCCCGACCCAGGACCGCGTCTACGCGCTGGCGTCGGAGCTGGGGATCCGCACCTTCCCGACCTTCGACGAGGGCGACGAGCTCGCCTTCGTCGAAGGCAAGCGCTACCGCTACTCGGGGGAGATGCCGAGGATGAACCCGTTCGCGCTCGCCGACTTCGCGCAGGCGGTGATGCGCCTCGACCGGCTCGCACGCTCGGTGCCACTCGAGGCGCCCTGGGAGGGCCCACGGGCGTCGGAATGGGACTCGCAGACGTTCGAGAGCTGGCTGCGGCGGACGGTCAAGACCTCGCGGGCCCGCAGCATGCTGCGGGCCTACTTCGGCGGGATCCTCGCCGCCGAGCCGGCCAGCTACTCGCTGCTGCACGCCCTCTTCTACGTCCACTCGGCCACCGACTTCGAGACCATGGCCTCGATCTCCGGCGGGGCCCAGCAGGACCGGATCGAGGGCGGTTCCCAGCTCCTCGCCATCCGCCTCGCCGAGCAGCTCGGCCGCATGGTCGAGCTCGAGGCTCCCGTGCGCCGGATCACCCAGGACCGCTCCTCGGTGGTCGTCGCGACCGACCGGCTCACGGTACGGGGGCGGCGGGCGATCGTCGCGATCCCGCCCGCGCTTGCCGCCCGCCTTGCCTACGAGCCCCCGCTGCCCGGATACCGCGACCAGCTCACCCAGCGCGTCCCCCAGGGGTCGATCATCAAGGCAGAGGTGGTCTACACCGAGCCCTTCTGGCGCGGGCAGGGGCTCAAGGGGTTCGCCTTCGCCACCGACGGACCGGTGATCGCGAGCTTCGACAACTCGCCGCCGGGGGGATCGCCGGGCGTGCTGGCCGCGTTCGTCAAGGGCGACCAGGCGCGCCGCCTGGCACGGCTCGATCCGGTCGAGCGGCGGCGAGAGGTCGTCGGCTCGCTCGTCCGCTTCTTCGGTGAGCGGGCGGGCTCCCCCGAGGCGTACCACGAGTTCGACTGGTCCGCGGAGGAGTGGACCCGCGGCTGCTATGGCGGCCACTTCCCACCGGGCGTCTGGACGCAGTACGGGCCGGCCTTGCGGCAGCCCGTCGGGCGCATCCACTGGGCCGGCACCGAGACCTCGACGGTCTGGAACGGCTACATGGAGGGAGCGGTGCGCTCGGGCGAGCGCGCCGCGGGCGAGGTGCTGGCGGCGCTGTCCGAGAACGCCTTAAAGGAGTCCGTCACGGTCCCGGTGGGGGCCTGAGAGGAGGGGGCCGCGATGGTGCGCCTGCAAGGCTGGATGGAGCGGAACCTGGCGACGCAGGGCTACTGCCTGAGCCCCGCCGAGGCGGAGCGGCTCCGAGTTGGCCTGCGCTTCCCGACCGGGCTCTGCCTGCCGCTGGTGGCGGGCGGGCTGGCGCTCGAGTCCGCCCCGCTGCTCTTCGCGATGGCCGGCATCGCGCTGGTCGCAGGCTTCACGCCGCGGCACCCGTTCGACCTGCTCTGGAACCACGCCGTGCGCCACTTGTCGGGCGCTCCCGAGCTCCCTCCGAACCCGCGTCGCCGGCGCCACGCTTTCAAGGTCGGCATGGTCTGGCTGCTCGCCGTCGCGGTGCTGCTCTCCGCCGGAAGATCGGGCCTGGCGATCGGGCTCGGGACGGCGCTGGTCGCGGCATGCGCCTTGGTGACGCTGACCAACTTCTGCATTCCCTCGACGATCCTGCGCTGGCTCGAGGGCCGGCGGGGCGCCGGGGCGCTGACCACGTAGCTCGACCACAAGGAGAAGAGATGGCCAATTCGAGCAACAGCAAGGTCGTGATCAACCTGGTCACGGGCCACGAGGACGCCGACCGCGTAACGGTCGCCTTCCTGGTCGCCACCGCGGCCCTCGCACAGGGCAAGAACGTGGCGATGTTCCTCACCAAGGAGGCGGTGCGCCTCGGGCTGCCGGGCTACGCCGAGGCGATCGAGTCGGCCGGCGCGCCGCCCGTCGCGCGGCTGTTCGAGCAGTACGCGGAGGGCGGCGGCGAGCTCCTCGTTTGCCCGATCTGCTTCGCGGCGCGCCAGCTCGACCAGGACGGCCTGGTCGGGAACGCGCGAATCGCCGGCGCGACCCCGCTCTGGGAATGGATCGGGGACGGAGCGACCGTCTTCAGCTACTGAGGCGGGAGAACCCTTGCAGGCGAGCGATCCGCAGAGCGCCGTCACGAGCGAGTTCGCCTCCGGCTTCTGGGGCGAGCTGATCAAGCCCGAAGCCGCGGGCTACCAGCAGGCGCGCGCGCTCTGGAACGGGATGATCGACCGCCGCCCCGCGCTGATCGCGCGCTGCGCGGACGCCGGCGATGTCGCCGCTGCGGTCGATCTCGCCCGCGAGCGGGGGTTGACCGCCGCCGTGCGTGGCGGCGGGCACGGCGTAGCCGGCCACGCGAGTTGCGACGGGGGTCTGGTGATCGACCTCTCGCAGATGAGGGCGGTCGAGGTGGATCCCGACGGGCGGACGGCGCGGGCCGACGGAGGCTGCAGGCTGGGGGACCTCGACGCCGCGACCCAGCCTCACGGGCTGGCCACTCCCCTGGGGGTGGTCACCCAGACGGGGATCGCCGGGCTAACCCTCTCTGGTGGCATGGGCTGGCTGCGGCGCAAGCACGGGCTGAGCTGCGACAACCTGCTCTCGGCGCAAGTCGTCACCGCAGACGGCAGCCTGCTCACCGCCAGCGGGAACGAGCACCCCGATCTCTTCTGGGCCCTCCGCGGCGGGGGTGGCAACTTCGGCGTGGTGACGTCCTTCGAGTATCGCCTTCATCCCGTTGGCCCGGAGGTCTTCTTCTGTTTCGTGATGTATCCGGCGGACCGCTCGGGGGAGGTGCTGCGCTTCTGCGATCGATACCTGCGCGAGGCACCGGAGGAGGTGGGCCCGCTCGGGGTGTTGGGACGGGTGCCAGAGGCCGAGGAGCTCCCGGCGGAGTGGCACGGCGAGCCATTCGTGGCGCTGCTCGCGCTGCACCCGGGCGATCCGGCCGAGGGCGACCGGGTCCTGCGGCCGCTCCGCGAGCTGGGCGACCCGATCGCCGACCTCAGCGGTCCGATGCCCTACACCGAGGCGCAGGCGGCCCTGGACGAGGACTACCCGAACGGCTGGCGCTACTACTGGAAGTCGGTGAACGTCCGCGAGCTGAGCGACGAGCTGATTGGGCGCCTAGCCGAGCACGCCGCCGCCGCACCCTCGCCGCACTCGACGATCGACATCTGGTACCAGGGCGGCGCGATGGCCAGGGTGGGCGAGCACGAAACAGCCTTCGCCAACCGCACCGCGCCCTACCTGCTCGGCATCGAGGGCAACTGGGAACAGGAGGCGGACTCGGAAGCGAACGTGGCCTGGGTACGAGACACCGTCGCCGACATGCGCTCGTTCTCCGACGGCGGGACCTACCTGAACTTCCCCGGCTTCCTCGAAGAGGGCGAGCAGCTGCTCCGCGAGGGCTACGGCGCCAACTACGAGCGCTTAATCGAGGTCAAGACCGCATACGACCCGACCAACCTGTTCCGGCTGAACGCCAACATCGAACCGAGGAGCTGAGCTCGTCCCCTTTTGCTCGGGTTCGCAAGTACGGAGATCGGTCGCTGCATTTCATGGGGCAGCAGCACTCTCACGGGGGAATAGGCTTGCCTCATTGTCATCGTCGACGTCTTGGTCGGTGGTGGTGTCCGATCGGGCCGGTTGGTTCTCGGGCTGGCGGTGGGCTGACTCTTAGGCTGCCTGTCGACCCGTAGGTCTGACCTGCATCGCGTTGTGTCGCCCACCGCCGCCCGAGGATCGCCGGCGTGAGTTGATAGGAGCGTGGCTTCGCCCCCAGTGAGGTTTGTCCGCCGACGGTCCGCCGTTAGTGGTCAACCAACGAAGGGACGTGGCACATGATGGTGATCGGAACGGACCCACACAAGGCAGAGCACACGTGCGCGGCGGTAGACGCCGCGACGGGCGAGCTGCGTAGCAGCGAGACCGTCGGGGCGTCAGGAGCCGGGCATCAAGCGGCGTTGGCGTGGGGTCGGGCGCTCGATTGCGAGCGGGTGTGGGCGATCGAGGATTGTCGCCATGTGTCTGGGCGCTTGGAGCGGTTCCTCGTCGCTCGTGGCGAGCGGGTGGTGCGGGTGGCGCCGAAGTTGATGGCCGGCCAGCGGCGATCTTCGCGCCAGGCGGGCAAGTCTGACCCGATCGACGCGACCGCCGTGGCTAGGGCCGCGTTGCGTGAGGGCGTGGCCTCGCTGCCCGCCGCTGAGCTCGATCAGCGGGCGCTGGAGATCAAGCTGCTGCTCGATCACCGTGAGGACCTCGTGCGCGAGCGGACCGCGATCCAGGGCCGGCTGCGCTGGCATCTGCACGACATGTGGGGAGCCGACGGAGTCCCCACAGGTGGGCTCGATCGGGCGAAGTGGCTTGACCGCCTCGCCCGGCGCCTGGCTCGCTGCGAGCAGACCGTCCGGGTGCGGATCTGTCGCGAGCAGGTGACCCGGCTGCGCCAGCTCGCCCGGCGCTGCCGCGAGCTTGAAGCAGAGATCGGTGTGCTCGTGGCCGCGTACTCGCCGGCGCTGCTCGAGCTCAAAGGCTGCGGGGCGCTCTCCGCAGCGAAGATCGTCGCCGAGACCGCCGGCGTCAAGCGCTTCGCGACCGACGCCAGGTTTGCCCGCCACGCCGGGATCGCCCCGATCCCCGCCAGCTCGGGACAAAACCAGCGCCAGCGCCTGCACCGCGGCGGCAACCGCCAACTCAACTGCGCCGTCCACCGCATCGCCGTCACCCAAGGCCGCATCCACCCACCC
>Ga0209587_1001469_pt1 | contig 11030 bp, 10 predicted proteins | sample NGEPerD_2_FD_184512 | JGI IMG/M metagenome (GOLD analysis project Ga0209587, IMG submission 184512) | Arctic peat soil microbial communities from the Barrow Environmental Observatory site, Barrow, Alaska, USA - NGEE PermafrostL1-D... | ecosystem: Environmental > Terrestrial > Soil > Wetlands >... | reverse complement strand
GGTCGACAGAAAGAACGCGGCGCAGGAGTGTCGATTCGAGCGCGGCAACACCACCGCCTCGCGCGAGGCTTTCCGTACGTACGGCACTAACCGCAACAAGCGCAACGCCTTCGGCAAGTGCGTCTCGAGGCGCGCCAAGGACGAGGAGAGCGAGCGCAGGAACGCCGCCAGGAACGCCGCCCAGGAGTGCAAGGACGAGCGGGCAGCCAACCCGCAGCTCTTCCAGACGTACGGCACCAACGCCAACTACAACAACGCGTTCGGCAAGTGCGTCTCGTCAAAGGCCAAGGCCAAGAAGGACGAGGCCGACGCACGGGACGCCGAGCAGGCCAAGGCGCGGCGTCGAGCCGCCCGCGCTTGCGCCGCGGAGCGCAGGAGGGACGGTCGTCAGGCGTTTGCACAGAAGCACGGCACCAACAGGAACAAGCGCAACGCCTTCCTCAAGTGCGTCTCCAAGAGGGCGAAGGCCGCCTAACGACTTCGCAGCGCACAGCGCGGCGGAGGCAGCGAGGGGCCCCACGGATGGGGCCCTTCGCTCGCTCCGCGCCATGATGCCGCCGTGCACAGCGCGATCTCCGTCCGTGCCCCGCTGCGAATCGCCCTCGGGGGCGGTGGTACCGACCTCCCCTCTCACTACCGCCGCCACGGCGGCTTCGTGGTCTCGGCGGCCATCGACCGCCACGTGCGGATGCGCGTCTCGGCGGCCCGCGGGGAGAGCTGGGTGCTCGATCACCTCGAGCGCGAGGAGGTGACCGACCCAGCCCGGATCGGCCATCCGATCCTCCGCGCGGCGGTGGCCCGCCACGGCTCCGGGCGCCCGCTGGAGCTGACCTCGGCCGGCGACGTGGAGCCCGGGACGGGGCTCGGCTCCTCCGGCGCCTACACCGTGGCGGCTGTGAAGGCGCTCGCGGTGATGGGCGGCCGCGACCTCGAGCCCGCGGAGCTCGCCGAGGCGGCCTGCCGGATCGAGATCGAGGACCTCGACCGCACCGTGGGCAAGCAGGACCAGTACGCGGCCGCGCACGGCGGCGCGAACGCGCTCACCTTCGACCGCGATGGCTCGGTGCGGGTGGAACGACTGGCGCTCGGCCAGGAGATGCGCTCTGCGCTGAAGGAGCGCTTCCTTCTCTTCTACACCGGCGTGAGCCGGTCCGCGGCCGGGGTGCTGGCCGGCCAGGTGGAGCGCACGCTGGCGGGCGACGGAGGCCTGGAGCGCAACCTGGCCGCCACGGCCGAGGCCGCCCGCGCGGGGCGGTCGGCGATGGAGGCCGACGACCTCGACGGCTTTGCCGAGCTGATGGACCGGCAGTGGGAGCTCAAGCGCGAGCGGCTGGCCCACCTGCCGATGGCGCGGATCGAGGAGCTGCGCGCGCTGGCGCTGTCCAGCGGAGCCCGGGGCGCCATGCTCATGGGAGCCGGCGGCGGGGGCTACCTGCTCGTGTACGCGGCGGAGCCGGAGCCCGTGCGCGCCGCTCTCAACTCGGCCGGCGCCCCGGAGCTGGCGTTCGACCTGGACGAGTCGGGCTGTCGAGTCGAACGCGAATAGAGTCAGCGCGGTGGCGACCGACCTGAAGCTCGGGCTGAACACCGGCTACTGGTCCGCGGGCCCACCGCCGGGCGCCGAAGAGGCGATCGCCGAGGCGGACCGGCTGGGATTCGACTCGATCTGGACCGCGGAGGCCTATGGCTCCGACGTGCTCACCCCGCTCGCGTGGTGGGGCGCCGCCACGCAGAACGTGCGGCTGGGCACGGCGATCATGCAGATGTCCGCGCGCACGCCCGCCGCCGCGGCAATGGCCGCCATGACGATGGACCACCTCTCGGGCGGCCGCTTCGTGCTGGGCCTCGGGGTGTCGGGTCCGCAGGTGGTGGAGGGCTGGTATGGCCGGCCGTTCGCCAAGCCGCTGGCCCGTACCCGCGAGTACATCGGGATCGTGCGCGAGATCGTGGCGCGCGGCGGCCCCGTGACCGCCGACGGACCCCACTACCCGCTGCCCTACCCGGACGGAACGGGCCTGGGAAAGCCGCTGAAGTCCACCCTGCACCCCGTGCGGGAGCGCATCCCGATCTTCCTGGGCGCCGAGGGCCCGAAGAACGTGGCGCTGGCGGGGGAGCTGTGCGACGGCTGGCTGGCGCTCTTCTTCTCCCCCCACCACCAGGACTTCTACCGCGAGGCGCTGGCCGAGGGTTTCGCCCGCGACGGCGCCGCGCATGACTTCGACTCCTTCGAGGTGGCCGCCACCGTGCCGCTGATCGTGCACGACGACGTGGAGGCCGCTGCGGACATGCTGCGTCCCATGTACGCCCTGTACTTCGGCGGCATGGGCGCGCGGGGGGCGAACTTCCACAACGACGTGCCGCGCCGGATGGGATACGAGGACGAGGCGACGAAGATCCAGGACCTCTACCTCGACGGCAAGAAGGACGAGGCGGCGGCAGCGGTGCCCACCCGCCTGGTGGAGGACCTGGCGCTGATCGGCCCCGAGGACAAGGTCCGCGCCGAGCTGCAGGAGTGGAGGGAGTCGATCGCCACTACCCTGCTCGTGGGAGGCGACGCCGCCATGGTCCGTCGCGCCGCAGAGCTCGTTCAGGGCTGATTCCAGCTTCTGAGCGGTCCCGTGCAAAACCGCTTGCTGCAAGAAAACCTGCAGGATGCAGGAGTTTCGTCTGTTAGAACGACGCGCTGCCGAATCGCGCCGGCCCGCCCGGTGCGAACGGGGGAACCAAGCGGCCTCATGGCCGCGGGGGCGAATCGTCCGGCCGTACGCGGTCGCGGACGTAGCGTCGGCTTCACCGACGCGAGCCCGACAGCTCACCTCGTAGGCGCCCTCCAACAACTTCAGAGGTGCATCAGTTTTGACTCCGGCCCCCCGGGACCTGGCCTGCCGTGACCCTTGGGAGCAGTCCCTGCAACGCTCGCGCGCCCGCCGCGCGGCCGCCGCACGCAGCAACGACATGCCGTGGATCTCGCCGAAGGGCGTGTCGGTGGCCGCCGCGCTGGCGCTCGGCGCCGGCCCCGCCGGCGACCTCGCCGGCGAGCTGACGGGCGGCGCCACCTCGGCCTCCGAGGCCCAGGCGGCCGCCAAGCGCGCCCGCGGCCCGGGCGTGCGGGCGCTCCAGCGCAAGCTCGGGATCCCGGCCGACGGCGTCTACGGCCCCCAGACCAAGCGCGCCGTGAAGCGCTATCAGCGCCGCCGCGGGCTCACCCCCGACGGCATCGCCGGTCCCCAGACCCGCCGGTCGCTGGGCCTGGGCTCGGGTCCGGTGCTCAAGAGCAAGGCCCGCACCAGGCATCGCCGCGCCGGCGGCCGCCCGCGGCGCCACTCTCGCCGGGGCGGCGGAGTGCGCGCGCTGCAGCGCAAGCTCGGGCTGCCCGCCGACGGCGTGTTTGGCCCCCAGACCGAGCGCGCGGTCAAGCGCTACCAGCGCCGCCGCGGGCTCACGCCCGATGGCGTGGTGGGGCCCGCCACGCGGCGGTCGCTCGGCATGTCCGGGGGCAGGATGCTCAAGCGGCGAGGCCGTGGCGGCTCGCGTACCCGCGGGGGATCGTGGTCGATCATCCGCCGCGTGATCGCGGCCGGCAACCGGATCGCCTACAAGCCGTACAAGTTCGGCGGCGGGCACGGCTCCTACAACGACTCCGGCTATGACTGCTCGGGCTCGGTGTCCTACGCCCTGCACGGTGCGGGCCTGCTGCGCAATCCGATGCCCTCGAGCGGCTTCATGAGCTACGGGCGCCCCGGCCCCGGCCGCCACATCACGATCTACGCCAACAGCGGCCACATGTACATGGTCGTGAACGGCCGCCGCTTCGACACCAGCGCGCTGAGGGTCACGGGCTCGCGCTGGACCAGCCAGTCCCGCTCCACCAGCGGATACGTGGTGAGGCACCCCCCGGGTCTGTAGCCGCCCGGCGCCGGGTAGCCCCGGCGCCACCGCGGGCTCGATCGCCTCGCCCCGTCGGCTTAGGCATGATCGGCCGGTGCCCACCGCTGCCGCGCCCCCGACCGGCCGCTTCGCCCCCAGCCCCACCGGGCCGCTGCACCTCGGCAACCTGCGCACGGCGCTGCTCGCGTGGCTGTTCGCGCGCTCGCAGGACGCTGCCTTCCTGCTGCGGATCGAGGACCTCGACCCGGAGCGCTCCAAGCACGAGCACGAGGAGCGCCAGCTGGCCGACCTGCGGGCGCTCGGGATCGACTGGGACGGCGAGCCGGTGCGCCAGTCCGAGCGCGCCCGGCTCTACGCCGGCGCGCTCGCCCGGCTCGAGGCGGCCGGGCGGGTGTATCCCTGCTGGTGCACCCGGGCGGAGATCCGCGCGGCCGCGGAGGCGCCCCACGGCGAGCTGCCCGAGGGCGCCTACCCGGGCACCTGCCGCAACCTGAGCGCGGCCGAGCGGGCCGAGCGCGAGCGCAGCGGCGCGCGCCCGCCGGCGCTGCGGCTCGACGCTCGGGCGGAGCGCGTGGCCTTCGAGGACCGCCTGCTCGGCCACGAAGAGGGGGTGGTGGACGACCTCGTCCTTCGTCGCTGGGACGGCACCCACGCCTACAACCTCGCGGTCGTGGTGGACGACGCCGAGCAGCAGATCAGAGAGGTGGTGCGCGGAGACGACCTGCTCGAGACCACGCCCCGCCAGCTTCTGCTTGCTCGTCTCCTGGGCTACCCCGAGCCGCGCCACGCGCACGTGCCGCTGGTGCTGGGCCCTGACGGTGCGCGCCTGGCAAAGCGCCACGGCGCGGTGACGCTGGCCGACCGGGCGCAGCTGGGCGAGTCCTCCGAGGAGACTCTGGCGCGGATGGCGCAGAGCCTCGGGCTCGCCACGGTGGGCGAGCCGGTGACCACGCGCGAGCTCATCGCCAGGTTCGACCCCGATCGCCTGCCGCGCGAGGCGAACGTGTTCGTGGGCTGACGGGCTGGACGGCTACAGCCGGCGCGCGGCCAGCACCGTGCCCGAGCGCTTGCCGCCGGCCCGCACCACCAAGCGCACGCGGTACACGCCGCGCGGCAGTCCGCGCGCCCGGAAGGCCGCCCTCCGCGTGCCCGCGCGGCGTGCGCGCGGGCGCAGCCGCCGGACAACGCGCTTGCCCCTCAGCAGCGACACCGACACTCGGGCGCGGCGTCGCAGCTTGTAGCGCAGCCGCAGCGGGCGCCCGGAGCGCCCGCCGAACACCGGCGATCCAAGCGTGGCCGAGCGCAGCGTGCCGCAGCGCTCGCGGCGTGAGAACCCGCGGCGCGAGGCGCCCACGCGTTGGGCGCCGCTCGCGCGACGAACGGTGAAGGCCACCTCGCGGCGATCGGCCTTGCCCGTGCGCCCGAGCGCGGTATAGCGCGCCACGTAGCGCCCGGCGCTCAGCCGGCGCTTCAGCGTGAATGAACGCGCGCGGCGCACGCGCAGCACGCGACGGCCCAGCCGGCCGGCGCGTGCCCGCCGCACCTCAACCGTGACCGGAACGCGGAAGCGGCGCTTGAACGCGAACCGAACGCGGCCCTGGCGGGCGCCGCGCACGCGGGCCGAGCGCAAGCCGGAGTCCGAGACGCAGCCCAGCTCTGTCACGCGCAATGCGCGGTCGCGCAGCACCTCCTCGGTGCAGAAGCGCATGTCCACCCACTTCTTCTGGGAGAACATCCGCGTCTGGTCGGCGTAGTAGGGCGACTCGGGGTTGGCCGACTGCGAGTAGGTGAGGATCGAGCGCGACTCCGGGCAGCGGGTGCCGTTGAGGTGCGCGGCCATCACGAAGCTGGATCCCGTCGTCACGTCGGGGAAGCCGGCCTTGCCCGCAAACGGGGCGGTGATTGCGTTGAACACGCCCAGGGTGCCTGGGCCGCCATGGATCGGCACGCGGTCGTTGCCGCGCGACTCGTACTGGTACTCCCGCAGGCGCGCGTTGAGCGGGATGCCGAGGTCGCGCAGCTCCTTCACCGCGTCGGCGAAGGCGGTGCGCGTGCCCTGGTTGTTGCTCAGGCCGCGCGGGGTGTTGACCGGGTCGTTCACGTCGAATGGCTGCTCGTAGGCCGCGGGGTTGCTCACCACGCTGCCGAGCGGGCCGGGCAGCGCGAGCAGCTTGGTGGCGAAACGCCGGAACAGCACAGCCCCGCGGCTGTCGAGGTCGTCGCGCAGGTTCCACTGCTCGAGGATCGGGCACGCCTCGCGCACGTCGATGGGGCCCTGGCTGCCCTGCATCACCGGCTCGGCCTTGCAGATGGACACCAGCCGGTCGCGGAACAGCTCGCCCGCGTACTGGCGGTTGTTGAACACCGCGTCCTGCAGCTGGCGCAGGGTGAACCGCCTACCCGGCAGGCCGTCGCTGCCCGCCAGGCGCTCCTGAACGATCCGCAGCCCCAGCCGGGTGCGAAGGCTGCGCACCGCCCGCTCGTCTCCGATGATCCGCGCGAAGCCCTCCAGCCGCTGAGCGGGGTTTGACAGCCAATAGCTGTCGTTGGAGTTGGTCACGTAGTCGCGCCGGAACATCGACGGCAGGTTCTTCGGCCCGAAGGAACCCGGCTGGATCGCGTCCGGGTCGTTGTCCCAGCGGCAGGACGTGCGCGACCCGTCGAGGATCGGGATGCCGAGCAGCTGGGTGGTCTGGGTGCCGAGCGCCGTGTTGCACGCCTGGGCCTTGGAGTTCGGCACGTTGGGCACGGCGCCGATGTCCGCGTAGTAGGCCTCGCCCTTGGAGTCCGCGGCGATCGAGTTCACCCACGGGATGCCCTGGTTGCGCCGCTCCACGCGGTCGTATTCGCGCACGCTCTGCGCCAGGTTCGTCTCGAAGAAGTGGTTGAGGTAGCGGAAGTTGCCCGCGTTGATGTCACCCATGGCGTGAGCGGTGGTGGAGGTCCACGGGAACAGCGGCAGCCCGAGGATCGAGGTGAACACCGGGCCGTGCACCGAGGAATAGAGCGTGCGCGTGCGGTCCTCCAGCCTGCCGCCGGCGCCGGGCACCTGTACCGTGACCTTGTCGGCGGTCATCTGGCGCGGCTGGCCGTCGTAGATGTAGGTGGTGGGCGAGCCGGGCACGAGCTTGAGCTCGAACGGGGTGAACCGGCGGGCGGTGGAGACCGTGTGGCTCCAGGCCAGGCGCTGCGTGTGGCCGATGAGCACGATCGGCACACCGAACAGGCTCGCCCCCGCCACGTCGGCCTTGCCCGGGACCGTGAGGTGGGACTGGTACAAGCGCTGTGAGCCCTGCCACGGGAAGTGGGGGTTGCCGAGCACCATCCCGTGCCCGTCCGAGGTCGCCTCACTGCCCAGGCCGTACGCGTTCGAGCCGGCGTCGCCGAAACGGAACCGCTCGAGGTTGCCCTCGATCAGCTCCATCTGCTTCTCAGTGGTCGTCGCCCCGCCCACGGGCACCGGCGGCGTGGGCGGCTGCGCGCTGCCGATGCCGTCGATCGCCACGCCCGAGCTGGCCAGCAGGGCGAGCTTGAAGAAGTAGCGGTACACGTCGATCTCGCGGATCGGGCGCACCCACTCCTTGCCGCGGCAGTTGGGGTCGGACAGTTTCGCCACGCCGGTGTCGCGCAGGTAGCGGTTGTAGCCAGCCACGTAGCCGCGCACACCGGAGCGGATCTCCGCCCTGGGCCCGCTCGGTGGCTTCTGGGTCAGCAGCTTCTCCACCACGCCCGTGTCGATGATGCGCTTGAAGAAGAAGTCGCTGTTGAGGTTGTTCACCGTCGAGCCGTTGCCCTCGAACTTCCACGTGTTGTCGGGCCCGAAGAAGCGCGACCGCTCCGCGCGCACCGTCACGTAGGACGACGCGATCGTGCAGATGTTGTCCTGCGCGAACGCGTAGCCGTAGCCGTAGGCGAGGTTGCGGAAGTTGCTGCCCACGATGTGGGGGATGCCGTGCGCGGTGCGCCGGATGGCCACGTTCGCGCGGTCGGCCCCGGGGAGGCTCTTCACGCGCGGGGCCGCCTCGGCGGACGCGGGCGCAGCCGCCGGCAGCGCGAAAAGGAAGGCGAGCAGCGCCGCCAGTGTGAGCACTCTCCCCCGCACCCGCATCACGGCCAACCTATCTGCCAGGCGGGCGCGCCGCTAGGGACCGCTAACGGATGGCGCGCTTGAACACGAGCACGTGGCCGTCCTTCTCGCCGTGGAGGGCCATGGCCGGCAGCACCTTCTCCAGCTCCCAGTCCTGCGCGCCGTACTCATTCAGCGCCTGCTCGAGCTTCTTGCGATCGAGCTCCTCCTCCTTGCGACCGAGGAGCCCGTGGGTGATCACGGTGGTGGTGTACTCGTAGCCGGGCATGGACGAGAGGCTACATTCGAGCGATGGACTACGTGATCGACGCGGGCGCGCAGGTCGGCCACGTACACCTCAAGGTGTCCGACCTGGAGCGCTCGATCGCGTTCTACCGCGACGTGCTGGGCTTCGAGCTCCAGCAGCGCTTCGGCTCCGAGGCGGCCTTCCTGTCGGCCGGCGGCTACCACCACCACGTGGGCTTGAACACGTGGATGAGCCGCGGCGGCCCACCGGCCCCGGGCGGCAGCGCCGGCCTCTTCCACGCCGCCTTCCTCTACCCCACGCGCGCCGCGCTGGCGCGGGCCGTACTGCGGGTGGTGCAGGCGCGGGTGCCGCTGACCGGGGCGTCGGACCACGGGGTCAGCGAGGCCATCTACCTGGCCGACCCCGACCAAAACGGAATCGAGCTCTACTGGGACCGTCCGCGCGAGGAGTGGCCGCGCCCGGCTGACGGCGGCGACGGCGTGGAGATGTTCACGCAGCCGCTCGATCTGCAGGATCTACTCGCGCAGGCGGAGCGGGCCTGAAACGAAAAAAGCCCCGGCCCGGCGCGGTGGCCGGACCGGGGCGCTCGCTGCTGAGCCCGCTACGCCGCTGAGACGTTTACGGCCTTGGGGCCCTTGTCGCCGGCCTCGGCGTCGAAGTTGACCTTCGCGCCTTCGTTGAGAGAGCGAAAGCCCTCTCCGGCGATACCCGTGTGGTGCACGAAGAGATCCTTACCCCCATCGTCGGGGGTAATGAAGCCGAAGCCCTTCTCGTCGCTGAACCACTTGACGGTTCCGGTAGGCATTGAGTCCTCCACTGCTTGTGTGCTGCGTCTGCGGAGGATCTTTGAGAAACCGCCCTGCGAGCGCCCGCACTACTTTGCCGGATGGCATGCACCCGGCCGTACAAACTGAAACCGTAGCAGCGATCTAGGGTGCATTGCATGTCCGAGCGGTTGCTTGCCGTAGACGCCCCCTACCTCCTGTACCGGGCCTTCTACGCGCTTCCCGACAAGATCACCGGAACATCTGGCCGCCCCGCGAACGCCCTACTGGGATCGGTGAACTCCATCCTCCAATCGGCGGAGGACGAAAAAGCGCGCGTCACGGTCTGCTGCTTCGGCCCCGACGCCGCCCCTTATCGCACCAAGCTGTATCCCGGCTATCACGCTCACCGGCCCCCGATGCCCGACGATCTGGCGCACCAGTGGAAGCAGGCGCCGGACCTATACCGCGCGCTGGGGTGGCGCGTGGAGGAGGATCCTGGGCTCGAGGCCGACGACCTGCTCGGCGCCTTCGCCCATACCGAGGAACGCGCTCGCGGCGAGGCGCTGATCCTCACCGGCGACCGTGACCTGTTCCAGTGCGCCACCGAAGCGGTCACTGTCCTGCTGCTCGGCGGCCAGGGCAAGAAGGGGCCCGAGCGCGTGGACCCCGCCGACGTGAAGCGCCGGTACGGCGTCGAGCCGGAGCAGGTGCCGGACTTCATCGCCCTCCGCGGCGACCCCTCGGACGGGCTGCCGGGCGCCAAGGGGATCGGCGAGAAGCGGGCGGCGGACATCCTGCGCCGCCACGGCTCGCTGGAGGCCGCGCTGGAGGCGGCCGAGCGCGACGGCCCGGAGCGCAACTCGCTGGCCGCGCAGGCCGACCAGCTGCGGGCGTTCAAGGACATCGCCACGCTGCGCGAGCCCGAGGTCAAGCGCCCGCCCGACACGCCCACCGACTACGCGGGCGGGGCCGCCGCGGCGCGCAAGCTGGGCATGGGGCGGCTGGCCGACCGGCTGGAGAAAATGGCCGGCTAGGCGGCTGACGGGCTGAGCTTCCACAGCCCTTCGAAGCCCAGGTGGCGCTCGGAGGCCACCCGGCCGAGCTGCTCGCGCGCGTCGTGCGAGGTCAGCTGGCACACCTCGGCGACCTCCCGGGTGGCCAGCGGCGTGCCGGCCCACCGCAGCACTACCTCCGCGGCGGGAATGGGCTGCCGGGCGGCGTCCATCTCCTCGCGCAGCACGCTCTCGGTCTGATCCTGCTCCACTCAGCGGGCCAGCTCGGCGGGATCGAGCCGCCGCCGGAAGGGCTCAGCGGACCAGGCCCAGGGGCAGCCGGGATCGGTGTACTCGGTGATGCGCACCTCGGCGGCCACCTCAGTCGGCTCCCACGTGGAGCACGGCCTTGCCCGCCACCTGGCGGTCCAGCAGCGCCTGGAGGGCCGGGCCCGGCTCGCGCCAGTCGGCCTCGAGCGCGATCTGCGGATCGAGCTCGCCGGCGGCCACGAGGTCGGCGAGCGTGCGCAGGTCGCGGGTGCCCGACTGGTGGCGCGCCAGCTCGCGGAAGACCATGAAGCCGTACACACGGGCGCCGGCCGCGCGCCCGTAGAAGTCGGAGGCCTTGTAGTCGACCGGGTCGCCCGAGGAGTCGCCGAATGTGACCAGCGTGCCATCGGCCGCGACGCGTTTGTAGGCCGCGGACAACGACGCCCCGCCGACCGCCTCCAGGATCAGGTCGAACTCCTCGCCCTGGGGCTCGAAGGAGTCGATCAGCTCGTCGGCTCCCAGCTCGCGCAGGCCCTCGGCGCGGTCGCCGGACGCGACGCCGGTCACGTGCGCGCCGGCGCGGTGCGCGAGCTGCAGCGCGTAGCGCCCCACGCCGCCGGCGGCGCCGGTCACGAGCACGCGCTGGCCCAGCAGCGCGCCGTGCACCGCCAGCGCGCGCAGTGCGGTGAGCCCGGCCACGGGCAGGGTGGACGCCGCCGCGAAGCTCACCTCGTCGGGCAGCTCGGCCAGCTCGCTGGTGGGCACGGCCACCTTCTCGG
>Ga0209587_1001467_pt1 | contig 11034 bp, 9 predicted proteins | sample NGEPerD_2_FD_184512 | JGI IMG/M metagenome (GOLD analysis project Ga0209587, IMG submission 184512) | Arctic peat soil microbial communities from the Barrow Environmental Observatory site, Barrow, Alaska, USA - NGEE PermafrostL1-D... | ecosystem: Environmental > Terrestrial > Soil > Wetlands >... | reverse complement strand
CAGCGGAACTCTCCTCTCCACTCTTGTTGCCCTATGGACTAATCGCCATCGCTTCACGCTTCACTTGAGCCCAAGCTATCTAGCGCTCCTCTCCAAACGAGGCGCTCCCATTATCGGAATCACGCTGGGATTCTGGATATTCCGCCACACTGACCTGTTCTTGGTATCGCGGTACTTGACTGAATCCGATGTAGCACTCTACCGTGCCGCGGCACGGATTGGAGCAATTGCATCTGCATTTCTCGGTGCAGTCTTGCTCGCCCGCGGCCCACTGCTCCAAGGACCGCTGCGTGATACCGCCAACCCAAACGAGATAGCTTCAGCAGCTGACGCTCGTCTATTCACCTATGTGTTGCTTCTCGGACTCTGGCTCCTCGTAGCGTTCGTGCTGACACGTGATCTCTTGATCATGGTCGCACCACCAGAATACTCTGCGGCTGCACCACTAATCCCACTACTTGGCCTCGCTGCCTTGTCTGTTACAACCTTAACACTAACCTACCGGACTTCCAAGCTCAAGCGTAAAAAGTCCTTAATGGTTGGCGTCCTGCTGGCAATGTCCGCGACCCTGATGCTGCTCTCCGTTTGGCTTATCCCACACTTGGCACTGACCGGTGCAGCTCTAGCATCCATTTTTCCGGCCCTATTCGCATCAGTATTCTACTTTGTCGTATCTCAACGTTATAGTGACAGTCCCCTCACCTTGCATGGGATGCGTCTTCTTGCGGCATTTGTAATTGCAGTTGTCTATGTCTTGCTGATTCTACCGTTGGGAGGGCTACTGAACGGCTATGAGCTTGCGCTAAATCTTGTAGCGGCATTGGCCTTTCCAGCAGGGCTAATAGTCTGCCGTGTTCTTCCTTTAGGTGAGGTTAGGTCTCTTATAAGATTGCTATCGCTTGCTCGCAGCACCCAAAGCGATTGGAATCATCGTGTTTCCCTCCTAGGAGATGATGACCTACGATTGCTCACGAAGTATCTGAGGCAGAACACCTCTGCAAGGAACACGAGCGCTCAAATGGGACTTTCCGAGGCTGCGTTCTTTGCCAGGCTGACACGAGTTCTGTGCCGCGTGGGTCAGTATAAGATGGATAGCATGAGCGAAGAGGAGGCCGGACGTCGATTGGATATGCTTCGTGAGGCTAGAGGCTCGGAAATCGCTGATCCTCACACTAATCTTTCGGCCTCGGTGGATAACAGCGATCTTGCCTCCATTGAGGCCATTGCCACCCAGTTGGAGAGCATGCCGGAGCGTCGATGGCATGCTATGACTGGCATTCCCGTCTCCACAAAAACCACTACTTCGAATCATGAACAGTAGTAGCTGTAGGCAATCAGACCTAGTCGCAGTATCCATCAAGACTCATGGGCGACCCGAATCGCTTCGTGCCTGTATCGCCTCGGTTGAAGCTTATCTAGGTAGTCCGTACCGTCTCTACATCACCGATGATAGTCCCCCCGGCGAGACAGATGAGGCCCTGTTGGCAAAGCTTGAGTCCAAAGGCCACTTCATCCGCCGGTATCCGCAGATTACGCCGGTCACCATAGCTCGCAACGAGCACGTTGAGAATACTCAGGGCGAAGCCTTCTTGCTTCGCATGGATGATGACTTTGAGCTGTCGCCGGAGTTCAATCTTCCAGCCATGTTGAGCATATTGGGCGAGCATACCTATCTCGGAGCCCTCTCAAGTATCGAACGGCAGGCAATTGCCGGACGGGGAACTGTCAGTCAAGGTATCAGCCCGCATCAAGGCTACTTGATCTGTCGAGAGCGAGTGTTACACAAGCTTAGCGTTCCCCTGGACGCTTGGCAATGGCTGGGACGATCATTCCAGCCACGCTTGAGCATTGCCGATCATACACGCAACTGCCTTTTGCTGCGCATGTCTGTCTTTAGTGACGTTAGATGGAACGAAGGGCTCTACTTTCACGGTGAGCACGAAGCTTTTATGCTAGATCTAAAGAAGGCAGGGTGGCTTCTCGCGTTCACACCAGATAGCATTCATTTGCACAACGAATCGCGATCTTCTTACCCTGGCTACAGTTTAGTGAAGCAAAGAGAAGCTTCTAGGAAGGCAATGGCCAATGTCTTTGAGCAGGAGTACGGCATTGAGCGGATTGAGCTTACATATCCTGCCGGCAAGTATCTTGAATCTATGGACGAGCATCGAGGTACTCCGTGACATCAAGTGAGATCCTGTCTCCCAATGTAGAGGAACTCGTGCGAGATCAAGGATCCGCAGCTATGGCCGGTGCCGTGATATCTGAGAGGATCACCTTGGCCGCAAAGGCGGATCCTGAGTATGCATACGGCATGCGACAGAGAGCTGCCTCAGAGGCAGCGGCGTGCCTTGCTACAGAAGATCTGGAGATCTATCTGGCCGAGCTTCGGTCTACTGTTCCGCTGTTGCTCAAACGGTTGGTCTATCTCGCCCCTGACCTTTCAACAATTGGAGGCATACAGGGTCGAACCCGCAAGATATTGGCCCACGCCAAGGAGCGCGCAGTCGAATACTGTGCCATTACGATTCACCGCAATGGTGATCTGCAACCTGACTCAACCTATTGTTGGCAGGATGATCCACAGCGCGTGCTAGAGGTGCTTGGATCGTGGTCGCCAAGTAACACCGTCCTTTCATTCCCGAATAATACTCTTCGCATTCTGCCCATCGAGGTTCGAGAAGCGGTTGAGCGCTTCCCGCTGATCTTCTTCGGCTCCGGGCAGCTCTCGTTTCTCATTCAAGACTCCGTTGCGGCACTCGATCTTGACTATTCTCGATCTGTGAAGGCAACTCGCTCCATTGTGTTCTCGGAGCTAGATCAGCGTACATATCAGCAGTTCGGCCTTCATGGTCAGATACTGGGATTTCATCCCACCGAGATACGGGACATGCCGCCAAGGGCAAAGCAGCCGAAGGCCCTTCAGCTTGGCTACATTGGCAGAGTTGATTTTCCTACTAAGGGCACTGACAAGCTAGTGCACGCCGCTCAGCTTACTAAGGACAGGAACCTGCCACCACTCAAGCTTTACACGCCAGACAATCCGAAGAATGCACCTGATCTAGAACGCTTCTGTAAGCTTCTCGACGGGAACCAGCTTTCAGATTTTGTAGAAATTGTCTATAACGAACATAACCTTGAAGTGATGTTCGAGCACATAGATATCTTGCTCCTGCCGTCGAACAAGGACTCGTTTCCTAATGTTGTACTTGAGGCATTCTCGTTCGGCGTGCCTGTTGTTGGTACGCACTTTGCCCCAGGCCCTTCAAGGTTGATCACCCACGGCGAGACGGGTTTTCTACTTGATGACTTCTCGTACTACTCACTATCCTCAATCCTTGATGAATGTTCACACGAGGTGCTCACAAGGCTTGCGGGCAACAGTTACCGTGAGCATTTCAACTACTCTATGGATAACTACTTTGAGCTGATCGAAAGCGTCGGCGTTGAGGCATTGCACGACTTCTTTGGCTGGAATCGACGTAATGTCTTTCCAACCATGACGGCTATGAACCGGCACTACGATTCGATGCAGACTTATCGAAAGCGTGCACGAAAATGGCGAAGGCGCTACGAGTCGGAGCGAGAAAAGCGTGAGTTTGTAGAGAACACAACTCGATACAAAGTTGGGAAAATCTTGCTTGACACGCCTTGGACCTTGCGAGGCATCCTCTTGCGACCCTATTTACTTTTCCGCGTCGTTTCTGCGCATTTGCGACGTGGTCGCAAGTAACTCGTGAATTAGGCTACTTTCTTCACACTCCGTCTCATGCCTGCTGAAACCATGCCACGGTATTGGCCAGACCCTTATCGATCGAAACCGGCTTGATATCGGGGAAATGCTCAAGCAACCTTGAGGCGTCGGCTTGGGAATGCCTCACATCACTCCTTCTAGCCGGATGTGATGCGGTTTCCAATTCCATTCCTAGGATGGACTCGATCTTACTTACTAGGCCATTAACTGTGAGCCGACCCCCAAATGCAAGGTTGATAGGTTCCGGAGAGATTACTTTTCTAATGAGTGCATCACCTATTACAGAACACACTGTGCCTACGTAAGTAAAGTCACGACTCTGCTCACCATCCCCCTCCAATGGTATGGGCTCACGCCGCATTGCTGCTGAAACAAAGGCGGGGATAACTGCCGCATAGTCATGATCTGCCGCTTGGTACGGCCCGTAAATATTGAAGAACCGAAACACGAGTACCGGTAAGTCGTAACTTGCAGCGAATGCGCGAGCATAACTTTCCGCCGCCAGCTTACTTGACGCATAGGGTGACATCGGCTCCGGCCTCAACGCTTCGGCCTTAGGGAGTACCGGGTTCGCACCGTAAACGGAAGACGACGACGCTACGATTGTATGAGTATTGCCTAGCTGCCGCGCGGCATCCAAAACTGCAAGCGTCCCCGTTGCATTTGCATCATGGCTTGCCTTGGGATTTGCGACTGATCGAGGTACAGATGGCACTGCGGCTAGGTGGACAATACCATCTGCGCCATCAATTGCTTTCCATAGGCAATCATTTTCGAGGATCGAACCTTCAATGACCTCAACCTGTGGCGACTCGGGAACGTTGTGTCGATAGCCCGTTGAAAAGTCATCGAGGATGGTCACGTTCACATTCGGGACAGACTCAATGAGATACCGAGTCAAATTCGCCCCGACAAAGCCGGCGCCGCCGGTAATGACAACCTTCATCCTACCTCCGTTCTTCTGAATCCGGCCATTCTGACTGTATGAGGGGTTTGAGGAGAGAAGCGCGATTCCAGTTCCAAGACTTCGAACACGCCTACTTAACCTTGCTCTCTCATACGCCGTAGAACATTTGTGCTTGGCCAACGGCGGTCCTTGTCCCTCTCATACACATGAATAATCCGTCGTGCTCCCGACTTGACCTCTCTAGCAATATACTCATAATTCGGCTTGCGACCAAACCAGTCAAGTACCTTCTCTTCATCCACGGGATCATGGACATGCGATGACGTATTGCCAGCCTTCCACTTGTATGGAAGCGAGACCACCACAATCTTGCCGACGGATAAAAGCTTCTGGGCAAACTCTGTTGCTGCTGGAACATGCTCCATCACTTGGAGGCAAGTGACGACGTCATACTCCCTGTCTGGTTCCCACTTTAAGAAATCGGAGCGAATGCTATTGACCCCCGGGCCAGTGTAGGGATTCCGCAAATCTAGCGATGTTCTAGTTGGAATCCAGTCATACCATTCCAGGTATGGGCACGCCGCGGATCCGACATCAAGTAGGCTGCTTGCAGAGTCAGCGACTCCGGTCACCAAGTGCCTGACGACTTGCAAATAGATACTATCTACTCGGTGTTGCCAATATTCATCGAGCACGCTTTGTGCGCTTACCTTGCCGTCATTCATGAAAGCCTTCCTGCATCCAGCCAGTTGGCATCTACATTGCGTCTGCCCCAGGGCAGTTAGCGCTTTATGCTTGCTGCAAGCTGGGACTGCTTGAATCTACATGAATTTCTGAGCGAATGGATGCCCACGCTGACATAGACTTTCTCGGAGCACCGACGGGGTACCCCTCGAATCTCCTTGATGCCTACGTGAATCGAATACAGGGCTACCGAAGGGGATTGCTGCCGGTTTCAGTTGTTAGGTCTGGGTCCACCGAAGCTAGGCGATTGCTGGCAAGCTCGGCTCGCGAGCAGAACTCAGAACCTGAAACAGTGCTCGAAGACTTTTTAACCGAATCAAGATGGCGACCCTTCTCTCGATCGCGCTCGATCGACGTCAACGCGATCATGGAGCTCAGCCGTGTGATGACACTGCAAGCTAAGCACAATGACGACCTAGTGCGTGCATTGCAGCTTGCTGATCGTGCACTGAAGCTTTCTGGCCCTAGGCGCATAGCCTCAAGGCTTCAAGCCTTTCACATCCAACTGGCTCTCCATTTAGGCGCTCGTGAGCGAGTGGATCATCTGCTCGCAAAGTATGATGAGATTCCTGAGATTATTCTCAATTCAATACTAGCAGACCTTGACAACCCATTTCGTGGTGGCCCTAACACGAATATAGATAGCTGGATTGATCGCTTCTCCAAGGTTTCGCGTTCACCAGGTATTCGGATCACGCCTGGGGAAGGCCATACTCCATTTGACCGCTTGTCTGCACGACCCGGCTACCACACTTCAGGGCCGCTGGTTACAGTTGTGGTGACAAGCTTTGAGCCAGACTGGGCTTTGCTTACTGCCGTTGATTCCTTGCTCTCTCAAACCTGGTCTAATCTCGAGATCCTCGTGGTAGACGATGGCTCGCCATCTGAGCATGAAGCCCTACTAAGCAAGCTCGAGGCACTGGACAGGCGAGTACGAGTGATTCGCTTGCGAGTCAATGTAGGGACCTACGGAGCCAAGAACGTTGGTCTCTCAGAGGCTTCGGGCGAGTTTGTTACATTTCTTGATTCGGATGATTGGTCGGTCCCGAGCAGAATTGAACAGCAAGCGGGGGAGTTGATTTCTCAGTCGCACTTGCTTGCAGTTCAATCTGACCTTCTCAACGTAACCCCCGAGTTGATCATCACTCAGCCAGGTCGCGATCCTTTGTTCGCGAATGCGTCTTCCTTGATGTTCAAACGTCAGCCGGTACTGGCGACAATAGGTTACTTTGATGACGTTCGGAAAGCCGCAGATAATGAGTATATACGTCGTCTTAAACTTACATTTGGCAGCCATACCTTCGGATACTTGCATCGCCATGTCCATATTCTGCGGCGACTTGAGCCAGAGTCTTTGTCCTATAGCGAGTTTAAAGGTGGCTGGGTAGATTCGACGCGGGCAGGCTACTGGTCAGCTTATGCCCACTGGCACGATGATATTGAAGCAGGGCGGTGTGTGCCCTACGTCCCCCTCAATGCGATTAACCGTCCTTTTAAGGCTCCAGACCCCATAGCTCGGTCCCGGGACAAACATCGGCAAGTTCGTAGCTACGATTTTGCCGTTCTTAGTGATTTCCGCTTATACGGTAACGTCCAACGGGCTGCCATAGATGAAGCTAGGTTGCTTTCGAGCGCAGGCTTTCAGGTAGCAATTGTCCAAGTTGAGAGTCTGACTCATCCGGCGGTCCGCACTCGCTTACTTTCGCGTGAAGTGCACGACATGATTGAAAATGGGATCGTCGATCAAGTGTTCCTTTCCGACTCTCATTCCATTCAACATCTTATCGTTCGCTACCCAGCTGCACTACAGTTTGCTCCAGATGAAGCTTGCGGCTTGAATGTTTCCAAGGTAACATTAGTGGCAGACGAGTTGCCTTTTGGATGTAACGGCTCGGTTGATCTGTATGATCAGAGCGCTTGCACTAGAGCAGTGTACGATCTGTTTGGCGTGCAATCATGCTGGGTGTCCGGTTCGCCTGAAGTGCGCGACGGACTGTACGAGGTTGGTTTGCGATCTGAAGAGGTAAGTTCAGCTCTCATACCTTGCGTTGTTGGGAGGCAGGATTTTCGGATAATGAGATCCGGCGTTCGATCATCAACACCCATCGTCGGATGTCATGATATCGAGGTGATTGATCACGGTTGCGGCACTTTGACCTCGGTGCGAGAGTTCTTGCCAGATTCGCAAGAGTTGGATGTGAGGCTTATGGCTGGTGCTAACGAGGGCATATCGCGAGATAAAGGCGAACTGCCTCCGGATTGGGTTGGGTACTCGAATGGCGAGCTTTCGGTGTGGGATTTTCTGTTTCAGCTTGACTTTTGGCTATGTCCGCCTGACTCTCCGCGAAGACTCACAAGGGCCATGACGGAAGCAATGGAAGCTGGCTGTGTGATCGTCGCGCCCGATGGCTATCGCGACGTATTGGGTGATACGGCTATTTACACTGATGCTGAAAACGTGGGGCAAGTTCTAAAGGAATTACACAGTGATGTTGCTGAGTATTTGCAGTGGAGTGAACGGGCACAGCGAATGGCCTCTAACAGTTTTTCGGTGGATGATTACCTCAGGTACATGGTAGCCACCCTGCCTACTTGTAAAACTTAGCTTAAAGGAGAGATCAGTGGCCCAATTGAGTCGTATGTCCGGTGATATAGCTTTGGCGGGGGCTTCCTTTGTGGTTGTGGTAGCCGCATCGACATTCGCGATGATGTCCTCATGGGACATAGCTTTTGTGCTGTTGTCTGCTCAGGTCTTGCTGTTGATGCTGGTGACTCTTCAGATTCGGCGAAGGGTGGGCGTGGTGAGAGACCGCCTCGGATCTGGCGTGGTTCAGATAAGGCGTGACATCGAAGGGCGCCAGAGCCAGCGATTTGGCAGGGGCGGGCAGGCTAGTGACCCGTCGATTCGCCGCATTCTTGGCGCTTTAGAGAGTGAAAGGTTTGCTGCTGAAAGGCGCCACGCTGAGTTGCGTGACTTTTTGCGGGCTGAGATGGATTCGGGAGGCCGGTAAGGCGTTCGTTCTCACGAGTCTTGGGCGGTACTAGGCCGTGGCTGTCACTGGGTCAGATCGAGTCGAGTTTATTGCCTGTATGAAGTTGGCACTGCCCGTTTCCACAGAGAAATAGTCGTGCACGAACTGATATCCGCGGTTAGCCAGCTCAGCTGCCTGGTTAGGGTCTCTCAAGAGCGTGGTGATAGCTTTATGCAGTGCGCCGGGCGCGTCTGGTGGGATCAATAGGGCGGTTTCGCCGTCCTTGAGGGCCTCGGCGGTTGCCCCAACCCGGGTGGATATGACGGGGCACCCGGCCAGGAGGGCCTCGCAGGCGGCTCGGCCGAAGGATTCGGCTACGCGGGCGGGGTTGACAAAGATGTCTGAGGCGGCATACAAAACCATCGGGTCTTCGATCCGGCCGGCCAGTATGATCCGGTCCCCCACCCCCAATTGGTCGGCCAGGGTCTTGAGGTGCTCGTTGAATGCAAGGTCAGCCGGGCGGTCGTAGGGTTCGCCGCCGATCACCAGGCGCCAGTCGTGACCGTCGGCGATCGACAGGGCGAGCGCCTCTACCAGCGTGTCTTGGCCGCGGCCTTCAGTGATGGCACCCAGGGAGCAGACGATCCGCTCCTCGGGGCCAATCCCGAACCGCTCGCGGAGCTCAGCGCCGCGCGCTGGCAGGCTGTCAGGATCCTCCGGTGGCTTGATCGGCGGGTAGTGCACGGTGGCTTCGATCCCGCGGCGACGGTAGGCGTTCGCCGTCGCCTCGGAGGAAGCCAGGATCGCGCCTGCGTACCGGCCCGCTACTCGGGCCACGGCGCTACGCATGAGGCCGCGCACCCCATCCCCCTCGAGGATCTCGCCCGAGTACAACAGGACGCCTGCACCGGACCTACTGGCGCCCACGAGCGCGTCCGGGAGCATCGCCGAGCTGACGATCACGAGATCGACGTCGCGATTGCGGGCGTGGCTGCGAACAACCTGGGCGGCGGGGAATAACGAGGGCCTCGGGGCCTCCGAAGAGGACGTCGCCGACGGTACCGGCGAGTTCGGCCGCCGGGCCAGGCGCGGGTACGAGCGTAGCGATCCTGACCCCCGCGTCGCGGAGCATCTCCAGCCTGGGTAGCAGGGTCCGCTGCGGGCCGGAATCCTTCTCCGTGTGTACCACGCACAGGACGCTCCTAGGGAAGCTCCGGCTTTGATCGTTGCTCAACGGTTCCGCCTTGCCTGGCGCCTCACGCGCCGCTCGTACGCCTCGCGACTCAGCCCCGCCGGCGGCGGCGCAGCGCAAGAGCCTGCCTCAGTCTCAGATCGGACAACGCCTCAACGGTTGCCTGGCGCGGTGCCAACCCGCGCCCATCATGCCACCCCGCCAGACGCCCCCGCAAGCCCGAGAGGGTTCGATCGCGCAGAGCCTGGCCCGCGCAGATCGCGCCCTCGGCCGCGAGCGCCCGAGCCGCACCACCCGGCGAGGCCAGCACCCGGTAGCGCCTCAGCATGTAGCCTCGCGACCAGCCTGTCCGCCGGTACTTGGCCGCGCTCGCGGCGCCGAGCGACTGGGAGTAGGCATGGACGGCGACCGCGTCCGGGGCCAACTCGCAGCTCGCTCCCGCGAAACGCAGGCGTAGAGCCAGATCCAGGTCCTCGTAGTAGAGGAATATGCGCCCGTCGAAGCCGCCGACCGACTCGAAGGCGGCACGGCTGTAGAGAGCGGCACCCCCGGTCGGTCCCAGCGGTGCGGCGGCCGCGGCGGCCCTTTCGCGAGGCTCGCCATGCAGGTAGTCGAAGCCCATCAGGGTCCGGTCGGCGATCACCCCGGCCGAATCGATCCGACCCGGATCCTGTTCGGAAACCAGTACCGCGGCGATCATCGCCGCGCGAGACCCCGCGCTGCGTTCCAAAAGCGCCTCCAGGAAGCGCGGCTCACACACGACGTCGCTGTTGAGGAGGACTATGGGGTCGCCGGGCACGGTCGCGATCGCCCGGTTGAGGGCCGGCCCAAAACCCACGTTCTCTTCCAGGGCGATCAGCTCCACCTCGGGAAAGCGCTCGGCGACCATCGCCGGGGAGTCGTCGCCCGAGCCGTTGTCGATCACCGCGACCCGGGCTGGGGCGACGCTCTGCTCGCGCAGGCTTTCGAGTAGCCCGGCGAGGCGCTCGCGCCCGTTGAAGTTGGGGATGTAGATAGTGGGGCTGGACGCCCCGCCGCCCGCACCCACCGGCTCAGTAGCCCCCACCGAGCTTGCGGTGGTCCCAGGTGGCGAGGCGGACGGGGTGGAACTGGATCGTGACCCGCTTGGCGGCCTGGGCGGTGAGCGCCGCGCGGGCGTCGCCGTTGATCGAGGAGATGCCTTCGGCGTAGCGGAGGGCGAGTTCTTCGCCGAACTCGAGGCAGACCGATGGGTCGGTGTGCAGGGTGGCGCGGGCCTCGATCATCACACCGCGGAGCTGGTCGTAGGTGTCGCCGGCCTCGACCAGGAGGGCGGCGCGGGGCTCGCGCTCCAGGTTGCGGACCTTCTGGGAGGCGCGGAAGGTCCAGGCCCAGAGCTCGGGGGCAGTAGTCGTCGCCGCGGCGTCAGCCGGCACATCAGCGTCAGCCGCCCCCTCCCGCACCGTGTACCACAGCGGTATCGAGT
>Ga0209587_1001466_pt1 | contig 11036 bp, 9 predicted proteins | sample NGEPerD_2_FD_184512 | JGI IMG/M metagenome (GOLD analysis project Ga0209587, IMG submission 184512) | Arctic peat soil microbial communities from the Barrow Environmental Observatory site, Barrow, Alaska, USA - NGEE PermafrostL1-D... | ecosystem: Environmental > Terrestrial > Soil > Wetlands >... | reverse complement strand
GACGAGCAAGGCGGGCGGGGCGGTGGGCGCTGGGGGCACGAGGCTCTCCTTGGTCGTCGCCACCGGACGGTGGCGCAGACGGGGCTCTACCCGTCCTTTACCTGACCTCAACAGGCGCCGCGGCGTCCGGGGCGTCACGCGGCGCCATCCACCGGGACTCTCGCCTCTGGTCGACAAACAGGCGCCGGGGGCGGCGCGCCACGCGCTGGGTGTGCGCCGCGTCCGTTTGGGGCGCGGGGAGCGCAGGGCTGCGCTCCAGGAAGCCTTGTCGAAGCATTGTCTCCGTGGTGTCGCGGTCTGAAGGCCTGCCGAAGAGGTATCCCTGTCCAACGCTGCAACCCAGTTCTTTGAGGGTTTGCGCCGCGGCCGGGTTCTCGATTCCCTCGGCCACCGTTGTGGCGCCGAGACTATCGGCGAGTCGGATGACGCCCTCGGCGACCGCTTTGGCATGTCGGTCGACGTCCAACGCTTGGACGAAGGAGCGGTCGATCTTGATCACGTCTGCGTGAAGTCGGTGCAGATAGGTGAGCGAGGACTGCCCGGTCCCGAAGTCGTCGATTGCGACGGCGACGCCGAGGCGACGCAGTTCGGCGAGTCGCTGTGTGGCCATGTGCAGATCGGTGATCACCGCCGTCTCCGTCACCTCGAGTTGCAAAGCACATGCTGGCAGCCCGGAGCGGAAGAGCGCGGTGGTGATGTGCATGGCCAGGTCGTCGTCGTCAAGTTGGCGCGCGGAGATGTTGACGGCCATCTTCAGCGTCGCGGCCCAGGGGTGGGAGCGTCATGATGCAGCCTGGCACACAGCCTCGGCCAGCGCCCATGAGCCGATCGGGATGATGGCGCCTGTGCGTTCGGCTGCGCAGATGAACTGGTCGGGTGTCAACAGTCCCCTGTCGGGAGGGTCCACCGAAGGAGGGCCTCCACGCCCACAACCGTGCCGGTATGGAGGTCGAGCTGCGGCTGGTAGACGAGTTGGAACTCATCGCGTTCGAGTCCGCTAGGGAGCGGTGCGACAGCAAGGCGACGATCTCGGCAACGGTGACGAACAGCAGCAGGCGAATCGCCCAGGACAACGTCTCTTGGCTCGTGCCCGCTTGGACATTTAGCGCATGAGTGGGCCGACAAGAAGTCCCGCGGTCACTGCCGCGATGAGGGCGCCTTTCTGGCTGAAGCGCCTGGCCGCTATCACCAACGGCACGTAGAACAGATGTGGCATCACGGTGGAGTTGCCACCTGCGCTGTAGGTGATCCACCACCCGATGCCCAGTAGCACCCCGACGGCCAAAGCGGTGCTTCTTGCGCAACGGTCGCTGAGGCAACCACCGCTTGTTCGACCTTCCGCAGCACCGGGCCCGGCGGCTTGGAGATCGTCTGCGTCTGCGTTGGGCTTGTCCGCTCGAGCTCGTGTGTTCGTCGGCGTTACTGGGAGTTTCGCGTGCCGGCAAGCATCATCGACGCTCCTGGAGCCCCTCTAAAGGAACAACATGGGCGGGCGGGGTCGCAGGCGGGCCAAGGTGAACCATGGGCGACCAGGGATCGACGCGACTGCCGGTGACCCGCCAGACCGTGGTCTCGCGACACGGCTGTCCAAGCCGACCGTCGAGACCGCCCGCCGAGTGGCCGACGACGACGGGCAGAGCCGCTACCTCATACAGGCGTGGGCGATGGCCCACCCTCCTGTTACGGCGAGGTCGTGGGTCCTGTATCGACCAACCTCGGCGCCTGGGTCTCAATCCCCAGCGCATGGTCGGCCGACGGTCGGCCCGGTCCCAGCAGCAGCAGTGCTAAGAAGCCCGAAATGTACGCCAGGTCGCGTTCAAAGCCCACCGCCTCCGCGCCGATGAGCCCTCGGCTCCCCGTGACGAGCACGATGGCGCCGATCAGCTCCAAGGTCATAAGAGCGGCCACCAGGCGCGTCAAGAGCCCCACGATCAGCATGGCACCCCCGACCAACTCCAGCAGCGTCACCGCCCAAGCCAGCACCGAGGGTGCCGGTAGCCCGAGACTGCCGAGGAACTGTCCGAAGCCGGCGGGATCGCCGGTTAGCTTGTCCAGCCCATGGACGAACATCATCCCACCGATGATGAGCCGGACCACTACCGGGGTGACCCCTGCCAATCTGCCCACAGTACGCATGACGGCGCTTTCGACGAGGCTGAACCCTCGCCTCTACCGTCCCTGCCGGTAGGCACCGCTGTCAAGCCCCGGCGTATCCGAGGGGAGGAGCCGCCCCGGCTTGCCCTCCCCTCGGTTCGGGGCCGAGTGGGCATCTGAGGTCGCCTAGTAGCCGAGCCCGCCGTCGCCGCCCCCGCCCTCGGCGGGAGCCTGCTGCTCTTGCGGGGCGGGCTCCTGCTCCTCGACGGTGTCGTCGGTGGCGCAGGCGCTCAGGGGTAGCGCCAGGAATGCTGTCAGGAGCGTTGCGATGACTCGTCGTCGCATCATGATCGCCTCCTCGCACGACGCCTACCCGCCGTCGCTGGGTTCTCAACACGGCGGCCAGAGGCTGCAGAGGGGGCAAGCACAGTGCTGTAAAAGGCGAGGCGCCGCGAGGGCCGGAACCCTTTGCGCTCACCGCGTCTTGACCCGGGACGGGACGCTGAGGCGGGTCCGACCGAGCGCCCGGGTGACCCACAGCTACGCGGTCGTCTCCACGTCGCGTCGGCGGAAGGCGACGAGCCCGGCCACGATCAGGATGATCGCCAGGGCGGACATCACGACCAGCGGCGGCCACCGCATGGCTTCGGCCGGCAGGAGGGGGGTGTGGCCGAGCGGCGACAGGTTCATCGCCCACTGGGGGAACTGGAGCAACTGCCCGAGCCACCCGACGACGCCGGCGTAGACGACCACGATCCACACGAGGGGCGCCGCCCGGGACGCGAGCCCGTACAGCGCCACCGCGATCCCGGTCACGAGCCAGACGGCGGGGACGTGCGCCATGGTCGCTCCAAGAATCCGCCCGATGAGCGCGGTGTCGCCCAACGCGCCGGCCACGCTGATGCCGAGCCCGAGGCCGGTGACGGCCATGATCACGGCGCTGCCGGCCAGGGCGATCACGAGGTGGCTGCCCAACCAGCGGGCCCGCGACACGGCCGTGGCCAGCACGGGCTCGGCGCGCCCGCTGTTCTCCTCACTGCGGGCGCGGCCGGCGGCGAGCACGGCGAACACCGCCCCGAACACGGCGAAGACGAGGACGATGATGGCGAGCCAGGCGTCGATGATCGTGCCGCCCAGTTCGGCGACCGCGTCCTGGATCACGGACATCTCGGAGACAAAGCGTTCGATCTCGGATGCCAGGGTCCCGTAGCCCAATGCGAAGAGGAACATCGCGACACCCCACCACACGACGCTGGCCCGGTGCAGCCGCCACGCCAGTCCAAGCGGCGTTGCGAGGCTGTCGCCGGCGTGCGCGGGTCCGGGCCGGGTCTGCACCAGGCTGGCGCCGACGTCGCGGCGGGTGCTCAACCAGTACGCCGACGCGGCCAGCACGAGGGTCAGAGCCAGTGGCAGCAGCAACGGCCACCACCGGTCATCGACGTAAGCTCGGGTCTGCTGGGCCCAGCCGATCGGCGACAGCCAGGACAGCGCGTTCCCCCCCAACTCGGCCATGTCGCCAGCCGCGCGGAGCGTGTAGCTGAACGCCAGCACGGCGCCGGCGAGCCCGCTGGCCCCCCGTGCGTGCCCGTTGAGCTGGACTGTCACCGCGGCGACCGCGGCGAACACCACGCCAACGGCGGCCTGGCCCGCCCCGAACAGCAGCGAGCCGGCCCATCCCACGCTCTCCAGCCCCAGGCTGCCGAGGCTCACCGCGAGCAGCGCGCCGAGCACGAGATTGGCCCCGAAGGCCACGACCAGCGCCGCCGTCGTCGTGGCGTGGCGGCCGACGCGACTGGAGCGGACCAGCTCGGCACGGCCGGTCTCCTCCTCGAGCCGCGTGTGACGGACCACGACGAAGATGCTCATCAGGGCGACGAAGATCACGATCCAGCTCAGGTACTCGTTGCTGATCATGGCGCCGAAGTGGTAGTCCTCCAGCCCGTAGCCGGGTCCACTGACCGCGCGGGTCCCGGGGTTCTGCATCAGCGTGGCGCGCGCCTGCCGGTCCGACGCCGCCGGGTACAGGCCCGGGAGCGCCGCCACCGAAGCGAGGGTGAACAGGGTGATCCCGAGGATCCACGCCGGCAGACGGACCCGGTCACGGCGCAGCATGAAGCGCACGAGCGTGCCCATGCCGGTCAGCACGTGGCCCGATCGTGCCGCCGCTCGGTCGCCGGTCGGCGTCAGCGTGGCGGTCATCGGACGGCTCCCGCCTTCCCCTGTACCTCATTGCCGTAGTGCCGGAGCATGAGCTCCTCGAGGGTGGGGGGATGGCTCGTCAGGCCGCGCAGGCCGAACCCGGCCACGTGCTTGACGGCCGCGTCGAGATGCTCGCCGTTGACCGAGAACCGGACCAGGTGGTCACCGACCTCGGGGTCGTGGATCCCGGCCAGGGTCTCGAGCCCGCTGACGGGCTCGACCGTGAGTGCCTCGATCGTGGTCCGTGTCAGGTGCCGCATCTCGGCCAGCGTCCCGGTCTGCACGACCGTCCCCTGCCGGATGATGCTGATCCGGTCCGCCAGCTTCTCCACCTGGGCGAGGATGTGTGACGAGAGCAGCACGGTCCGGCCCTCTTGGGTCATCCGGCCGATCACGTCCTGGAACACCACCTCCATCAGCGGGTCGAGCCCCGCCGTGGGTTCATCAAGCAGGAGCAGCTCGGCGTCGGAGGCCAGGGCCGCCACGATGGCGACCTTCTGGCGGTTGCCCTTGGAGTAGGTGCGCCCCTTCTTGGTCGGGTCGAGGTCGAACCGTTCCACGAGCTCGTCCCGGCGCACGGGGTCGAGGCGGCCCCGCAGCCGGCCCAGCAGGTCGATGGCCTCCCCGCCGGTCAAGTTCGGCCACAGCTCCACGTCGCCGGGCACGTACGCGAGCCGGCCGTGGAGCTCGACGGCGTCGGCCCACGGGTCACCCCCCATGACTGTGACCTCGCCGGCGTCGCGCCGCAGCAGGCCCAGCAGGATGCGCAGGGTCGTGGTCTTGCCGGCCCCGTTCGGCCCCAGGAACCCGTAGACCTCGCCCTGGACGACGGACAGGTCGAGTCCGTCGAGGGCCGTGGTCGCCCCGTAGGTCTTGGTCAGGCCCTTGGCCTCGATGATGGCGGTCATGGCGTCTCCTCGCGGGAGTCGGATGGGGAATCGATGGCGGCACGGACGTCCCGCCACATGTCGGAAGCCACCATGTCGGCGATGGCCTCGTAGGCATCGAGTGAGGCGCTGCCGATGCGCCAGAGGGCCTGCTCGGTGAACGGCTCCAGGTCCATCCGCCGTGCCAGCTGGGCCTGGAGGACCATCGTGCTCGTGTTCAGAGCGGTCAGCACGGCGGCGACGTCGCGGGTGCGCTGGGAGCCGGGCTGGAAGCGGTCCGGCCAGTGGGAGGTCAGGAACTCCTCGCTGCTGGCCATCACCTGGGCGAGCATCTGGTCCATGGCCGGAGAGCCGTCGACCATCGCACGGCCGACGTAGCGCTGGACGGCCGGCGCCATCGACATGAGCGTCGCCACCACCTGCGGATCGCTGATGCGACCCTCCTCCATGGCCGCCGTCTTGATCTGCACCAGCTCCAGGACCCGATGTTCGCAGGCGGCCCGGAGGCCGTCCTTGGTGCCGAAGTGGTGCTGGACGAGCCCCAGGGACACACCGGCAGCGGCCGCGATGCCCCGCATCGTCGCGCCCCGGTAGCCCTGCTCAGCGAACGCGGCCATCGCGGCGTCACGGATCCGCGCCCTCGTCGTGAGGTCGTCGACAGGCCGGTCGGCCGGGACAGACGAGGCGCTCATGGGCAGATAATACGTTTGTATTGCTCGCCGGTCAAGCGTATTGTCGGTCGCGGGATCTGCCCATGCGATGGGGGCCTTCCGGCCCCGCGGCGGCAGACACGTGTTCGACTAGACCGACGACGGCGTGCCGCTGAAGACAGCTCGGGCTGAGCGGGCACCGGACGGTCTCAGTCCTACTCGATACCTGTTTGGCAGGTGAACTGCCGTTTCCGGCCATTCCGCAAGTCAGCAGTGGTGGAGCCGGGACGGGGAATCGAACCCCGGACCTATTCATTACGAGTGATGGATTCATAGCGCCCCCCACGGGGACCCAACACGCGTCTGACCAGGGCGAACACGGACACGCCGTCCTGCTGCCGTTCCCCGATGGTGGGTGTCATGACCGGCTGGTGACCCAAGCATCGAAATCCCCGCACCTTCGGGACGGGACGGATACCAACGATCCACCACCAGGAGGTGACCCCGCGCCGGCGGGCGAGGTCGCCTGATGCCGCCGAACACGGCCTCCGGCACGCCGGAGGCGCGCGAAGCGCGCGACGTGATGGCCTTCGGCCAAGAGATCGGGCGCGTGCTGTCCGACGGCCGGATCGTCGGTCGGGCCGAGCCGTTCGCCAAGGTCTTCCCGTCCAGCCGCCTCGTCAAGAAGTCCATCGGGCTGGCCGCGTGGGGCGTGCTCGAGGACATCGCCCTTGACGGCGCGCTCGACGGGCAGGGCCGCCTCGTCGCCGAGACCAACGTTCGGCGCATCGCCGACAATCTCGGTCTCAACAAGGACACCGTCACCAAGCACCTGCGACGCTTGCGCGAGTACGGCTTCGTGCTGCAGGAGGAGGCCCGCGACGACGGCTCCGGCCGCTACGACACCTGCCGCTACGTCCTGGACCCGTCCGCCTGCGTTGAGCAGTTCACCCACACCCCCAGCAAGCGCGACAGCGCCCGGATCGAGCCGTGTCCGAAAACTTCGGACACGGTGCCGGCGGTACCCGTGTCCGAAGAAGCCGGACATGGTGACACCGGACATGGTGGTTTCGGACACCTACAAAGAGATGTTGTTGTTGCTTTCCAAGAGGAACAGCAACAGACCGCGCGCGAGGTCGATCCACAGCTGCGCGAGCGGCTCCTGGACCTCGGTGTCGCGGGACCAGTCGCCGATGACCTGCTCGCCGAGCACCCCGCCGACCGCCTGCGCGACGTCCTCGACGCCGTCGCCGCACAGACGCTGCGCAGTCCGGCCGGGTGGGTCGTCAAGGCTCTGCGTGACGGCTGGGATGTAACCCAGCTCGTCGCCGAGCAGCGACAGGCCCGCGAGCGAGACGAGCGTCGCGCCGAGGACGCCGCCGCTGCGGCCGAAGCCGAGCTGCTCGCGCGCGAGCAGCAGCACCGAGCCGATGGCTGGGCCGCGGCCGTGTCAGCCGCGCTGGACGACGATGGGCTGGCCGAGGCGCTGGCGCGCACGACGACGCCAGCGCCAGGGCTTGGCCGCCGGTCGGCTCCCCTGGCGCGAGCACAGCTGCTCACCTGGGCCGTCGCCGTCCACCGGCGGTCGCCCCAGCAACCGCTGGAACCCGCACTGGCCGCCGCGCTCGCCGCCGGCGCAGAGCCAGTCCCGGACGCCACCGAGGCCCTTCCTCCACCCCCCCGGGCCCTATACGCGCCGCAGCCCACCTATCGGCGCGCGTCCGCGCCTGCCTCGACCGCCTTCCAGAGCCGGCAACCGCCGGCGTGACCAGCCGCCCAACAAGCAGGAGGGAGCACCGATGAACCGCTCGCACGAACACGTCTTGGCCGACATCGAACAGCAGGTCCAGGCGTCCGGCGTCCCTCTCGACCAGGCCGACGCCGCCATCGCCGACGTGCTGGGTGTCCCGGCGGACTACTACTTTGCCTACCTCCTCGTGTGGGGCGCGATCGAGGCGCACCGCCACAGCATCGACCTCACCGCCGAACCGCGACGGCTCACGGCAACCGAGCCGGCGCTCGACCTCGCCGCCAGCCTCACCGACGAGATCGGCCGGCTGGCCGCAGCGATCCACGACGCCTCAGACCGGCGAGGCACGCCGAAGAGCGCCGCGCGGATCCTCGGCTGTGTCCTCGAGCTGCGTCAGCTCGTGCGCGACCTCCACTCCCGCCATGGCACCCGCACGGACCACTGCGACAACGCGGTGGAGGTGATCGGTCGTGGCTGAGCCATACGAGGAACCGCGCTTCTACAACGCCGTCGAGCACACGGTCGCCGTCACCTTCACCGTCCGCGGCGGCAAGCGCCACGGCACCGCCGACCGGCAGGCCCGCAAGATCGCCGAGCGGCTCGGCAGCCGCGCGGCCCGGATGGTCGGCGTGGTCGAGGTACGCGCCACCGCCGGCCCCAGCCGCGACGGAACCATCACATCCGCGCGAATCGTCCGCTTCGACGCCGCCAATGCCGGCCAGGCCATCCACGGCGAGGCCGACAAGCTCGACCGGTACCTGGACCCCGACCACGAGCTGGCGCTGCGCTCGCTGGCCGCGGCCAACGCCGCCGCCCAAGACCATCGTCGCGTCGACCAGGAGCGCCGCCTCGCGGCCGGCTGCCGCAACACCTACCAGCACGCCGCCACCAACGCCTTCTGCGAGTGCGTCTACTGCAAGCCCGAACTGCATTACGACGCTGTCATCGCCGTCCGCAGCAGCGGCCACAACCGCTCATCGAGTACCGCTGCGTCTGCGGTCACTCCGTCAACGGCCTCGGCCAGCGCTGCACCCTCCACCGCCAGACGACAATCGTCGTCCTCGACGACGACCCACCCACGCTCGAGCTGCTCGCCGACGCACAGCACGAAACGCAGCTGTGAGGCCCCGCCAGCGACTCCGCTCCTCGCCCATGGAGCCGCCCCTCCAGCACCGCGCGACTCAAGGGCTACGAGAGCTACACAGACTGGCACTTCCTGTGCGGCGGGCTGGCCGGTGCTGAACATAGGCCGTCTTGCGCCCGGCGGCGAGGGCTACTACCTCGACACCGTCGCGGCCGGAGTCGAGGACTACTACACCGGCGCAGGCGAGGCGCCCGGCCACTGGCTGACCGAGACCGCGGCGGGTCTCGGTCTGACGGGCTGGGTCGGAGCCGACGACCTCCGAGCGGTCCTCGGCGCCCGTGACCCCAGCGACCCGAAGGACACACTCGTCTCGGGGCGTGGCGGCCGGAAGGTGCCGGGCTTCGACCTGGCCTTCCGCGCGCCGAAGTCAGTGAGCCTGGTGTGGGCGCTCGGCGACGAGGCAACCGCCGCGGTCATCCGCGACGCACACGACCAGGCCGTGCGCGCCGCGATCGGCTACCTCGAGCGTCACGCGGCGCGATCCCGCCGAGGTGCGCAGGGCCACGATCGCATCGCAATGCTCCCAGCATGGGGGCGCACCGTCGATGATGTCACCAAGGCGGTCATGAGCAGCTTGTTCCTCTCCACGCCCTCGAGTCAGTGAATGCCAGCCAGACGCTGACTTACCCCAGGTTGACAGAGAGGGCGATGAAGAAGCAGCGTGCGCTGCCGCTCCTTCTTAGGGCTTCATAATTCATGGAGTCGCGGCTCGGGGGCATGACGTAGCTGGTGCGAACTGCGCGGCGTCGGTGGCCGTTGCACAAGGGCCAAGACGCTGGAGTGCTTACAGGAGACGATTGCAGGCCAGCGTGCGGTTTCCGCGCGTACCTCCAAGGGCAATTCCACGGCGACGTCCTGGGTTGTCTTGTTTCGGATCTCGTCGAACACCCGGCGGGTGTCGGCTGTGGCCCGGATGCGCCCGTGGAGAGCATGCGGGACACCGGCCGCCCATCGGAACTGCCAACTCCCGGCATTGGCGCGCCACTGCAGCAGCATGCTGGTCCACCCGAGGGTCTGCTGGAGCCTCACCAGTGATGCCGCCAAGGATGTTTCCGTGGCGGCAGCCAAGTCACGTATCGACTGCAGTGTCTCCGGTCGACCCTGGCACCTCTCGATGACCCAGTCCCTGGGCAGAAGGAGCGCCGCGGCAAATTGGTCGCAGAAGCGCTCGACTTCGTTGTCGGTGGCAAGCCGACGCTCGACAGCGGCTTGCCCTGGGCGGGTGAGTAGGAGATGCGCCAACTCGTGTGCGACGGTGAACCGCCGCCGTGCAGCGTTGGCAGACGCTCGGACGAGGATTTGGGTCGTAAAGCCGTCCGTCTCCAGCCGGCCGTCCTCGATGAGGTTCGTGTACGAGATACTGGACACGCCGAGTTTCTCAGCGAGGCGCTCTACCGCGATGGGGACGCCGCGCGCTTCTGGGTACTGGCTTCGCACGACGCTTGCGGCGTTCTCAGCCAGTGCGCTCATGGTCGGAGCTCATGTCGCAGACGGAGCCAGTCCCCCGGCGTATCGAGCTTGAGCCTCCGGATCGCCGGCTCCCCCAGCAGTTGCTCCGCAGCCGTGCGTACGTAGTCCACCAGGCCCGTTTCCCACTCGTACTCCAGCGCCGCCTCTGCAAGGGCGAGCACCTGCCGTGTGCTCAGTCGCCCGCGATCAACTGGCGCGGCGCTAGTGGCAACGAGCAAGCCCTCGGTGGTGAGCACGTCCAGAATCCACGCTGGCGCCACCGCGAGCAGCAGTGAGTCCGAAAGGTAGAACTCGATCACAGCTGGCATGACATGACCCGTGGCGGCAACCCGGCGCCGCTCCGTGTCGTCAAGATCCTTCCAGCGCTGGAGCGCCGCACTCGCAGGGCCGTTCCACCGCAAGGCGCGGGTGGCTCTTCGATATGGCCCGGCACTCAGAACGGCGCGACGCGACAAGAGCCACCGCTGGACGATTTGCCTCAACTCGGCCGGGTCCTCGAACCGCTCTATGGTCACGTCGCCCGGGGTGCCCCGAATCTGTCGGCTCACTGGGTGGTCTCCGTGCTGCAGCCACAGCACGGGTATCGCGGCCTGCGTGGCGGCCCATCCGAACTCTTGCCCCACACCAGCACTCGCGCCCTCGCCATGGACGATGAGCCCGTCGCTGCGAGTCAGCACCTGCAGGCAGTTCTGTTCGAACACTTGCTCCGGCGTCAGGTCTTGGTGACGATGCGCCGACGAATGCTCGAACGGCAGGTAGGTCTCCACCGAGAAGGCGGGCTCGTCGTAGTCGAGCGCGGTGACGGCCTGCTTGATGATGTCGAGTTCGTCGGCGACTAGCCG
>Ga0209587_1001464_pt1 | contig 11039 bp, 9 predicted proteins | sample NGEPerD_2_FD_184512 | JGI IMG/M metagenome (GOLD analysis project Ga0209587, IMG submission 184512) | Arctic peat soil microbial communities from the Barrow Environmental Observatory site, Barrow, Alaska, USA - NGEE PermafrostL1-D... | ecosystem: Environmental > Terrestrial > Soil > Wetlands >... | reverse complement strand
CACCTTCCTCGTCGAAGTCATCGACGTCATCCACCGCACCCTCGCGGCGAAGTGGAAGCAGCAACGCCTCACCGACGCCCAGCAGCGCGCCGCGTGGAACGACTACGTGCCGCAGCACCTCCTCCCGCGCCTCCACGCCTTCGAGCTGATGATGGCCCCCTACGCCATCGCCCACATGAAAATTGGCCTCAAGCTCGCCGAGACCGGCTACCGCTTTGGCACCGAGGAACGCGCCCGCATCTACCTTACCAACGCCCTCGAACCGAAGGTCAAACAGCTCCCGCAAATCGGCTTCGACGCCCTCGCCCACGAAGCCGCCGCCGTGAACGAAATCAAATGGTATAAGCGCTTCACCGTCGTTATCGGCAACCCGCCGTATTCAGCGTCCATCTGTGAACCAGAGTGGTTGATGCGGCGGCTCGACGATTGGAAGCAAGGGTTGAACGAGACGAAGAGCGACCTAAACCGCGAGGAGTGGAAGTTCCTTCGGCTCGCGCACCATCATTGCACTGTGACGGGCGCAGGAATCCTCGGCTTCATCATCAATCGAGATTTCCTCGACGGAATTGTGAAACGGCGGATGCGCGAACACCTAGGCCAATCGTTCCCGCTTCGCATTGCCGTGGATTTGAACGGCGACGTAAAAGGAAACATCGCAGACGAGAATGTATTCGAGATCGAGCAAGGCGTCGCGATTACCGTCCTCAGCACGAAGTCAACGAACCCCGGCTTGCGATACGCTTCTCGTGTCGGCACACGAGCGCAAAAATACGCCGACTTGATTGCAAAGCAGCCAATCGACGCAGCGTTGGCGGACGTTGAAACTCCACCACCGTATTTTCGATGGATGCCGTATTTGTCTGAGCACACAGCGGCTGCAGCAGCCGAGTATGCTGAGTGGCCGCAAATCAAATCCGCCTTTGGGGTCGCTTCGTCTGGCATCCAAACGAAGCGTGATGGTCTATGCGTAGCGTTCACGCGCGCAGAGATGTGGGAGCGGGTGCAACGTTTTCACGCGTTGACTGCCGCGCAAGCACGAGAGGAGTTCGACCTCGGTGACGATGGCCGCGACTGGACGGTGGCAGGAGCGAAGGCGGACATTTCAGCGAGTGGACCGAACCAGCGGTTTCTCTGTCCCATTCTTTACCGCCCGCTCGACATTCGTTTCACGTATTGGACGGGACGAACGAAAGGTTTTCTCGCTTACCCCCGCCGCGAGGTGATGCAGCACATAGTTGGACAAAAGAACCTGGGCATGATTTTCAACAGGCAGATTGTTGGCGACAGCGTTTCCCACTTCAGCGTCGCGCGAATACCGATCTGCCACGGCACATTCTACCTCGGCAATAAAGGACAGGACTACTTCGCGCCGCTGTTAGCTTTCGACGATGATTTGCTCGCAAGCCAGAAGTCGGGACGGAGCAATTTCACACCGTCGTTTGTAAGTGCGCTGCGGAAAGCAATCGGTCCCGAAGCGCCAAAGCTAACGCCCGAAGACATCTTCCACTACGCCTACGCGGTGTTTCACAGTCCCGGCTACCGGAGCCGTTACACGGAGTTTCTGAAGATTGATTTCCCGCGCCTGCCGTTGACCGGGAACCTGGAGCTGTTCCGCGCGCTGGCCCGGCTCGGCGGCGAACTTACCGCCTTGCACCTGCTCGAATCGCCGAAGCTCGGCGAGCCCCGCACCGAATTCATCGGCGGCCGGAATCCCGAAGTCGGTCGTGTAGCTTGGTCTGACGAGACCGTATGGATCGACGCCCCGGCGTGCAGGAAGGGTGCTCGGCAACAGCCGGGAAGCATCGGCTTCCGCGGCGTGCCCGAAGCCATCTGGAACTTCTACATCGGCGGCTATCAGGTCTGCCACAAATGGCTCAAGGATCGCAAAGGTCGCATACTCTCGAAGGACGACATCGCCCGCTACCACAAAATCGTCATCGCGCTGGCCGAAACCATCCGCCTGATGGTCGAGATCGATAAGGTAATCGAAAAGTACGCCGGCTGGCCGGGCGCTTTTCAGGGCAAAGCAAACGCGTGACTGAGGAAGAATCGCCCTCGGCCCTGCATTTCTTTGTCGACGAGGCTGGCGATCCTACTCTGTTCGATAGCAAGGGTCGCATTCTGGTCGGACAGCAAGGCTGCTCTGCCTACTTCATCCTCGGAAAGTTGGATGTCGCAGACCCTGCCGCCCTCGGTGCTGCGCTGGACCAACTGCGTGCAGCGTTGCTGGCCGATCCTTACTTCAAGCGCGTGCCGTCCATGCAGCTGCAGCGGCGCAAAACCGCGCTCGCGTTCCACGCCAAGGATGATGTTCCTGAGGTGCGGCGAGAAGTATTCAAGTTGATGTTGCGCTTCGACGTGCGATTCTATGCCGTGGTGCGTCGCAAGACCGCCTTGCTGGCTTATGTGCAGCAGCGCAATGAACGTGAACCCGACTATCGCTACAAGGGTGACGAACTTTACGACACACTGGTGGAAGAACTCTTCCGCCGCTATCACCCGTTCGCCGACCAGTTAAACATCTGCTTTGCCAGGCGCGGCAGCAAGACTCGAACCAGGGCGTTCCGCTCTGCGATCGAGCGCGCTGAGACGCGCTTCGAGCGGGACTACGGTACGCGCCGCTCAGCCAAAGTCGCCATTGCCGTCAGCACGCCGCCCAAAAGCGCGGGCTTGCAGGCAGTAGATTACTGTCTGTGGGCGTTGCAGCGCTACTACGAGCGCGCTGAAGGCCGCTATATCGAACTGATCTGGGACAAGATTGTGGAGATCGACGACATGGACCGCGTTGAAGGCGGCCGCAAAGGGATAACCTACAACAAAAAACGCCCCCTGACCTGAAGCCAGGGAGCGTTGGAATAAGCGGTGGAGGGTATAGGACTGACTTGCCGAAGCAAGACTGTCACACGGCATGAAGCCGAATTTCACCCTCACACCAATCAAAAGATTACAGTAAAAGAAGATTACGTACTATCGAGATACATTAGTATTCAAGCACAAACCAAAGTGCTTTGTTTCAAGCACAAGCGAACTGGGCCACCGCAACCAGAGCAGTTTGTTCAGTATTCGGGCAAGACGGCGGCCCTTGGCAAAGACCGCCAGCGGCGCTATAGTGCGGCCCATGTCTTTGAATCGCGCACAATATGCCTTTGAAATCTCGTTCGATTGCGCGCACCAATCTGTTCTTGCCCGTCAACTGCTGCCCCTGCGACTGCCGCGCTAGCGGCCACTCTGATGCCTGGCGAGGTGAAACGCATCCCTTCTCGTAATTTGTCTGCCGTAATGGCAGGCGTTGATATGTGTATGCGACTGGCCGCTTGAGTAACATCCAGTGGTTGGCGGCATGGCAGGAGCTTGAAACATGGCGGCAAAACCCAAACTCATTATTTTCGACACTACCTTGCGCGATGGCGAGCAGAGTCCCGGCGCGTCCATGACCAAAGAGGAAAAGGTGCGCATCGCCAAGGCCCTGGAGCGCATGCGGGTGGACGTGATCGAGGCGGGTTTCCCGATTTCGAGCCCCGGCGATTTCGAGGCGGTGCGGGCGGTGGCGCGCACGGTGAAAGACAGCACCGTTTGCGCTCTGGCACGGGCCACGGATAATGATATCGATCGCGCTGGCGAGGCGCTTAAAAATGCAAACTCGGGGCGTATCCACACGTTCATCGCTACTTCGCCTATCCACATGCAGAACAAGCTGCGGATGACGCCGGATCAGGTGTTCGAGCAGGCGGTGGCGGCGGTTAAACGCGCGCGACGGTATACTGACGACGTGGAATTTTCGGCCGAAGACGCGGTGCGCTCGGAGATGGATTTTCTGGTGCGTGTATTCAGCGCGGCGATCGAGGCGGGCGCGACGACCATCAACGTGCCGGATACAGTCGGATACAGCATCCCGGCGCTGTGGGGCGAGCGCATCCGCGAGCTCATCGCGCGCGTGGAAGGCAGCGACAGGGTGATCTGGTCCACGCATTGTCACAACGATCTCGGCATGGCGGTGGCCAATTCGCTGGCGGCGGTGATGAATGGCGCGCGGCAGGTCGAGTGCACCATCAACGGGCTGGGCGAGCGCGCTGGCAACGCCAGTCTCGAAGAGATCGTGATGAGCGTGCGCACGCGCCAGGACGTGTTCGACTGCGACACCACGCTTGACGCCACGCAAATCGTGTCGACCTCCAAGCTGGTGTCCGGCATTACCGGCTATCCGGTGCAGCCCAACAAGGCCATCGTCGGCGCCAACGCCTTCGCGCACGAATCCGGCATTCATCAGGATGGTGTGCTAAAGGCCCGCGAGACTTACGAGATTATGCGCGCGCAGGATGTCGGCTGGTCGGACAATCGCATCGTGCTTGGCAAGCTTTCCGGGCGCAACGCATTCCGTCGGCGGCTGGAGGAACTGGGCATCGCGCTCTCCTCGGAAGAGGAACTCAACATCGCGTTTTCGCGCTTCAAGGATCTCGCGGACAAAAAACACGAGATCTACGATGAGGACTTGCAGTCGCTGGTGACAGAGGCGCAGGTCGAGGCCGAGAGCGAGCATTACAAGCTCGCCGCCCTGCGCGTGTGTTCGGAAACGGGCGAGACGCCGGTGGCCCGCGTGACCGTTAGCGTGGACGGCGAGGAACGCCGTGGCGAGGCCGCCGGCGGTGGGCCGGTGGATGCGTCGTTCAAGGCCATCGAGAGTGTCGTACAGAGCAACACGCAGTTGCAGTTGTATTCGGTCAACGCCATCACCAGCGGTACGGATGCGCAGGGCGAGGTGACCGTGCGGCTGGAAAAGGCCGGGCGTATCGTCAACGGGCAGGGCGCGGACACCGATATCGTGATCGCCTCGGCCAAGGCGTATTTGAATGCGCTGAACAAGCTGGTGCAACGGGCCAGGCCACATCCGCAGCGGGGGGACGTATGAGCATTCGCCGCGGGCGCCGACGATTACCAGGGCGCCCGCCCGCGGCGCGGCCCGCGCTTCATCATGGCCGATAATTTGAAACCGGTTCAATCTGCAAAATAACGTTAGCGGATTCGCGTGAACGAAACTCAACGGCAGGCTTATCTGCGCGCCATTGGCATTGACGTATGGGTGCCGCGGCAGCAGGACGATTCGCCCAGCGCGTCGGCGGAACCGGAAGACTTCGCCGACCATGTAGACGTGAAGTTTTCGCGGGAGCGGCAGGACTTAGAGGCTGCCGATTCTTTGGCCGCGGATTCCGCATCCGCCCTCGATCCGTCGGCGGATAAAAGACACGATGCGTCGCCGCAGGCGGATACGAAACACATGCCAGGTAAGTGTCCCCTTCCGGAAGGCATGGCGGCGCAAGCGAAACCCGCCGGTTATGCGGAACCGCGCGACGATGCTGCCGCGCCGGCCGGCGAGGTTGCATCACTCGACTGGGATGCGCTTGAGCAACGCGTTGCCGGCTGCACCTTGTGTGGACTGCAAGAGACCCGTACGCAGACGGTGTTCGGCGTTGGCAGTCACACGGCTGATTGGCTGTTCATCGGCGAGGCGCCGGGCAGGGACGAAGACGCGCAAGGTGAACCCTTTGTCGGGCGCGCGGGTCAATTGCTGAACAACATGCTGCGCGCCGTGGGTCTTTCCCGCGAGCAGGTTTACATCGCCAATGTGCTGAAATGCCGTCCGCCGAAGAATCGCGATCCGAAACCGATTGAGGCGGACTGTTGCGAACCTTATCTCAAGCGCCAGATCGCGTTGCTCAAACCCAGGATTATCATCGCGCTGGGCCGTATCGCGGCACAGAACCTGCTTCGCACGGCTGCGCCCATTGGCAAAATGCGCGGGCAACAATACGTTTATGCCGATACCGGCATTCCGCTGCTGGTGACGTATCATCCGGCGTATCTGCTGCGCAGTCCGCTGGAGAAGCGCAAGGCGTGGGAAGATCTATTGCGGGCAAAACGGCAGGTCGCTGCGCGCCAAGGTTCCTGAACGAAAAGCAATAATTAACCAATGAGCGCTGTTCTCGATCTTTCCGAATACCGACTGCGCCCAATGCGCAAGCGCGACCTCGGGCAGATAGCCGCGTTAGAGGGTCGCGCATACCAATATCCATGGTCGGCGGGCATCTTCCGGGACTGTCTGCGCGTGGGCTATTCCTGCTGGGTGTACGAAGCGCAGACCAGCCTCCAGGCGTACGCCATCATGTCGATCGCGGCCGCCGAATGCCACGTGATGAATTTAACCGTTAACCCCGAAATTCACGGTCAGGGCGTGGGTCGCGAAGTTCTGCGCGGGCTGATAGCTATCGCTGAAGACCACGGCGCTGACACCATGCTGCTGGAGGCGCGGCCTTCCAATCACGCCGCGCTCAAGCTATATCGATCCGAGGGATTCAACGAGCTAGGCACGCGCAAGGCGTATTACCCCGCGCGCGCCGGCCGCGAGGATGCGGTAATCCTCGCCAGGGCTTTGGCTGCTTCTTAAGACCCTGTACGGCTGGCGAGTGCCTGGAGGCTTGTCGGAATGTGTGTCACGCGCGGCGCACCCTGCTGCTTGCCCCTACCAGGCGGGCGCGTCGCGCCTGGTTTACTTTGGTGGCGGCCACTTGCCTGTTCCATCACGTTGCGCACTACCCCGCCCCAGCAGGTGTTTTCCCGCGCGCCTTAAGCGCGCGCGTGGCGTTTTCCCGCGAGGATTCTCGGCATGCTTGATGGCGCGCGCCAGGTCGTGCCGGCCGGCCGCTTCCAGCGGGGCCATGAGTTCGTAGTAGATGGCCTGCGTTGCGATGTTGAAGCGCGGATCGAAGTGTTTCACCCTGACGACGTTGAGATCCTCGGCGGTGAGGTCGTTGGCCGGGAAGGCTTTGGACTTGTCCAGTAAACCGAGCGCCAGCAGTCCAAGCTGCGTGCGTACACACTTCTCGCATTTTCCGCAGTTGGGGCCCGGCCAGTTACGGCCGCAAACTCTGATGTGTTGCAGTCCCGCGTCCCAGTCGGCGAGAACGCGCAGCTTATCCAGCCGCGTCAGCGCCAGGTTTTCATGGCGAATCTGCAGGTTCGCGCTCGAATAATAGTTGTCGATCAGAGGGTGGGAGCCCCAGGGCGGGAACGTGGGCTGTTTATAAAACGCGAGCTCGCCGATACTATCGGACGAGGCGATGAAGGCAGTGTGCAGCCGTTGGGCAAAGGCATGCACGACCGACGCCATGATCGCGCCGTGATTGACGCGCAAGAAGAATTTGCCGTCCGTCTCCAGCGCGCGGACATTGGTATAGACGGGGATCAGCCTCGCGCCGGCATCCGCGGTCACCGCCGAAAAGTCGACCACCGCCTGCCGCACGGTGGGTTCCGACATATCGGACTCGATGTTCTGCCCCATGATGATAAACGCATCGCGGATAAACCACGGGTGGTCGGGCGGATAGCGAAGATGGTTGTCGCGCAGCAGAGCGAGCGAGTCCACGCCGCTCGAGAACAGCGATCCCGTAATCTTGTGCTCCGCGGATTGCGTCGTCGCGGCGTTTGTTACGTAGCTGCCCTGCCTGCTTTCGATGCGGATCGGTGAGTGTTGAGGGTCATAGAACCAGTGCCGCATCGTGGCGAGGACATACTTGAGTCCTTCGAGCAGGCCGGGACAAATCCCGGCATCCACGACGATCCGAGTTTCCCGGTGGTGCATGGCCGGCAATACGCATGCAAGCAAAAACGCATCCGGGTTTAGATCGAATCCATGCGCAAAATCGTTGCTGGTTTCAAAGTAAATTTCCTGACGCGGTCGGTGGTTATCTTCCCAGACAACGGTCGCCGCCTGCCTTACGCGCCCGCCACCGTTCTCCGTGCGTAGATTTTCGATTCTCATGCGTTTTACAGGCGCTGGTATCTCAAGCCGGCTATCTCAAGCCCGCGCCCTGAGCAACATCTTCTTGGAGCGCCTGAACAGCCGTCGCGGCAATCTAAGCAGCTTGCCCCCTCTGCGCCGGGTGACTCGCTTGAGCAGATGCATGATCCGCAGTCCCGCAGGTTTGGGGTCCTCGATATCCAGGGTGGCGAATACATGGGGTTTGAAATACGGCCGGATGAGTTCGCGGACCCGGTATTGCTCCTGGCGGTAGTATTTGATTCCGTAGCCGATGTCCCTGAACGGGTCCAGCCAATAGATGCCCTGCTCGCTTTGTTGCGATTTCGGCAGTTCGCCGTTGATCAGATGGTTGTACTGCGTCCAGGGAAAATTGATGCCGCAGCGCACCGCCAGCAGGCATGACATGTTGTGACGTCCATTGATCTCCATCAGCTTGTGGACGCCGTCGCGCGGGTCGCGCTTGAATTCGATGTTGGCAAAGCCGTAGTAATCCAGACCCGCGAGCAGGGCGCGGCCACGTTCGATGACCTCAGGTACATGCCGGCTGACAACGGCGCAGGGAAATCCGAAGCGGGGCCACGCGTGCCGTATCTTGGCCGAGGTAAATTCAACCAGCGGCTTGCCGTCCCAGAAGTAACAGTTGTAGTTGACGCCATTGGTGTCGTTGCCGGGGATGAGTTCCTGGATCATGACCTCAAGGCCGGCCGCGGCGATGTCCTGGTAACGCGAAAGCAACTCCTCGGGGTTCTCGATCACGAACACCTTGCGCCGGAAACTCGCATGGAAGCGGTGACTGTGACAAGGCTTGAGCAGGCACGGATAGTCAATCTCGCCGCCGAATCGCTCCACTTCCGCGACCGACGTCGGCACCAGTGTTTTGGGATACGGCACAGCCACTCTCTCGGCCAGCGTGTAGGTGTGTTTCTTGTCGACAAATTGCTCCGCGATGCTCAAGTCTGAACACGCGACGACGTAATGCTGCGCCAGTACCTCTTTGTGCCTGGCCACGACCAGGACGGATTCGTCGGAGGTGGGGACTAACAGTGCGCCAGCGTGATGAGCTGCATTTTCCACGAGACATCGCAGGAACTCGGGCTCGTCATTTTCTGGATGCGGGACTTTAATCCGTTTCACGACATACTTTGAAACGTGCGCGATGTCTTCCGATTCGTTGTAATGCATTACGACCACCGGAACCCCCATCTGCCCCAGGGCTCGCACCACGCCAACCGAAGCCGTGTTCGCGGATATCACAATTGCCTGTTTCATAATCAAATGTTCACTTTATCTTTCGGAAGTATGTACCTGTTGAAAATCAAACGTAATTATCCCTTTGCATCCGGTAGTCAGAACGCGCTATCATATTCGGTGTGCGTATATCTATCAAAAAAGTATGGCAGTTATTTAAAATCGCAGAATTTGCTTGGTCGTTTTGGCAACTATTGCAATACCTTGTTCCGACAGGATTGGCAGCTATGTCAGTAATAGCTGGCTTGGTAGTGGGTTGGCCGATTCCATTTATCACCATCATGGCGTTGGTAATTTTCTCAATAGCGACTCTTTTTGTAGGACTAGTACTTTGGACGGTTAGCGCGGTACTTTCGATCAAACATCAGTTGAGCAGGGCTGCGCCGATCGAATTCCAAGAACGCGTATTTGTTAATGTTACTCCTGAGTTTTTAATGGGTTTGTATAAGGATCACACTAATGTTCAAGGCGAATTGCTTGTAGCACCTTACGTGAATAAATGGATTAAGGTATCTGGACCATTTGGAAATCTCCGGCCGCTTAGCAATACAGGTAAGCGTAAGTGGGCTAAGAGTGAATACACATCGACGGTAAAATTTGCATATCACGGGATTGCTGATGCGTATCACTGGATGAACGATGTGTATATGCATTTTAACGAAGATTGGTTTGGACGACTTAATGTTGTTCAGATAAACAAAAATATCTCGGTTGAAGGTCAAATCATCGAGGTTAATAGAACTAATGTCGAGCTTTGGAATTGTGAACTTGTAGATTTAGATTGAAGAACGACAGAGTTCATTATCTTTTAGGAGTTGATTGTGTCTATCGGAAAATACCTAAGCTTAGAGGAAGCTCGTAAGAAGAAGCAGCTAGACCGCTTTACCAAAGAGCATCCACATACGGGCAACTGGCAACAGTTTGATCGCTTGTTAGATGCTATGACAAAACCTAAAAACGCGAAAGAAGGCGAGAAAACATGATCTCTGGCGCGCCGCGCATGTTGTATCTGAACTCGAACTCTCCAAGGTATTTGCTCATGTGCTTACCGGAAACATGAATATGCGTACCCTTGATGCTGCGCTTGATTTGCGCCCAGTAACCTTCAAGAGCGTTGACGTGATGAATACCGTTAGCCCATTGTTCGCGGCTATGATCGACCGTGCCGTGCGTGTAGCCGAGGTTGCGAAGCGTGGCATAGGATTTAAGTTCGTCGCTGCTAATGGTGCTGCCCGTTGCGATCATGGATTGGATGATCGGGTACAGCGTTTTGCGCTGGACGTTCGGGACAACGTGAGTCATAACATTACCGGCGCGTTGCAGCATACCGAACACGGCAGTCTTGCCAGCAGCACCACGGCCACGTTTGCCCGGATGCTTACCGCCAACGTAGGTTTCATCGACTTCAACGTGTCCGGACAAACCGTCGTCGCCGTCAGTTTTCGCCATGTACTTACGAATTTCATGGCCCATGCGCCACGCCGTTTTATACGTTACGCCAAGCTGACGTTGAAGTTCCTTGGCGGGTACACCGTGGCGCGTGTTTGTAAAAAGGTACATCGCATAGAACCACTTTTGCAGCGGCGTATGCGAACGCTCAAACGGGGTTCCAGCCATTGGCGAAATATCATGACTGCACCATTGGCATTCGTATACCGGCCGTTTTTTACGACGGTGAAATTTCCCGTGTCTGCCGCACTTGGGGCAATCTAATGATTCCCCGTAGCGAGTCTGCATAAGATGCTCCAGACACGAATCATCGTCCGGAAAGCGCCTGAAGAAATCTTGAACAGTGGGTGGTTTAGTCATAACTTTGTACCTCGTAAGACTAATACTAGCCCAACTGGAATACCGGAGTCAAGGGGATAATTGCGAAATCAAATCATTGCATATTAGTGGGCGGTTCATGCGCTTGCTGGCGTGTTAAAACACCCTCTTTCTCAAGCGAATTAAGCAGATCATTTAGCTGATCGATTAG
>Ga0209587_1001463_pt1 | contig 11040 bp, 11 predicted proteins | sample NGEPerD_2_FD_184512 | JGI IMG/M metagenome (GOLD analysis project Ga0209587, IMG submission 184512) | Arctic peat soil microbial communities from the Barrow Environmental Observatory site, Barrow, Alaska, USA - NGEE PermafrostL1-D... | ecosystem: Environmental > Terrestrial > Soil > Wetlands >... | reverse complement strand
GACCCCGAACAGCGCGGAGAGGACCCCGGTGACAACCCCCACCGCGACCACGAGAGCGATGAGCTCGGGGCTCACGCCAATAGCAGTTGGAGTGAGACGGCGATCATCAGGGCTCCAAACATCGTTTTCAGTAACCCCGGGCTCGAGCGGGACATGATGCGCGCTCCCAGGGGAGCGCCGGCGAGGCTCCCCACCGCCAGGAGTCCTGCGAGTGCCCAGTCGATGCGACCGTCCACGGCGAAGCGCGTAGCGGCTACCGCCGCAATCGGGACGATGGCCGCGAGAGAGGTCGCATTCGACTGATGTTGGGACAATGCCGCGAAGGCCATCAGCAAGGGGACGATGATGATTCCGCCTCCGACCCCGAGCAGGCCGCTCGTTATGCCGGCGACCACGCCGATCCCGAGTCCGATGAGAACCGGCTTCACCCCAGAAGTTCGCCGAGGCGCCTGAGCCCCTCTTCGAGGTCGTCGTCCGAGAGGGCGTAGCTGAAGCGGGCATAGCCGGGAGCGCCGAACGCCTCTCCGGGGACGATTGCCACCTTCGCCTGATCCAAGACGAGGGCCGCTAGCTCGAGGCTCGAGGATGGCTTCTGGCCCGCGATTGTCCTCCCCAGCACGCCCTCGAATGAGGGAAAGCAGTAGAACGCTCCCTGCGGCTCGACGCAGGACACGCCTTCGATCTCATTGAGCATCTTCGTCATCGTGAGGCGACGGCGATCGAACGCCTCTCGCATGGTGGCGACGGCCTCCAAGTCACCGGACACGGCGGTCAGCGCGGCCGCCTGGGCGACGTTCGAGACATTGGAGGTGGTGTGGCTCTGGAGGGAGGAAGCCGCGGCCACCATCTCTGCAGGACCGATCATCCAGCCCACCCTCCAGCCCGTCATGGCGTAGGACTTGGCGACTCCGTTGACCACGATGCAGCGCTCACGCGCCTCCGGAACGACCACGGGCAGGGACGAAAAAATGTTGTCGCCGTAGACGAGGTGCTCGTAGATCTCATCGGTGACAACCCAGATGCCGGCGTCCACTGCCCAGCGCCCGATTGCGGCGACCTCCTCCGGGCTGTAGACGGCCCCGGTGGGGTTCGACGGCGACACGAACACGAGGGCCTTGGTTGCCTCGGTGCGTGCGGCCTCGAGCTGCTCGACGGTCACTTTGAAGCCCGTCTCTGCGGTGGTCGATAGCGCCACCGTCCTGCCCCCGCACAGCGAGATCATCTCCGGGTAACTGACCCAATAGGGGGCCGGAAGCAGGACCTCGTCGCCGTCGTCGATCAGGCTCGTGAAAGCATTGAAGAGGGCGTGCTTGCCCCCGTTCGTCACCAGCACCTGGGAGGCGGATACCTCGAGGCCCGAGTCGCGCCGCGTCTTCTCGGCGATGGCGGCGCGCAGCTCCGGAAGGCCCGGCCCCGGGGAGTAGTGGTGGTAGGGGACGTGACGGCAGGCCTCGATGGCGGCGCCCACGATGTGTGCTGGCGTGGCAAAGTCGGGCTCTCCGGCACCGAAGGACACGACGTTTTCCCCCTTCGCCTTGAGCGCCTTGGCCGCTGCTTCGATGGCGAGGGTCGGTGACTCGGTGATGGCGAGGACTCGGCGAGAGGGCATGGGCCGCATGATAGGGCCCAACCACGACGAGCAACCGATTACAAGAGAGCTATGGACGAGAACATCACGATTCCAGAGGACCTGCTGCCTCACGACGGGCGCTTCGGGTCGGGGCCGTCTAAGGTCCGCCCCGAAGCGCTGCACGAGCTGGCGCAGGAACGGTCGAGCTTGATGGGCACGAGCCATCGCCAGGCCCCGGTGCGCACCCTGGTGGCGCGCCTCAAGGAGGGCCTGGCCGAGCTGTTCGGACTGCCGCCGGGGTACGAGGTCGTCCTCGGCCTCGGCGGGGCCACCCTGCTGTGGGACGCGCTGGCGTACTCCTTCATCGAGCACAAGAGTCAGCATGTGGTCATCGGCGAGTTCTCGGCCCGCTTTGCCGAGACCATTGCCGCGGCCCCCCACCTTGCGGCCCCCGAGCTGATCGAGGCCCCGTTCGGCACCGCGGCCGGCCCCCATTCCTCCTCCGAAGTCGACGTCTACGCCCTGATCCACAACGAGACCTCGACCGGGGTGTGCCTCCCGGTGCACAGGGTCGATCGCAAGGGCCTCGTGGTCGTGGACGCGACCTCCGCGGCGGGCGGAATGCTGGTCGACCCGCTCGAGTTCGACGTCTATTACTTCAGCCCGCAGAAGTGCTTCGCCTCGGACGGAGGCCTGTGGGTGGCGCTGTGCTCGGAGGCAGCAGTGGAGCGGATCGCTTCGGTCACGACCGGGCGTTACGTGCCGCCCTCGCTCGATCTGGGGCTTTCGCTAGTCAACTCGCGCAAGAACCAGACCTACAACACCCCGGCGCTGGCGACCTTGCTCCTGATGCTGAACCAGATCGAGTGGATGTTGGCAGCGGGCGGGCTCGCGTGGGCTGCGGGGCGCTGCCTGGAATCGTCCTCCTGCCTCTACTCGTGGGCCGAGCGCTCGCTTTATGCCAGGCCCTTCGTCGTACAGGAGTCCGCCCGCAGCCCCGTGGTCGGCACGGTCGACTTCGAAGACTCGGTCGACGCCGCCGCCGTGGCTCGCATCCTGCGCCGCAACGGCATCGTCGACACCGAGCCCTACCGGAAGCTCGGCCGCAATCAGCTGCGAATCGGCATGTATCCGGCGGTCGAGCCCTCCGATGTGGAGCGACTGACGCGCTGCGTCGATTTCGTGGTCGGTACCATGCATGAATGAGAGTGGACCGATGAGAGTGCTGGTGACCGAGCCCCTCGCCGCCGCCGGGCTCACGCGTCTGAGAGAGCAGGTCGAGGCCGACGAGAAGTTCGGGCTCGGCCCCGAGGAGCTGGCAGAGGTCATCTCCTCCTACGACGCCCTCATAATCCGCTCGGCCACACAGGTCGATCAGGAGCTCTTGGAGCATGCCCCCAACCTCAAGGTGGTGGGGCGGGCAGGGATCGGCCTCGACAACGTCGATGTGGACGCCTGCACCCGCCGGGGCATCGTGGTGGTGAACGCCCCCCAGTCGAACGTCCTTTCGGCCGCCGAGCACACCCTTGCCCTGATGCTGGCCCAGGCCCGCAACGTCCCGCAGGCCCACGCTTCTCTGATCAAGGGCTCGTGGGCGCGCGAGCGCTATCAGGGGGTCGAGCTCCACGCCAAGACGCTCGGGATCGTGGGGCTGGGGCGGGTAGGGACTCTGGTTGCGCAGCGCGCCGCCGCCTTCGGCATGCGCCTCATCGCCTATGACCCCTACATCTCGCAGACGCGCGCCGCTCAGATGGGCGTGGAGATGCTGAGCTCGGTCGTTGAGGTGGTGGAGCGTGCGGACTTCCTCACGATCCACCTCCCGCGCACCGAGGAGACGATCGGCATCATCTCGGCCAAGGAGCTGGCCCGGGCCAAGCCCGGCCTGCGCATCGTCAACACTGCGCGCGGGGGGCTCGTCGATGAGGACGCCCTTGTTGCCGCAATCGAGCAAGGCCAGGTCTCAGGCGCCGCAATCGACGTCTTCGAGGGCGAGCCGGTCACCGACCACCGCCTCTTCGACCTTCCGGAGGTCGTCGTTACCCCCCACCTCGGAGCCTCGACGCAGGAAGCCCAGGACAAGGCGGGGACGGCCATCGCCGAGCAGGTTCTCCTTGCTCTGCGCGGCGAGTTCGCCCCCTACGCGGTGAACCTCGAGGTCGGCCCCGACATCCCCGAAGCGGTGCGGGCCTATCTCGGGCTGGCCGCGCGCCTGGGCCGGGTTGCGGTTGCGCTGGCGGGCTCCGGAGTGGACTGTCTGCGCTTCGAGTACTACGGCCGCATCGCCGAGCACGACACCCGCGCTCTGACGCTGTCGGGGCTCAGGGGGGCGTTCACGGCGGTGGTCCACGAGCCGGTGACGTTCGTCAACGCGCCTCTGATCGCCCGCGACCGGGGGGTCTCGGTCGAGGAGGCGCGCTCGTCAGAATCGCACGACTACGTCAATCTGATCGAAGTCCACGCCTCTTGCAAGACCGAGGTGGTCTCGGTTGCCGGCGTGCTGGTCGGCAATCGCAACGATGAGCGCCTCGTGCGCGCCTACGGGTACGAGCTCGATACCGCGTTCTCGCCGATCATGGTGATGTTCCGTTACGAGGACCGCCCCGGCATCGTCGGCATCGTCGGGGGGCTGATGGGGCGGGCCCAGGTGAACATCGCAAGCATGCAGGTGGCGCGGTTCTCGGAGGGTGGCGAGGCGCTGATGACGATGTCGGTGGACTCGCCCATACCCGATGGCGTCCTGGATGAGATAGTTGCTCAAGCGAGAATGCGAGACGCCCGGCTGATCGTGCTCGGTCCGGCCGATCTCAAGTAGGTGGTTTGGATGATCGTCGAGGCAGGAGAGAAGAGATGCCCATAGCCCCGGTCGACAAGGTGTGGATGAATGGCGAAATGGTGGCGTGGGAGAACGCCACGGTGCACGTCCTGACGCACGCCCTTCACTACGGATCGGGAGTGTTCGAAGGCATTCGTTGCTACGAGACTCCGCGGGGTCCCGCCGTGTTCCGTCTGCGCGAGCACCTCCAGCGCATGGAGCGCTCGGCCAAGATCTTTATGATGGAGATCCCCTACTCGGTCGACGAGCTGATGGACGCAACCTTCGAGCTCATCAAGGTCAACGGCCTGCGCTCCTGTTACGTGCGACCGATTGCTTACCGAGGCTACGGCGAGATGGGTCTCAACCCCGAGCTGAACCCCGTCGATGTCAGCATCGCGGTGTGGGGGTGGGGGGCCTATCTAGGCGACGATGCTCTCAAGCACGGGGTGCGCATGACTGTCTCGTCGTGGCGCCGCCACGACCCCAACATCATCCCGCCTCAGGCCAAGGTGACTGGGGCCTACATCAACTCGTCGATGGCCAAGCTCGAGGCGGTGCGTTCGGGTTACGACGAGGCGATCATGCTGAACCCACACGGATACGTGTCCGAGGCCACAGGCGAGAACCTGTTCGTGGTCAAGGATGGCGAGCTCTTGACGCCGCCGCTCGCCGCAGGCCCTCTGCCGGGCGTGACACGGGCCTCGGTCATGGCGATCGCAGCGGACCTCGGGATGCCTGTGTTCGAGAGGCTCATGACGAGAGCGGATCTATATGTCGCCGAGGAGATCTTCTGCTCGGGAACCGCGGCGGAGGTGACACCGGTGCGAGAGATCGATTCGCGCGTCATAGGCGAGCCGGGACCGATCACGCTCACGCTGCAGCAGAAGTACTTCGAGATCGTCAAGGGTCAGGACGAGAAGTACAAGGACTGGTTGGACTTCCTCTGAGTGCCACCTGCAGCCGAGGCTCGAGCGGCGAGCGATAGGCACACTGGACCATGGATTCATCATGGCGTGCATCTCGCCGAAGGCGACCTGGTGACCACCGACCCTCTCGTGCGCCGGCTCTGCCACGAGGACTCGACGAGGTCCGCAAGAAGGTGGGCGACGAGTTCTTCTATAGCGAGGGCCGGCTCCGAAGAGTCGCGCGAGTTGTTCGAGGCAGTGGCGCTGACGGAGACTGTTGTGGAGTTCCTCACGATCCCGCCTGCGAACACCTCGACTGAGGCGATAACGGGGACGAAAGGGGTGCTGGACACCTTGTTTGCGGTGTGGGCGTCGTGGGTGATGAGGTTCCTGATGTTATCGAGATTGTAATTTGTGGAGAGAGTGCATACACTTTTCACAAGAGGTCCTTGGGGGACTTCCTGCAGTTGCAGTTGAGAGGGGTCGATTCCGGCTCACTGACGAGGAGGGGGAGATGGGGGACACAGAGGCGAGTCCGCAGGTTGAGAAGGGAGCCTATCCGCTGGGGGTCAGCAGGCCACCCCTGGATCTATCGGACCTTCCGGAGCCCGAGGAGGTCTTCGGTGTCCGCAACATCGGGTTCAAGGAAACGATCAAGTACGCGGTCGGTCCGAGCCTCATCGCTCTGGGGGTCTCGATCGGATCCGGCGAGTGGTTGCTCGGACCCCTCGCCATCGGCGCCGGGGGGTTCAAGGGCCTCGGCATCGTCGTGTTGGTCTCGATCCTGTTCCAGACCTTCTACAACCGCGAGATAGCGCGCTTCGTCACTGCCACCGGCGAGGTCCCCGTGGTCGGGTTTGGGCGCGTTCCTCCCGGCGCCGCGTTCTGGATCCCGATCTCGCTGCTGCTCTTCTACGCCGCCTTCATCCTCGGCGGCTGGGCTGCGGCGGCCGGCCAGGGCCTCAACGCTCTCTTTACCGGCGAGACCGCAGACCCCACCTCGACCGGGGCACGCCTTATGGCCATCGCTCTCATCGTTATCATCGTCGTCTTGACCATGTCGGCGCGCAAGATCTCGCGTTCGCTGGAGATCGCCAACTGGGTGATTGTTAGCACAGTCCTGATCAGTCTGCTCGTCATCGACCTCCTAATCGTGCCGGCCAGCAAGTGGATCGAGGGGATTGCGGGCTTGATCACGCCGGCGCTGCCTCCGGAAGGCACCGACGCCACCATCCTCGGCGGTCTCTTCGGGTTTGCGGCGATGTCGACCGGGCTTAACTGGTACATGATGGGCCACTATCGGGACAAGGGTTACGGGATGGGACACCGGGTCGGCTTCATCGCCGGTTTGCGCGGCGAGTCCCAAGAGGTTCGCTCGGTTGGCGTGACATTCCGAAACGACGACAAGAACTCGGCCCTGTGGCTGAGGTGGAAGCGCTTCTTGAGCATCGACATGTGGGGCGTGTTCTTCGTCGGGGCTCTGTTCGGCATCCTCCTTCCCACGCTCCTCGTCTCGCATCTCGCCGACGAGACCGGCGTCAAGCCGACCGAGGAGACCATCCCCACCTATGCTGCCGAAGCTTTGAGGGACTTGTACGGCAGCGGGATGTTCGCCATCGCGCTGCTGATCGGAGTTCTGATTCTGTTCAGCACGCAGCTGGGCATCTTCGAGGCGCTGGTTCGCAACTTCGTTGATGCCGCAACCGCGATGAGCCCAAAGTTGCGGGAGCGCATCCACGGCGATCCCCGGCTTTTCTACTTTCCTTACATGATCTTTTTGGCCGTCGTCATCTCGGTCATCATCTTCCAGGCCGTTCCGGGGACGTTGATCCTCATCTCGGCGAACATGTCAAACCTCGGAGGGATGATCTTCCCGTTCGTGTTGATGTACTTGAACGGCAAGCTGCCTCCGGCCGCCCGTCCACCCGCATACACGAACGCCGTGCTCGTGATCTTTGCCTTGCTGTGCAGCTTCTTCTTCATCAACTTCGTCTTCGACACGTTCTTCGGAGGGCCGCTGGTCGCCTTCTGATAAGGATCGATCGGCCGGACCACGCCGGTTCAGCGCGCCGCCCAGCCGGATCCATAGTGAAAGTCGTGCCGGTGAACAGCTCCCCCGGGGGACCGAGCAGCATGGCCTCGGCAGCGGCGACCTCCTCGGGCTCGATGAGTCGCTTGATGGCATGAGGGGCCGGGATGACGTCGTTCAAGACGCGCTCCTCGGGGAGGCCCTGCGCCTTGGCCTGCGACTCGAATTTGGCGCTCGACCAGCTGCTTGCGAACAAAGCCGGGGCAAATCGCCACGAAGCGATGCCGTGCTCGGCGCCTTCCAGTGCCAGCGCCTTCACAAGTCCGAGGACGCCATGCTGTGCGGACACGTAGCCGGCCTTGAACAGCAACGCAATCAGCGCATGAGAGGAGGCCAATGGCGATGAAGCGGCCGGTCGCTGGCGCGCAGGTGCGGCCTTGAGTACTCGGCGAGCAGGAACGGGCTGGTCAGCAGAAGCTACACGAGCGCGTCCCACTGTCCTCGGGGAACTCGTCGCTGGGAGCCACGTGCTGAAATCCTGCATTGGCCACGCCGCGTCGAGGCGGCCGAAACTCTTGATGCAGGCCTCGTTGCATCATGAAGCCGCCTCTCCCGCCGGCGCGTCGGCCGGGGGCCGCCGCGATACCAGCAGCTTGAGTACCGGGGGGGTCACCAACGTCGTGAGGATGCTCATGGCGACCACGACCCCGTAGAGATCACGGCCGATTATCCCTGCGTTGAGTCCCACGGAGGCCACGATCAGGCCCACCTCTCCTCTCGGGACCATGCCTACGCCGATTATCCACATCGACCGCGCTCCCAGGCCCCACGAGGCACCTCCGCACCCGACGAGCTTGCCGATGATCGCGAGCGCGGTAACCGCCGCGACGAGCCCTGCGGTGGAAGCATCCACCAACACGCCCGGATCGACCCTTGCTCCGGTGACCACGAAGAAGAACGGCACCAGCAGGTGGTAGACCGGGTCGAACTGTACATGGAGCTCCCACCTCCGGCGCGTTTCCGAGAACGCCATACCGGCGAGGAAGGCTCCCACGATGGCGGCGAGACCGATCGCCCCCGCGACGACCGACAGCCCCAGGCAGATCGACAACGCCGCGGCCAGTTCACCTTGTTCTATCTGCGCCTTGTCGATGTGAGGAGCCAACGCGCTCACGATGCGGGTCCCGAAGGCGGCGACGACCACGACGAAACCGATCGCTCCCACCGCCAGAGCTGCGAGCCCGAGTGCCGAAGCATTCCCTCGGGTCAGTCCAGTTATCAGCCCGAGGACAAGCAGCCCGAGGACGTCGTCCACCACTGCTGCTCCAAGGATGATCCGGCTTTCCGTTTCGTGCACCACGGACACATCATGTAAAGCGGACCGTGGACGTCTGCCCACGGAAACTGGGTAAAAGCGGACGCGGACATCTGCCACCGCCGGGTAGGTGCTCACGGCTATGGCTCGAAGTTGCCCATCGCCCGGAAACGCCGTCTTCTCCGGGCGAGCCTCTGTTCGGCCGGCTCGTCGACCAAGGCCTCGAGTTCTCGTGCTACTGCGCCCGCCAAGGTTTGGAGCCAACCTGCCTGCTCGCTCACAATCCTGTCGACCAAACCGAAGCGTCTTAGATCCCACGAGGCCCCGCCCTGAGCGACGGCCAGCTCCCCCGCCTTGTCAGCGGATCGATAGACGATCGCCGACGCACCCTCGGGGGCAATCGGTAACAGCCACGCGTGCTCGGCGCAGATGACACGGTCGGCGGGAAACAGCGCCAGCGCCCCGCCACCGGCCCCCTCACCCAGCAGGACCGACAGGGTCGGCGTGGGTTGCCCGGTCATCTGGTACAAACAGCGAGCGATCTCGGCCGACAGTCCGCCCTCTTCGGCCGCCGGAGTCAGTTCCACGCCCGGCGTATCCACGATCGTCACGACTGGAAGGCCGAGCTCGGCTGCGATACACATCGCCCTCTGAGCCTTGCGATAGCCGCCGGGTCCGAGTCTGGCCCCCTTGGGAGTGGCCGAGCGATCCTGCGCGATAACGATGCAGGGCCTGCCGGCAAGTCGCACGAGCCCCGCGATGCAAGCCGGATCGTCGCTTCCACCACATCCATCACCCCGAATATGGGTTAGCTCATCGGCGCAGAGGGCGAGAAGATCGCTTGCCCCCGGCCGAGACGACTTGCGAGAGCTCTGGATCGATTGCCATGCATCGCCGGATGACGGCTGCGGGTCCGGCGGCTGTGACAAAACGTCCGGGGGACGAGGTTCGAGCGTCGAGAGCAGGGCCGCCATGCACGTTCTCATCTCGTCGGGCGCGAGGACGTCGTCGAGGAGCCCATGCGTCATCAGGTTATCGGTTGTTTGCACGCCTGGTGGGAACCTATCCGCGCCTGTGAGCTCCATCGTACGAGGTCCGGAAAATCCCACCACGGCCTCGGGCATGCCGAAGTTGAAGTGGCCGAGAGAGCCCCAGGATGCCAGAACGCCGCCGAAGGTCGGGCCGGTGAGATAGACGACGTACAGCAAACCCGCAGACTTGAATTCACGCACCGCCTGAGCCGTCTTTATCATTTGTACGAACGCCAGAGAGCCCTCCTGCATGCGGGTGCCACCGGACGCGGTCACGGCCAGCACCGGAAGGCGGGCCTCGAGCGCCCGCTCGAACGCTCGGGCCACGCGCTCACCGCCCGCGACTCCGACACTTCCTCCCAAGAAGGGATAGTGACCCGCTATGAACGCGAGCGGATGGCCGGCAAGCGTTCCCCGCCCCGTGGTGATCGATTCAGTTCGCTGAGTCTTCTGCCGTGCTGCGGCAAGCCTCTCGAGATAGGGCCGGGAGTCCGAGAACCGAAGTGGATCGGTGGTAACAACGTCTTCGTCCCACGGGTCGAACGTGCCGCCGTCGCTTGACTTGGGGGTCGCCCTCGACAAGTCACGCAAGGACCAGACCTACAACACCCCGGCCCTTGCGACGTTGATCCTGATGCTGAACCAGACCGAGTGGATGCTGGGGGCGGGCGGACTCGCCTGGGCCGCGGCGCGCTGTCTGGAGTCGTCCTCAAACCTCTACTCGTGGGCGGAGCGCTCGCCCTACGCCACCCCCTTTGTGGCCCGGGAGTCCGCCCGCAGCCCCGTGGTCGGCACGATCGACTTCGACGACTCGGTCGACGCCCCCGGAGTGGCTCGTGTCCTGCGCCGTAACGGCATCGTCGATACCGAGCCCTACCGCAAGCTCGGGCGCAATCAGCTTCGGATCGGCATGTACCCGGCGGTCGACCCCTCAGACGTGGAGCGGCTGACGCGCTGCGTCGATTTCGTGGTCGGTACCATGCATGAATGAGTGTGAGCCGATGAGAGTGCTGGTGACAGAGCCGCTAGCCGCCGCCGGGGTCACGCGTCTTCGAGAGCAGGTCGAGGCCGATGAGAAGTTCGGTCTCGGCGCCGAGGAGCTGGCGGAGGTCATTTCCTCGTATGACGCCCTCATCATTCGCTCCGCCACGCAGGTCGATCAGGAGCTCCTGGAGCATGCTCCCAATCTCAAGGTCGTGGGAAGGGCAGGGATCGGTCTCGACAACGTCGACGTGGACGCCTGCACCCGCCGGGGAATCGTGGTGGTGAACGCCCCCCAATCAAACATTCTGTCGGCGGCCGAGCACACCCTCGCGCTGATGCTGGCCCAGGCCCGCAACATCCCGCAGGCTCACGCCTCTCTGATCAAGGGCTC
>Ga0209587_1001461_pt1 | contig 11047 bp, 6 predicted proteins | sample NGEPerD_2_FD_184512 | JGI IMG/M metagenome (GOLD analysis project Ga0209587, IMG submission 184512) | Arctic peat soil microbial communities from the Barrow Environmental Observatory site, Barrow, Alaska, USA - NGEE PermafrostL1-D... | ecosystem: Environmental > Terrestrial > Soil > Wetlands >... | reverse complement strand
CGCGCGCGACGCGCTGGCCTCCGGCGACATGGTGACCGCCGAGAGTTATCTCCAGCACGCCGAGCACTACAACCGCATCATCATGGCGGCGCAGCAGCAGCTTGAGCCGCAAGGGGCCGCCCAGTCAGTCGAGACCCCCAATGGCAGCGCTGGCCGGCACAATCGCTGGCATTCGGACCTCGACGAGGAGGGCTCCGAAGACGAGACGGCCGAAGCCGGCAGTGGACAGTCCGGTGGCGGACAGGCCGGCACTGGCAGCCAGGATCGCGAGCGCCATACGGAAAACCGGGAGCATCACCCCGGACGCGAGCGGGGCCGTCGGGCCCAGGGCGGCAACGGGAGCGGCGAGGGCGTGCACGACGCCAACGGCGCCGAGCCGGCCGAAGCGCAAGACTCCGACGAAAGCGAAAACGCTCCCGACACGGTGAGCTAGCAGCCGCTCAAGTCCAAAGTCGCAAATTATCCCGCGTCGCAGCCGCAGTGCGCGGCTTACTCCGGTTGCGCTGCTTCCGGCTCGGCGGCGTCTGCGGTTCCGGGCGCGGCCTCCGATCTCATCCGTAAGAGGATGGCTTAGACCGGCCTCACGCATCGCGGCGAAGTCTTCGAGACCACCGTGTCCCAGGACTTCTCGTCCTGCGCATTTTCGGTGCCACGAGACTTTAAGTACAGCCCCCGCGCCGCCCTATTCGCCAGGGGCGCAGTCGTGCTCGGTCATCAGCTTTTCGACCTCACCGCGGTTCTCGTCGAGGGGCGGGCCCATTTTGTCGATGACGGCCAGCACGGATTGCCAGTGCTTGCACGCCGTCAGGTCGTCACCCTTGTCGACGCAGGCCTTGGCGGCAAAGATCTCTCGCGAGAATCCCACCATGGCCATCATGGCAGGCGGCGCGCCGGGCGCCTCCCATTTGTCGTAGAACTCCTCGCAGGCCGGCATGCCCGGCGAGGGCTCGGCAATCGGGATCAATCGGTCGCGGTCGCCGGCGTGGGCGAGCGAGATGGCCGCGAACGTGCGGCTGGCGGGGCCCATCGGCTCTTGGTCAGCCCCCGCGCTGACCAGTCCAAGATTGCCGCCATCGCCTACGCCGCGGGCTTCGGTGACGTGTCCTATTTCAACCGCGCCTTCCGCCGGTGCTACGGCCGGTCTCCGTCCGAGGTTCGCGACGAGGCTCTGGCTCGCCGCGCCTCGCTCGCGGGCCAGCGGCTGGATCGGGCCATGCTGAAAGGGGATGGACCGCCGCCGGGGCGCAACTAACGGTTCAGTAACGGTGACCCGCCGGAACGCAGAAGCCAATTTGCGCTCCCTCAAAGCTCCGCCCCTCTTTTTGTGCGCTAAACGGGTCGCTATATGTCCGTTAACGGGCCTTGGGGTATCAGGGTCCGGAACGGCGCCCCCCGCCAGTTTAACCGTCCTTTCCGGCCCACCCTCAAGCCTGGCCCAATCCAAGAGGGAAGATCATGGATTTCGAGAAGCTTTCCGACCGCCTTAAGGGATTCCTGCAAGCGGCCCAGACCATTGCTGTCCGAGACGGTAATCCGCAGATCACCCCCGACCATTTGTTAAAGGCGCTGCTCGACGATCCGGAAGGGCTGGCCGCCGGGCTGATCGGCCGCGCCGGGGGCGACGCCAAGACCGCGCTGCTGCGCACCGACGCGGCACTCGCCAAGCTGCCCAAGGTGTCCGGTTCCGGCGCCACCCAGCCGCAAATGACGCCGGCGCTGTCGCGCGTGCTCGACCAGGCCGAGCAGGTGGCGAAAAAGGCCGGCGACAGCTTCGTCACCGTGGAGCGGGCGTTGCAGGCGCTTAGCCTGACGAAAGAGGGCGAGGTTGCCAGCATCCTGAAAGATGCCGGCGTCACCCCGCAAAGCCTCAACGAGGCGATCAACGATCTCCGCAAAGGCCGCACCGCCGACTCGGCGGGCGCCGAGCAGAGCTACGAGGCGCTGAAGCGCTATACCCGCGACTTCACCGAAGCCGCCGCCAAAGGCGAGCTCGATCCGGTGATCGGCCGCGACGAGGAGATCCGCCGCACGATTCAAGTTCTGTCGCGGCGCACCAAGAACAATCCGGTGCTCATCGGCGAGCCGGGCGTCGGCAAGACGGCCATCGTCGAGGGCCTGGCGCACCGCATCGTCAAGGGCGACGTGCCGGAAAGCCTCAAAGAGAAAAAGGTTCTGTCGCTCGACATGGGCTCGCTCATCGCCGGGGCGAAATATCGCGGCGAGTTCGAGGAGCGGCTGAAATCCGTGCTCAGCGAGATCGAGGCCTCGCACGGCCAGATCATCCTGTTCATCGACGAGATGCATACGCTGGTCGGCGCCGGTGCGGGCGACGGGGCGATGGACGCCTCCAACCTGCTCAAGCCCGCTCTGGCCCGCGGCGAGCTGCATTGCGTCGGCGCCACGACGCTCGATGAGTACCGCAAGCATGTGGAGAAGGACGCAGCCCTGGCCCGGCGCTTCCAGCCGGTGTTCGTGCCGGAGCCCAGTGTGGAGGACACCATCTCCATCCTGCGCGGCCTCAAAGAAAAATACGAGCTGCATCACGGCGTGCGCATTTCCGATGCCTCGCTGGTCACCGCCGCTACGCTGTCCAACCGCTACATCTCCGACCGCTTCCTGCCCGACAAAGCCATCGATCTGATGGACGAGGCGGCGTCGCGCTTGCGCATGCAGGTCGACTCCAAACCCGAAGCGCTCGACGAGCTCGACCGGCGCCTGATGCAGCTCAAGATCGAGCGCGAGGCGCTGAAGAAAGAGACCGACACCGCCTCCAAGGACCGCTTGCAGCGGCTGGAGAAGGAGATCGCCAATCTGGAGGAGAGCGCCAACGCGTTGGCCGCCCGCTGGCAGGAAGAGAAGGAAAAGCTCGGCGCGGCGCAGAAGATCAAGGAAGACCTCGATCATGCGCGCAACGAGCTGGAGCAGGCGCAGCGCGCGGGCGATCTCGCCAAGGCCGGCGAGCTGGCTTACGGCACGATCCCGGATCTCGAAGCGAAGCTTGCCAAGATCGAACAGGAAGAGGGCCAGGCCGGCAGCCTCGCGCAAGAAGTCGTCACCCCCGACATGATCGCGCAAGTGGTGTCGCGCTGGACCGGCATTCCCGTCGACAAGATGCTGGAAGGCGAGCGCGAGAAGCTGTTGCAGATGGAAACGCAGATCGCCAAGCGCGTGGTCGGCCAGGAGGAGGCGGTCGAGGCCGTGTCCACCGCGGTGCGCCGCTCCCGCGCCGGCCTGCAAGATCCCAACCGGCCCATGGGCTCGTTCATGTTCTTAGGCCCCACCGGCGTCGGCAAGACGGAGCTTAGCCGCGCGCTCGCCGAGTTCCTGTTCGACGACGAGCACGCCATGATCCGCATCGACATGAGCGAGTATATGGAGAAGCACGCGGTGGCCCGGCTGATCGGCGCGCCGCCCGGCTATGTCGGCTATGAAGAAGGCGGCGCGCTCACCGAGGCCGTGCGCCGGCGCCCCTACCAAGTCATTTTGTTCGACGAGATCGAGAAGGCGCATCCGGACGTGTTCAACGTCCTGCTGCAAGTGCTCGACGACGGCAGGCTCACGGACGGCCAGGGCCGCACGGTCGACTTCCGCAATACGCTCATCATCATGACGTCAAATCTCGGCTCCGAATATCTGGTCAACCAGAAGGAGGGCGAGGACTCTTCCGCCGTGGAAGCCCAAGTCATGGACGTGGTGCGCGGCCATTTCCGGCCCGAGTTCCTCAACCGCGTGGACGAGATCATCCTGTTCCATCGCTTGCGCCGCGAGCATATGGGCGCGATCGTCGAGATTCAGCTGAAGCGCCTCGCCAAGCTGCTGGCCGACCGTAAGGTCACGCTCGAGCTCGACGACGCGGCCAAGGACTGGCTCGGCACCAAAGGCTACGACCCGGCCTATGGCGCGCGGCCCTTGAAGCGCGCGATCCAGAAATTTGTGCAAGACCCGCTGGCCGAGATGGTGCTGGCCGGCAAGATCCGCGACGGCGAGACCATCAAGATCACCGCCGGCAAGGACGGGCTGATGTTCAATGGGGAAGCTGCTAAGGCCAGGGCGGCTTAGGGGCCGTTTCGTCATGCCCGCGAAGGCGGGCATCCAGTAACCCCAGGCTACGTGATCGCTGATCGCGGCGGTTACTGGATCGCCCGGTCAAGCCGGGCGATGACAAGATTAGTATCCCGAGTCTTCCCCCACACTGCCGTCATGGCCGGGCTAGTCCCGGCCATCCACGCTTTTCGCCTTACATCTTCAAGTTGCTGAATGGGGCCACACGCGCCACTATGCTTGCGGGAGATGGAAGTAAGTAGGTGGCATGCCTTCAAGCATCCATATTGTCGGACTCGGTGATACGAGCCTGGAGACCGTTCTCTGCAACGGTATTAGGGAAACAGGAACGCCATCCCTCGCCTTGGCGGTAGCTTATGTATCGGTCTATGGAGTGAGTTTTCTGCGAAGACTAACGCTCACTACGCCGCTCCGTGAGATCAGATTGATCGCCGACATACGGGACGGAATCAGTCATCCTGAAGCACTACGAACGGCCTTGAATGAGCATTGGGACGTTCGCGTGGTGAATCGGCGTGAGGGGACCTTTCATCCAAAAATGTATTTGGCCGGCAATGGATTTGCGGAAGATGGGTCCCCGCTCGGGCCTCGCATGTGCTTGATCGGTTCTAACAACCTAACGAATGGGGGACTTAACAAAAACATAGAGTGTTGCCTCGCGGAGGCATCTGACGCGGATATTCCGCAGGCGGCTGATGCGTTCAGGCGGTTGTGGGTTCTGGGTGATGCGCTCGACGACGAAACGCTTGATCGGTACGAGGAGTACTTCGCGAAACGAAATCGGAAGCGGTCCCCCCCTGATCTTGAAGTGCTGGGAGTGGCCGACCAAGATCTCCATGAAGCGGCAGCGCCAGGAAGAGGTGGACGCCGGACGCGCCGCCAGCCTGCAATTAGCACTTCCGTTGCGGCGGTTGCGTGGGCAGGTCTAGAGTCCTCAACGGGCGAGTACCGGTTTCAGATCGAGTTTCCTCGTAGCGCTGGCGAGGTGCTTGGCCGGATGATAGGTGGCGACGGAAACGTTAGCGTTCTTTGCGAAGATGGTAGACTTCGCGACATGACTTATCGATTCTATGATGACAATTCGATGTTTCGCTTGAACGTTCCGAATGATGTTCCGGGAGTTGACCGAGCTAGAGAGGAACGGTCTGGTATCGCTCTGGTTGAACGGATCGAGCACGAACAAGCTGGGGTTCGTCTGCAGATTTATCATGACCACGAGGAAATTCAGGCGGTCGTGGAGCGGTCTCTTGCATTAGGCACGTTAGGGCAGACCCCAACGCGGCTCTATGGTTGGTACTAACTCGCATCGGTCCAGGTCTACCATGACAGGAAACACTACCAATTCGCTCTTCTATGGTGACAACCTTCGCATCTTGCGTGACCACGTCCAGGATGAAATTGTCGATCTAATCTATCTTGACCCACCCTTCAATTCGAACGCGACCTACAATGTGCTGTTCAAGTCGCTCGCCGGTGAGCAAAGCCAAGCGCAGATCGAGGCGTTTGAGGATAGTTGGCATTGGAATGAGACCGCAGAGCACGCCTTCGATGGGGTCATGAAATCTGGCAATAGTGCCGCCGCAGAGATGTTGCGTGCCATGCGCTCGTTCTTGGGACAGAACGACATGATGGCCTATCTCGCAATGATGGCGGTGCGGCTCTTGGAACTACATCGTGTGCTCAAGCCTACCGGTTCGCTTTATCTCCACTGCGATTCGACGGCCAGCCATTACCTGAAAGTTTTACTAGACGCCGTGTTTGAGCCTCGGAACTTCCGCAACGAGATAATTTGGAAGCGATCAAATCCAAAGAGTCTCGGCTCTATCAATTTTCCAACTTGCACAGACACGATCCTAAGATTCTCCAAAAGTGCGAAGGCGACGTTCCATCAGCCTTACGAGGAGCATGACCCGGATTACGTTGAGAGCGCTTACAAATACGAGGACGAAGGGGGCGTCTATCGACTGCTCCCGCTACTAAATCCGAACGACAATCGCCCAAATCTGACATACGAATTCCTTGGTGTAACGCGAGTTTGGCGCTGGACAAAGGAGCGAATGCAAAAGGCTTATGAGGAAGGCCTAGTGGTTCAACTGAAACCCGGGGCTGTGCCACAGTACAAAAAATATCTGCACGATTCGAAGGGCCGGACGGTCACAAATTGTTGGACTGACATTCGGCAAGCCGCCGGCAATGAATCTCTTGGCTACCCAACGCAGAAACCGCTTGCGCTTCTTGATCGGATTATCATGGCTTCATCGAACGAGGGGGACCTGGTGCTTGACCCGTTTTGCGGCTGCGGCACGACCGTGCACTCGGCGCAGAGGCTTAACCGGCGCTGGATTGGCATCGACCTCACGCATCTTGCAATTCGACTCATCCGCCGGCGTCTCATCGACGCTTTTCCGCAAGCGCAATTCGAAGTCCACGGCGTGCCCAAGGACGTTGGAGGCGCTCGAGCACTTGCCGAAGCCGACAAGCATGAGTTCGAGCTTTGGGCCCTATCGATGCTAGAAGCTCAGCCCTATAAGGGCGGAAGGAAGGGCGCGGACCGGGGAGTCGACGGCTACCTCTATTTCAAGCCTGACGGGAAGGTCACCGAGAAAGCAATCGTCTCGATCAAGGGTGGTGCTCACGTGTCCGATACTATGGTCAAGGACCTCATCACCACCGTCGAGCATGAAGGGGCGAAGATGGGTGTGTTCGTCACACTCACCCCGCCCACACAGCCCATGAAAAAGCGAGCCATTGCCGCTGGCTTCTACGAGACCGAGTACGGGCAGTATCCGAAAATTCAGATCATCACTGTCGAGGACCTGTTCAAGGGACAGCGCCCACAAATGCCCTGGATCGATTCATCGGTGTTCAAGAAGGCCAAGCGCGAGCAAACGTCAAAACAGCCTCAGCTCGACTTTTAGCCCCGAACTTATCCCCGGCCGCAAAACCTCGCTTACACTCCTCTCACCTCGTCCGTTGAAGGGGCGCTTTCGCGAGGCGTCGTGATCGTGGGGCGGGGTGCGGCGCCTGCGGGCCTTGGCAGACGTGAGCTAAGGCACTCGGGCGGCGGCGGAGCTCCCCCCGGGACCACTAGGAGTCCCCGCCAGGAGCTGGCTGAGAAGTTGAGCGCAGCCAAACAGCGCTCAACCGAAAAGCGGGGCCCGCCGCCGATAGACGTCCGCAAATGAGCATGCGCACTTTAACGATGCGCTACCGGCCTCTGGCCTGCTTGAGCGCATATGCTTGGAGCGCATGTGGCGCGCCGTCTGGCGCCCGCCGTGTCCGGCAACGGGCGCGGAAGCCATAGGACTTTGCGCTTGCCGGCGCGCCGCTCCCCTTCTCTCCTCGCGGGCTTTGCCCGGCGGGAGGCTTTGGCTTGCGCCGCCGCGCACCGAAACGTTGCGTCACCCCGGCGAAAGCCGGGGTCCAGCTTTTTGCTTTGCGCTTCGCGCGCTGGATTCCGGCGTGCGCCGGAATGACGAGAGGCGTCAGCCCGCGACTAACGAGCGCTAAAGTGCGCGAAGCAAGGGTGCGCAAATTAGATTTTTCGGGGGAGGGGAGAGAGAAGGAGGAGCGAGGGAAGCGAAACGTACTGGGTCGCGAAACTTACTGCGTGACCACCTGGGCGACGCGGCTGGTGACGGGATCGAGCTGCATGAGGGCCTCGATGCGGCGGCGCTCTCTCTGGAAGGCGGCGAGCTCGCGGCCTTCGAGCTGCAGGCCGCGCGGTACGGCGATGGTCATCGGGTTGACGAATTTGTTGTTGATCAGGACCTCGAAGTGGCAATGCGGGCCGGTCGATGCACCCGTCGAGCCGACGAAGCCGATGATCTGGCCCTGCTTCACATGGGCGCCGGGCTTGGAGCCGGGGGCGAAGCGCGTCATGTGGCCGTAGGCGGTGGAGAAGCCGTTGGCGTGGCGGATGCGGATGTAATTGCCGTAGCCGCCATGGCGCTCGGCCATCTCGAGGATGCCGTCGCCGGCGGCGAGGATCGGGGTGCCGGACGGCGCCGCCCAGTCGACGCCGGTATGCATGCGCCAGCGGCGCAACAGCGGATGCTTGCGGTCGCCGAAGCCTGAGGTGTAGCGGCCGCCTTTGACCGGATTGCGCATCAGGAACTTCTTGGCGCTGTTGCCCTGGTCGTCATAGTAGTCGACGGCGTCGTCGGGCGTGCGGAAGCGAAAGAATTTGCGGGTCTCGCCGGCGACGGTCATCGAGGTGTAGAGCAGCTCGCCGACGTCGTCCTCATCGCCGTCGAAGAACACCTCGAAGGCGTCGCCCGAGCGCACCTTCTGCTTGAAGTCCACGTCGTAGGAATGGACGCGGAGCAGCTTGACGATGGTGTCGACCGGGAGGTGCTGAGCGAGGGCGGCGCGGTAGAAGCTCTGATAGAGGGTGGCGCGGGTCGAGGCTTGCTGCAGCTTGATCTCGTCGGCGGGGCCCTCGGTGGAGGCGACATAGTCGCCGTCTTGATTGCGGGCGGCGCTGGCGATGTGGTCGCCCGACTGGTCGAATACGCTGACGCGGACCGGCTCCATCTGGCCGGTGTCGGACGGCGCCGGCACGAGACGGAAATGGACCTGCTGGCCGGGCTTTAGATCCTTGGCGCCGAAGATGGGGTCGAGGCTCTCGAGAATGACCATGGCCAGGCTCTTGTCGGTGCCGGCCTTGACGAACAGGCTCATCAGGCTGTCGCCCTTGCCGACTTCGATCACCTTGGTCTCGGCGCCTGCCATCGTCTCGTCGCTCAGGTCCTCACCGGTGTCCTCGAGCGATTTCTCGATGACCGTGGTGTTGGGCAGGACGCGCGGGCGCTCCACCTCGTCGGGACGATAAGAGGCGAGCTGCAGCGTGGCCTCGCCGTCGCCCTCGCCAAACGCGAGCGGCGCTTCGGCATAGGCGAAGTTCTCGGCCGCCTCGGCGACAAGCCGGTTCACCTGGTCGGGGGCGAGTTCGACATGGTCGGATTGCGGCAGGAGCCCGCCCGGCACGTCGACGACGTTGACGACCACCGCCTGCACGGCGTCGGCGGAGGCGTCACCGCCGCCGATCGGCGTGGTGTCGGAATAGAGCTTGAAGGGATTGAAGGGAGGAAGCTCGCTTGAGCCTTCGGGCAGCGCCGTCGCCATGCCGGCGACAATGCGCAGATAAGGCTTGATGGTGATGAACTCGCGGGTGCCTTGACGCTCGACGACCGTGTCGTGAATGACGTGGCGGCTGGCAAAGCCCGCGGACGTCATCTGAATGCGATCTTCTTTCTGGCCCGACGGGCTCTGCGCGTCATGGGCGAGGCGGGCGCTTCTGATCGGCTGGAGGGCGGCGAGGCTGGCGCGCTTGATGGAGCTCACCATGCCGGACCCGTCGGCCATGTTCATGGAGGCATAGATGGCGACGCCGATGAGGCAGACGCCGACCATGCCGGCGAGACAGGTGCTCGCCATCCATTTCAGCCGGCTGCCGGCGCCATCGTGGCTTGTTTCGCAGAGATAGACCGGCGGTAGCTCGCGCTCGGTCTTGGGGGTCTCGCCAAGGAAGATGGTGGGGAGTCCACGCGGCGCGGCCGGCACGAGTGCCTGGCCAAGTTTACGACGCGCAAAACCACCGCGGCGCTTAAACAATGCGCTTTCCCCCCGTCTACCGGTCGTCGCCCGCGCGCCTTCTTAAGCGCGGTTCCTGACTTCCCTCAGGCGGACGCCACCGAAGCGGTTAGCTGTCCCTTGGCGAGGCTAGACTATGCGCCGATGGGTTTTTTCCCCGACCCCCCGGCTTCCCTTTTCCCACTAGGCCACAAGCGTCCGCAGCCTTGCAAGTGAGATAGAAGCTCATTAGGTCTTGAGATGCGTCCCCCTCGGCGGGTCATCATAACCATACTTACCCCATATGGTTACCACGCCGTTAACGACGCGAGAGTGACGGCGTATTCGGGCAGGATTGTGACCTGATAGTCACGGTCCAGGGGAAAAAGAAAACGCCCACGGGAAAACGGAAAAACGCTCCCCGCCATCGTTCACTGCCCCCTTGACAAGGGAAGGCGCAGTCCCTAAATAACCAGTTCGCGCGGGTTGCTCCCAGCTACCTGCGGGACTATACGCGACCGCGCGATCCATCGGACAGAAGCGGGGCTTGACCGGGTTCTTCTCGGCGCACACCTCGGCTGTCGTTGACTCTTAATGGGGGATTTGCTTCCATTGGGGGTTCGGGAGTGTGGCTTCGGCTGCTCTGCCACCGGCTCTTTGACATTGTAATTTGAAGAAAGGGAAACGCAGACGGCGGAGTCCTTGCGTGCCGGTCCCTCTTAGGGGGCTGGTATCGAGACTCTGACGGTCGATCTGCGTTTTTCAAGCCAATAGGTGTGTTGCACGCTTATCCTTCGGGATTTGCGTCGTTTCATGCTTGTTGGGAACTCGTCATAACGCAGCGACCACCTGGAATAATTCCATCCAGGTATGTCAGAATCGAATTCAATCTAAGAGTTTGATCCTGGCTCAGAACGAACGCTGGCGGCAGGCCTAACACATGCAAGTCGAACGTGAAGCCACCTTCGGGTGGTGGAAAGTGGCAGACGGGTGAGTAACGCGTGGGAACGTGCCTTTCGGTTCGGGATAACCCAGGGAAACTTGGGCTAATACCGGATACGCCCTTCGGGGGAAAGATTCATTGCCGAAAGATCGGCCCGCGTCGGATTAGCTTGTTGGTGGGGTAAAAGCCTACCAAGGCGACGATCCGTAGCTGGTCTGAGAGGATGACCAGCCACACTGGGACTGAGACACGGCCCAGACTCCTACGGGAGGCAGCAGTGGGGAATATTGGACAATGGGCGCAAGCCTGATCCAGCCATGCCGCGTGGGTGAAGAAGGCCTTAGGGTTGTAAACCCCTTTCAGCGGGGAAGATAATGACGGTACCCGCAGAAGAAGCCCCGGCTAACTCCGTGCCAGCAGCCGCGGTAATACGGAGGGGGCTAGCGTTGTTCGGAATTACTGGGCGTA
>Ga0209587_1001460_pt1 | contig 11057 bp, 8 predicted proteins | sample NGEPerD_2_FD_184512 | JGI IMG/M metagenome (GOLD analysis project Ga0209587, IMG submission 184512) | Arctic peat soil microbial communities from the Barrow Environmental Observatory site, Barrow, Alaska, USA - NGEE PermafrostL1-D... | ecosystem: Environmental > Terrestrial > Soil > Wetlands >... | reverse complement strand
GGTTTATTACGTCCAGGAATATGCCGGCATGAGAGTCAACATCGAACGCCTTGCCGTTCACAGCGACCCGCGCGGCATTGTCTTCGATCCGTTGCCGGGCGATGATCTTGGCGCGCAGCGCAACGTGCACTCGGTGCTCACCGAGCCAGGCGCGGTGCGGGGCAATCATTACCACACGCGCGGCACGGAAGTCCTGGCCGGCGCCGGGCCGCTGCTAATCCGCCTGCGCGATGGCGACGAGCGTATGGAACTGAAGGTAAACGACGGCGAAGTGATCCGGCTCACCATCCCGGCCGGCGTTGCGCATGCGATTAAGAATACCGGCGACAAGCCGAGCGCGATCGTGTCGTTCAGCAGCGAATCGTATAACCGCGAGAGGCCGGATGTGGTGCGTGAGGTGCTGATCGAAGCATGAGTCGGTCGGCCAGAGCCAGGACGGCCAGCACGAGACGATGAACTTGTATTGTTTGGCAGCGGTGCAATGGTATCGGCGCGGCTTGCGTGCTTCGACACCCTGGCTGCCAACATCGCCGCCGATCATGCACCTTTGCGATCGCCCGCCTCAATAAGCCGGCCGAGGAGCCCCCGCATCGCCTTCTGATCGGATAAAAAGAACCTCGCTCTGGAATCCTTGTCACCGACGTGAATGGTCCAGGCGTCCTCGGGCATGCGCGCGAACAGGTCTTCGTCGGTGCGGTCGTCGCCCGCGGCAAGGCAGAAGTCTGGCGCGGGGAGATGTTCGAGGCGTGTCAATAGTTCGCCCTTGTTGGCCCATACGGGTTTTACTTCCACGATTTTCTCGCCGCGAAACGCGCGCAGTTCCGTCTCTGACAGCAATTGTTCGAGGGTGGAGACCAGCTCGTTTGCGAGCCACTCGCCGAACACCGGGTCGGACATGCGGTAATGCCACACCAGCGCGCATTCCTTTTCCTCGATGAGGCTGCCGGGGGTGCGATCGACGAAGTGTTCGAGCACGCCAAGCACGCGCTCTTTCCATCGATCCGTGTAATTCTCCCGTGAATGTTCCCAGGTCATGGTCTCAGGCGAGCGCATGATCGCGCCGTGCTCGGCCGCCAGCCACAGGCCGGGCACCTCACCCAGCCAGTTTTCCAGATCGCTTCGCGACCGGCCGGAAATGATAACCACCGTGTTCGCGTCGTCGTTCGCTAGTTTGTTCAGGAGGGTCAGCAATTCGGGCATTGGCGCGGCGTCCCGCGGTCGCTTGGCGAACGGCACGAGCGTACCGTCGTAATCCAGCAGCAGTTGCCGGCGTTGTGTTTGTCGATATGAATCGATCAGGTCCGCGATCGGCAATGCCGCGGACTTGGCGGATGGATGCGCCTCGCGCGAGGCGGCGGCGGCGCTTAAGTTGGAGAGAAAACGCGCACCCCACTTGTATACGTCGTTGCGTACCACGCGCTTGTGCAAGGCCTCGATCCGCTCGCGCCGCTGGTCATCGGGCAGCGATAGCGCGTGCTCGATGGTCTCCGCGGTGCGCTCCTCGTCGTATGGATTGACCAGAAACGCCTCGCCCATCTCGGCGGCTGCGCCGGCGAACTCGCTTAAGATAAGCCCGCCCGCCTGGTCTTGCTGACAGGCAATATATTCCTTGGCAACCAGGTTGAGCCCGTCGCAGAGCGGCGTGACCCAGGCCAGCTCGGCCGCCGCGTACAGCGCCGCCAGTTCCGTGCGCGGGATGTTGCGGCGAATGTAGATGATGGGTGTCCAGTCCGGCGTGCTGAAATCTCCGTTGATCTTGCCCACGAGTTCGTCCACTTCGTGGCGCAAGTCCTTGTACATGGGAATATCTTCGCGCGAGGGCACCGCGATTTGAATTAGCACGACGCGGCCGCACAGCTCGGGCACCTGGCGCAGGAGCCGCTCGAAGGTGCGCATGCGCTCGGGGATGCCCTTGGTGTAGTCCAGACGGTCGACGCCGAGCAGGATGCGTCGCTCCGCGAAGCGTTCCCGCAGGTTCGCCAGGTGCTGTTTCGTTTCCTCGTCTTTTTCCAGCAGATCGCTGAACCCCTTTGGCGCGATGCCGATGGGCAGCGCATCCAGCCGCACGGCGCGGTCCCCGCATTGCACGCGGTCCATGTGACTGTCGAACCCCAGAATCCGCAGCACGGAATTGCGGAAATTCTGCAGGTAAGCGTGCGTATGAAACGCCAGATAATCCGCGCCCAGCAGCCCTTGCAGCAGCTCCTCACGGCGCGGCAGCAGGCGGAACATGCTCGAGGACGGAAACGGCGTGTGTAGAAAAAAGCCGATGCGCGCCTCCGGCGCCAACTCGCGCAACATGTGCGGCAATAGCAGCAGATGGTAGTCGTGAATCCAGATCAGGTCGTCCGGCTTCAGGTGCTCGAGGATCACATCCCGGTAGCGCTGGTTCGCTTCCACGTAAGCCTTCCAGTACTCGGGATTGAACTTCATCAGCGACGGAAAATGGTGCAGCAGCGGCCACAAAGTCTGGTTGGAATAGCCCTCGTAAAAGCCGTACGCGACGTCTGGCGGCAATTCCACGGCCAGGCATCCTTTCTGCGTCGCCCAGTGATCCAGCATCTCCTGGCGCCCTGGATCGTCGGTATCGCTGGTGTCGCCGGACCAGCCGACCCAGATGCCGCTGGACTGCGCGAGCAGCGGCTCCATTGCAGTGGCCAGTCCGCCGGAGCTCTTCTCCGCCTGCCACTGGCCGTCCGTGTGCTTTAGCGTGAAGGGCATGCGGTTCGAAACGACGATGAGTCGCTGCGTGGTGCTTGTTTGCGAGGACATGGAGCTCCGTTAAATCGGCGGGAAAGGTGCGGAGATTGTAACTTAAGGGGCGCCCGTGTAAGGCACTTTTGCGCCGAGACATGACGGCGCCCTGCTGACAGCGGCGGTCAGTGGTGAACGGGTGCCAAGCGAACAGGCTCGCGAGCGTAAGCTATATTACATGTCATGCAGAGCGATAGTTTAGCCGATTCCGGTGCCAGCGAGCGCTGTCCGCGCGTGGCGGCATCGAGCAGCGCCGCCGCCGCGACGGCGGCCACGCTTAACTAAACAATGCTGTAGTGAGGAGAGATTTCGATGAGCAAATACAGAGATCGTCTGCCGCAACTGAACGGCCGCCTGTTCGTGACCGACAGCGGGCTGGAGACACAACTGATCTTTCACGATGGCCTGGAGCTGCCTTATTTCGCGGCCTTCGACCTGCTGAAAAACGACGAGGGCATCGACCGGCTGCGTCGCTATTATGCGCGCTATGCGGACATCGCCCGCGCGCACGACTTAACTTAGGCCTGGTGCTGGAGGCGCCCACCTGGCGTGCCAACCCCGACTGGGCGGAAAAGCTCGGTTATGATGCGCCAGCGCTCGCACAGGTCAATCGCAAGACCATCGATCTTATGCTCGAAATTCGGGCGCGCTACGAGACGGCGAATTCGCCGATGGTCATCAGCGGCAACCTGGGCCCGCGCGGCGATGGCTATGCGCCTGACAATCGCATGAGCGTCGAACAGGCTTGCGATTATCATGAGCCGCAAATCGAAACGTTCACGCAGACAGACGCCGATATGGTCGCGGCGTTCACGGTCAACTACGTCGAGGAAGGTGTGGGCATCGTGCATGCCGCGAAGGCTCACGGCATGCCGGTGACGATCTCGTTTACTCTGGAGATCGATGGCCGGCTGCCGTCAGGCGACTCCCTGGCGCAGGCCATCGAGCGCACGGAAGCCGAGACCGGCGCATACGCGGCGTACTACATGATCAACTGCGCGCATCCCTCGCACTTCGAGCACGTGCTGCGCGAGGCGGACGCGTGGCGCGAACGCATACGCGGTCTACGCGCCAACGCCTCGAAGCGCAGCCACGCCGAACTGGACGGAATCGACTGATCTCGATGACGGCGATCCGGCGCAACTGGGTCGCGAATACCGGGTGTTGCACGCGTGGCTTCCGAACCTCACCGTCGTCGGCGGCGGTTGCTGCGGCACGGATCATCGCCATGTAGAGGCGATATGCGAAGCGATGACCGCGGGTAAATGAAACAAAGGTTGATGCAGAGGTATAGGATTTCCCCGGAGCCTGCCGTGAACAGCGTCGAAGGGGTCGAGATAACAAAGCGTGACTTATTCAGAGGCTCATTTTCAGAGGCTCATTGACGCATGTCTCGCGGGCCTGTCGGCAATCAGCTTGAAGGCCGCCGGAATTGCAGGCTGTTTTTTTTACGCTTAATCTCGACACGCCACTTTTTTTGCACCATGATCCGGAGTGGGGAGGCTGGCTAGCGAAAAGCGCGCCACGTTTCGAATCGAGCTACAGCACCGGTAGTTTTCTGGCTGGCTGATAGCCTGCTGCGAGCATGGCGTGCCGGCTGTGTAATGATCCTGTACGCGGAGCGGTTCGGATCGCGCGGGGCTATTCCCGCGGCACATACGGACACAAAATCTCCAGGATGGTCAGCGGCGCGGTCGGACGAGTTCTTCGTCAGCGCCTTGCGATAACAACGCGCGGATATACAAGCGCGGCGCACACGATGGAGGATAAAAAATGACGCGAGCGGTTGATCTGGCCTGGATCGATTACGCGGTCATGCTCATCTATTTCGTTTTCGTGCTCGGCATCGGCTTCGCCCTGAAGCGCTTCATGCGGACGAGTACCGACTTCTTTCTCTCGGGCCGCTCGATGCCCGCCTGGATTACGGGTCTCGCCTTCATCTCCGCCAATCTCGGCGCGCAGGAAGTAATCGGCATGGGCGCGTCGGGCGCCAAATACGGCATTGCCACTAGCCATTTCTACTGGATCGGCGCGATCCCGGCGATGGTCTTCGTCGGGCTGTTCATGATGCGGTTTTACTACGGCTCGCGCGCGCGCTCGGTACCTGAATACTTAAAGCTGCGCTTCGATGAGAAGACGCGCGGCTTAAACGCGATCTCGTTCGCAGCAATGACGATCTTCTCCTCCGGCGTGTCGATGTATGCGATGGGCAAGCTGTTCAATTTATTGCTCGGCTGGGATTTCGACACCAGCATGATCATCGCCGCCGCCATCGTGCTCGCCTACATTTTTTTGGGCGGTCTGACCAGCGCGATTTACAACGAGGTGTTGCAATTTTTTCTCATTGTGTGCGGCTTCGTCCCGCTCGTGTTTCTGGGGTTGCGCGATGTTGGCGGCTGGGACGGGCTGGTAGCCAAACTGACTACCGTATCGACTGCGGGCGGCTATCCGGAAACTGCTTATACGCAGTCCTGGGCGTTCATGGGCGACCCTTCGCAGAATCCCATCGGCGTGGAAGTGTTCGGCCTGATGATGGGGCTGGGTTTCGTGCTGTCCTTCGGCTACTGGTGCACGGACTTTCTGGTGGTGCAGCGGGCAATGGCGGCCAAATCGCTGGCGGACGCGCAACGCACGCCGATTATCGCGGCCTTCCCGAAGATGCTGTTTCCGTTTCTGGTGATTCTGCCCGGCATGCTAGCGCTCGTGGTCGGTACAGGCGCGGTGGCTGTGAACCCGGACGACGCCGCAACGCAAACTGCGTCAACGTCCACGGCCTCAGCCAATTCGACGCGAGATCGGGAAGGCGACCATGAAGCCGTCACCAATGCCGCCTCGACCAATACGGTTGGTCGCGGCATCATCCCGCCGAAGATCGACGCGGTGACTGGCGAACCACTGGTCGATGCGCGCGGGAGGATTGTGCTCGATTACGATCTCGCCACACCCATGATGCTCGTGCATTATTTTCCCGCCGGATTGCTGGGGCTGGGACTAACGGCCTTGCTCGCGTCATTCATGTCCGGCATGGCCGGCAACGTGACCGCGTTCAACACCGTGTGGACTTACGATATCTATCAGAGTTATATCCGCAAAGGCGCGAGCGACGCGCATTATCTGTGGATGGGCCGCATCGCGACCGTGTTCGGCATCGGGTTGTCGATCGCGGCGGCTTATATCGCGGCGTCTTTCAACAACATCATGGACCTGTTGCAACTCGTGTTCGCGTTCGTCAACGCGCCACTGTTTGCGACCTTTGCGTTAGGCATGTTCTGGAGGCGCACCACCGGGCATGGCGCGTTCACCGGCCTCGTTGCCGGCACCGTGGCCGCCGCCATCCATCACGGCGTATCACTGGCTGACGGCGCGGTGGTCGGCATCAAGGGTGGCTACTTCGGCATTATGACTACGTATCCCAGCGAGCTGGCGCAGACGTTCTGGACCGCGATTGCGGCGTGGACCACCTGCTTTTTGGTCACCATCGTCGTGAGTTTGGTGACGCGCCCGCGCCCGGCCGACGAGCTGAAGGGGCTGGTCTATTCGCTCACGCCGAAATCGAGAGATACGCAGCAGGTCTGGTACAAGCGGCCGGTGCTGCTGGCGATTGTGGTGCTGACGTGCACCCTGGCGCTCAATTTCATTTTCTTTTAGAACGAGGGCAAAAGCATGGCTCTGGATATCAGAATACCGATCGGCGCGATGTTCGCGATCATCGGCCTGCTGCTTGCCGTGTACGGTTTGTTCACCGTGGGCGACGCGCAGGTGTACGAGAAATCGCTCTCGATCAATGTGAACCTGTGGTGGGGCGCCGCCATGCTGGTGTTCGGTCTGGTCATGCTTTATTTCGGGCGGCACGGCGACTCTAGCGTACGCCTGGCCGAGGAGTCGCCCGAAGGTCGCGCCATGGAAGCGCACGAGCACAGCGCCGGGCTGGAACGGGATTGATCCAGAAGTAATAGGCCGACGCACATGACGGAAAACGAAGACGCTCGGATGCACAAGCGGCAGATCGCGCTCAAGGACGGGCGTTACATGATTTTTTACACGTTCGAGGACGACAGGGGGCCTCCTGCCAGCGAAGGCACCGGGACGAGGCGTTCCATATCTGCGCCGGAAACAAAGCCACCCTCCGGGCGTGAGCACGATGTCTGAATTGCGCTGGAACCCGCTGCTCGGCGAATGGGTGGCGACCGCCACGCACCGGCAGGCGCGCACGTTTCTGCCGCCTTCGGATTTCTGCCCGCTGTGTCCGACCCGGTACGGTGGATTTCCGACCGAAGTGCCCGAGCCGAGTTATGACATCGTCGTCTTCGAAAATCAGTTTCCGTCGTTGCGCATGCAACCGCCCGCGCCGGCCGTGGACGGTACCGAATTCTATGCAGTGCGCCCGGCGCAAGGCGTGTGCGAGGTCGTGCTTTATTCGCCCGATCACAAAACCACGCTTGCCCAGCAACCGGTCGAACAGATACACAAATTGGTGCGGGTGTGGACGGATCGCTTTGTCGCACTTGGCGCACTCGATTTCGTGGACTATGTGTTCGAGTTCGAGAACAAAGGCGAAGCGATCGGCGTCACCCTGCATCATCCGCACGGCCAGATTTACGGATATCCCTTCATTCCGCCGCAGGTCGCCCGCGAGCTGACACAATCGCGGACTTATCGTGAAGGCACCGGCCGCTGCCTGATCTGCGACATTGTCGATCAGGAGCGCGAGGACGGGCGCCGGGTCGTGGCGCAGAACGAATCGTTTGTAGCCGTGACCCCGTTTTTCGCCCGTTGGCCTTACGAGCTGCATATTTATTCCAGGCGCCACCTGCAGGCGTTGCCGGATCTGAAGTCGAACGAGCAGCGCGATCTGGCCACGATGCTCAAGATGGTGCTGATGGCTTTCGATAAGCTGTTCGAGCTGTCGTTTCCGTACATGATGGTGCTGCACCAGCGGCCGGTCGATGGCGGCGCGTACGATTACTACCATTTCCATATCGAGTTTTACCCGCCGTTACGCACCGCCACGAAGCTCAAATACCTGGCTGGCAGCGAGACTGGCGCGGGTCTCTTCATCAACGATACGCTGGCCGAAGAGAAGGCCGCCGAGCTGCGTGGCCACATCGCGCCTGCCATCTGGCGACGAAAAGCTGCCGGCGATGATTGATCTGGCGCGGCTACGCGACGCCTTTTGCGCGCGTTATGGCGGCGAGCCGCGCCTGTTCCGCGCGCCGGGCCGCGTGAATCTGATCGGCGAGCACACGGACTACAACGACGGCTTCGTGCTGCCGATGGCGATCGATCGTGAAGTCGTCGTGGCCGCAGCCGCGCGCGGTGATCGGAGGGTGCGTGCCTATTCGCTCGATCTCGACGCGACGGTGGAATTCGATCTGGCGCGACCGGGACCGAATCGGCGCGGATCATGGCTGGATTATCTGGAGGGTGTGGCGCAGGCGCTGGAAGCGACCGGCGTGCGACTGGCAGGCGCCGATTTGGCGATTGCCTCGGACGTACCGGTGGGAGCGGGATTGTCCTCGTCGGCCGCGCTGGAGGTGGCGACGGGGCTGGCGCTCGTCTCGGTTTCGCAGGCAAGTGTCGGAAAGCTTGATCTTGCGCTCGCCGGGCAGCGTGCCGAGCACGACTACGTCGGCATCAACTGCGGCATCATGGATCAGTTTGCATCCGCGCTGGCGCGCGCTGGCCACGCGCTGCTGATCGATTGCCGCTCACTCGAGTGGCGGGACATTCCGCTCTCTACGTCGCACGCCTTCATTGTGATTTGCGATTCGCACGTCAAGCATGAATTGGCGTCTTCGGCGTACAACACGCGACGCACGGAATGCGAACGCGGCGTCGCGCTGCTGAGTAAAGTTCTGCCGGATATTCGTGCGCTGCGCGATGTGAGCAGCGCGGATTTTCAACTGCACGAAGTGCGACTTCCCGACCCGGTCCGGCGACGTTGCCGGCACGTCATCACCGAAAACGAACGTACGCTGGCTGCCGCGGATGCTTTGAGCGCGAACGATTTTGACGCGATGGGACGCCTGATGTGCGCCTCGCACGATTCCATGCGGGACGACTATGAGATCAGCTGCGACGAGCTGGATCTTCTGGTCGACATCGCCATGTCGGTCAGCGGCGTGTATGGCGCTCGCATGACCGGAGGCGGCTTCGGCGGGTGTACGGTAAATCTAGTCGCCCGTGACGCGCTGGACCGATTCAGAGAGGTTGTTATCAGCGGCTACAGGACGGCGGCGCGCAAGGCGCCGAGCTTCTATATTTCGGAGGCCGCCGACGGCGCCGGTGAAGCGCGCTGTCCAGGGAGCGTACAAAATAGCTGATTAAAGTTCCGTAAAGTGCGCGGTATCCGTTTTTGTAGTGCATTTTCACCACTCGTCTCCTCTAAACCCCCACTTAATCTTTCCGCTGTAGATCGTAAGCGTTCGGGCTTGTTAGGTTCAGATTTCGTCGTCAATCGACGACGACTCTTGCAACAAGTAGTGAGTTGCAAATTACCAACTTTAGGCTGTAAAAATACAACAGATGCCGCTAAACGGATTTTACGGAGAACAAACACCATGGAACGCTCAATAACATTTGGGACCACCGCGGTTGCGGCGCAACCACTGCGTGCGCTGTTCGCCACAGCGCTGTTGACTACTTTTGTAGCGACTGCCGTGGCTCAGAATGGGATTGGTACAACATCCCCCGCGCTCGTAGACGCGTACGCAAGGCCGGCGGCAACTGCTCCCGCCATCGTGGAATCCGTGGCCGTGGAAGGGCGTTCCGAACCTTCTGTCGCCAACGTTAGCTACACGAATCCCGTCCTCGCTGGCAATTATCCTGATCCCTCCGTGATACGTGTTGGCAAGGATTATTGGGCCACTTCGACCTCCTCCGGCTGGGCGCCGCAGTTTCCGATTCTGCACTCGCGTGATCTCGTCAACTGGACTGTTGCCGGTTCCGTTTTCCAGCAACGACCTGCATGGTCCGACGGCAACTACTGGGCGCCGGAAATTTCCCATCACCGTGGCCGATATCTCGTTTATTACGTCGCCCGCAAGCTCGGCGGCGGTCGTTGTGTGGCGGTAGCGAGCGCGCGGCAGCCAACCGGTCCTTATGTGGACCATGGTCCGCTGGTTTGCCAGAAGCTGGGATCCATCGATCCCATGGCGGTGAGAGACGAGCACGGCTGGCCTTATCTCGTCTGGAAACGCGGCGGCAATGCCCACAATCTTCCGACACCGATTCTGACGCAAAAATTAACGCGCAACGGCCTGAAGCTCATCGGCGAGCGCATTGTGTTGATCCGCAACGATACCCCGTGGGAAGCCAAGGTCGTCGAAGCGCCATTCATCACCCGCCACGGCGGCTGGTTCTACATGTTTTACTCAGGTGATGACTGCTGCAGCATGCAGTGCAATTACGCGCTGGGTGTGGCGCGCTCGCCTTACCTGCTTGGCCCCTGGGAGAAAAATCCTGCGAATCCGATTCTGAAAGGCGATGACCAATGGATTTGTCCCGGACATGGGAGCGTCGTGAGCGATGAGGGCGGTCGTGATTTCCTCATGTATCATGCCTTCCGCAAAAATGCTGCGTACGTCGGGCGTCAGGCGTTGATCGACGAAGTGTCATGGGGCGCCAATCAATGGCCCATGATCAATGTCAGCAGTACCCCAAGCGAACATGCGCAGTCGCCCCATGGCATCGAAGCGCAAAACGCCGAATTCTCGTTCACCGATGAATTCAATTCTCCCGGGTTGACCCCGGGCTGGCAGTGGCCGCAGGCGAATCGGCCATCCGCGGGGCTGAGTCCGGTACGAAATGGCTGGCTATCGCTTGCCCCATCGAATGCGCGTGCGCACGATGTGGTCGGTGCGGTTATGGCGCGCGCGACGACCGCAGCAGATTACGTTGTAACCACGGTTGCCGACACGCGCGGCATGAAACCGGGCGCGATGGCGGGATTGGCGGCTTTTGGCGATGGTTACAACGCCTTGGGCGTCGCGGCCGGTGACGGGAAAGTTATCGTTTGGCGGCGTGAAAACGGCATGCACAGGATCGTGGCGATTGTCCCCGCGCCGAACGCGCCGCTGGTGCATCTGCGCATGAGTGCGTCCGGCGGCTATCGATTCCGTTTTGCGGTGAGTGGTAACGGGCGGGACTGGCAAAACGTTGGCGGGAGAAAAGGCGTCGATCTACCGCCGTGGAACCATTCGGTGCGCGTAGCGCTGACCTCCGGCGGTGTGAAGGGCGCTGTGGCTAGATTCGACGGCTTGCGCATGGTTTCCGCACAACCCGCGGGGGCGAACACACGATGT
>Ga0209587_1001459_pt1 | contig 11058 bp, 12 predicted proteins | sample NGEPerD_2_FD_184512 | JGI IMG/M metagenome (GOLD analysis project Ga0209587, IMG submission 184512) | Arctic peat soil microbial communities from the Barrow Environmental Observatory site, Barrow, Alaska, USA - NGEE PermafrostL1-D... | ecosystem: Environmental > Terrestrial > Soil > Wetlands >... | reverse complement strand
CTGCTCATGATCGGAGCGCTGGCGCTGCTGGCGGTGGCCGCGCGGGCCTTGTTCAAGGGCTCCGGCGCGCCGGCTCGGGCGATGGCCTCGCGCAAGGACCTGCAAGAAATGTCGACCAAGGCGGCAGGGAAGAAGGCGCGGGCATTGCGGCCATCGTTGCGCTCCAATAAGACTGTCGCGCAGCAGGATCGCGGCCTGCGGCTGTTCAAGCTGATGGTCGGCGGGGCATGGCTACACATGTCCTGGGAGGACGTGCTCGTGGCGTTTATGGCGCCACGCTCGGGCAAGTCGACCGCGCTGGCCATCCCAGCGATCCTGGAGGCACCCGGTGCCGTGATCGCAACGGCCAACAAGTCCGACCTGGTACTGGCCACGCGCGCGTTGCGCCAAAAAGACACCAACTGCCCGGCCGGCCTGTTCGACCCGATGGGGATCATGCATGAGCCGCAGGCGATCTGGTTCGACCTGCTCTCCGGTGTGCGCGGCGTCGCCGATGCCAACGCCGTGGCCGAGCACTTCATGGCCACGGCTCGCGACGACTCCAGGGGCGCAGACTTCTGGTCCTCGGCCGCGCACGACCTGCTCGCCTCCCTGATCCTGGCCGCAGCCTGCACGCCGGGCCGAACGCTGCACGACGTCTACACCTGGTTGACCAACACGGTGAACCCCGAACCGGTCGAGCTCCTGCGCGCGGCCGGACACTTCCCGGTCGCCGGGTCCGTCGCCGGCCGCCAAGGTGGAGCACCCGAAACGCGCGACGGCATCTACGAGACGGCGCGCACGGCGGCGGCCTGCCTGCAGGACGCCGCGATCATGGCGTGGGTCACCCCGCAGCCCGACCTGGGCGTCTTCGACCCCGCCGGTTTCGTCCTCAGCCGCCAGACGATCTACCTGCTGTCCAAAGACGCCGATGGCATCTCCGCGGCCCCGTTGGTCGCCGCGGTGACCGACCAGGTCCTGGCCGCGGCCACCGCTCAGGCGGAACGCAACGGCGGCCGGCTAGACCCGCCACTGGTCGCGGTGCTCGACGAGGCCGCCAACATCTGCCGCATCCAAAGACTCCCCCAGCTCTACAGCTACGCCGGTTCGCAGGGCATCCAGCTGATGACCATCCTGCAAAGCTGGGCCCAAGGTGAGGCCGTCTGGGGGGAGAAGGGCATGGAGGCCCTGTGGGGGGCCTCCACCGTGAAGGTGATCGGCTCCGGCATCCAGGACGACAAGTTCGCCGGGCGCCTGTCCCGACTCGTCGGGCAGCGCGACGTCACCCAGCACAGCTACACCAGCGGCGACCGTTCCCGGTCGACGTCGACCAGCACCCGCAGGCAGGACATCCTGCCCGTGTCCGAAATCAGCGCACTGCCCAAATGGCAGGGGCTGCTACTGGTCACCGGCCGCCCGGTGGCCATGGTGGCCATGGTCCCGTGGTTCAGGCGCCCGCGCGCCGACGAAATCAGCCAGGCCCACGACACCGCCCTGCGCGCACTGACCGAGCGGGCGAACAACCCGGTAGGAGCGTCATGACCGAGCACGCCGAACCGGAGGCCGACGAGGAACCCTTCGAGCCCCTGTACGACAACCTCACGGACTGGGTTGAGCACCACTTCGCCCAGACGTACCCCTGGAAACCGGGCTCGCAGGCCAGGTGGTGTGCTTCATGGTGGGACCACCCTGAGGCGATCATCCGGCTCAACGTCCTGTGGCAGCTCTGGGAAGGTGCCCGCGCCGAGAACGACCCTGCGGCGATGGGCGCCTGGATGCGCGACTGGCTGGACCGGCTTCTGCCGCCCCTGCTCGCCGACCACGGCCCCTTCGCCCGCTGTAGCACCGACATCACCGCGCACTCGACCACAGGAACCCACACTCCTCCTGCCGCGCTGCCCATCCTGCAGCCTCCGGCCGACAAACGACCCTGACCGATTCCGAAGGAGACACTCACCCATGACCGCGCCATCGACCACCACAGCGACCAGGTTCATCCAGCTCAAGGACGTCGCTGAAACCCTGAACATCTCCGCCCCGCAGACCTACGCCCTGGTCCGCTCCGGGCAGCTGCCGGCCATCAAGGTCGGTGGCCGAGGGCAGTGGCGGATCGAGGTCAGCGTCCTGGAGGACTTCATCCAGCGCATGTACGCAGAGACCAAGGCTTTCGTGGCGACCCACCCGTTCGGCGCGGCCGGGAACGACGCCGTCGAGAACTGACCCCGAAAGCACGCGGTAAATACGCGGATAACGTGGTAAATACGCGGATAACGCGCGCGAGATGTGCGGAACATCGCCCGATTCGCCTCACGCAACTCAGTATTCTCCGCGGCAAGCAGTTCGTACGTCAGCATCACCAGTCACACGCGCAGTTCAACCAGACACGTTGCAGGCACCTGAATAGTTACGACTATTCCTAAATAGCGTATGTAGCAAATGGAACGCTGCTAACGTCGATTTTGTATCTCCATGAGCATCTTGCTCCTCGATAAAGGCAAACCCGGCGCGAGCCGGGGACGCAAAGCCACGGGACCCACGCGGTCAGCCGGGCTGCCGCACAGCAAAGGCCCTCATCCGTGTTGCCCGTTTTGGCACCCCGCACATCCTCGGTCCCGGCCTTCAGCAGCGCGTGCGCTGCGAAGAATGACCGGGCCCCGCCGCCGGCTAATACGCCAGGCCGGCCAGCCGGCTTGGCCGCCGCCGTCCGCATCCGTGGTCGCATCCGTGGCGTCGTCGGCGCCAGGTTCCGCACCATCTTCACCGAACCCGGCGGCAGGATCGGATTCATGTAACACCAGAGCCACCCGGAACAGGTCCGTGGCGACCAGCCACGTTGACCGCCTGTGCCGGTTGTAGCTGCCGTTCCCACCCTTAATTAGTCACAATGATAAGGAGAACAGAATGCGTAAAATTACCAGGATCTCGGGCATCGTTGCGGTTGTCGGGATCATGTTCGCCGCCGGTCTCGCACCCGCGTCCGCAGACACCGTGAACTCCACCGTTTCCGGTAGCGGCCTGTCCACCACAACCTCTGGTGCCACCTTGACCGGCGTGACCCTGAACGGAACCAGCACTCAGACCGCCACCGGCACAGCCACCTCGGTGTGGGCTGTGACGGATGCTCGCGGTACTGGTGAGGCGTGGGATGTCTCGGTCACCGCTACTGTCCCCACCAGCGCGGCAGGCACCGCACTTGGCGAATCGACTGACCGCACCATCGCGGTCGGCAACCTGACCATCACCCCGGGCACCATCACGGCCGCCGCCGGCGCTGACTCGGCCACCAACATCTCGGCACCTGCCCTGCCCATGTTGACGACGCCCCAGCCTCTGATCTCGTCAACGGGTTCGAGCAAGGGTACCTACAACCTGACTCCCACGTTCAGCCTGGACATCCCCGCCAATGCCTTCCGGTCGAACTGGCCCGGCGTGGTCGGAACCGGGACGCTGAACCCCTACATCTCCACCATCACCTACACCATCGCCTAGCAGTCAGTGTGTGATGCAGCCCGCCGACCGTGCCCCTGTCCGGGACAGCAGTCGGCGGGCTGCATCTCCATCGCGCGTCCGATTGAAGCCCGGTCGGCACCCCCGGCTTGCATCCAAGGCGATACTGCCCCTGCAGACAACCGGGCGCTCCACTTTCTTGATACCTCGTCGCATCCGGAGCAACCCGGCGCCCTTCCCAAGGACTTCTCTTTTGACCAGCCAAGATATGCGTACGGGCCCACTGGCTGCCTTGCGCACCGCCCTCATGATGGCCGCGCTGGCCCTGGCAATACTGGCGACCGCCGGGCCGGCCACGGCGGTCGATAGCGGGACCCTGGGAATCCGGCCCGCGAACGAATCAGACTTCTTCCACCTCTCCCTCTACCCGGGCGCAGCCACCGATGCCACCGCGATCGTCAGCAATCACACCCAAACCCCGGTGACGCTGCTCAACTACCCGGTGGACGGACAAAGCAGCCCGCAGGGGACCTTCGCCCTGGCCTCCCAGTCCGAACCCCGCACCGGCGTTGGTGCCTGGGTGAGACTGGGGGCGCAGCAGATTACTGTGCCGGCGAACTCGGAACTGAAAGTCCCCTTCCGGATTACTGTGCCCGCCGGTACCCCGCCGGGAGACTACGCCGGCGGACTGATCATCCAAAGCCCCCCGGTCCAGGGCAAAACCTCCACCGTTAACGGGAACACCGCCGTCCGCCTGGACATCATCCAACGCCAGGGCGTGCGGATCTATCTCAACGTCGCAGGCACCGCTGTCAAAGCCCTCCAACATGGTGACCTGAGCTGGCAGCAGACCGGGGACACACTCACTTTCACCCTGCCGGTACACAACACCGGTAACACCATCCTGCACCCGACGGCCAGCCTCGATGTCAGCGGCTGGATCGGTGCGAACACCCAACTCAAGTTCGACACCCCCGAAATCATGCTGCCTGGAGCCAATCTCGACCTGCATGCCCGCCTGACAGCGGCACCGGTCGTCCAGGCCGGCAACGCGGAGGCGACCCTAACCTCCGAGGCCGGCACCGGCCACGCCCGGACCAGCCTCATCTACGCTCCCTGGGCGCTCATCGCCATCGCTCTGCTCGCCCTCGCGGCCGCTCTCTACGGTGCGTGGCGGACGGCCCGCTTCATCCGCCGCGCCCGCCGCGCCATCGCCCAAATAAGGGCACGCGATGAGCCGTCGTTCAGTCGCTCCGGCGCATTGTTCACTACGGAGCCCAGCGTCGATGCTGAGAACTTGCAGCATCGACGGGAGCGTGGGGGACTTCATCCACTGTTCGAGTCTCTGCCATCGCTTCGATCGGAGAACAGATGCCTTCAATGAGCAGAAAGCACACGACCCGAGCCACCGCGCTGGGCCTACACGCGGCGACCTTCGAGGCTCTGTTGGAGGCGGCCCCGGATGCGATGGTGGGGGCTGAGCAGGGGGGCACGATCCAGTTTGTCAATCGTCAGACGGAGTTGCTGTTCGGCTATGACCGCGCCGATCTGGTGGGCCAGTCCATCGAGACGCTGGTGCCGGAGTCGTTCCGGCAGGTCCACCCGGCGTATCGGGCGGGATACTTCGCAGACCCGAAGACTGGGCCCATGGGAGCCGGTCTGGAGCTGACCGGATGGCATCGGGATGGCACCGAGTTCCCCGTGGACGTCAGTTTGTCCTCGATTGACACCGAGGTCGGCCTGTTGGTGATCGCGGCGGTGCGCGACGTGACCGAGCGCAACAACGCAGACCACGATCTCCATCGCCTGGCAGCAATCATCCGGAATTCGGACGATGCCATCATCGGTAAAGCCCTTGACGGCATCATCACGAGCTCGAACCCGGCCGCCGAAAGGATGCTCGGCTACTCCAGCGTGGAGATCGTCGGCAGGTCCATCGACCTCTTCAGCCCGGAGAATCGAACCGGCGAGATGAACACCATTCTCGCCAGGATCAGGGCCGGCCAGCTCGTCGAGCGCTTTGAGACCATCCGCGTCCGAAAGGACGGAACCGCCTTCCCGGTCTCGGTCACTGTCTCACCGATCCGCGACCGGCATGGGGTGATCGTTGGCGCATCGACGATCACCCGGGACGTGACTGAGGCGAGGCAGGCGTTTGAGTCGGCCCGGCGTCTGGCGGCAGTCGTCGAGTTCAGTGGCGAAGCGATCGTTAGCAGTTCGTCCGATGGCACCGTCACGAGCTGGAACTCGGCCGCCGAGAGTCTGTACGGCTACTCCAGGCAGGAGATGATCGGCAAGTCCGTCATCCTCCTGAGTCCCGAGGATCGAATAGGCGAAGTGGACGCGATCCTGGCAGAGGTCGGAGCGGGCCAGACTGTCGTGAACTTTGAGAGGATCGAACGCCGAAAGGACGGAACGGTTTTCCCGGTCTCGCTGACCATCTCACCGATCTTCGACGCTGCAGGCGCGGTCGTGGGTACATCCGCGATCGCCCGCGACGTGACCGAGGCGAGGCAGGCAGCCGAGAACGTGCGGAGCCTGGCTGCGGCCGAAGATCTGGTCCATACCCTGATGGGTTCCGCCTCTATCGGTATCGCCTTGGCCGATCTGGACGGTTCCTTCCGGGTTGTCAACCGCTCGTTCTGCGATCTACTTGGGTACGACGAGGCGTACTTCCTGGCACATCGGCTCCCGGACTTTGTCCACCCCGACGACGCCGAAGAAGCTCTCCGGGCCCGCGCCCGAGTCATCGCCGGAGCGAGCAACACGGGCGCCACGACGCTGCGTCTGGTACGCGCCGATGGCGCCACGGTCTGGGTCCGACGGGTGACGATGCTGCTCCACGACGGGGACGGCCAGGCGAACCTGGTTATGGTCCAGGTGGAAGACATCACCGCCGAGCACGAAGCTCAGGAGGCTTTGACCTACCAGGCTTTCCACGACCCGCTGACCGGGCTGCACAACCGGGCCTGGATCCTGGACATCCTGAAGGTCGACCTGCGAGCCGCCAAGCGTGAGGGCCATCCGGTGGGGGCACTGTTCGTCGACCTGGACAACTTCAAGGTCGTCAACGACTCCCTTGGTCACGCGGCCGGCGACGAGGTGCTGGCCACCGTCGCGGACCGGATCGTGGCGGGCCTGCGCCCGGGGGACCGGGTCGGACGCTTTGGTGGGGACGAGTTCGTCATCGTGCTCCAGGACGTCCAAGACGTCCTGGAGGTCGAACGCTGCGCCGAGCGGGTGTCCGCCTCGATCGCCGTCGACCTGCAGGTGCGAGGCCACCGAATCGTGCCGACCGCGTCCATCGGTATCGCCACCTCGACCCCGACCACGACCCCCGAGAGCCTGCTACGCAACGCAGACTCCGCGCTGTCCCGCGCCAAGGCCAACGGGCGGGCGAGCTGGCACTTCTTCGACGAGGCGATGCACGCCCAAGCGCTGGCCCGCCTCACCGTCGAAGACGAGCTGCGTGAAGCGATCGCCGCCAGTCAGTTCGTGGTGTACTACCAGCCCATCGTGGCCCTGGCCGACGCCCACGTGGTCGGACACGAGGCACTCGTGCGCTGGGCGCACCCCACCCGTGGGCTGCTCAGTCCTGGGGAGTTCCTGGACGTCGCCGAGGACAGCGGGCTGATCACCGCCATTGGCGCCCAGGTCCTGGACCAGGCCTGCGCCCTGCTCGCGAAGCGTCCGGACCTGCCCGGTCCGATCAGCGTCAACGTCTCGGCTGTCCAGCTGGCTGCGCCCGGCTGGCTCACAAGCGTGCGGGACACTCTGGTGGCCCACCGGGTCGACCCCGCCCGGATTGTGGTCGAAGTGACAGAGACCGCCGTCCTAAGCCTGGTGGACTCTGCCCGAGTCGCGCTGGAGTCGTTGCGCGGGCTGGGTGTCGGCATCCACCTGGACGACTTCGGCACCGGGTACTCCTCCATCTCGGTGTTGCGGGACCTGCCGGTGACCGGGGTCAAGCTCGACCTGCGATTCGTGCACGACCTCACCAGCGGCGACAGCCAGGCCAACGCCCTGGCCCAGGGTGTGAGCGGGCTGGTCAACGGCATGCACCTGACCGGCATCGCGGAAGGGATCGAGACCGAATTGCAGGCCGACATCCTGCGCGCCCAGGGATGGGAATGCGGGCAGGGCTACTACTTCGGCAAACCGGTCGCCACACCTGTCACCCACTGATCCACCGACGACGACCTCATCGCCCCGGGGTAAGCGAAAGACGGCCGACTACCCGCTTTTCTACAGACGCCGAACCCTTGTCTGCTTCCGCGCTCTCTGTCTTGCAGTGACGACGTAGGGTCCGCAAGACCCGGTACTGCGGTGGTCGACGCCCACTACGCTCCGAAGCCGTCACGCACGGCATCGATGACGCCGGCAGACTCAAACTTTGTGTCGCCGATGAGCGTCATGGCCGCTCGACCTCCTTGGGATGCGTGGAAATGTCGAAAGGTCGTGCATGCCCGCAAACAGATCAGTGAAGTGGCATGAGTTGGTGGCCGAGATCGGAGTGCCGAACCTGCATCTCCTCGACCTGCGGCACACCGGCAACACCCTGGCGGCTGCTCGTGGCTCATCACCAGCCAGTCTGACGACGATCCCGCAACGACTGCCCAGTGTTTAGGCCCCCTTGACATTGACACTTTAGGGGGTCTAAATTAGACTCATGCCGAAGCCGATGAAGACCCGTGAGGTAGTAGCCGCACTACTGGCTCACGGTTGCCTCTCCCGCCAGGGCAAGGGCAGCCATGAGGTGTGGACCTGCCCGTGCGGCCAGCATCAGGTTTCCTTGCCAACGGGCCACCGGGTGCAGTCTCCCGGGATGGTCGGCAAGGCCATCAAGTCCCTGACCTGCCTACCGAAAGGGTGGTTGCAATGAACAGCACGATAGCGGTGAGCGCGCGTCGCTGGGAGCACGGGTGGGAGCTCTACGTCGACGGGGAAGCCCTCACCCAGTCCATGACGCTGGCCGACGCCCCCCGGATGGCCCGCGACGCTCTGGCTACAGAACGCGGCGGTGAACCAGAGGACTACGAGGTGGCCGTCACCCCCGAGCTCGCCGGTCTCGAGCTCAAGGTAGAGACCGTGCGATCCCGGATGACCGCAGCCCAGCAGGACCTGGAGCAAGCCGCAAAAGACTGGCGCGCCATAGCCCTGCGCCTGCGAAGCCAAGAACATCTATCCGTCCGGGACACCGCCACCGTCCTGGGCGTCTCCCCCGGTCGCGTCTCCCAACTCTTCGGCCCATCGAGGCCAACCTGACCCTCTGGTCGCGAAGCTCGCTGCCGCGCGACCAAGACGACCTGCTCCCGACCCTTGAACCGCGGCTCTCCCGGCGTCGCCACCGGCAGATCGGACTTCCACCACCGGGTCACCGGCACCTCCGTCGTCCCTGACCTGTCCGTCGGGCGGAGGGACCGTCAGTGTCTGTTAGTCGTTGTCCCAGGCAACACTGGGGGTGGCTTGCCGGTCAATGACACGCGTCTGCGGCCGGCGGCTCACGGATGCTTGAATACGGCGTGGTCACCGACTCGGCGCCATCGGCAGCGCAGGTCATCGTCGACGGTGATGAGCTCGAAGGTGGCGCGGCCGTCGGGGCCGGCGAATGACCAGGTCATCTCCAGTACGCCGGCCGCGTTGCGGACGGACTTCACGCGCAGCGCCGCGGGCCACGGGGTCGATGGATCCGCCGCGTAGGCGTCGCAGGCTGGGCCGATTTTCTCTTTGACCACAAGACGAAACGCGGTTCGGTGTTCGGGTTTGAGCCGGCGGTAGTCGCTGTCAAACGCGGGGGTCGTCTCGAACTTCACGACTTCGCAGCCGCGGAATCGAGCTCGTCCAGGTGGGTGAGGAAGTCGTCGGTCGACTCGTGCACGGCCACCTCGCCGCGGGCAATGTGCTCGTCGACTTCACGCTCACGCCGCTGCCACTGCTCGGTCCAGAACCATGCCTGATCGGCCGGCACCGGCAGCGCCGCGCGCAGCTCGATCACCCCGTCACCGCGCTCGAGAATCTCGACCTGCGCGCCCGGCTCATCTAGATGCATCCGCCGGCGTAGCTCGCTCGGCAATGCGATGAGCCCGCGGGACTGCAGTCCGACGTAGCCATGAAAACCAGTCATACCACCACCATGCCACGGCCGCAGCAAAGCTGCAATACCGCACTACTGATTTACCGCCGATAACTTACCTTATGTAAACCACTAGTCGGCTCGTGCCCTCTTGCCTACCTCCTTCGCGGTGATAGTGTGAGCTCGTGGCACGCTACCGCGACATCGCCCAAGACCTCAAGACCCGGATCGCTGCCGGCGAATTCGCGCCGGGCGATCAGCTCCCTTCGATCGCCTCGCTGATGGAGCACTACAAGGTGCCCGGCCTCAACACGATCCGGCAGGCTCAGCAGCTGCTCGTCGACGACGGCCTGCTCGAAACCCGGCAAGGCGTCGGCTCGTTCGTCCTACGCACGCAGCCGGTCCCTCGACGCGTCGACGTGCTGGGCGAACTGCGGGCCGCGAGGTCCGCCCTTACTCGCGCGATCAGCGCGCTGGAGAAAGCCGAGGCCGCGCGATGAGCCCGAAGCCAAGCTGGGTCGAGGGCCGCGTCGAGGTCTTGCTCGCCGCACTGGGCGACCTCGGCATGTCCGCGTCCCGCGCCGCGGCCGGCGAACTCATCGACGAACGGGTCCGGTGGGTGTCCTCCCAGATGGGTTGCTCCACTGCCGCAGCCCGGCGCTACCTGACCGACGACGCCCTGGCCGACCTCGCCGCCACCATGGCGTTCTCCGTGGCCGAGGAGACACCCGGCGCCGACGTCATCGAGTCGGCCCGCACCGCCGCGGTCCCGCTGCCGATCCTCGGCCGCGCCATCGCCGGACTTGCCGAGGCCATCCAGATACGCCTGCGCGAGCGCGACGACATCGACCACCTGCGCACCACAGTCGCCCAGCTCGCCCACGCACTGTCCGCGGTGGGGCAAGTCACCGCCGACGCCACCTGCGGCGCAGAGCCCGGCACAGAAATCCCGGGTGGCGGCTCACAAGCGGTCGTGATGATGCCGCCGGGTCTGGTCAACCGGGCCGCGCGCTACCTCGAGGCGGCCGCCGTCCTCGTCCACGAGGGCGCGGCGCCCGAGGACTTCGACACCACCCATGGCGACCAGCTGGCGGCCACCTTCGTGCAAGACGCTGCCGGCCTGCGCTACTACGCCCGCGACTGAGCCACGGTCGAATGCTCGCCGAGCATCGTCCGAAGCTTGCCGCTCTTCCTTGAACAGGTGTTGGGGCATGAGTTCTATTGGTGATTCGGGTAGCATGACGGATTTTTTCATGACGGCGACGATCTTCTGGACGTTCCTCGTGGTCACCGTGGTCGCCGGCATCGCCACGGTCAACGCGGTCGGTAAGACGCGGGCCAAAGCTCGCCCTTCGCTGAACGAGCCCGCCCGCCACATCCACCAGGCGTGCGCCGCTGGCGGCCACAAGTACCAGGTCTTCAATACCGGGTACCAGAACTCCTGACATGGCAACTGGGCAGGTTTTGAGTTTTCCTTGCTGTGTAAGGCTTTTCAGCGGGGGGCGCGGCTTCATCACGTATGTTATCTGAGATAATGGATGCAAGGTCAAGGAGGGAGC
>Ga0209587_1001456_pt1 | contig 11072 bp, 10 predicted proteins | sample NGEPerD_2_FD_184512 | JGI IMG/M metagenome (GOLD analysis project Ga0209587, IMG submission 184512) | Arctic peat soil microbial communities from the Barrow Environmental Observatory site, Barrow, Alaska, USA - NGEE PermafrostL1-D... | ecosystem: Environmental > Terrestrial > Soil > Wetlands >... | reverse complement strand
GTCCTACAACGCCTTCTTCCAGACCAACACCGAGATGGCCGAGAGGCTCTACGGGGTCGCCGCCGAGTACGCCGGCCTGAGCGGCAGCGAGCGCGTCTTCGACCTCTACTGCGGGATCGGCACGATCGGCCTGACGATGGCGGCGCGCGCGGGCGAGGTCTGGGGCCTGGAGATCGTCCCCGAGGCGATCGCCGACGCCGAGCGCAACGCCGAACGCAACGGGATCGACAACGCCCGCTTCCTCTCCGGCAGCGCCCGCACGGGGCTGCGACCGCTGATCGAGCGGGCGGGCAAGCCCGACGTCGTCCTGCTCGACCCACCCCGCCCCGGCCTCTCGCAGAAGATCGTGCGGCGGGTGCTGGAGTGCGAGGCGAAGCGGATCGTCTACGTCTCCTGCAACCCGACCACGCTGGCGCCGAACGCGGCGCAGCTGGTCGAGGCGGGCTATAGCCTGCGCCGGGTGAGGCCGGTCGACATGTTCCCCCAGACCCCGCACATCGAGTGCGTGGCGCTCTTCGAGAAAGCGTGATGGGATGCGGGATGGACTGATGGCACGGGGATTCGGAGTCGCGGCCGGGCTCGACCCGGAGGTGGCGCGGCCGCTGGCGACGCGCTGCGGGGAGCTGGGCTACGGCTCAATCTGGTCGAACGACCACCCGGGGGCGAAGGGGTTGGAGACGCTGGCGGAATTCGCCGCTGCGGCGCCCGAGCTCGACCTCGGCGTCGCCGTGATCGCGCTCGACCGCACGCCGCCGGAGGAGATCGCCGCCGACATCGAGCGGCTGGGGATCGAGAAGGAGAAACTCTGGCTCGGGGTCGGCGCCGGCTTCTCGAAGAAGCCGCTTACGCAGATGCGTGAGCGGCTGCCGGAGCTGCGCGAGGCGCTGCCCGGCGTCCGCCTGGTGCTCGCCGCGATGGGCCCGAAGATGTGCGCCCTCGCCGGCGCCGAGTTCGACGGCGCCTTCTTCAACTGGATGACGCCCGAGTTCGCCGCCCGCGCCCGCAACCAGGTCGAGGCCGGGGCGAGCGAGGCGGGCCGCGAGTGCCCGCCGGTCTTCGGCTACGTCCGCACCGCAGTCGGGCCCGACGCCGCCGAGCGCCTCGCCAAGGAGGAGTCCTTCTACCGCGACCTGCACGCCGGCTACCGCAACCACTTCGACCGCCTCGCCGAGCCCGAGGGCACGGTCGGCGTCGCCGCCCCCGACCGCGACATCGCCCAGAAGTCCCTGGCCGCCTACACCGCCCTCGACACGGTGGTCGTCCGCGGCCTTGCCTCAGCCCGGGTCGAGCCGATGCTTAACCTGGCCGAGGCCGCCGCGCCCTGACGAGCGCTGCATTTGCCCCGAATAGCGTGGTCAATGCAGCGCTCGTGCCAGACCTGTGGCGGCCGTCGCCCGTCGGGAGGGACCGGGGTGCCCCTCCAGCGCAGCGGCGTCCTGTTTTTCGCCCCAACCGCGTTCTCGGACGACCACAAAGTCCGAGGCGAAAAACCCAGTAAGCAGGAGGGGCACCCCGGTCCCTCCCAAAGCGCTAATACGGCGGCAGGTCCTCGTACCAGTCGCCCAAGGTGCGGAAGGCGCGCCAGAAGCGCTGCTTGGCGTTCTCTTCGTCGAGCGATTCGTCGATGTCGGGGGTGTAGAGGGCGTCGATGGTCGGGGTGAAGGCCTGGATCTCGCCATGGCGGGGCTCGATCTCGCGCGCGAGGGGAATCTTGAGGCCGTTGAGCACGCGCAGCGCCGGCTCGCCCATGACGATGACGATCTTCGGCTGCACGATCGCCAGCTCTTCGACCACTCGCCGCACGCACTCCTCGGCCGCCAGGTCGGGCTCTGCGATCGGGCACTTGACGCAGAGCGTGCCGTAGACGACCAGCGGGTCGATCCCCAGCCGCTTGAAGCTTTTCATTAGCGCATTGCCGGGCCGGCCGTAGAAGGCGACCCCCTCTTCGATCTCGGCGACGCCGGGGGCGTGCTTGATCATGAAGACGTCGGCCTGCGGGTGGCCCGAGCCCACCACCGGCATCAGCTTGCCGCGCGGGCAGTGCGGGCACTCCTGCAGCTCGTGGGTCAGCTGATTGAGCTCGCGGATCGCGCGCTCCAGGTACTTCTCTCTGATCTCGTCGTCGGTCGCCGGCACGCTCGGCGATCTCTTTGACGGGGCGGGCGCGGCTCCTTTCGCGCCGCCCTCCTGCATCAGCTCTTGCTCGCCGGGCGCCTCTTCCCGCGCGGCCGTCCGCCCCGCACCGGCTTGGCGTCGGGGACGCTGCGCTTCGGCGCCTTCGGCCGCCCCGCGGTCTGCAGCAGCTTCAGCGCCTGCACATAGACGAGGTTCTTGTGCTTGCGGGTGATGTCGGCGTCCCGCATCGCCTCGAGGAACTCCCGCGGCCCGTCGAACTCGTGGATCCGCACCCGCACGCTGCCCAGCCCCTGGGCGACGTGGCTGTCGGAGCCGGCGCCGGGGACGATCCGGTACTTGCGGGCAAAGCGCTCCGCCTCCTCGTTGAAGGCGGTCAGCGCCACCCGCGGGTTGAAGACCTCGAGGATGTCGATCTCCTCGACCATCTCGAGCAGGTGCTCGTAGTCGGGCACCGAGTGGAAGCGGTCGAACGGGTGCGGGACGTAGACGAGGCCGCCCTGGCGGCGGATCGCGGCGATCGTCTCGGCCATCGTCAGCCCGCGCGGGATCTTCTGCTCGAGGAAGAGGCCGATCACCTCTCCCTGCTCGGCCGTCTTCACCTCCTCGGCGACGATCACCTCGATGCCGCCCATCTCGGCCGCGATCCGCCGCGCCTCCAGCGCGCCAGAGACCTCGTTGTGGTCGGTGATCGCGATCGCGCCGAGGCCGCGGTCGCGGGCCGTCTCCAGCAGCACCTCGACCGGCGTCGCGCAGTCGGGCGAGTGGTCGGTGTGCATGTGCAGGTCGACCTCGATCAGCGGGCGCGTGGCGATCCGCTCGCGCAGCTCGGCGTTGCCGGCCGGATCGTGGCGGCGGGCAAGGAGGCGGCGGTAGATCGCTTCGAGCTCGCCGGCGACAGCCGCCCAGTCGCGCTCCGCCGCGGCCGGCTCAACCAGCTCATAGGGACCCGGGAAGTAGCGCTCCAGCAGCTCACCGGTCGCCGGCGCCGTGACGGTGCGGGCGTCGAGCCGGCCGAAGAAGACCTCGACCAGCGGCCGCGCCACCTGGGTCGAGAGCACCCGCTCCTGCGGTTTGTGGAAGGTGGCGACGTTGAGCGAGTAGGAGTGGCGCAGCGCGGCCGAGGAGACGCTCGGCGCGAACGGCTCGTGGACGTGGACGATGTCGGGCGAACCGGCGCCGAGCAGTCGCTTGACCGACTCGCCGGCGGCGACTCGCATCACCTTGTGACCGCGCCGCTCCAGCTCCTCCGACACCCGCCCGACGAACTCGTTGACCCGGTTGGGCGTGCCCCGCCGGTGGGGCGTGACCTGGGCTATCGAGAGGGACTCGGCCGGCACGTACCAGCAGCATAAGAGCCCGCGGGCGCGGACTCCCCGCTACGCCTCGGTCTTGGCCTCGGCCGGGTGCGCCTCGGTGGCGCCGGCAACCGGCGCCTTGCCGCGCGCGTAGCTCGCGATGAACTCCTCGGTCTGCTCGCGCGCCTCGTCGTCGGGCCGCTGGCTATGCGGCGACTTCATCAGGTAGCTGGACGGGCCGTCGAGCTGGCCGGCGATGCCGTTGTCGAGCGCCAGCTTGATGATCCGCACCGCGTCGATCACGACGCCGGCCGAGTTGGGCGAGTCCCAAACCTCGAGCTTCAGCTCGAGGTTGAGCGGCACGTCGCCGAAGGCTTTGCCCTCGATCCGGATGTGCGCCCACTTGCGGTCGGTGAGCCAGGCGACGTAGTCGGAGGGACCGACGTGGACGTCCTCCGCGGGCAGCTCGTGGCCCATGATCGAGGTGACCGCGTTGGTCTTCGAGATCTTCTTCGAGTTGAGCCGCTCGCGCTCAAGCATGTTGTAGAAGTCCATGTTGCCGCCGACGTTGAGCTGCGAGGTGCGCTCCATGCGCACGCCGCGGTCGTGGAAGAGGCGGGCGAGCTGGCGGTGGACGATCGTCGCGCCGACCTGTGACTTGATGTCGTCGCCGATGATCGGCAGGCCGGCCTCCTCGAAGCGCTTGTCCCAGTAGTTCTCGCGGGCGATGAAGACCGGCAGGCAGTTGACGAAGCCGACGCCCGCCTTGAGCGCCTGCTCGACGTACCACTTGGTCGCGTCCTCGGAGCCGACCGGCAGGTAGCAGACGAGCACGTCCGCCCTGGTCTCCTTGAGAATGCCGACGATGTCGGCGGTCTCGCCCGGCGCTTTGGTGATCTTCTCTTTCAGATACTTGCCGAGCCCGTCGTGGGTCATGCCGCGCTCGACCTCGATCCCCAGCTCGGGCACCTCGGCGAACTTGATCGTGTTGTTCTGGCCTGACCAGATCGCCTCCGAGAGGTCTTTGCCGACCTTCTCGGAATCGATGTCGAAGGCGGCGACGAACTCGACATCGCGGACGTGGTAGCCGCCGAGGTCGACGTGCATCAGACCCGGGACTTCGTCGGCGGGGTCGGCGTCCTTGTAGTACTGGACCCCCTGGATGAAGGAGTTGGCGCAGTTGCCGACGCCAACTATCGCGACGCGGACCTTCTCGTCGGCTCTGACCGAGCCGTTGCCGCTATTCGTCTCACTCATGAAGTTGAAGGATTCCTTCCTGTCTCGCTGGGTGCGAAAGCACACCTCGGGGGCAAACTCGTTACACCCGAACCTGGAGCCCCGAGCAGAATTAGCGCGGTCATCTTGGGAGGGACTCCTTCAAAAGCTGGTTTCGGACGTGCATTACGCGCTGGATCGTCGTGATGATGGTCAGCACCGCGATCAGGTAGACCGCTGGGGCCAGGAGCTCGAAATCGCCGAGCCCGGCGCCCTTGGCGAAGACCAAGCCGACCGAGAGTATGACTACCCGGACGGGACGCGTCGCCAACCCGACCTTGCACTCGACCCCGAGCGCCTCGGCGCGGGCACGCGTGTAGGAGACCATCAACGAGCCGAGCACGGCGACCACGCACATCGCCGCGGCAAAATCGTCGCCGGTCGCAGCGAAGTAGCCGGCGACCGCGGCCAGCACGATCCCCTCCTCGATCCGGTCCAGGGTCGAGTCGAGGAAGGCGCCGAACAGCGTCCCCTTGCCCGACATGCGCGAGTAGCGCCCGTCCATCGTGTCCATCACCGAGCCGAGGATGAAGGCGACCCCGGCGAGGGTGAAGAGGCGCTGGGTCACCAAGCCGGCGGCGACGAGGTTGCCGATCAGGCCGGCGACCGAGATCGCGTTCGGCGTCAGCCGCGACTCGATCAGGCGGTCGCGCGCGTAGGCGCGGAGCTCCTGCCCGTTGCGGGCCTGGCGCCCGTTGCGGCGGCCGCCCGGAGCCCGAGGGGGGGCCGACGAGTCCATTGATGTGAGGCTAGACGATCCGGCGCCGGGAAACGAGAAGACGGCGACGGACCGGATCTAGGCCTCGGCCTCCTGCGGCGAGCGGCTCTGCCACGACCAGACCTCGGGCCGGGCGCGGGCGAGCAGGCGGCTGGCCACCAGCGCCGACGTAATCGCGACCATCCAACCGAGCCCGACATCGACCCAGTAATGGTTGCCGGTGACGATCACGACCCAGGCTATGAGCAGTGGCCAGGCAGCCCAGAAGGCTTTCGGGATCCAGTTGCGGCAGACCCTCACGCCGGTGGCGCCGATCATCAGAGCGAATGCGCAGTGCATGCTCGGCACCGCCGCGTAGGGATTGATGAAGATTTTGGCCAGGCTGGAATCGTGGTTGACGTTGGAGAAGTCGGTGATCGTGTCGACGAAGCCGTGTTGGGGGAACATCCGCGGCGGCGCCGTCGGATAGAACGTGTAGCCGACCAGCGCAATCCCCATCGAGACGACGAACATGTTGCGGACGAAGTAGTAGGACTCGTTGCGGAAGAGGTAGAGCCAGACCAGGAATCCCAGCGCGATCGAGAACTGCGCGTTGAGGTAGACCTGGTTGGCGAGGTCGATCAGCCAGTGGGCGGGCAGGAAGAACGCCTGCATGCCGGGCTCGAACAGGGTGTGGGTCGAGCGCTCGAAGTCGATCACCTGGGCGCCGTGCGCGATCGCGACGGAGCGCTGGCCGTCGGCGATGCCGCGCACCAGCTCGTAGGCAACGTCGACCATGACCAGGATGCCGATTTGGCGGCCGGCGTCGCCCCAGCCCTGGGGCAAACGCGACCCCATTGCAGAAAGGGCACGAGACATCCGGCAATTGTAATCGGCTCGTTAACGGAACGGGAGAGGGCGGGGCGCCCCTCCTCCTCTCGTAGGGTCCCGGACATGACCTGGGTGAGGCCGAGGAAGCAGAGGGTGCGGGCGATCCGCGACCGGCTGCGGGAGATGTACGGGAAGCCAGAGAGCGAGCCGCACGGGCAGCCGATCGCCGAGCTTGTCAAGACGGTGCTCTCCCAGCACACCAACGACCGCAACCGCGACCGCTCCTTCGCCCGCCTGCGCGAGCGCTACCCGACCTGGGAGGAAGTGCGGGATGCGCCGGTGGGGGAGCTGGAGGAGGCGATCCGGCCCGGCGGGCTGGCCCGGCAGAAGGCGCCACGGATCCAGACGATCCTCGAGCAGCTGGGCGAGCGCCCCGACCTCGAGTGGACCGAGACGGCGCCGCGCGAGGAGTCGCTCGAGTTCCTCCTCTCGCTGCCCGGCGTCGGGCGCAAAACCGCAGCCTGCGTGCTGATCTTCACCTGGGGCATCCCGGAGATCCCGGTCGACGTCCACATCCACCGCGTCGGCGGCCGCCTAGGCCTCTTCCCGGCGAAGGCTTCCTTCGAGCGCGCGCACGACGAGATGCTGGCGATCGTCGACCCCGAGGACGCCTACGAGCTGCACGTGAACCTGATCCGCCACGGCCGCGAGGTCTGCCGTCCGAAACCGCGCTGCGGGGAGTGCGCGCTGAATCGCATGTGCCCCTGGTACCGTGCCGGGCGAAAATGAGCAAGAAGACCTTCATCGTCTTTGGGCTGCTGGTCGTTTTCCTCGCGGTCCTGATCCCCTGGCTCGCCTTCCGCGCCGACGGCGACGCGGCCAACGCCAAGCCCGTGCCCGGCAACCTCAAGGCGGGGCAGAGCCTCTTCGAGACCAACTGCGGCACCTGCCACACGCTCTACGCGGCGGGAACCGACGGTAACTTCGGGCCTGACCTCGACCAGCTGCTCGCCCCCTCCGGCCCGCCGGAAGGCCCGGACGCGCAGCAGACGCTTGAAGGCCGCGTCCTCAACGCGATCGACAAGGGCGTCGACGGCGGCGCGACGGGGCGGATGCCGGGCGGCATCATCAGCGGCGAACAGGCCAAAGAGGTCGCCGAATTCGTCGCCGCCACCGCGGGCGACGGTTAGCAGCGGCCCATCCCGGTAGGGGTGGGCCTTATCCGGTTATGTCAGCTGGTCATGGTCAATGGATTCGGAACCGCAGGGCGCTGAAGAGGCCCGCGTGGTCGGAGTTCCAGAAGCCGTTGACGGGCTGGAGCCCGGTCACGGATGAGTGGCGCAACAGCACTTCGCCGGGGTCGCGCGTCATCACGTGGTCGACCTGGTGGTCGAAGTCGGCTTCGCTGCCGCCGTCGAACTCGCCGAGCAGGCTCGAGTTGAGGCAGCAGCTGAGCGGTTCGTTGGTGCTGCGCTCGACCATGCCCGCTGCGAGCAGGGCTTCGTAGGCGAGCGTGTCGGGGGACGAGACCGTGTCGTCGTCGGAGTTGAGGTCGCCGACGAGGACCACGGGCAGACTGCTCGTCGCCGGACCGCCGGGCGCGACGAGTTCTTTCGCCTGGGCCTCGCGGATCTCCGGCTGGAAAGCCTCGAGGTGGGTGTTGACGAAGCGGAACGGGTGGCTGCCGCGGACCTTGGCGTCGGTCGCCGTCCAGCCGCGTTTGATCGGCAGCAGTTCGCCGAGGATCGGCACTTCGAGCAGGGTCTCGAAGTTGCCGCCACTCTCGTCCCAGGTGCGCACGCCGGCGCCATGCCGGGCGAGGATCACGTCGTGCATCGTCAGCCGCCCGAGCAGCTCGGAGTTCGGGAAGCCCGGCAGAGGACCGTCGATGGGCATTCCATTGAAGTCGCCCGGCGCTTCGAGGTCGAACTCTTCCTGCACGACCACAACCTCGTAGCGATTCCCGTCCTTGTTCAGCTCGGCGAGCAGTTCCGGCAGATAGTCGTAGGCGAACGGAGTCGCCTCCGGAGACAGCGGCGTGGTCTGCCACTTCGCCACCTCCTGCAGGCCGACCAGGTCGGGCTTCTCGGTGAGGATCTCCTCGGCCAGCCCTTCCGCCCGCGTCGGGAAGTCGTTGTGGACGACTTCGCGCAGGATCTGCCCGTTGGCGGCGCCCAGTTCTGCGGGAGTCCCCGCTTCGATCGCCGGCGTCAGGTCGGCACCGAGATAGAGGTTGCGCGTCATCGTGTTGACGGTCTGGCCGTGGCCGTGGCCGTGGCCGTGGCCGTGCGCGGCCGCCAGGCCAGGCAGCAGCAGGGCGCAGGTCAGAGTTGCCGCGATCGCCGCCAGAATGCGGCGAGCCGGTGCGTGAGCGTGACTCAAGGTGTATTCCTCCTCGTCCGCGACCCCGCCGGGGCGGGATCGAATTTGGTTGAGGCGCCTCTCCCGCCGGATGCCCAACCTGGGCTGCCCGGCGCCGCTACACGCGGGACGCACTATAAAGGAGAGGGTTTCGCGCCCCGGTGGCAAGCGACTTGAAAGCCGGAAATAATCTGCCATACTGCGACTAAGATTTTTAGAGTCCGCACGGCGGCTCTCATCCAGTCACAACGAAAACTCCTGGAGGTATGCACGAAGTGGGAAAGACGATCGGGATCGACCTTGGCACGACCAACTCCTGCGTCGCCGTGATGGAGGGCGGCGAGCCGACCGTCCTCGAGAACTCCGAGGGCGGGCGCACGACCCCTTCGGTCGTCGCCTTCACCGACTCCGGCGACCGCCTGGTCGGAACCGTCGCCAAACGCCAGGCGGTGATGAACCCCGAGAACACGATCTTCTCGATCAAGCGCTTCATGGGCCGCAAGGAGGCCGAAGTCAAAGAGGAGGAGACGATCGTCCCCTACGAGGTCGTCGCCGGCCCCAACGGCGATGTCCGCGTCGACGTGCGCGAGAAGCAGTACAGCCCGCCGGAGATCAGCGCGATGATCCTGCAGAAGCTGAAGACCGACGCCGAAGCGAAGCTGGGCGAAACGGTCGACAGCGCCGTGATCACCGTCCCCGCCTACTTCAACGACGACCAGCGGCAGGCGACCACGGACGCCGGCAAGATCGCCGGGCTCCACGTGAAGCGGATCATCAACGAGCCGACTGCGGCCTCGCTCGCCTACGGGCTGGAGAAGGAGGGGGCCGACCACACGATCCTCGTCTTCGACCTCGGCGGCGGCACCTTCGACGTCTCGGTGCTGGAAATCGGCGACGGCGTCTTCGAAGTCAAGTCGACCGCCGGCGACAACCACCTCGGCGGCGACAACTGGGACAAGGCGATCGTCGAGTGGCTGGTCGCCGAGTTCAAGAAGGACCAGGGCGTCGATTTGGCGGCAGACAAGAACTCGCTGCAGCGCCTCTATGAGGCGGCGGAGAAGGCGAAGATCGAGCTCTCCTCGGCGCAGGAGACGCAGATCAACCTGCCCTTCATCACCGCGGTCGAGGGCCAGCCGAAGCACCTCGACATGAAGCTCAGCCGCTCGAAGCTGAACGAGCTGACCGGCGAGCTGCTCGAGCGCATCGTCGGCCCCGTCAAGCGGGCCCTGGACGACTCCGGCACGACGATCGACCACGTCGTCCTGGTCGGCGGCATGACCCGGATGCCGGCGGTGCGCGAGCGGGTCAAGGAGCTGACCGGCAAGGACCCCCACCAGGGCGTCAACCCCGACGAGGTGGTCGCCGTCGGCGCCGCGATCCAGGCCGGCGTGCTGGCCGGCGACGTCAAGGACGTGCTGCTGCTCGACGTCACCCCGCTGACCCTCGGGATCGAGACCAAAGGCGGCGTGATGACGAAGCTGATCGAGCGCAACACGACGATCCCGACGAAGAAGTCGGAGACCTTCTCGACCGCCGACGACAACCAGCCCTCGGTCGAGATCCACGTCCTGCAGGGCGAGCGCGAGATGGCGAGCGGCAACAAGAGCCTGGGCAAGTTCCAGCTGACCGGGATCCCGCCGGCGCCGCGCGGCCTGCCGCAGATCGAGGTCACCTTCGACATCGACCCGAACGGGATCATCCACGTCACCGCGAAGGACCTGGGGACCGAGAAAGAGCAGAAAATCGAGATCAAATCCGGTTCCGGCCTCTCCGAGGAGGAGATCCAGGGCATGGTCTCCGACGCCGAGTCCCATGCGAGTGAGGACCGCGTGCAGCGCGAGCTGGCGGAAGCGCGCAACTTGGCCGAGAGCCTCGCCTACCAGTCCGAGAAACAGGTCGAGGAGCTGGGCGACAAGCTCGAAGCGGAGAACAAGGAGGAGATCGAGGGCGCGATCAAGGGCGTGCGCGAGGCGCTCGAGTCCGAGAGCAAAGAGGAGATCGACGCCAAGACCGAGGCGCTGACCGCGGCGATGACCAAAGTCTCGGAGCAGATCTACGCGGCGGCCCAGGCGGAGGCGGAGGCAGCCTCCGAGGACGGGGCCACCGGCGAGGGCGGCGAGTCCGGCGAGGAGGAGGTCGTCGACGCCGAGGTGGTCGACGAGGGCGACGAGAAATGAGGGCGGACGACCGAGGGACCGAGGAGTCCCGGCCCGCGGGTCCTGTCGCGGGGCAGGGGTCCCCGGCTCACCCGCCGGGAACCCCAGACCCCACGCCACCCGCGGGAGGCGCGTCGGAAACCGCAGATCAGGCCGTCGAGCACGATCTCGATGCCCTGCTTTCCGAGCGGGATGAGTACCTCGAGCTTGCCAAGCGGACGAAGGCCGATTTCGAGAACTTTCGGAAGCGGATGACGAGCGACGTCCAGGCGGCCGGGGCTCGCGGAAAAGCTGAAGTGCTGCGGGATGTCCTGCCCGTCC